>JACXTT010001556.1_pt1 | contig 37972 bp, 32 predicted proteins | sample 9270951 | NCBI WGS metagenome assembly JACXTT01 (sample SAMN15532306, study PRJNA645909) | rock metagenome | isolation source: weathered quartz diorite | place: Puerto Rico | collected 2017-06-21
ACGATGTTCCTGAATAAGAAGGTTAAGATGAACCCTATGACCGGGCAATACGAGCAGCAATGTAATGCCTTAGCTGCTTCAAAATTAGGTGTGCCAGTCGTGGATACAATAGACGACAACTTCGTCCCTCAACTGACCCAATGGATACAAAATGGTAAAGCCGTTGATGTCGACTTCCCTGATGAAACCGCCCGGATCATTGACAACATGATAAAGCAGTACACGAAAACAGGCAAAAGTTAACTTAACAACGAACGCTGATCGTACTCCGGTTGCCGGTTGTTTTTTCTCGATTTTAATATTTCTCCGGTTCTGGAAAGCAGCCCAAAGTAAAATCGGGTATTCTCTTTAAACAGGTTGAATTTTAATCTGGACAGATGGCTAAATGAGAACTTTAAATAAAAATATGATACTTTCCCCAGGCAAAATGCCAGCGAACGGTTAATATTGGTCAGCGATGCCAGCTGCGAAGCATAAAACGATTTCAGCTGTTGCATTTCCGGTACCACTCTTTCCTGGCGGTCGTGATAAGCTATTGAATCCATCACCACACCGATCTTAAAGCCATGAAAACGGACCCTGCTTAAATAATCACCGTCTTCGCCGTAATGGAAAAATATCGGATCAAATACTCCCACCTTCTTCAGACAATCTCCTGATATCAGCCAGAAAGCTGCCATTACAAAAGAAACATCGTGAATGGTTCGTTCTGACTCCCCGAACGTATTGGTAACACACTGGTTCAACACAATATTTTCAAATTTTGAATCCAGGACAGAACCATCTCCATTTTTCTGCTGAGGGCTCAGTACACCGTATTCAGGGTGATCAGTATGAAAATCCACCAGTTTTCTTATAGTGTCTTTTTCGACATAGCCGTCCTGGTTTAACAGAAAGACATAATCCGCATTCCCTTTTATGGCCTTTTTTATGCCGATGTTGTTGGCCCGGCCAAAACCCAGATTTTCGTTAGTTTCTGTCAGTTCAATTTCCGGATAATTATTTTTAATAAAATTTACAGTTTCGTCTGTTGAGCGGTTGTCAATAACAATTACTTTAATATCTGTATCTGATTGTAAGACATGGTGCAGGCATTTGTCTATCCATTTCATGCCATTGTAAGTTACAATGACGACGTAAATTATAGGGGTTTTTGCCATATCTGAAAGGGCTTGGCTTTTGTAACAAATCTAAAAGATTTACTTACAATTAAATATTTAGATGCTGAGTTAATCAATTTTTAAATTTTTGAGATAACAGGCATCGAATGGTACTGTTTTAATAATATTAAAATAATGGCCACCTTGGAAAAATATCTTTTATCGGTCAGATAATAAACCTAATCAGTTTTTCTATTATTATTGCCGAGAAATCCCCACATGCATGATCAGGCTGTTCAGATCTTTTAGTCCGGTAAATATTGTTTGGCTGGCAGTTTTTCTTTTCTTTATGCGTGTTGGGTTTGCTTTTCAACTGCCTGCTAAGACCGGGTTCCCATTCAGCGAACTTTTTTCAAGGTTATTGCTACCCTTATCTTCTCAACCTACTATACCGCCTGTACTTAATTTATTTATCGCCAGTTTAATGGTTTTTATTCAGGCCATACTGATCAACCTCTTAACCAACGAGCATAACCTGTTAGGGAAATCAACCTTTTTGCCTGCATTCATGTATGTTACTGTGTCGAGCTTGCTTGTTCCGTTCCTCATGCTCAGCCCGCCGCTGGTATGTAATTTTCTGCTGATATGGATGCTGTATAAGTTGCTTAACCTTTACAAGGGGGATGCATCTAAATCTATTTGTTATGATCTGGGGATGATTGTAGCGGTAGGCACTTTGATCTACCTGCCGTTTATTTATACGTTTCTTGTTGTATGGATCGGCCTGGCCATTTTCAGGCCTTTCGACTGGCGCGAATGGATAGCCGGCATCATTGGCTTTATTACCATTTTCTTCTTCCTGGCCGTGTTCTACTATCTGAATGACAGACTGACCGACTTTTTTGAAATCTGGCGGCCACTGGGCGCTAAGTTCCAGGTGCATTTCAATATTAATTATTATAACTACCTGGTGCTTATACCGGTTATCATCGTGTTGATACTATCGGCATTAAAACTGCAGCAAAATTTTTATAAAAGTTACGTTCATATACGCAAATCCATTCAATTGCTGTTTTTTGTGTTTCTGATAACAGCTTTCTGCTTTTATATCCGTGCTGATTTCCATGTCAATCATTTCCTGATGTGCGCCGTTCCCGGGTGTGTCTTTTTGTCCTATTATTTTTTGTATGCTACCAGGCGTTGGTTCTACGAAAGCCTGTATATTTTGCTGCTTGCCAGCATTATTTACTTCCAGTTTAACACTTTTTAACTTTTACATTCGTTCAAATTTCGCGAGTTATAGTAGTTTTGTACCATGAAGTTTGGAGTTGTTATATTTCCGGGTTCTAATTGTGATGAAGATATCATCTACGTATTAGAAAAAATTATGGGTCAGCAGGTTGTACGCCTGTGGCATAAAGACCACGATTTGCAGGGCTGCGATTTTATCGTATTGCCGGGTGGTTTTTCATTTGGCGATTATCTGCGTTCAGGCGCTATCGCGCGCTTTTCCCCAATTATGCAGGAAGTGATCCAGTTTGCAGCTAAAGGTGGCTATGTGTGGGGTGTTTGCAACGGTTTCCAGATATTAACAGAGGCAGGTATGCTGCCGGGCGCCTTGCTGCACAATACAAATAGAAAGTTCAATTGCAGCAATATTTATATGGTGCCGCAAACCAACAATTCGTTGCTCACAGCGAATATCGATGCGCAGCGTGCATTAAAAATTCCTATTGCACATGGCGAGGGTAATTATTTTGCAGAGCCTGATGTACTGAAGGCGTTAAATGATAATGACCAGGTGTTGTTCAGATACAGTGATGAATCGGGCAATATTGTTGCTGAAGCCAATCCGAACGGTTCGTTAGAAAATATTGCAGGCGTGTGTAATGCAACCCGCAATGTATTTGGAATAATGCCACACCCTGAACGTGCGGCTGATACAGTACTTGCTAACCAGGATGGCCTTGCCATTTTTGAATCGATATTATCATTGGTTAAAGCCTGATGGCCAACCTGGTTATTGATATTGGGAATACCCTGATAAAAATTGCAGTCTTCGCACAGGATGAGTTGTTGTTTACCACAAGTTACCCATCCCTTGATGCAGAAGCTCTTTTCAACCTAACTGATCAATACCAGGTAAACAAAGCCATCATTTCATCGGTAAGAAAAGAAACTGAAAGCTGGAGCGCCGCATTAGAAAATAAAGTTAATGTGCGGTATTTTAATGTGGGAATGACAGCTGGCATAAATAACCAATATAAAACCCCTCAAACACTTGGCCCTGATCGTTTGGCAGCAGTAATTGGCGCCAATAAACTGTATCCGGGCAAAGGCAGTTTAGTGATCGACGCCGGAACAACTATAACCTATGATTGGGTGGATGCCGGCGGGAATTATTTCGGCGGCAGTATATCACCGGGGCTGAATATGCGTTATAAAGCATTGAATTATTATACAGGCAAGCTGCCGCTGGTTGAGACCGATGCTGAGTTTGAAAATTACTACGGCGACGACACAGCCTCGGCGATAAAATCAGGAGTACAGAACGGGCTTAAATATGAATTGACAGGCTTTATTGAAAGCTATAGAAAAACAGAGCCGGAACTGAATGTGATACTAACCGGAGGCGATAGTTATTTTTTTGATACTCTATTGAAAAATAGCATCTTTGCCCCCTATATTAAAAATGAGCCTTATTTGGTTCTTGAAGGATTAAATGCAGCTATACAAAACAACAATGATTAAATTTACCAGGCTACTTTTTACATTTTTATTTGCTGTTATTGTATTGAATGCAAGCGCGCAGTCAACCGCAACCACAAGTTCTCCTTATTCGCGTTACGGGTTAGGTGATATCAGCGATCAGCTGCTGCCGCAAAATATAGGTATGGGTGGTATTTCTACCGCAACCAACGTTATCGGCGGTTATAATAGTATTAACGTTTTAAACCCTGCTGCATACGGAAAGATTAACTTAACCACTATTGATATAGGTGGCGCTGCCGATATACTTACGTTAAATAAGCTCGGATACCCTGCTCAGCGTAATACCAGTGCCCGGTTGAGTCATCTTTTGTTTGCATTTCCGGTTACCAAGACCTCGGCAATGAGCTTTGGCTTATTACCTTATAGCCAGGTAGGATATAGTTACAAACAGACTAACGCACGTCCTAACCCAAATCCTACTTCTCCGGCGGATACTAATGCTGTTGCTGTAACCACATCAGGTGAAGGCGGCTTATCTAAGGTATACCTTGGGTATGGGGTTACACTCTTCAAGCACCTGTCAATCGGAGCAAACTTCTCGTATATTTTTGGCAGCATAAAAAATGATCAATCTACCGAAATACCCGGTTTATACGGTGTACTTAACTCGCGCAGTGAGCTGGATGACCATGTTAAAGGAGTAAATTTCGATTACGGAGCGCAGTATACCATTGATTTCTCCGAAACTAAGCACATGGTTTTAGGATATTCGGGATCCGCCGGCAGCAAGCTTAATGTAACGACTAATTACATTGTAAGCCAATATACCCGTGACGCTACCGGAAACGAAAACAATCCGGCCGACAGTTTGGTTAATCAGCAAAATGAGAGCGGTAAAATACAGCTCCCGCAAATCAACCGTTTTGGTATTTCGTATGTGAGCGAAGGGAAATTTATGGTTGGTGCGGATTATACGATGGGAAAATGGTCCAATCTTTCAATAGCAGGTACGAACGCCGGTTTACAGGATAGCAAATTGTATAATGTAGGCGGACAATGGACCCCTAATATCAACTCATTGAACAACTTTTTTGCTCTGATAGATTATCGCCTGGGATTCTTGTACGAACAAACCTATCTTAATCTAAATGATGTTAGCATAAAAAGATACGCTGTGACCTTTGGCTTGGGTATCCCATTACCGCATGATCGCGCTTCGTCGGCATTCTATAAAATAAACTTCTCTGCCGAAGTTGGTCAACGCGGGCAACTGACGAATCAGTTGGTTAGAGAAAATTACATCAATTTACATCTGGGTTTTTTGCTAAACGACAGATGGTTCCAGAGGTTTAAATTCGAATAAGCTTGCCATGATAAAGGCAAAACATATAGTAAAATTATTTTTGCCGGTAATAATTGCTGGTCTGGCCCTTTTGACGGGTTGTGAGAACGACCTGAAGGACATACAAAAAATATCAGCCGCCGAAGTAAATAAACCGATCGAGAAATATACAGACGTCGACGTTCTCTATAGCGACTCAGCTAAAGTGAAGGCGCATATGACTGCGCCTGTAATGATCAACTACAAGGTAAAGAACCCTTACACCGAAATGCCCAAAGGGGTAAAAGTTATTTTTTTTGATAATGATCTAAAGGAATCAAGCACGATAAAAGCCGATCAGGGCGTTTATCGCGAAAAGGAAAAGCTGATTGAGCTGCATAAAAATGTAGTAGGGACCAATGCTAAAGGCGATACTTTCAGTTCGGAGGAACTGATATGGGACCAAAATAGCAAGCAAATACACTCAAACCAGGCGGTGCATATAAAAATGGCCGACGGAAGCTTCCAGGATGGCACCAGCTTTGTTAGCGATGACAGTTTTAACCATTGGACTTTAGTACAGGGCAGAGGCCCTATTAATGTTAATGGTCAGGAGCTTGGTAAATAGACGATACATAAAACCCCATCGGGGTGATGTTATTAAGTTAAGCAAGTACCGGGTGAGTCCACTATACGAGCTGCATTAGCGTAATTGCATAGTAGCAGATCTACTCACCCCGACGACGCTGCGCTGGTCGACCCTCCCGTAAACGGGAAAGAGGGTGAAGAAATCCTTTTTCCGTTAAACATTATTTCAATTATTGTTCTACTGACATTTAGCTCCTAAAGGAGCATCTTTTGGCCGGGAACATAAAAATGGTTGTGATTGTAAGTCCCAAAAGCAGAGTTTTATACGATGTTTATTTTAAAAAAGGAAGGAAATATTGGGCTTTTACTGCTGAGGGTTATACAAGGTTAGATTTTCTGTTTATTTTTTTGCTAAAAATTGTATATTGCGCGCTCTTTTGAGTAATTAGAAATAATATTATAGATAAGAATATATGGGTGTAATGACTTATTTGCGCGAGCGCATGGGCAAGATCGTTGCTTTTGGCATCGGATTCTCACTATTGGCGTTCGTGGGTGAAGAGGCGATCCGGCAGGGTAATTCTATTTTCGGCAGTGACCGTAATACGCTGGGCGAAGTTGCCGGTGAGAAAATAGCGTATGATGACTATTCTAAACGTGTTGAAGCCAGCGAAGCACAATTTAAACAACAATCGGGGCAGGCGAACCTGAACGCGCAGTTCACTTCTTATATACAGGAGAATGTGTGGAACCAGAAGGTGAGCGAGATCATTCTTAATAAAGAGATTGAAAAACTTGGTTTGGTGGTAAGCACTGACGAAGGTAACGCTATGGTTAACGGCAATAACCCCGACCCGCAAATTGTTCAGTACTTTGGTGACCCGGCTACCGGTAAAGTAGACCAGGCCAAATTGAATAATTTCAAAGCTAACCTGAACGCTTCAAAAAAAGATGATCCAATCAGGGAGCAGTGGAAGGAATTTATCGGCCAGTTAGTGCAAAATAAATTAGGTCAGAAATATATGAGCCTGGTAAACACCGGTCTTTTTGTAAATGACCTGGATGCTAAGGACGATTATGAAGCAAAAAACAAGTTGTCGAACTTTAAGTACGCAACTTTGGATTACGCGTCAATTCCTGACAATAAAGTAACCCTGACTGACGAGGATTACAAAAATTATTACGACGAGCATTTATCAGAATTTGATAATAAGCAAGAGTTAAGAAGCTTTGATTACGTAAGCTTCAATGCGGCGGCTACTAAAGAAGACTCAGCTGCGGTAAAAGAGCAGGTAGAAAAATTACTGCCTTCATTTAAAACCAGCAACAACGATTCACTTTTTGTACAGGTAAATTCTGAAACTAAAACACCGATCGCATTCAAGCGCAAAGGCCAGCTAGGCGATCCAAAATTGGATACCGTAATGTTTGGTGCAGCAAAAGGATTTGTATACGGCCCGTATTTTTCACAGGGCAGCTATAAAATTGCCAAACTGGTCGATTCCCGTGTGAGCCCTGACTCAGTAAAGGCACGTCACATCCTGATCGATGCAAGAACGGTTGGCGAGAAGAAGGCCCTTGCTACTGCCGACTCTCTGAAAAAACTGATTGAAGGTGGTAAGTCATTTGCCGATCTGGCTAAAATGTACTCGATGGATAAATCTTCTGGTGAAAAAGGTGGCGAATTAGGTACATTCGGTCGCGGTGCAATGGTGCCTGCATTTGAGGATGCAGTATTCAACGGCAGAAAAGGCGAACTGAAAATAGTATCATCACAATTCGGCGTTCACCTGGTAGAAATTGAAGATTTAAAAGGCTCGTCACCGGTTGTTAAGGTGGCTGTGGTTGATAAGCCAGTAACGGCAAGTGCAAAAACACAGCAGGCGGCTTATGCTAAGTCTCAGTCATTCTTAGGCTCTTTGACCAAAGATAACTTTGATGCAGAAGCAAAAAAAGCTGGCCTGGCTAAGAAAACTGCTCCAGATGTAAATGCATTGACATCAGCCCTGCCAGGACTTGACAATACCCGCGAACTGGTAAGATGGGCATTTAAAGCCAGCAAAGGTGATTTTGGTGACCAGGTGTATGTGATCGGCGATCAGTATGTGATCCCTACCCTGACTACCATAAAACAAAAAGGTAGATTAGCGCTTGACGTTGTTAAAAAGCAAATTGAGCCGGCGGTTCGCAATCATGTAAAAGCAAAACAGTTAATTGAAAAATTAAGCGGTGGTTCTTCTATCGACCAGGTTGCTCAGAAAGCGGGCACCAAAGTGGTTCCGGTGCAGAACGTTGTATTTGCTAACCCTGTGATCCCTGGATTATCATTAGAATATAAAGTAGTAGGAACTGTATTTGGTTCACAGCCCAACAAGCTGTCAAAACCAATCGAAGGTCAGCATGGCGTATACGTAGTGGTTCTGGATAACTTCATTAATCCTGCGCCACTTGCCAACGCGATCAGAGAAAGAGAGCAGATCGCACAGGCATTGGCTCAACGCGCTCAAGGCCAGTTCTTCGAAGCGCTGAAAGATAAGGCGAATGTAAAAGATTACCGCTCTAAGTTCATGTAAGATATTTTAAAGTAAATTTGTAACCGGGACAGGATAACTGTTCCGGTTTTTTGTTTTTGCAGCTCTGTGTTCTTTGTGAAAATCTCAGTGTTCTTTGCGGTTAATTTTTACCGCAGAGATCGCAAAGGGAAGCACATAGAACTCGGAGGGTAGTCGGATAAATTTTAATAAGATGGATATCCAGGAAAATATAGTCAATAAAGTAGCGCAAAGTGGTTTGGTTACCCTTGATCCCGCTTCGTTTTATCCGCAGGGCGAAAGGGTGGTCTATGATATAAAGGATAACCTGTATATGGAATTGATCCTGAAAGAAAAGGATTTCAGGGAGTTCGTGAAAAATCACGACTGGGCACAATACACAGGCAAAAACGTAGCGATTACTTGCACTGCTGATGCGATAGTCCCTGCCTGGGCTTATATGCTGATCGCAAACCGCATGGCGCCATATGCCCGCGAGGTTGTTTTTGGTGACGCCGCGGTTTTGGAAACCGTGCTGTTTGAAAAGGCAATGTCCGGTTTTGACGTTGAGCAATATCGCGACCAGCGTATCGTTATTAAGGGGTGCGGAGATACTGACGTGCCAGTTTCGGCCTATGTTGAACTGACAAAAAAGTTGACGCCGGTAGCAAAAAGCATTATGTTTGGCGAGCCATGCTCTACCGTACCGATCTATAAACGAAAAGACTAAAATGAAATTCTTTTTTTAAAAGCAGCGAATGAGGAAATACTTTGTGTTAGTTCTGGCATGCTGCTGCCTTCAAAACCTTTTTGCCCAGGAACTTAATAAAATCAACGAGGTCGCTTTTAAAGCAGGCGAGAAGCTGAGCTATAAGATGAAATATGGCTTTTTTACAGCAGCGGAGGCCAATATCCGGGTAGAAGAAAGCCCCATCCAGTTTGATAGCAAGCCGGCTTTTCATATTATAGCCGAAGGTAAAACCGCGGGCACCTTCGATATTTTTTATAAGGTGCGCAACCGCTATGAAAGTTATATCGACAAGAATACCCTATTGCCATATTTTTATGCGGAAAACAGGCGCGAATCCAGCTATAAGCATACAGACAAGGTAACTTTTGATCACGATAAGAAGATGATCACCGCCGCTAAAGGAAACTTCCCCTACAAAGGCGACCAGGTGTTTGATTTTGTGTCGGCCTATTATTTTGCGCGTTGCCTTGATGTATCCAAATTACATATAGGACAAAGGCTCGATCTGCAATATTTTTTGGAAGACGGTATTCACGCCATGAATATCACTTATGTGGGCAAGGAACGCATATCTTGTTCAATGGGGACTTTCAATTGCCTGAAATTTAGTCCGACGATTATTCCCGGCCGTATTTTCAGAAAGGATAGTAAGCTGTATCTTTGGATCACGGATGACAACAACCGCATCCCGGTAAAAGCGCACGTAGAAGTGATAGTAGGCAGTTTAACAATGGAGCTAACTTCGGCTGCCGGGCTGAAATATCCGCTGAACCCGGTGAGTAAGGAGACGGATTGAGTTTAGTGATCAGAGATTAGTTAACCAGAGATTAGGTGTCTTGCAGGTCAGTATTTAGAATTTAGAGTTTAGTATTTAGAGTTTATGATAGAAGTCGGCAATGTTTTGGTGCATGAGGACGTAGTTAGGGAGAACTTTGTCTGCAACCTGAAAAAATGTAAAGGTGCTTGTTGTTTGGAGGGTGATTCGGGCGCGCCCTTGAACCATGATGAACTGCATATACTGGATGAGATCTATCCAAAGGTAAAACCTTTCATGACAGCAAAAGGTATTGCGACGATTGAAGAAGCCGGTACTTATGTAACCGATTTTGAAGGTGATTATACAACGCCTTGCGTCGATACTAATAAAGAGTGTGCTTACGTTACCTGGGAAAATGGCATCACCAAATGCGCCATTGAAAAGGCGTATGAATACGGCGCCATAAGCTGGAAAAAACCACTCTCCTGCCATTTATACCCAATCCGCATTACCAATTACCCTGAGTTTGATGTGCTGAATTATGACCGTTGGAGTATATGCAGTCCGGCATGTTCATTTGGCAATGAATTGAAAGTTCATGTGCATGAGTTTCTGAAAGAGCCGCTTATCCGTAAATATGGTGAGGAGTGGTACAAGGAATTGGAAGAAGCGGTGGAGGCGTATAATTCTTTAAAAGAATAATTTCTAGTCCGCTCACTGGTTTCAGTTAGTGCTAAATGAAATGAATGAAAATGATTAACATAGAAAGGATAACCCTTGATAATCTTGATATTTTAATCAATTATTTTTTTCAAAACCAAAGTCAAACTGAAAAAGTAATAAATGATTTTGGTAAAGTATCAATTGAGAATGGATATGGCACCACATTTTTAGAGCCTCACAATAAACTTTTTACTACTTTTTGGATTTTTCAGGAAGACTTAAAAATTAAAGCATTTGGTTTTGGCGGCCCTCACTTAGGATTAACATTAAAAGAATTATACTCTGCTTACCCTCATTATACAGAAGGTTTTATTCGCTATGATGATGAATATGGTTACGCCTTTTTCAAATCCAAAAAGTATAATCATACAGTTACAATTACTTCTCAAGAGAAGCTAATGCACAATAATGCGCTAATAAGTGATCTAGATATAAATCGAATACAAATAGACTTATATAATATATTGTGATTTTGAATCAATTATAATCCTATTTATCTAAGAATTTCACTAATTCTGTTATCCTCGCCAAATGATGATCATCATGTTCGGCTACGAATAAAAAAAGGTCCATGGTGCGCATAGGCGTTTTCAATCTTGGATGCAATGCGGACTTAAATATAGTTTCCTCATCCAGGTCCTCAATAAGCGCTATCGTATGCTCTCTTATCTCCCTGAAATCCTTCAATAACTTTTCAATCGGCTTTGCGTTATGATTGGCTTCATCCGTTTTACGGTTTGCGAGGTCAGTGGGCCGCATTTCAATCTCACCATTCTTGATATCTTCCAATCGGCCTTGCCAAAGCGGTTCAAGGTCGGTTAAATGCCCAACATTTTCCTTGGTCGACCAGGTACCGTCAATCTTCGTTTCTAATATTTCAAAAGGAATAGACTTGAACTTTTCTTCAAGGCGTGCGGGTGTGCCTTTAAGACGTTCAATGATAGATGGGAAAATATTCTGATCCTTGCTGAAATCGAAACTTCTTTCAAACCATTTTACTTTTGTCATGTGGCTGTATGATAAGTGTGCAAGGCTAAGTTAGGTACTGAATTTCACTAACCTGTAGCCAATCCGGTTTTTTGACTCGACCCTGTAAATTTATGGCAGGTCTTAAATAAAGTGTTGCGAGGTTTTTTACAACTTTGTAAATTTAAAATCTTTGATAATCAGATGTTTATAAGTGTTCACGGGCGTTCACGACTCGTGAACGTGAACACTGTGAACGCATAATGCGGGCATTTTACAATTAAATTGGATATTATTGTACCATAATCGTTACCTGACCATATGAAGACAGCGTTGATTACCGGTATTACAGGGCAGGATGGAGCTTATTTAGCGGAATTTCTGCTGAAAAAAGGTTACATGGTTCACGGTGTGAAAAGAAGGTCGTCGTTATTTAATACCGACCGTATCGACCATTTATACCATGACCCGCATGAGCCGAATGTAAAGTTTAAACTCCACTATGGCGATCTTACCGACTCCACTAACCTGATCCGTTTGGTACAGGAAGTTCAACCGGATGAGATATACAATCTTGCTGCGCAGAGCCACGTGAAAGTGAGTTTTGAGACCCCTGAATACACCGCCAATGCGGATGGTATTGGCACGCTGCGTATACTGGAAGCTGTACGGTTATTAGGATTAACAAAAAAAACCCGTATTTACCAGGCTTCTACATCTGAACTGTATGGTTTGGTACAGGCCGTTCCGCAGAGTGAGACTACGCCGTTTTATCCGCGCTCGCCCTATGCAGTAGCTAAATTATACGGCTACTGGATCATCGTGAACTATCGCGAAGCCTATAATATGTATGCTTGCAACGGTATCTTATTCAATCACGAAAGCCCCGTGCGCGGCGAGACCTTTGTGACCCGAAAAATTACCCGTGCGGCAGCGAAAATTGTATTGGGTCTGCAAAGCTGCATGTATATGGGCAACCTGTCGGCCAAGCGTGACTGGGGACATGCCAAGGATTATATTGAGGCCATGTGGCTTATGCTGCAACAGGATAAAGCTGAGGACTTTGTAATTGCAACCGGCGTCACTACCACGGTACGCGACTTTATCCGAATGGCTTTTGCTGAATTGGGCGTAGAGATCGAGTTCAGCGGGAAAGATGAGCGTGAAAAGGGGGTAGTGATCGATATCGACCAGCAACGAATGGAAGAGCTGGGTTTAAACCCGGAGGCTTTAAAATTTGGGCAAACAGTGGTAAAAATCGACCCTAAATATTTCAGGCCAACCGAAGTTGATTTGCTGATCGGTGATGCTACCAAAGCAAAAGAAAAATTGGGCTGGGTACCAAAGTATGATCTGAAAGCGTTGGTACAAGATATGGTACAATCTGACCTGCATCTGGTTAAGAAAGATGATTACCTGAAAAAGGGTGGTTTTAAAACCCTCAACTATTTTGAATAATGCGTTGCCGCTAATTCTGCTATATGAAGAAACTCTCTACCTGTTTTGTGCTGTTATTGTTGGTCGGTTCTGCTAAGGCGCAGCTGATGTATCAACCTTACTCTTATCAATTTTATCAAAAGCTGAATAATTCGGTTTATTCGCCCTCCAATAATTTGCATACCTCACTAAAGCCTTATCTGATCGGAGACTCAAGTGTAGTAAGGCCACTGTATGATTCCTTATTAATGCTCAAAGCAGACAATACAGGTAAAGGCTGGGTATATCGCAAACTATTCCGTCAGCATTTAATAGAAGTCAACGATAAAGAATATACTTTTTATGCAGATTATCTGCCCGATCTGCAAATGGGGCGCGAATTTAATGAGCCCAGAACTGTGTGGCTTAATACTCGCGGCTTCCAATTAGGGGGGACTATTGGTTCAAAGTTTTTCTTTTATACCAGCGGTTACGAAAACCAGGGTAAGTTCGCCAATTACGAAACAGATTATATCAGCTCAGTGGGTATGATCCCTGGCCAGGCATATGACAAAAGTACTGGGAAAAACACCAAAGACTGGTCGCAAGTAACAACATTGATAGGCTATACACCCACCAAAGCTATCTCTATTGAGCTGGGTCAAGACAAAACCTTTATAGGTGATGGTTACCGTTCGGTTTTATTGTCTGATTATGCTTCGGCTTATCCTTTATTGCGGTTTAAGGCAGATTTAGGCAAACGCGTGCAATATATGGCAATGTGGGCCTACATGGAAGATCAATATGCTGCGCAGTTTAATGCCTTTTACAACAACCGCCGCAAATGGGGGGCATTTCACTACATCGACTGGAACATTACCAACCGGGCCTCTATTGGTTTCTTCAATGCGCTCATTGCTGAAGAAGCCAATGATGCTGGGCAATATCATGGTTTTGATGCCAATTATGTCAACCCTGTCTTTTTTATATCATCGCTCGGTTCTTCAAAACCGGCACCTGATCATACCTTGTTCGGTTTTAACGGTAAATACAAGGTGCTGAATAAAACAACCATCTACGGGCAATTTTTGTATGACCAGGATTCATCAATTGGAGGTAACAATAAATATGCCTGGCAGGTGGGCTTAAGAGGATCTGACCTGTTCAAGGTTAATAAACTCAATTACTTGTTTGAGTATAATACGTCCAAACCTAATACCTATGCGAGCCAGTATCCCATCGTGAATTATACTCAGTTAAGTGAGTCATTGGCTGATCCGCTAGGTTCTGACTACAAGGAAGTCCTGGGTATCCTCAACTATTCCATAGGCAAGTTTGATTTTCAAGGGCAGCTCAACTACGCCAAATATGCGGCAAGTACGGCGAGGCTAAACGGCGCTGGCCCAAATACAGGTTTATCACCATTTATCAATTCAACGGGGCAAACGATCACCAACACCCTTAAGTATGCAGAAGGTACTGTGGCTTATATTTTAAATCCGAAATACAACCTGCGACTGGAAATAGGCGGTCTGCTAAGACAGTCGACCAGCAGCGTTTCTGATACCAAAACAGCCATGTTTGTCTTCGGTCTGCGAAGCACTTTCAGAGACTTATATCATGATTTTTAATTTGTTAACACCGTTATCATGAAACCTATTTACCACATATATAAAATTGTCGTTGTAACAGTGCTAAGCCTGTTTATTGCCGATGCAGTATCCGCGCAATCGCAATATCAGCCTTATTCTTATGATTTTTATCAAAAGCTGAACTCGGACCTGTACTCAACCAAAACTCGTGAGCATACTTCTATAAAACCAATGATCATCGACTCTGTATTGAAGTCACATTATGATTCCTTAATGAATTATGGAGTTGATGGCAAGCAGCATGGTTGGTTGTACAATAAGATTTTTAATGAACATTTGATCGATTATAAAGGTACTAACTCTACATTTTATGGCGATCTTTTACCAGACGTCGGCGTAGGGAGGGATTTCTCTGGCAAACTGAATACCTACACCAGCGCAATAGGCTTGCAATTGGGCGGTTCGATCAGCGATAAATTTCAGTATAATGTGTCAGGGTACCTGAACAATGCGGTTGTGCCTGATTACTTGTCTACTTATATCCAGCAGGTAGGCATTGTTCCTGGTCAGGCTTATGCCAAAACCTATAGCAATAATGGCTATGCCTGGTCGTATATTACGGCGGTGGTGTCTTATACACCTATAAAATACCTGAATATTTCGGCAGGGCGCGATAAAACATTTATCGGAGATGGCTACAGATCGATGCTTTTATCAGATTACGCTTCTCCATATCCATTCCTAAAGCTGACGGGCACTTTGGGCAATGTGCGTTACATGGTGATGTGGACAGATATGAACGACCCGGCATTTACTTCACAATACGGTGCCGACAGGCATAAATTTGGCGTATTCCATTACCTGGACTGGAACGTGAGCAACAGGTTTTCGGTTGGTTTTTTCGAGAATATAATGGGTTTTTTTACGGATGATAACGGCGCAAAACGCCCTTTTGATTTCAACTATATCAACCCGATCATCTTCATGAAGCCTATTAATAATGCAAGTGATGATCCGGATAAGTCCCTGCTTGGTTTCACAGCCAAATATAAACTAACCGACGGTATTACAGCTTACGGTCAGTTTGCTCTGAATGAGTTTGTATCGAAACACTTTTTTTCGAGCGATGGGGCATCGGTTAACAAATATGGATGGCAGTTGGGCATCCGCGGAGCAAACCTGTTCGGCGTTAAAAATCTGAATTATCTTGTCGAAAGCAATAACGCTAAGCCGTATACATATTCAGCCAGATCGTCCATTGAAAATTATTCTGAGAATAGCGAACCCCTGGCTCACCCATGGGGCGCAAATTTTAGAGAGATTGTAGGCTTGCTGAACTATTCCTATAAGCGTTTTGATTTCTCGGGTGAGTTTGATTACGGGCATTATGGATTAGACACCGGCGGGATGAATTTTGGTAAGGATATCTTTCAATTATATACTTCCCCCGCCAGGCTTTTTGGGAACTACACCGGGCAGGGTTTAACTACTAATATGTATTATCTGCAGGGTAAAGTGGCCTATTTGTTGAATCCCAAATATAACCTGCGAATTGAGTTAGGTGGAATATTCAGACAGGAACAGAACAGTGAGTTTAAAGATCGGACTACAATGATTACGATTGGGTTAAGAAGCTCGTTCCGGCAGATTTACAACGATCTGGCGAGTTACCGCACGCATTGATCAGATGTGCAGATGCGTGAATGTGCAGATTTGCAGATGATTTTTGATTATGCGAATTAATTTGCAAATCCACTCATTCGCACATCTGCATATTTGCACATTAAGACGCGATAGTATGAGCGCTTCGCTTTATTCCCATCTTTTTCACCTGCTCCATGATGGCATTGGCATCATAGCCGCATTCGGCCCAAAGCTCCGGTTGCTCGCCGTGTTCGATAAACTCATCTGGGATGCCTAAACGAACTACTTCCGCTGAATAGTTATTATCGGCCATAAATTCAAGGACAGCGCTTCCCATGCCGCCTTCAATGCAGCCATCTTCAATTGTAATAACCTTGCTGAATTTCTGGAATACTTCGTGCAGCAAATTTTCATCCAGCGGCTTTACAAAGCGGATATCGTAATGCGCAGGATAAAAACCTTCGCTATTTAATTCGGCACAGGCTTTTACAACCTCGTTGCCAATAGCCCCGATCGATAAAATAGCCACATCTTCACCATCGCTAATCTTGCGGCCTTTTCCTACAGGAATAGCTTTTAGCGGTCGCTGCCAGTCGGGCATAACGCCGTTGCCACGAGGGTAACGGATCACGAATGGGCCCATATCATCCTGCTGCGCGGTGTACATCAGGTTGCGCAATTCTTCTTCGTTCATCGGTGACGATACGATCATGTTTGGTATGCAACGCATATAAGCCAGGTCATAAGCGCCATGGTGGGTTGGGCCGTCAGCACCAACAAGGCCTGCCCTGTCGAGGCAGAATACCACGTTCAGCTTCTGGATAGCCACGTCATGTATCACCTGGTCGTAAGCCCTTTGCATAAAACTGGAGTAGATATTGCAGAAAGGAATAAGCCCCTGTGTAGCCAGCCCAGCTGAGAATGTGACAGCATGCTGTTCGGCAATACCCACGTCAAAAGCGCGTTCGGGCATGGCTTTCATCATCAGGTTTAAGGAGCAACCTGACGGCATAGCCGGCGTGATACCCATAACTTTAGGGTTTTGCTCGGCAAGTTCTATGATGGTATGACCAAATACATCCTGGTATTTCGGAGGCTGCGGCTTTTCAGATTTAGATTTTTTGATCTCTCCGGTTATTTTATCAAACAAGCCGGGAGCATGCCATTTGGTCTGATCTTTTTCGGCCAGGGCATAGCCTTTGCCTTTTACTGTAACGCAATGCAACAGTTTTGGCCCGGGTATATCACGGAGGTCGCGCAGTACTTTAACCAGGTGTTTCACATCGTGCCCGTCAATCGGCCCAAAATAGCGGAACTGTAGGGCCTCAAAGAAATTACTCCTCTTTAAAAGGGTTCCCTTTATGCTTTTTTCGATCTTTTTGGCGATCTTGAAAGCGTCTGGGCCCATCGATGAGATCTTCGTCAATACTGTTGCTATATCATCCCTGAAACGGTTGTATGGTTTCGAGGTGGTAATGTCAGTCAAATATTGTTTAAGTGCGCCCACATTGGGGTCGATCGACATATTATTGTCGTTCAGAATAACCAGGATATTGGAATTTTCGATGCCTGCATGGTTCAATGCCTCAAAAGCCAGGCCCGCAGTCATCGCGCCATCCCCTATCACGGCTACATGCTGACGGTCAGTTTCCCCTTTATATCTTGACGCTACTGCCATACCCAATGCTGCCGAAACCGAAGTAGACGAGTGGCCAACGCCGAAAGTGTCATATTCGCTTTCGGAGCGTTTAGGGAATCCACTAATGCCTTTGTAAACACGATTCGTATAGAAATTATCACGGCGACCGGTCAGAATCTTATGTCCGTAAGCCTGGTGGCCCACATCCCATACCAGTTGGTCGTACGGAGTGTTTAAAATATAATGCAAGGCGACGGTTAGTTCCACCACACCTAAACTTGCCGCAAAATGGCCACCATTAACCGATACCACATCAATAATATACTGACGTAGTTCCTGGCAAACCTGTTCAAGTTGATCTTCAGTAAGTTGTTTTAAATCAGATGGATAGTTGATCTTTTGTAGTAAATCACCGGGGGTAACCTGCATTGACATCCTTATAGAAAATTTAACTTACAAAGTAAGGCAATTAATTTTAAAATACGTGAAAACATAATAATTCGTCTTTCAAAATGTTAGCAAATGAGAATAAGTTGATAATTAATGGACAATTACGTCTTCAACTTTTATAACCTTTGCAGCATAGAATAGTTTAGACTGAAGGTCTTCTAATGACTGATAATAGTTTCGAAATTAAGTTAGCCCAATTTGAAGGTCCGTTTGACCTGCTCCTCTTTTTCATTGAAAGGGATGAGCTGGATATTCATGATATTCCGATTGCGAAGATCACCGACGACTTTCTGAACTATATCCACCAGATGACCAGCCTGAACATGGAGCTGGCCAGTGAGTTTATTTTCGTGGCGGCTACCCTGATGCGTATTAAAGCAAAAATGTTGCTGCCGCGCTATGCTGCCGAAGAGGATGGTGAACTTGATCCGAAAGCAGAACTGGTGCGCAAACTGATCGAATACAAAAAGTTCAAACTGATTTGCGAAGAGTTGCGCCCGATAGAGGAAGAACGCCTGAAGCAGGAGAAACGTGGCAATATCACCTTCGATTTGCAGCAGGTTGAGAAAACTGCAGTACCCGGTGAAGAATTATCGGAACTGACCTTGTATAAGTTGATGGTGGTTTACGACAGAGTGACCAGACGCTTTGCTAACCGTACAGAAGAAGTTAAACATACTGTTGTTCAGTACCCATACACCATCGAGAAACAGAAAAAAGCCATCAATGAGCTGTTGATGATCAACAGCAAAATGGATTTTAAGGCACTGGCCGGACACTCAGAAAATAAAGTGCACTTCGTATATAACTTCCTTGCAGTGCTCGAAATGCTGCAGCAGGAACTGATCAACATCCAGGTCGGTTTGGGATACAATAATTTTTGGATATCCGTTAGATGAGGTGAAAGCTTTTTTGCCTCTCAGGTTTAAACTGATCTCTGTTCATTGGTTAACTAATCACTAATTGAAATCTCACATCTCAAATCTCACATCTAAATGCTAATTTAGCGCCGTTTTTAAGCAGAACATGAAAAGAGATAAATTGATATTTAAGCTGTTGGATGAAGAACAGCAACGCCAGGAAGAAGGAATTGAACTTATCGCGTCTGAAAACTTTGTAAGCCGCCAGGTGATGGAAGCTGCAGGCTCTGTAGCTACCAACAAATATGCAGAAGGTTTGCCCGGAAAACGCTATTATGGCGGTTGCCAGGTGGTTGACGAGATAGAGACCATCGCTATTGAAAGAGCTAAAAAGCTGTTCAATGCGGAGTGGGTAAACGTTCAGCCGCATTCAGGCGCTCAGGCTAACGCTGCAGTTTTACTAGCCTGCCTGCAGCCTGGTGATAAAATATTAGGTTTCGATCTTTCTCACGGTGGTCACTTAACCCATGGTTCTCCGGTAAACTTTTCAGGTAAATTATATGAGCCTCATTTTTATGGGGTGAAAAAGGAAACCGGCCGCATCGACTACGACCAGCTAAAAAAAGTAGCGCTTGCCGAAAAGCCGAAGCTGATCATTTGCGGGGCGTCTGCCTACTCGCGCGATTGGGATTATGAGTTTATTCGAAAAGTCGCTGACGAAGTTGGCGCTTTGGTACTTGCTGATATTGCGCACCCTGCCGGTTTGATCGCAAGGGGTTTGTTGACCGATCCGCTTCCGTATTGTCACATTGTGAGCACTACCACACATAAAACCCTGCGTGGCCCGCGTGGTGGCATGATCATGATGGGTAAGGATTTCCCGAACCCATGGGGCTTAAAAACACCTAAAGGCGAAATCAAAATGATGTCGGCCATATTGGATATGGCTGTATTCCCGGGCACACAAGGTGGTCCGCTGGAGCATATCATTGCTGCCAAAGCCGTTGCTTTCGAAGAAGCGTTGAGCGAGGAGTACATGAAATACGTTGTTCAGGTGAAAAAGAATGCTGATGCGATGGCCCGTGCATTTGTTTCAAAAGGATATAATATCGTTTCTGGTGGTACAGACAATCACTTAATCCTGATCGATCTGCGCAATAAAAACATCACCGGTAAAGCAGCGGAAAATGCTCTTGTGGCGGCTGACATCACCGTAAATAAAAACATGGTGCCGTTTGACGATAAGTCACCGTTTGTTACTTCAGGCATCCGCGTAGGTACTGCTGCTATCACTACACGTGGCTTGAAAGAGAAGCAGATGGATTATATTGTAGAGCTCATCGATGCTGTAATTAGTGATCCGGATAACGAACCTTCTTTGAAAAAAGTCCGTAAAAAGGTCCATCGGTTAATGGAAGATTTTCCATTATACCGTGATTAGGGATCTGATTACGAATGGCATTACAAGAAAAATTTATTTCCGATACTGAATATCAGCGATTAAACGCACTTGAATCTTACAACATTCTGGACACGCTGCCAGAAAAAGAGTATGATGCCATTACCCGTCTTGCATCTTATATCTGCAAGGTCCCGATGTCCCTTATCACCTTTATCGACTTTGACAGACAATGGTTCAAGTCGAAAGTTGGTATGGAGGGCGACGAAACGCAGCGATGCGATGCTTTTTGTAGTCACACCATCATGGGCGACGATATCCTTGAAATAAAGGATACCTTAAAATCTGACCTATTCAGAGATAATGCTTATGTACAGAACGAACCCCATGTTCGTTTTTACGCCGGCGCGCCACTAATTGACCCTAACGGCTACAAACTTGGTTCGCTGTGCGTTATCGATCAGGTTCCTCGTGAGTTGACTGATGACCAACGTGATGCCTTAAGGATTTTGGCGTCAGAAGTGATGTCACAATTGGTTCTGCGTAAGGAAAAGCACCAGGCCGAGGAAAGCCTTATTAAGCACGAAGAGTTTTATAATCTTTTCAATAATTCAGGCGAGGTACATTGTATTACTGATCGTGACTTCAATATTCAGTTAATTAACAACACCGCTTATAAAATATTAGGGTACCAACCAGAAGAATTGGTAGGGAAGCCCATATGGAATTTCTTTTTACAAGAAAGCAAGATCGCATCGCTTGAGGTATTGCGCAAAGGTATTAAAAGCCAAAAACGATTTTTTGAGATCGAAACTCTGGTGGTTACCAAAAGCGGCAAGGTCAGATGCATGAGCTGGTCGGTATCATACAGCAATGATAAATGGTACACCAGCGGGCGTGATATTACCGAACAAAAAGAAATTGCTTCGCAACTGGAGCAATTGTCCCTGGTAGCAAGCAAGGTGGACAATGGGGTGGTAATCAGCAATGCCAAAGATGAGGTGGTTTGGATAAATGAAGGGTTTGAAAACTTAACGGGCTACTCGTTAGAAGACGTTGAGTCTAAATTCCTGGGCGAAGTATTAAAAGGTAAGCTGAGCAAAAAAGTAACAAGCGAACAAATGGATCGGCTGTTACGGGAAAATCAGCCTTATGAGGTTGAGTTTTCCATAAAACACAAAGGCGGTCGCCCAATGTGGATATCGGTGATGAAATCGATATTAAAAGACGAGCATGGTGAGGTTATCAGGCAGATAAGGATCATATCGGATATCACAGCAAAAAAGAAAGCTGAACAGGATTTGGAACTACTCTCTTTTGCTGCATCCAAGTCGTCGACAGGTATGCTGATACGCGATGCGGAAGGCAATGTGGTCTGGATGAACGAAGCGCTTGAAATTATTTTCGGTTATTCGCTGGAAGAAATGAAAGGCCGGAAGTTCGGGGACATTCTCGTAGGACCGGAAACAGATGCAGAAGCGTTTGAAAGAGCATCAAAATCTCTTCAGCAAAATAAACCCTATACGGTAGAATTGAAGATTTATCGTAAAGGGGGCATGCCAACCTGGGTATATATCAATAACAGTCCATTCTTTAATGAAACGGGGCAGGTTGATCACTATGTCGGCGTTGTGGTAGATATTACCGAGCGTAAGCTTGCAGAAGAGCGGCTTACGATGTTATCATTAGTAGCAAGCAGTACTACAAGCGGTGTTGTTATTAATAACAGGCATGGCATGGTGGAGTGGGTGAGCAGCGCTTTTGAAGGTATAACCGGGTATTCATTAGAAGATGTGCAGAACAAACACCTGGGTGATGTATTGAAGGGTGAGTTGACGGATGTTGCAATGATTGAACAGGCGCGTCAACTTTCAAAACAGAAAAAATCGTTTGAAGTTGATCTGCAGGTTTATCGCAAAGACGGTAAGCCGTTGTGGATATCGGTGATCAACTCCGTTATACTGGACGATAAAAACGAGGTTGAAAAGTATATTGAGGTTATTATCGATATCACAGATAAAAAACAAGCCGAGTTTCAACTGATAGATGCGAAGGAAGAGGCGCAGCAGTTAAGCAAGGCAAAGGATATGTTTATATCGGTGCTGAGCCACGAAATCCGCACGCCGTTGAATGCCGTAATCGGTATGTCGCGCTTATTGCAGGAAGAAAATCACCTGGAAGCACAGGAAGAAAATCTGAGTGTACTGAAATTCTCGGCAGAGACACTGATGAACCTTATCAATGATGTGCTTGATCTTACTAAAATAGAAACTGGCAACATCGAGCTTGAATCTACTGAGGTCAACCTACGTGAATTGATAGACGGCATTACCAAGTCGATGCAGTTCAGGGTAAGTGATAAGAGCATTTACCTGCGGGGTAATGTGAGTGCAGAGGTGCCGGATATAGTGATGGGCGACCGGACTAGAATATGCCAGATTTTGTTGAATCTTGTTGGAAATTCTGTTAAATTTACCGAAGAAGGTGGTGTCACCATCGACCTTAAATTAATTGAACAGACCCAGAACAATGTTATCATAAGGTTTGCCGTTAATGATACCGGTATAGGTATTGCCGCAGACAAGATTGATACCATTTTCGAATCGTTTAAGCAAGCCGAAGCAGATACAACACGTAAATATGGAGGAACCGGGTTAGGTTTGGCAATCACCAAGAAGCTGGTCGAGCTGCATGGATCAAGGATCAATGTAGATAGTACACCGGGAAAAGGGTCAAGCTTCTGGTTTACAGCAAGGTTCAGTAAAGGACAAGTACATGGTCACACAGATATTAACAATAGTATAGTGGAAACAGAATTACAATTAAATGTTTTGGTTGTTGACGATAACCAGATCAACAGATTATTGATCAATAAGGTGATGAGCAAGTGGGGAGCGACGGTTGATTTTGCTGAGAATGGTCTGGAAGCAGTAGCCAAAATTGAAGGAAAGGCTGACTATGATGTAGTGCTGATGGATATTCATATGCCGGTAATGGGTGGATTGGAAGCTACCGAGATCATCAGGTCGAAAAGCGAATCTTACTTCCAACAGTTACCGATTATTGCCCTGACCGCGTCTATGCTGACCAGCGAAGTAAATGAGATCACCCGTGCAGGGATGAACGACTATATCCTGAAACCATTTGACCCAAAAGGTTTATACGATAAGCTGACAAAGTATCAGAAGGTTAGTTGAGATCGGAGATTAGTTAACCAGCGATTAGAGATTAGTTGATTTGCGGAATACAAATCAGCGGTATTATTCCGCGCAAGCTATCAGGAAACTTTTGCTTTTTCTTTTATAGCGAGTTGACCGCAGGCAGCATCGATATCTTTTCCGCGGCTGCGGCGAACATTGGTTATAATGCCCTGACCGCGCAGGTAAGCAGCAAAAGCTTCAATCTTATCTTCACCTGCATTCAAATAATCGGCAAATGCTATGGGATTGTATTCAATAATATTCACTTTGCATGGCACATGCTTACAGAATTTGGCTAATTCAGCAGCATCCTGTAGTTCATCATTGAAATCATTAAAAACGATGTATTCATAGGTGACTGGATTCTTTGTTTTTGCAAAATAGTACTTCAAAGCGTCTGCCAAAGCTTTTAATGAGTTTTGCTCGTTGATTGGCATTATGGTGTTCCGCTTCTCATCGTTAGCCGCGTGCAATGACAATGCGAGGTTGAATTTAACCTGGTCATCGCCCAGTTTTTTGATCATTTTGGCGATCCCTGCTGTTGATACCGTGATCCTTTTTGGGGACATATTTAATCCGTCTTCGGCAGTAATACGCTCAACAGATTTCATCACGTTGGCATAATTGAGCAGGGGCTCACCCATACCCATATATACGATGTTGGTTAAGGGTAAGCCATAATTCTCTTTAGCTTGCTTACCGATCAGCACTACCTGGTCATAAATTTCGTCTGGGTTAAGATTGCGTTTCCGCTCCATATAGCCAGTCGCGCAGAATTTGCAGGTTAAACTACAGCCAACCTGCGAAGATACACAGGCAGTCATGCGCTCAGGCGCCGGAATAAGCACCCCTTCAATTAAATGATTGTCATATAAAATAAAAGAATTTTTTATAGTTTTATCCGCGCTAAACTGTGAGTTGTTAATTTTTACTTTATTGATTATAAAATTTTCATCCAGTTTTTGTCTTAGTTCTTTTGAAATATTGCTCATTTCGTCAAAAGAAATGCATGATTTTTCCCAAAGCCACGCATAAACTTGCTTTGCCCTGAAACTTTTTTCTCCTATTTGAGTAAAATGCTCGGATAAGGCCTCAAGGCTCAAGCTGCGGATATCAATTTTATTTCCAGTACTTTTCACGTTGCAAAGGTACGGAAATAAAAAAAGTCTGCCTTTTGTATAAACATTCTTTTGTAATCTTTTGATCAGAACAATAAGTAGTTAGCTGTTGTATTTGATAAAATAGGAGTGCAGGGGCGCGAATGTTTAGACGGAAAGCGTTTTGAGCAATAGGTTTAATTTATTTTTTAATGAAAAGTTTTAGAGCCGATTACGTTTTTCCTGTACATGCCGATCCGATTAAAAATGGAGTAGTCACTATCGATGACGACGGGCGGATCATTTCAGTATCTGACATGCCCCCTCCAAATGTAAAACTCAACGAAGTTGAACATCTGAAAGGAGCGCTTTGTCCGGGGTTCATCAATACCCACTGTCACCTCGAATTATCCCATCTGCAAGACAAACTATCACAAGGTAAGGGGCTCATCAATTTCATTAAAGAAATACAATCCATCCGTAATGCCGACAACGCTACCGTATTGAAAGCCGCCGAAAAGGCTGATAAGGATATGTATGAAAACGGCATCGTAGCTGTTGGCGATATCTCAAACAGCGATGTCAGTGTCGCAATAAAAGCCAGGAGTAAGATTTACTACCATACTTTTGTTGAGGCTTTCAGCTTTTTGCCTGGCAAAGCTGAAAGTACTTTTGATAAGGCAATCTCGCTGCTTGCCGAATTTAAAAATCAATCTTGTTCTATTACTCCGCACGCCCCGTATTCGGTATCAAAGGAATTATTCAGGCTGATAAAAAAATACAGCGATACCCATCCAAATCTTCTTAGCGTACATAACCAGGAAACAGAAGAAGAAAATAAATTTTACCGATACCGTTTAGGCGGCTTCCTTGATCTGTACGATCATTTCGGGATGGACATTAGTTATTTTAAATCGCAGGCGCGTAACTCGCTGCAATCTATCCTGCCATTACTGAGCAACAAGCAGGATATTCTATTTGTGCACAATACTTATACAAATTTAAAGGACATTTACTTTATAAAACGCTTCGACCGCAAGGTGCATTTCTGTTTTTGTCCGGGTGCCAACCTGTACATTGAAAGCAGGCTGCCGAAGATCGATCTTTTTGTTGACCAGGGATTTAACATTACCCTGGGTACCGATAGCCTGGCATCAAACACCAAACTGTCTATCCTGCACGAGATGCACCTGATACAGGAGAAATTTCCCGAGATAAGTCTGGCAAAGCTTATGGAATGGGGGACCATCAATGGAGCCCGCTACCTCGGTATCGCTGATGAAAAAGGAACCCTTGAAGCAGGTAAAACCCCAGGCCTGAATCTGATCACCGGTTTGGACGGCCTTAAAATCACCGCTGACAGTAAGGTGAAGAGGTTAGTCTGATAAGTTGATTAAGTTGAGTGGTTGATTAGGTTGAATTGTTTTTAATTTTGCGACATAACTTAATCAACTCAATCAACCCAATCAACTCAATGATCATCCACCTCGATATAATAGTAAAGGGCAAAGTACAGGGAGTATTTTACAGGGCATCTACCAAAGCGGTAGCAGACCAGCTAGGCATAAAAGGATTTGTGAAGAATGAAGAAAACGGGGACGTTGCTATAGCAGCAGAAGGGGATAAAATGAGCATGGATCTGTTTTTGGATTGGTGTAAGGAAGGACCCGAAGATGCAGCAGTAACTTCAGTTGAGAGCCATGAAGGGGAATTAAAAAACTATCGTAATTTTGAGGTTGTAAAAAAGAGGCTATTTTAAGCCCGGTAAAAAATTATCATTGTCAACAGCTAAAAAATTCGCGGGCCAAACGGCTATTTATGGACTAAGCACTATTGTGCAACGCTTATTAAGCTCGCTACTTACTCCACTTTATACTCACGCATACCTTCCAAAAGTTTATAGCATTTTCAGTACCATGTTTGCCTATGCGTCCATTTTTCAGGCGCTGCTGGCATTTGGTATGGAAACCACTTTTTTCAGGTATTTAAATAAGTTTCCTGATAAAAAGAGTCAGGTTTATAATAATGGTTTCTGGGTTATTTTTATGGTAACCATCGGCTTTTTATTATTAACTGTTCCGTTTGCTCATACACTTGCAGGGCTAATTAAGATTGGAAAGGATATCCCCCAGGGTGAGTTTGAGCTCTATATAAAATTCTTTATCGGCATATTAATACTCGATGCATGGTGCGTTATTCCATTTGCTAAGTTGCGCGCAGATAACCGCCCTGTTAAATATGGTACTATTAAGGTGATCAACATCATCGTCACAGTGTCGTTGAACGTTATTTTTATCATTATAATTCCTTATTGGATAAAGCATCAGTTTGTTGGGTGGCGATGGTTTTCACAATGGTATGTTCACGGTTGGGTAGCTTATGCTTTTTTATCCAACCTGATTTCAAGTTTTATTACCCTGCTAATGTTGCTGCCCGAATTACTAAAACTTCAATTGAAGTTTGATAAGGTAATGTTCAAGCAGATGCTTATCTACAGCGGGCCAATTTTAATAGCTAATCTGTCTTACCTGGTAAACGAAAACCTTGATAAAATTCTGCTCGGTAAATTATTACCTGCAAGTATTAGTGAACAGGAAGTAGGTATATACTCTGCCTGCGCCCGATTATCTATCTTCGCAAGCTTGTTTAATCAGGCGTTTCGTATGGGTGCTGAACCATTTTTTTTCAGCCACGCTAAAAATAAAAATGCCGGTTATACCTACGCCCGCATCATGGACTATTTTGTAATAACCATGTGTCTGATGTTTTTGGGTGTTGTTGCCAATATTGAGATATTAAAACACTACGTAAATAACAAGGCCTATTGGGTTGGGCTTGATGTGGTGCCACCATTGCTATTTGGTTATGTAGCGTTGGGCGTTTATATGAATTTATCGGTATGGTATAAACTGTCAGATCAAACCCGCTACGGACTGTACATTTCATGCGTAGGTGCGATTGCAACTATTATTTTGAATGTTGTTTTCATACCAAAATACAGCTACATGGCTTCAGCATGGGCATCACTTATAGCTTATACTATTATGATGGTGCTATCCTATGTATGGGGGCAAAGAAACTACCCTATACCATATAATTTAAAAAAGAACCTGACGTATATTATTATTTCACTTATACTCGTTTATTTAGCATTCTATGTATTCAAACGTAATATATTTGTTGGCAACGCCCTGTTAATATTATTTGCCGCCGGTGCGTTAATGATGGAGGGCAAGGAACTAAAAGCTATATTTAAACGATGAACATCAGGATAATCAACAGGTCAAAAAATACCTTGCCTGCTTACGAAACTATACATTCTGCGGGCATGGACCTGCGCGCCGACCTGGAAAGCGCAGTATTGCTTAACCCGATGGAACGTAAGCTGGTCCCGACGGGATTGCATATTGAACTGCCCGAAGGATACGAAGCGCAAATAAGGCCGCGCAGCGGGTTGGCTTATAAACATGGTATTAGTATTGTTAACTCTCCGGGGACTATCGATGCTGACTATCGCGGAGAAATAAAGGTGCTGCTGATCAACTTGTCGACAGAACCTTTTGAGATCAACTCGGGCGACAGGATTGCGCAAATGATCGTGTCGAAGCACGAGAAAGTTGAATGGCAGCAGGTAGAAATATTGAACGAAACAACACGCGGTGCCGGCGGTTATGGACATACGGGAGTAGGATAAGATGAGATATAGACCGGGCATATTTTTAGGTTTGATGGTGTTGCCGGCATTGGTCTTTGCACAAAAGGACAAATCGGGCAATGGGAATCGTGTGGTAATGGTTGTGGGAAGACCTATGACAGCCGACGACAGTCTGATGGTGCGTCAGCTTTTCTTTTCGGCATTGCGTGAAAAAACAGTGGAGAATTTTACACTAGCCACTGAGGAATTCAACCAGATTCTCTCGATGGATCCCCAGAATGACGCTACTCTGTTTGAACTGGCCAATCTGGCTAAACTAAAAAATAATTATACCGACGCCCGCGACTTTCTGGAAAAGGCAGTAACCGTAAAGCCCGACAACGAATGGTATTGGGTTGGCCTTGCCGATTGCTACGAAAAGAACAATGAGATCGACAAGCTGGAGAACGTTTTTAACGAATTGATCAGGATCGATCCGGATAAGATAGATTACTATTATGACAAGGCAAACGTTTACTTCTTGCAGAAAAGATATGACGACGCCCTCGCGGTTTATAAGCAGATAGAAGAAATAACGGGCATTACTGATGACCTTGTTGCTAAGCGTCAGGCTATTTACCTGAAGCAGGGCCGGGTTGACCAGGCGGCGGCCGATATGGAGGCTATGATCAAGGCTAACCCTTCGCAGGTGAGATACTACCTGTTCCTTGCTGAGGTTTATAATTCAAATAATTTACAGGATAAGGCTCTTTCTACATTGCTGGCGGCTGAAAAGATCGACCCAAACAATGGGCAGGTGCATTTGGCGCTTGCAGATATTTACCGCGATAAGAAAGACAATGAACGCAGCTATCAAGAGTTGACCGCTGCCTTTGCTGTTCCTGACTTAGATATCGATCAGAAGCTGAAGATTGTACTGAACTATGTTCCTAAATTTCCTGACCCAAATGCCAAAGCCAGTGCATTGGAGTTGAGTAGATTGCTGACAATTGCACACCCGGACGACTCAAGGGCTTTTGCACTTTACGGAGATATGCTCTTGCAAAACGGCAAGTATAAAGAAGCGAAAGAGAACTACAAAAAGTCGGTTCAGATGAATGGGCAGGTATACGAGGTACGTGAGCAATTGATTCGGCTGGAGCTGGGCGACAATGATATCGATAGCGCTTTAAAAGATGGACAAGATGCTTTATCACTCTTCCCTAACCAAGCATGGTTGAATTACCTTGTAGGTGTTAGCTGGCAGCAGAAAAAAGATTTTAAAAAAGCAGTTGAGTACTTGAAAAACGCATCCGAACTGGAGACGCAAGATAAAGAACTTTTATCGCAGGCTTATTCATCGCTTGGAGATTGTTATCATTCATTAAGTGAACTTGCGAAATCGGATCAGGCTTATGATAAAGCCTTAACCTATAGCCCGGATAATGCTTATACGCTAAACAATTACGCTTATTATTTGTCGGTGCGTGGCATACGGCTAGAAAAAGCTGCTGAAATGTCAAAGCATTCCAACGAGCTTCAGCCCGACATGGCCTCCTTTGAAGATACTTATGCCTGGATATTGTTTAAACAGAAAAAATATGCCGAAGCTAAAATATGGATGGAAAAAGCTTTGGCACATAATAAAGACAACAGTCCGGTCCAATACGAGCATTACGGCGATATCATGTTTCAATTGGGCGATATGGACGCAGCCCTGCAAAATTGGAAGAAAGCAAGAGATAACGGCGGAGGTTCACCCATTTTAGATAGGAAAATAAATGAGAAGAAATACGTTGAATAAGCTGCTTATCGTTTGTATTTGTGGTTCGTTTGCAGCGTTTGGCTGCAAGGCGAAAAAACAAGCGGTAATAGCCCGCAAAACAGTAACGACAATTCCCGATAAATCACTTAGTAAGCTGGATGCTATACGTTCGAGCCAGTTAAGTTACAATACCTTTTCAGGCAGGGCAAAAACCAAGCTTGATATTAATGGCAGCAGCAACGATGTAACGCTGAATATCCGTATACAAAGTGGCAAGAAAATATGGGTATCGGTTACTGCCATTGCGGGGATTGAAGTGGCCCGGGCCCTGATTACACCGGATAGCTTACAGGTAATTAATAAACTGCAGGGCTTGTACATGCAAAAACCTTTTGCATACATTTATTCGTATACCAGTCACCAGATCAATTTTAATTCATTAGAGGCACTTTTGGTTGGTAATGCTATTCCTCAATTAATAAACGACGAAGCGAAGTTGCAAGCCGATAGCGGCCGCACAGTCATGTCGGGTAATTTACAGGAATTGGCCTACAAACTGATTTTAGGCGCTGATCTGAAAGCCAATCATACAGAACTGGCTGATCAGGATGCTGGCCAGTCACTAACAGTGGATAACAGTGGATTTATACCTGCGGCAAATAGAATATTGCCCTCGCAGATCGATATGTCTTCAATAGTGCCGAAGAAGCGGGTGAAAATGAGTTTGCATTACATTAAAGCTGATTTTGATCAGCCGCTTGAATATCCTTTTAGTATTCCGTCGGGTTATTCTCCGGCTAAGTAATTTTTATATTTTTGGGTTAATGAAATTTTTAAAAGTAGTAATCTTTCTGATCGGTGTATTTATAGCTGTAGGTGCACATGCGCAAAGCAGCGATGAATTAAAAAGACGCCGTGAAAAATATAACGAGGAACTTGAAAAGCTTAACCGCGAATATGAACAGACAGTGAATGATAAGCGGAGCACGTTAAAACAGCTCAGTTTGTTAAAAGCTCAGATCAATCTTCGTGAGCAAAAGATCAGCAATATTAACTCACAGGTAAGATTGCTTGATAACCAGATATCAGAAAGCAATAATACAGTACATAGCCTTCAAAACCAATTGGACCAATTGCGTAAGCAATATGCAGCCATGATCATGTTCGCTTACCGGAACAAGAGTTCATACAATAAGCTGATGTTTATTTTTGCTTCGAAGGATTTTAACCAGTCCTATAAACGTTTAAAATACCTGCAGCAATTTGCATCATACCGTGAGCGACAAGCGAACTATATAATGGGGACGGAGAAAGACCTCCACATAAAAATAACCGAACTGGACAATACCAAAAAAGAAAAAAATACGCTGCTGAAAGACCAGGTCAAGGAAAAGGAAACACTCGGGAAACAACGAAAGGATCAAACCCAGGTTGTAGTTGATCTTTCGCGCCAGCAGGGCGATTTGAAAAATCAGCAAAGAGATTTGCAGCGTAAAATTGCGAGAACCAACCAGGAGATTAAAGATGCGATCCGCAAGGAAATTGAAGAGGCAAGAAGAAGGGCCGAAGCCGCTGCAAAAGCAGCAGCAGCCGCAGCTGCCGCAGCAGGGCTAAACCCGTCTAATCCTAATAACAAAAATGTTACAGCGCCAGCAAAAAACATTACTGCTAAATCAAGTAATACTGAAGTACTGAATGCCACACCAGAAGCAGCTCGTTTGTCAAACGACTTTTTAGGCAATAAAGGCAGTTTGCCTTGGCCGGTTACTAACGGAGTTTTGGTACAGGGATTCGGGGTTTATTATACTGAAGGTATCAAGAGTGAAAACAGCGGTATCGATATTAAAACCAATGCTGGCGCACCGGTAAGAGCTGTTTTTCAGGGTGATGTGAGATCAGTACACAATAGTCAGGGCACCTATTTCGTTGTAGTACAACATGGGGAATACTTTACGGTTTATTCAAATTTGAAAACAGTGAGCGTATCTGTTGGCCAAAAAATAAGTACGAAACAAAATATCGGGACGGTAGCTATAGAAAGCGTTACAGGTATTCCTAATCTGAATTTCCAGGTCTGGAAAGGTGGGACACCGGTTAATCCTTCAACCTGGCTTGCATCTCAATAATAATTTGAAATTTGTCCCATATTAATCTGTATATTTGTAAATTAAATTTTGATGTATGTCTAGTTGTGTTTTATTGTTCTTGAATATTGGCGGTCCCGAGATGATCCTGATCATTTTTGTGGCGTTACTGCTTTTTGGGGGCGAAAAGCTTCCTGAAATTGCACGTGGTTTGGGGAAAGGGATAAGGGATTTCAAGGATGCTTCGGAAGGGGTAAAACGTGAAATAACTAACCAGATCAATAATTACGAAGAAAAGAAACCAGAGCCGCCGGTTGAAGAACCTAAGGCTGAATTGCCTGCCGCAACAACAGAAGATCATCTTGCAGTAACTGAGGCGGAAACTATCAATCATGAAAACGCAACCAACCCTACGCCAGAACCGCAGGGTGTACCTAATACCATACCTTACAACGAAAACCATGGGAAGGTTTCAGAGGAAAGTCCTATAACCGAAGCACATCACGCGGAAACGGCCAATACTGAAACACATACTGAACCAGTTAAAACAACACACGAATAAATAAAGTAAGTAACTTAAAAATTAAAAAACATGGGCTCATTAGGCGCACCAGAAATCATTCTGATCATCATTGCAATATTGATACTGTTTGGCGGTAAAAAAATTCCTGAATTAATGAAAGGTTTAGGAAAGGGTATGAAGGAATTCAAAGACGCTCAAAACGGCGAAAGCAGCAACCCAACTAATACGACAGAAGAAAAAAAGAACTAATCTTTCGGGATTAATTCTCTATAATAATTGCTGATACAAACTTATCTGCTGAAATTTATATTTCAACGGATAAGTTTTTTATTTTAGGCCCATGACTAAGTTTTATTCCTCTTTGAATGAAATAAAGAGGGAAATTCAGACAGGCGGGATCACTGTAGAAGGATTGGTGAAAAACTATCTCGCCCAGATAAAATCAAATGCACATCTGAATGCATTTAACGAGGTTTTTGAAACAGAGGCCCTTGCCAACGCAAAAACTGTTGATGCACGTATTAAAGCAGGCACCGCTGGCCGTTTGGCCGGCATGGTGATTGGCATTAAGGATAATATTTGCTACAAAGGGCATAAAGTAACCGCCTCATCTAAAATATTAGACGGGTTTACTTCTGTTTACTCATCCACCATTGTTGAACGCCTGTTGGCGGAAGATGCGGTGATTATCGGTCGCTGTAACTGCGATGAGTTTGCTATGGGAGCTTCTAATGAAAACTCATACTACGGCCCGGTAAAAAATTATGTCAATAATAAAAGAGTCGCCGGTGGTTCATCCGGTGGTTCAGCTGTTGCTGTTCAGGCTAATCTGTGCCATGCGGCCATCGGTACTGATACAGGAGGCTCAGTAAGGCAGCCGGCTTCGTTTTGCGGTTTGGTTGGGTTAAAACCTACTTATGGCAGCATTTCAAGGCACGGTGTTATTGCCTATGCTTCGTCTTTTGATCAGGTTGGGCCAATCACGCGCTCAGTGGAGGATGCAGCACTTTTACTGGAAGTAATGGCAGGTGCTGATGAATACGACAGTACCTTGTCGCAGTCACCTGTTCCAAAATATACCGGTGCGCTATCACCTGATCAATCGAAAAAGAAGATCGCCTACTTACAGGAAGCTATATCAAGTCCGGGAGTAGATGACGAAGTAAAAAGTGCGATGGTTCAATACATCGATAAGCTTCGTGCCGAAGGGCATACGGTGAAGCCGATCGCTTTCGAGTACCTGGATTATATCGTGCCAACCTACTACATACTGGCAATGGCCGAGGCATCGTCTAACTTATCGAGGTATGACGGTGTTCATTATGGTTATCGTAGTCCGCAGGCAACAGACCTGCAATCGACCTACAAGCGCTCCCGCTCTGAAGGTTTTGGCAAGGAAGTAAAACGCCGTATCATGCTGGGGACATTTGTTTTGAGTGCCGGCTACTACGATGCCTATTATGCTAAAGCCCAGAAAGTTCGCAGGCTGATAAAGGAGAAAACAGATAGTTTACTGGAAGAATTCGACTTTATTTTAACGCCTACAGCGCCAGAACCAGCTTTCCCGCTGGGTAAAAAAGAAAAAGATCCGGTTGTAACGTATCTTTATGATATTTTTACCGTACAAGCATCATTAGCCGGGGTACCAGCAATTTCTTTGCCTGCCGGAACGAACAATGAGGGCTTGCCATTAGGATTACAACTTCTCACCAGACGTTTTGCAGAGCAGGAATTACTGAATTTTTCCAAATATTTCTTAACACTATAAGAAATTTAATATCTTAGGAAAGATTTTCGTTGTGGCAACGGCATAAAATCAAACCTGGTTAAGAAATGAAGAGATTATTTGTGTGCGTTTTCTTACTGTGTTCGTTGAATGCTGTTAACGCTGCCCCCAAACTTTTCCGCGATTCATCCCGTACTTTTGTTCAGTCCAGAGATGGCGTCCGGGATACCATTATGGTGCCTGTTTTAAACGCTGCACAAGTTAGCCCATACCAGGGGAGTATTTATAAACGCCGTTTGGATTCTATTCAAAAGGAAGTACCGCTGGATTATAACCCTTATGTGCAAAGCTACATTGACACCTACACTATGGGTAGTCAGCGTGAGAGCCTGGGCCGTATTCTGGGTCTTACTAAATATTACTTCCCGATCTACGAGAAAGTTTTCCATGATGCAGGCATCCCGGAAGAGATCAAATACCTTTCGATAGTTGAATCACAGTTGAATCCTTATGCTGTGTCAAGAGTAGGCGCAACTGGTCCCTGGCAGTTTATGGGTCCAACTGCTAAAATATATGGCCTCAATATGGATACTTATGTAGATGAGCGCCGTGATCCCATACAATCAAGCTATGCAGCAGCAGCTTATTTGAAGGATGCCTATCAGCAATTTGGCGACTGGCTGACTGCAATTGCATCCTACAATTGCGGAAAAAGCAATGTGCTGAGAGCTATCGAACAAGCCAACGGTGCGACTGATTTCTGGTCGATCCAAAAATATTTACCTGTAGAAACCAGGGGCTATGTACCTGCTTACATCGCGGTTACTTATGTGATGAATTATTACAAAAAATATAATATCGTTCCGCAATCCTGCAACCTGTCGGTAATGAAAACCGATACGGTGATGGTAAATAAATTCATCTCATTAAACAGCGTTGCTAGGGTATTGAACATCAGTCTGGCGCAATTGACCCAATTGAATCCTTCTTACAAAGTAATGATCATCAATGGCAGCCCTTCGGCGCCAAAAACATTGGTGATCCCGCAATCAGCGAAAGAAAAATATACTAATTTGTATAATTCGATCAACGCTGATCTGGGTTATATGCAGTTGGACCGTGGTATGCTGCAATATTCTGCTGATAAAGCTGCTGAAACGGAGCTGAATAGCTATTACAGATCGAAAAAACGTTCGCGCAGAAATCCCGATAGACAATACTTTTCGTACCACCTGAATCATAAAGCACAGCAGATCAGCAAAGGTTGATCGGCTGTAACGACATTTGAAAGCCCGGTTCTGTACATAATTAGAACCGGGCTTTTTTTATATCAGGTCAAAAAGAATTGTAATTTTGGGACTTGAAACTATAACCATGGATAAACCTAATGTACGCAGACAGGACGCTCTCGATTACCATTCGAACGGGCGACCCGGAAAGATACAGGTTGTACCGACTAAACCGACCAATTCGCAACGTGACCTTACAATGGCTTATTCGCCAGGCGTTGCCGATCCCTGCCTGCAGATAGCTGACAACATAGAAGATGTATATAAGTATACTGCCAAGGGTAACCTGGTGGGGGTGATCACCAATGGAACAGCGGTTTTAGGTCTGGGTAATATTGGACCTGAAGCGAGCAAACCGGTGATGGAAGGAAAAGGTGTACTGTTTAAGATATATGCGGATATTGACGTATTTGACCTGGAGGTAAATGCCAAAACGGTTGATGAGTTCGTAAATATTGTGAAAGCACTTGAGCCGACGTTTGGCGGGATCAACCTTGAAGATATATCTGCACCAACCTGTTTTGAAATTGAACGGCGGTTAAAGGCCGAGATGAAGATCCCGGTGATGCATGATGATCAGCATGGCACGGCGATTATATCAGGAGCGGCGTTGATCAATGCGTGCGAGGTGCAGGGTAAAAAACTAGATAAGATAAAGATGGTGGTGAATGGCGCCGGTGCGGCGGCTGTTTCCTGTTCAAAAATATACCTCTCGTTAGGGGTGAAAAAAGAAAACCTGGTAATGTTCGACATTAATGGTTTGATCACCCCGCAGCGTACCGACCTGGACGAAATACGCCTGCAATTCGCCACCGATCGCAAGGATATAACCACCCTTGCCGATGCTATGAAAAATGCTGACGTATTTATCGGTCTTTCGGCGGGTAATGTGGTAAAACCGGAAATGCTGAAGGTGATGGCTAAAAACCCAATCGTTTTTGCCATGGCCAACCCGGTGCCGGAAATAGATTATGATTCGGCAGTAAATGCGCGAAAGGATATTGTGATGGCTACGGGTCGTGTAGACTATCCAAACCAGGTAAATAATGTATTGGGTTTCCCGTATATTTTCAGGGGAGCATTGGATGTGCGCGCCACAGCTATTAATGAAGAAATGAAACTGGCTGCAGTGCGTGCTATAGCAAACCTGGCTAAAAAACCTGTTCCGGAAGCGATCAACCTGGCTTATAATACTAATAACCTGAAGTTTGGCAAAGATTATATCATCCCCAAACCAATGGATCAGCGTCTGATCACCGAGGTTTCGTCTGCCGTAGCAAAAGCGGCTATTGAATCTGGCGTCGCGCGTCAAACCATTACCGACTGGGATGCTTATCGCGAACAACTCCGCTTAAGAATTGGTGCTGATGACCGTCTGCTGCGTAACATCGCCAATAAGGCGAAACAGAATCCGCAGCGCGTGGTATTTGCCGAGGCAGATAATTATAAGATACTGAGGGCAGCCGAGATAGTAAGAGAAGAAAAAATAGCGACACCGATATTGTTAGGTAATGCAGGGCGAATAAGGAAGATCATCAAAGAAAATGCGCTTGAGCTGGATGGTGTGGAGATCATTGATCCGCGTGAAGATTGCGCCAACTTTGAGGAATACGCAGAATACCTATACCAGAAACGCCAGCGCAGAGGCATCACTTTGCACGAGGCCAGAAAAATGACCCATCAGCGTAACTATTATGGTGCCTGTATGGTTCAATTTGGCAGGGCCGACGCCTTAATATCGGGATTGACCAAAGATTATGTATCAACCATTAAGCCTGCATTACAGATCATCGGTATTGAAAAAGGAGTCAACCGTGTGGCTGGTATGTACCTGATGATGACCAACAAGGGCCCGGTATTTATAGGCGACCCAACCGTAAATGTCGACCCTACTGTTGATGAGCTCATCGATATTACTGTGCTGATCGATCACTCGGTAAGGCAATTCAATATTAAACCACGTATCGCAGTTCTATCCTACTCAAACTTCGGATCAAACGAAGGCCCGATACCATTCAAGACCCGTGAAACTGTACGACTACTGCATGAGCGGTATCCGGACATGGTCGTAGATGGCGATATGCAGGCAAACTTCGCCCTGAATTCAAGCCTGCTTGCGTATAATTTTCCATTCTACGTGTTAAATGGCGCTACTGCGAATACACTAATTTTCACTAACCTTTAATCAGGCAAAATTGTTTACAA
>JACXTT010001557.1_pt1 | contig 37961 bp, 35 predicted proteins | sample 9270951 | NCBI WGS metagenome assembly JACXTT01 (sample SAMN15532306, study PRJNA645909) | rock metagenome | isolation source: weathered quartz diorite | place: Puerto Rico | collected 2017-06-21
CCAAAAAAGACACCCAGTTGGGGGGGGGGGGGAGCGGCGGGGGAGTGCCCTGAGTTTATCGCCGTATTTGGCCGGACGAAACCTTCCAGTGCCGAAAGCCGGCACCCGGCCTGTTTGAACAGATGGGCGGGCGCTAGGCTCTGGACCTCAAAGGGGTGCCGGCCGTGGGCGATACCGCGCGCGATCTGATTGCCGGTGTGGCGGTCGGTTGCGAGCCGCATCTGGTGATGACCGGCAAGGCCATGCCCTTGCGTGGGCGTACGCTGCCGCAGGGCTATCCCGACAACACCACGGTACACCAGGACCTGGCTGCATTCGTCGACTATCTGGTGGCGCAGGCATGAGCGGCGCGCGCTTGATGGCGCTGCTGCGCTCGATCCTGCACGCCCTGTGGATGCTGGTGACGGTGGTGCCCTGGGGCATCATCATGGTGGTGGCGTCGGTCCGGGTGCGCGGCAAGCCGCTGTGGTGGATGGCGGTGCGCTGGCTGGGCTGGGCCATGGGCGGCGCACGCGTGCTGCTGGGCATAGAGACACGCGTCCACGGGTTCGACAACCTGCCCACGGGCGATACCAGCCCGGCGATCTTGCTGGTCAAGCACCAGTCCACGCTGGAAACCTTTCTCATGCCCACGCTGATGCCGCACCCGCTGGCCTATGTGTTCAAGAAAGAGCTGCTCTACGTGCCTTTCTTCGGCTGGGCCATGGGCCGGCTGGACATGATCCACATCGACCGCAGCCAACGCACCCAGGCCTTCAACAAGGTGGTGGAGCAGGGCAAGCTGTTGCTGGCCCAGGGTATCTGGATCATCATGTTCCCCGAAGGCACACGCATTGCGCGTGGGCACAAGGGCGTCTACAAGACCGGCGGCACCCGGCTGGCCATCGAGACCGGCGCCCCGGTGATCCCGGTGGCGGTGTCCTCCGCCAAATGCTGGCCACGCAAGGCCTTCATCAAGATGCCGGGCGTGGTGGACGTTTCCATCGGCAAACCCATCCCCAGCGCCGGGCGCAAGCCTGACGAACTGATGCGCGAGGTGGAAGCCTGGATTGAAGCCGAAATGCACCGCCTGGACCCCGAGGCTTACCGCACTTAGGCGTTTTGCACCATGCGTGCTTTATTGCGTTACACCCTCGATCTTTTCGAGCCTTTTGAGGCTGTAGCCCCCGTAGAGACTGCACAAGCGGCTCCTGAAAAGATAGCAACTACAGCGCCCGATCAAGCTTTTGTAGCCGGTCAGCCGCTGCAGCAGGCGATTGCGCCGGCGCATTTTGTCCACCCGCAGGCCAACCGCGAGGTGCGCCTGGACGGTGCCGTGGTGGCCTATGCCTTTGCACGCGCCAAGCGGCGCACCATCGGCTTTGTGGTCGGCCCCGACGGCCTGGTGGTGCGCGCCCCGCGCTGGACGCCGCTCCACGAGGTGGAGGCCGCGCTGCGCGAAAAAGGCCCGTGGATTCTGCGCAAGCTGCACGAAACGCGTGAGCGCCACCAGCGCCAGGAAAACGCGCGCATTGACTGGCGCGACGGCACCACGCTGCCCTACCTGGGCCAGACCCTGCGCGTGCAACTCGATCCCCACCACAGCTTTGCCGACGCCGGGGCGGCGCTGCAGCCAGCCAATGCGGCGGATGCGGTCGACGCCGTGCGCGTACTGCGGGTCGGCCTGCCCCACACGGCCCGCGCCGAGCAGATCCGCGACGCGGTGCAAGCCTGGCTCATGCGCCAGGCCAAGGCGCTGTTCACCGAGCGGCTGGACCACTTTGCGCCGTTGTTGGGCGTGCAGTGGCGCCGCATGGGCCTGAGCAATGCCGGCACGCGCTGGGGCAGCGCCAGTGCCGATGGTGCGATCCGCCTCAATTGGCGCCTGATCCATTTCAGCCCCGCTGTGGTGGACTATGTGGTGGCGCATGAGCTGAGCCACCTGCGTGTGATGGACCACAGTGCGCGCTTCTGGGACACCGTGCGCTCGGTGCTGCCCGACTACGCCGCGCTGCGCGGCCAGCTCAAGGACGACGCCATTCCGAAGTGGTGACGCCCCGGGGCTGGGTGGTCGCTGCGCGCACCAGCCACAGCCCGGCGATGCCGCCCAATGCCGCAACGCCACACAGCGCACCGATGACGCCGCTGGCATCGGCGCCCTGTGCGCCCAGGCCCACGGCCAACCCGGCCAGGGGCTGGGTCAGGTTGTTGAGCAGGATCACCATGCCGCTGGTCTTGCCAAAGTCTGCGGGCGGGATGATGCGCTGGCGCCAGGCGCGGATGTACACGCTGAACATCTTGTCAAAGCTGATCACCAGCAAAAAGCCCAGCGCATACACCGAGTAGTGGTGGCCCAGTGCCGTCAGCGCGCCGCCCAGCAACAGCCCGCCAAACGACAGCACGCCCATGGCGTGGCCGCGCCAGTGCAGGTGGGCCACCAGGGTCAGCACCACCACCGTGGCCAGTGCGGCAGCGGTTTGCAGCGTGGCATAGGCCGCGGTGCTTTGCTGCAGCAGGCCGGTCACCATCGCGGCGGCTGTGGCCAGGGTCACGCCCAACACCAGGTTCACGGCGGCGGTGACTACCACCATGCCGCGAAAGCCCGGTAGCGTCCAGATATGGGCCAGCGCGGTGCGCAGCGGCTGCCACCAGTTTTCACCGGGGTCGTGCTGGGGCGGGGGGATTTGTGCCGTGCTGCGCCGCTGCCACCACAGCAGGCAGGCGTCGGCCAGCAAGAACAGCACGCCGCTGCAGGCCACCACGCCTTGCCAGGGCCACAGGGCCAGGGCTGCGGCTGCCAGCAGCGGGCCGGCGACCAGGCCCAGTTGGTCGGCGATCTGGGCGTGGGCGATCACCTGTTCCAGGCGTGCACCGGGAAAGATGTAGGGCAGCATCACCTCGCGCGCAATCAGCCCTTGAACGGTCAACACGCCGCAGACTGCGCCCAGCAGCACCAGCACGCCCAGGGCTGTACGGTCATCGCCCACCCAGGCGGCGGCCAGTCCGACCAGGCAGGCCAGGGCCCGCAGGGTCTGGCTGGCGCGCAGCAGGTTCAAGGGCGGGCGGCGGTCGCACAGCACGCCGCAGGCCGGGCAGGCCGCAAAGCGCGCCAGCGTTTCCACAAAAAAGGCCACGCCCGTCCAGGCGGCACTTTGCGTGTGCTGGTAGACCACCAGCGGCACCAGAAACAGCAGGATCTGGTCGGCCAGGCGCGACAGCAGCAGCGAGGCGTAAAAGCTCAGGTGTTCCGCACGCATGGATGCGGGTTCAGGCCGGCGCCATGCCGAAGCGCAGCACGCCGTCCGCGCCCAGCGCGCGGTGCAGGCGCCCGGCAAACCACAGCGCATGCAGGTGGGCAATCGATTCGCCGATGGCGAAGGTGGTCTGGTGCAAATCCATGGGCCGTTTGAACAGCACCGGCAGGATGTCGGCCGCGCTGCAGGCCTTTTCTGCACAGGCCTCCATCACCTCCGCCAGGCGGTCGCGGTGGTGGTCGTGCAGTTGCTGGATGCGCGTGTGCATGCCGGTGAAGGGCTTGCCGTGTGCAGGCAGCACCAGCGTGTCTTCGGGCAGGGTTTTGAACTTGTCGATGGAGTCCAGGAACAGGGCCAGCGAATTGGCCTCGGGCTCCTGCTCGTAGACGCTCACGTTGGTGGAGATGCGCGGCAGCATCATGTCGCCGCCAATCAAGATGTTCAGGTCGGCGCAGTACAGCGCCATGTGCTCGGGCGCATGGCCGTAGCCGCTGATGCAGCGCCAGGCGTGACCGCCAATCTGCAGCACCGTGCCATCGAGCAGGCGGTGGTACTGCTCGGGCACCGAGGGCACCAGCGAGGGGAAGTAGTTGGTACGCGCCTTGATCTGCGCCACGGTGTCGGGCGCATTCAGGCCGTGCATGGCAAAGAAGTCCGCAGCCCGGTCGCCGCCAAAGCCGGTCGGCCCCATGCAGCCCAATCGGGCCACCTGGTAGTCCAGCGCGCTGATCCACAAGTCCACATCCCATTTTTGGCACAGCCAGTGCGCCAGGCCGATGTGGTCGGGGTGCATGTGCGTGACGATCACGCGCAGCACCGGCAGGCCTTCCAGCTCGTGCGCAAAGATGTCTTCCCACTGGGCCTTGGCTTCGTCCCGGTGGATGCAGCAGTCCACGATGCTCCAGCCGGGGCGGCCGTCGATCTCGTCGCGCAGCAGCCACAGGTTGATGTGGTTCAGCGCAAAGGGCAGCGTCATGCGAATCCACTTGACGCCCGGGGCCACCTCCAGACAGCGGCCCGGTGCGGGCAGGGCGTCGCCCAGGGGGTAGTGCAGTTGGAGTTCCAGGTCGTTCATGGGCAGCCGATGGGTGGTGTGCGATTTGATTCATAATTGACGTTTACGTAAACGTCAATTGGACAAGGCATTGTAGACAGGCGGGGCTCTGGCCCCTGTCGCCCACGCATCGTACCGCCCATGACACAAACCTACAGCATCGGCGACCTGGCCCGCGAGTTCGATCTCACCACGCGCGCCATTCGCTTTTACGAAGACCTGGGGCTGCTGCAGCCCGAGCGCACCGGCCCCGGTGGGCGTTCGCGCGTCTACACCGGGCGCGACCGCACGCGCCTCAAGCTCACGCTGCGCGCCAAGCGCCTGGGTCTGTCCTTGACCGAGGCCAAGGACATCATCGACATGTACGACAGCCCGCGCGACACCGGCGCGCAGCTCACCAAGTTCCTGGACGTGCTGGCCGCCCACCGCAAGCAGGTGGAAGAGCAGATGGCCGACCTGCAGGCCAACCTGGACGAGATCAAGGTGCACCAGCGCGAGGCGCGCGCCCTCTTGGCCAAGGCCCAGAAAGCCGCCTAGGAGGCTGCCGTGGACAACCCCCACTTCGAGCCCCAGGACCCGGCGTTTGCCCAGCGCGTGCGCGCCAGCTTTGACCGCCAGGGCGCGATGGCCACCCTCGGTGCCACGCTGGCTGCGGTCGAGGCCGGGCGGGTAGTGGTCGCGCTGCCCTGGGCCCAGGCGCTGACGCAGCAGCACGGTTTTCTGCACGCTGGCATGGTGGCCACGGCGCTGGATTCGGCCTGCGGCTATGCCGCCTTCAGCCTGATGCCGCCGGACGCCGCGGTGCTGACCATCGAATACAAGATCAATCTGCTGGCGCCGGCCAAGGGCCAGCAGTTCCGCATGGTGGGCGAGGTCATCAAGCCCGGGCGCACCGTCACCGTGGTCGAAGGCCGTGCCTATGCGCAGGACGGCGACACCGAAAAACTGATTGCCACTATGGGCTGCACCGTCATGGCCGTGTACGACCGCCCCGGCGTGCAGCACTGAACCCCACCCCCTTCATTCACATTCGAGGAGACTCCCTATGAACAACCTGCCCGGACTGAACTTCCAACTCGGCGAAGACATCGATGCCCTGCGCGACGCGGTGCGCGAATTTGCCCAGGCCGAAATCGCCCCGCGCGCTGCCGAGATTGATCGCAACGACCAGTTCCCCATGGACCTGTGGCGCAAGATGGGTGACCTGGGCGTGCTCGGCATCACCGTGGGCGAGGAATACGGCGGTGCCAACATGGGCTACCTGGCGCACATGATCGCCATGGAAGAAATCTCGCGCGCCAGCGCCTCCGTGGGCCTGTCCTACGGCGCGCACAGCAACCTGTGCGTCAACCAGATCAAGCGCAATGGCACGGATGCACAACGCGCCAAATACCTACCCAAGCTGATTTCCGGCGAGCATGTGGGCGCGTTGGCCATGAGCGAGCCCGGCGCAGGCAGCGATGTGCTGTCCATGAAGCTCAAGGCCGAGGACAAGGGCGGCTACTACCTGCTCAACGGCAGCAAGATGTGGATCACCAACGGCCCCGATGCCGACACCCTGGTGGTCTACGCCAAGAGCGAGCCCGAGCTGGGCGCGCGCGGGGTCACTGCCTTCCTCATCGAAAAGGGCATGAAGGGTTTCAGCATCGCGCAAAAGCTGGACAAACTGGGCATGCGCGGCAGCCACACCGGCGAGCTGGTGTTCGAGAACGTCGAGGTGCCGCTGGCCAATGTGCTGGGCGGCGTCAACAACGGCGCCAAGGTGCTGATGAGCGGCCTGGACTATGAACGCGCGGTGCTGACCGGCGGCCCGCTGGGCATCATGCAGGCGGTGATGGACAACGTCATCCCCTACATCCATGACCGCAAACAGTTTGGTCAGAGCATCGGCGAATTCCAGCTGATCCAGGGCAAAGTCGCCGACATGTACACCGTGCTGCAGGCCGGCCGCAGCTTCGCCTACACCGTGGCGAAGAACCTGGACCTGCTGGGCACCGAGCATGTGCGCCAGGTGCGCAAGGACTGCGCCTCCGTCATCCTGTGGACCGCCGAGAAGGCGACCTGGATGGCCGGCGAGGGCGTGCAGATCTTCGGCGGCAACGGTTATATCAACGAATACCCGCTGGGCCGTCTGTGGCGCGACGCCAAGCTGTACGAGATCGGCGCCGGCACGTCCGAGATCCGCCGCATGCTGATCGGCCGTGAACTCTTCGCGGAGACAATGTAGGGTCTATCTTTGAATACTCCCTTCCTGCCATGAAGTCTGTTGTCTCCCGCTCCCTGAATGCGCTGTTGCGCGGTGTGCTGCGCGCCTGGCTGCTGGTGCTGCCGCTGCTGGTGGTGCTGTCCCTGGTGCGCGCGGGGCAACTGGCCTACTTCTGGCCGGCGGGCTACCAGGCCAGCGTGGCCGACGTGGCCACCGTACTGGGCCAGGGCCTGCGTTTTGACCTCAAGGTCAGCGCGATCGCGGGCTTCTTGCTGCTGCTGGTGCTGCCCTGGGTCTCGGCGCGCATCTACCGGCGTGTGCTGGCGGGGCTGGCGCTGGTGTTTGTGCTGCTGGCCTTGATCAACCTGCACTACTTCGGTTTCTACAAGACACCGATTGACTCGCTGGTGTTCGGCATCGTCGAAGACGACACCGCCGCCGTGCTGAAAACCATCTGGCATGACTTTCCCGTGGTCGGCACGCTGGCCCTGTGGCTGGTGCTGAGCGCCGGGGCCGTGGCCCTGCACCAATGGGTGCTGACGCGGCTCAATCCCGATCTGGTGCTGCAAGTGCGGCACTGGGCGGTGAAGGTGCTGGTGCTGGTACTGGCCGTGTTTGCATTGATGTTGGCCGGCAAGGGCACACTGCGCCAGATGGCGTTGCAGCGCCAGCACCTGACGGTGACGACCTCGCAGTTCCTCAACGACATGGTGCCCAACGGCGTCATCGCGCTCAAATACGCGTGGGACAGCCGTGGCGCCTCGCAGAACCTGCAGAACCCGCTCTCGGGCCTCAAGGCGCTGGGCTTTGACTCGGTCCAGGCCGCGGCCGATGCGCTGGGCCTGCCACACGGCAATGAGGCCGAGGTCAAAGCCGCGCTGTACCAGCATGAGGCATTGCCTGCGGGCACCCCCAAGAAGAACCTCGTGTTCTTCCTGATGGAGTCTTTCAGCGCCGAGCCCATGCTCTACCAGGCGCCGAAGTTCGACGTGCTGGGCCGCATGGCGCCCACGCTCGACAAGGCGTGCCACTTCAGTAACTTCGATTCGGCCCAGCCCGGCACGCACCCCTCGCTGGAAGCCATCCTGTTTTCCTCGCCCATCACACCGCTCACCCTGGGCGATGTGGGGCGCAAGCCGATACCCTGGTCGATTGCCAAGGTAATCAAGGACGCGGGCTACCAGACGCTGTTCGTCACCTCGGCGCGTTCGGGCTGGCGCGATCTCAACCGCGTGCTCGCGGTGCAGGGTTTTGACGAGGTGGTGGATGCCAACAACCTCAAGGAAGCCTATCCCGATGCCACGCTTGGCATTTGGGGTGTGTGGGACAGCTATGTTTTCAAGTACGTGAGCAAGCGCCTTGCCGCCCAGCCCAAGGACAAACCGCTGTTTGTGTTTGTGCTCACCAGCACCAACCACCCGCCCTACGACCTGCCGGCCGATTACCACCGCGTGCCACGCGACATGGCGTTGTGGAAGGGCGAGACCAGTGCCGATACCCTGCTGCTGAACCTGGACCCCTACCACTACGCGGCCGACCTGCTGGGCGCCTTTGTGCAGGAAGTGCAGCACGGCCCACACCAGAACGACACCCTGATCGCGGCCACTGGAGATCACAACGTGCGCTCCTTCGGTCTGTACGCCGAGGCCAATCGCCGCTACCTGATACGCCAGGTGCCCTTTCTCATCTGGGGCCAGGGCCTGCAATGCGGCACGCAGCAGGCGCTGCCCGCCAGCCACCGCGATATGTTCAGCACCCTGCTGCCGCTGGCCGGCGTGACGGGCAACTACGTCAACGCCGGGCGCAACCTGCTGCGGCCTGTAGGGGACAAGCCCGACGCGATGAACGCGCCGCGCGCCCTGTTTTTCACCGGCGAGGCACGCAATGCCCAGGGCGCGTGGCAGCTGGGCAACCCGAATTCCTTTGTCTGCACCTCGGCCCACCCGGCCGGCAAGGACTGCCAGTTCAACGCACTGGACGACCAGCAGGAACGTGCCCGCATGGGCTTGCTGGACTGGAATGTACGCAACTCTTTAAAGAAATAAAGCTATGACTGACCTGACCGACCTGTTTGCCCGCAACCGCGACTGGGCTGCCGAAATGGAACGCAGCCGCCCCGGCTTTTTCACGGGGCTGGCCAACCAGCAAAAGCCGAAGTACATGTGGATAGGCTGCTCCGACAGCCGCGTGCCCGCTAACGAAATCATCGGCCTGGCGCCCGGGGAAATCTTCGTGCACCGCAATGTGGCCAACGTGGTGGTGCACTCCGATCTCAATGCGCTTTCGACCATCCAGTTCGCGGTGGAACGGCTCAAGGTCAAGCACGTGATGGTGGTAGGGCACTACGGCTGCTCCGGCGTGCAGGCCGCGCTGGAAGGCGCGCGCATCGGCCTGGCCGACAACTGGCTGCGCCACATCCAGGACGTGCGCGACCGCCACAAGCACCTGCTGGAGCAGATTCCCGAGCATGGCCGCGCCCAGGCACTGGTGGAGCTCAACGTCATCGAACAGGTCATCAACGTGGCCCAGAGCACGGTGCTGCAGGACGCCTGGATGCGCAACCAGGATGTCACCTTGCACGGCTGGGTCTACGGCGTGCACGATGGCCTGATCCAGGACCTGCACATGACCGTGACCGGCGCAGACAAGCTGGACACCCTGTACGGCGAGGCCCTCTCGGGCGTGCGCCTGATGCCGCGCCACGCGCCCTGATTTGCAAGCCAAATAGGTCTCTAGCCGGCGTCTTTATTGCGCAAGCAGCTATTCAATTCATAGCAAACGCCAAGCCATGTTCCCGCCCCGACTCGATTCCTCGCTGGCCTACGACATTGCCAAGGCCATGATGGACGGTTTCAACCGCCACTACCGGTTGTTCCGCACCGAGTCGGCCCGCGCCAAGCATCGCTTCGAAACCGCCGACTGGCACGGCCAGCAGCGTGCCCAGCGCGAGCGCATCGAGTTCTACGACCTGCGCGTGAAGGAATGCTCCAACCGGCTGGAGCGCGAGTTCAAGGCCGGCGAGCAGCCCATGGAGGTCTGGCAGCAGATCAAGCTGCACTACATCGGCCTGCTGGTGGACCACCACCAGCCCGAGCTGGCCGAGACCTTCTTCAACTCGGTCACCACCAAAATCCTGCACCGCAGCTACTTCCAGAACGACTTCATCTTCGTGCGCCCCGCCGTCAGCACCGAGTACATCGAGAACGATGAATCCGAGAAGCGCCCGACCTACCGCTGCTACTACCCCGCCGCCACCTCCATGGCGGCGGAGCTTGCGCGCATGGTGCAGGACTTTGACCTGCGCCAGCCCTTTGACAATCTGCCGCGCGACGCGGGCTACGTCGCGGGGACGATGCTGGAGCGCCTGGGCGACGCCAAGCTGCGTGCCAACTACCAGATCCAGGTGCTGACCAGCCTGTTCTTCCGCAACAAGGGCTGCTACATCGTTGGCAAGCTCATCAACGGCTTTACCGAGTTCCCGTTTGCGCTGCCCGTGTTGCACAACCGGGCCGGGAAATTGGTGATCGATGCGGCCTTGTTTGGCGAGGACGACCTGCTGATGCTGTTCAGCTTTGCGCGCGCCTATTTCATGGTCGACATGGAGGTGCCCAGCGCCTATGTGCAGTTCTTGCGCAGCATGATGCCGCGCAAGCCGCGCAATGAAATCTACAACGCGCTGGGCCTGGCCAAGCAGGGCAAGACGCTGTTCTACCGCGACTTTTTGCACCACCTGCGCCACAGCACCGACAAGTTCCGCATTGCGCCGGGCATCAAGGGCATGGTCATGCTGGTGTTCGATCTGCCCAGTTTTCCCTATGTGTTCAAGGTCATCAAGGACTACTACCCGCTACAAAAGGACACCACGCGCGAGCAGATCAAGGGCAAGTACCTGCTGGTCAAGCAGCACGACCGCGTGGGCCGCATGGCTGACACGCTGGAGTACAGCGAGGTGGGCTTTCCGCGCGAGCGCTTTGACGACGCGCTGATTGCCGAGATCGAACAGTTCGCCCCCAGCCAGTTGGAGATCAGTGACCGCGACGGTGATGGCCGGGTGGAAGTCATCATCAAACACGTCTACATCGAGCGGCGCATGATCCCGCTCAACATCTACCTGCAGGAGGCTTTTGACGCCGGTGGCGCCAATGCAGCCGACACCAGTGCGGTGGCGGTGCGTGCGCGCGAGCAGATCCAGCGCGGCGTCATCGAGTACGGCAACGCCATCAAGGACCTGGTGGCCGCCAACATCTTTCCCGGCGACATGCTGTGGAAGAACTTCGGCATCACGCGCCACGGCAAGGTGGTGTTCTACGACTACGACGAGATCGAGTACCTCACCGACTGCAACTTCCGCCGCGTGCCTGCACCGCGCAACGAGGACGAAGAGATGAGCGGCGAGGTCTGGTACAGCGTAGGCCCGCGCGACGTGTTCCCCGAAACCTTCGCCCCTTTCCTGCTGGGCAACCCGGCGGTGCGCAGTGTTTTCATGCAGCACCATGCCGATCTGCTGGACGTGGATTTCTGGCAGGGCCACAAGGAGCGCATCCTGGCGGGCCATGTGCATGATGTATTTCCGTACGACCGCGACAAGCGCTTTGCGCACCGCATTGCCAAGGAGGCTCTTGCATGAAACACTTTGTGCGCCAACTGATGGCGGCGGCCCTGCTGGGGCTGGCTGCTGCTGCCTGGGCCTTGTCTGGTGAGGTGATCGACCTGCCCACGCGCGCAGGCGTCACGCAGCGCTTGCTGTGGATGGCGCCGGAGGCACCCAAGGCAGTGGCCGTGTTGCTGGTGGGCGGCAACGGCAGTTTGCGCATGGCGCCCGACGGCAGCTTGGGTGCCGGGTCCGGCAATTTTCTGGCGCGCTCGCGGCAACTGTTTGTGGACCAGGGCATTGCCGTGGCACTGGTGGATGCCCCGTCGGACCGGCAGTCGCCGCCGTACCTGAGCGGTTTTCGCCAGACGCCTGAACATGCGGCAGACCTCCAGGCGGTGATTGCCGAAGCGCGCAAACGCACCGGACGCCCCGTGGTGCTGGTGGGCACCAGCCGGGGCACCCAGTCGGCGGCGGCAGTGGCCCTGCAACTCATGGAGGCGGGCGGGCCCGACGCGCTGGTGCTGACCTCCACGGTCCTGACCGATCCTGCGGGCCGCGCAGTGCCCAAGATGCCGCTGGAGACCTTGCGCATCCCCGTGCTGGTGACGCACCACGAGGGCGATGTCTGCAAAGTCTGCCGCTACGACGACCTGCCCCTGCTCACCGCCCGTTTGCCGGCCAACCACCAGGTACTCACCTACCAGGGCGGCCGCAACGTGGGCGACCCGTGCGAGGCCATGGCCTACCACGGCTACAACGGTATCGAGGCCCGCGTGGTCGGCGATATCGCCCAGTGGATTCTTGCGCTGCCATCACGTTAACCCTTTTCTTTTCTCTTTTCACTCAAGGAAACACCATGTCCACATCCAACACGGAATCCATCGTCATCACCGGCGCCGCCCGCACCCCCATGGGCGCCTTCCAGGGCGACTTCACCTCCCTCGCGGCCCACGACCTGGGTGGCGTGGCCATCAAGGCCGCGGTCGAGCGCGCAGGCATTGCGCCTGAGCTGGTGACCGAAGTGCTGTTTGGCAACTGCCTGATGGCCGGCCAGGGCCAGGCGCCGGCGCGCCAGGCGGCGTTCAAGGGCGGCCTGCCCAAGAGCGCGGGCGCGGTCACGCTGTCCAAGATGTGCGGCTCTGGCATGCGCGCGGCGATGTTTGCACACGACATGCTCCTGGCAGGCAGCCACGATGTGCTGGTGGCCGGCGGCATGGAAAGCATGACCAACGCACCGCACCTGCTGCTCAAGGGCCGCAGCGGCATCCGTATCGGCCACGACCGTGTGATGGACCACATGATGCTCGACGGTCTGGAAGACGCCTACGAAGCCGGCCGCTCCATGGGCACCTTCGGCGAAGACTGCGCTGCCAAGTACAGCTTCACCCGCGAACAACAAGACAATTTCGCCACGGCCAGCGTGCAGCGTGCACAGGCAGCTATCAAATCAGGAGCGTTTGCGGCGGAAATCACGCCCGTGACGATCAAGACCCGCGCTGGCGAAGAGCAGATCAGCGTGGACGAAGGCCCGGGCAAGATCAAGCTCGACAAAATCCCCACGCTGAAGGCCGCGTTCAAGAAGGACGGCACCATCACCGCCGCCTCCAGCAGCTCGATCAACGACGGCGCCGCTGCGCTGGTGATGATGCGTGCCTCCACCGCCGACAAACTGGGCAGCAAGCCGCTGGCGCGCATCGTCGCCCACGCCACCCACGCGCAGGAGCCCAACTGGTTTGCCACCGCCCCCGTGGGCGCCACACAGAAGGTACTGGCCAAGGCCGGCTGGAAGGTGGGCGATGTGGATCTGTGGGAAATCAACGAAGCCTTTGCCGTGGTGCCCATGGCGCTGATGAAAGAGCTGGACATCCCGCACGACAAGGTCAACGTCAACGGCGGTGCCTGCGCGCTGGGCCACCCCATCGGCGCCTCCGGTGCACGCATCATGGTCACGCTGATCCATGCCCTCAAGGCGCGTGGCCTCAAAAAGGGCGTGGCTACCTTGTGCATCGGCGGTGGCGAGGCGACTGCCGTGGCGCTCGAATTGCTATAAAGGTAATAGCTGCTTGTGCAATTCCCATAAGGGCTGGAGCCGGATTTGATGCCTAAAGCAACAAGCGGTGCAGCCTTCCACAAGGTACACCCATGAACGTACTCATCCTCGGTGCGTCCAGAGGCATTGGCCTGGAGTTTGCGCGCCAGTACCTGGAGGCGGGCGACCGCGTGATCGCCACCGCCCGCGATGCGGAGGGCATCTCCTGTCTGCAGGGTATGGGTGCACAGGCCCTCAAGCTGGACGTGGCGCAACCCGCTAGCGTGAGCGGCCTGAGCTGGCAACTGGACGGCGAGAAGATCGATGTCGCGCTGTATGTGGCCGGCGTGTTTTCCAACGACGTGGCTACCAGCCCGCCTACGCAGCAGGACTTTGACCGCGTGCTGCACACCAATGTGCTGGGCGCCATGCAGGCCATCCCGCAAGTGGCGCCCTGGGTGGAAGAGGCCGGCGGTGTGTTTGCCTTTCTGACCAGCGGCATGGCCCAGATCGGTGGGGCGGCGTCCAGCCGGGGCTGGACCTACCGCGTCAGCAAGGCCGCGCTGAACATGGCGGTGGCCGCCGCACAAAACGACTACCCGCGCGCCACGCTGCTGGCCATCAGCCCGGGCTGGGTGCAGACCGACATGGGCGGTGCATCCGCCTCGCTCACGGTGGAAGCCAGTGTCAGTGCCATGCGCAAGGCCCTGGCCGCTGCCAAAGGCCAGCGCAAAGGCCAATTTATCAATTACGACGGTACGCCGTTTTCTTCATGGTGACCCGGAGACTTTTATGCTGTTAACCCAAGACCAGGAAATGGTGCGCGACGCCGTGCGCGAATTTGCCCAAGCCGAGCTGTGGCCCCACGCCGCGCGCTGGGACAAGGAACACCACTTCCCCCAAGATGCGCACCAAGGCCTGGCCGCACTGGGCGCCTACGGCATCTGCGTGCCCGAAGAGCTGGGTGGTGCGGGGTTGGACTATGTGACGCTGGCGCTGGTGCTGGAAGAAATCGCCGCCGGTGACGGCGGCACCAGCACCGTCATCAGCGTGACCAACTGCCCGGTCAATGCCATCCTCATGAAGTACGGCAACGCGCAGCAGAAAAAGCAGTGGCTGGAGCCGCTGGCGCAAGGGCAGATGCTGGGCGCGTTCTGCCTGACCGAGCCGCATGTGGGCAGTGATGCCTCGTCGCTGCGGACCACGGCCGTGCGTGAGGGCGATGAATACGTGATCAACGGTGTCAAGCAGTTCATCACCAGCGGCAAGAACGGCGATGTGGCCATCGTCATTGCCGTGACCGACAAGGCGGCAGGCAAGAAAGGCATGAGCGCTTTCCTGGTGCCGACCAATGCGCCGGGCTATGTGGTGGCGCGCCTGGAAGACAAGCTCGGCCAACACTCCAGCGACACTGCGCAGATCAATTTCGACAACTGCCGCATCCCCGCCGCAAACCTGATCGGCAAGGAAGGCGAAGGCTACGGCATTGCCCTGGGCGGGCTCGAAGGCGGGCGCATCGGCATTGCCGCGCAAAGCGTGGGCATGGCGCGCAGCGCTCTGGAGGTGGCCGTGGCCTATGCCAAAGACCGCCAGAGTTTTGGCCAACCCATCTTCAACCACCAGGCCGTGGGCTTTCGCCTGGCCGAGTGCGCCACGCAGATCGAGGCCGCGCGCCAACTCATCTGGCACGCCGCCAGCCTGCGCGACGCCGGTCGCCCTTGCCTAAAGGAAGCCGCCATGGCCAAGCTGTTTGCCAGCGAGATGGCCGAGCGCGTCTGCAGCGCCGCCATCCAGACGCTGGGCGGCTACGGCTACGTCAGCGACTTCCCGCTGGAGCGCATCTACCGCGACGTGCGCGTGTGCCAGATCTACGAAGGCACCAGCGACGTGCAGAAGATCATCATCCAGCGGGCGCTGTGATGGCCGTGTCCCTGCCTGCCGGCGTTACTGTCCTGGAGCGAGGCTGGCTCTCCAGCAACAACATCCTGATCCAGGGCGCAGGCCACGCGGCCTTGGTCGACAGCGGCTATTGCACCCATGCGCCGCAGACCCTGGCGCTGGTGCAGGCCGTGCTGCAAGGGCGACCGCTGGACCTGCTGCTTAACACCCATTTGCACAGCGACCACTGTGGCGGCAATGCGGCGCTGCAGGCCACCTATCCCGCGCTGCAGACGCTGATTCCACCGGGCCACGCGGAGCAGGTGCGCGTGTGGGACGCGCAAGCGTTGACCTATGCGCCCACCGGCCAGCAATGTCCGCAGTTTCGGTTCGACGCGACGCTGCAGCCGGGCACTGAAATCCGCCTGGGCGGCACACCCTGGCAGGTGCACGCAGCGCCGGGGCATGACCCGCATTCGGTGATCCTGTTCGAGCCTGCCAGCCGAACCCTGGTATCCGCCGACGCATTGTGGGAGCGCGGCTTTGGCGTGGTGTTCCCCGAGTTGGATGGGCAGGACGCGTTTGACGAAGTCGCCGCCACGCTGGACGTGATCGAACGCCTGCAGCCGGCGCTGGTGATTCCCGGCCACGGCGCACCGTTTACCGATGCGCCCACGGCCATCGGTTTTGCGCGTCAGCGCCTCAATGGCTTTGTGCAAAACCCGGCCAAGCACCTGCAGTACGCCGCCAAGGTGCTGCTCAAGTTCAAGCTGCTGGAGCAGCAGCAGATGGAGCAGGATGCCTTGCTGGCCTGGGCCCAGGGCACACCATATTTCGCCACCACCTTTGCCAAGCACTTTGCCGGTCAGCCGTTCGCGCAGGCCGCCGGCCAACTGGTGCAGGACCTGGTGCGCTCCGGCGCGGCCACGGTGCAGGGCACAACGGTGTACAACGCCTGAAGGAGAGCGCCATGCCTGTGACCAAATCCTCCCGCGCCCTGGTCGACGAAGCCACGGCGCAAATCACCACTTACACCGTGGCCCAGGTGCTGCAACGCTTGCAAAACCCCACGCAGGCCGCGGCCGTGCAACTGGTGGACATCCGCGATCCGCGCGAGCTGCAGGACGGCACCGCGCAGGGAGCGTTTCCCGCGCCGCGCGGCCTGCTGGAGTTCTGGGTCGATCCCGAGTCGCCTTACCACAAGAAGATTTTTGCGGACCCGTCCAAAGAGTTCATCCTGTTCTGCGCCTTGGGCTGGCGCAGCGCCCTGGCCACCAAGACGCTGCAGGACATGGGCATGACCAACGTAGCCCACATCGAAGGCGGCTACACCGCCTGGGTGGCGCAGGGCGGCCCCACGGAAACGCTGGAGCAACAAAAGGCGCGGCGCGCAGGCAAGGCATGAAGGTGCTGGCAGCCGACCGACCCTGCCCGTGCGGGCGCTTGGATGCCCGGCGCAAGCCCCTGGCCTATGGCACCTGCTGCGGCCGCTGGTTGGAAAGTGATGTGTCCGCGCCCGATGCGGAGAGCCTGATGCGCAGCCGCTATTGCGCGTTTGTGCTGGAGCGCGAGGCCTACCTGCTGTCTACGTGGCATGCCAGCCATCGCCCCAGCAGCGTGGAGTTCGAGCCTGGTGTGAAGTGGTTGGGGTTGGATGTGCGCAGCCATACCCGGCAGGACGACAGCCGCGCGCAGGTGGAGTTTGTGGCGCGGCAAAAGCCTGCCAATGGTGCGGCCGTGCGTCTGCATGAGCGCAGCCGGTTTGTCTGTGAAGGTGGTCGGTGGTTGTACGTCGACGGAGATGCCTTGTGAAATTTGATGCCGTGCTGTTCGATTGCGATGGGGTGCTGGTAGACAGTGAGCCCATCGTCAACGGTGTGCTGCGGGACATGCTGGAAGAACTGGGCTGGACGCTCACGCTGCAGGAATGCATGCAGGTGTTTGTGGGCAAAGCGGTCAGGGACGAGACTGCCCAGATCGAGGCGCGCACCGGCAAGCCGCTGGCGCCGGAATGGATGGCGGCGTTCCGCGCACGCCGTAATGCCGCACTGATAGACCGGGTCCAGGCCATTCCGAACGCCTTGCCGGCCGTGCGGCAAATCCATGCGGCCTATGGCGGGCGCATTGACTGTGCGTCCGGTGCTAATTTGCCCAAGGTGCTGATGCAGATGGACAAGACACAACTGCTGCCGTTTTTCAATGGTTTGGTATTCAGCGGGCACGATTTGCCGCGTTCCAAGCCCTTCCCCGATGTGTACCTGGCCGCTGCGGCCGCGCTGCAGGTGCATGCGGCGAGTTGCGCGGTGGTGGAGGACACGCCTACGGGTATTGCCGCAGGGGTAGCCGCCGGCGCCACGGTGTTTGGCTACGCACCCCAAGGCCAAGGGGACGTTTTGCTGCAGGCTGGTGCTTCCCGGGTGTTTGCCGATATGGCGGAATTGCCGGCGCTCCTGGTCTGAGAGGCTGAGAATCTTTTGCCCATGCCCGCTCATCACCCCAAAACACACCCGCTCGGCGTTGCAAATGCTCGCCATAGCCCGACTATGGCTGTGCTTTGCGCCTTGATCGAGCGCGTTTTGGTGCGTTGCTCGGCTACGTTCAAAAAATTCTCAGCCTCTGAAATCTGCCACAATTGACGTTTACGTAAACGTCAACTCCAAACAGGAGCCCCCATGCCGGTTCTGGAATCCAAACTCAACCCCCGCTCCGCGGATTTTGTGGCCAATGCCACGGCCATGCGTGCGCTGGTCGCCGACCTGAATGTGCAGATCGACAAGGCCGCGCTGGGCGGCGGCGAAGCGGCGCGCGCCAAGCACACTGCGCGCGGCAAGCTGTTGCCGCGCGACCGCGTGCAGATGCTGCTGGACCCGGGCACGCCCTTCCTCGAACTCTCGCCGCTGGCCGCGCTGGCCATGTACCCGGACCGCGACGGCACGGACAGCGCGCCCTGCGCCGGCGTGATTGCCGGTATTGGCCGCGTGTCGGGCGTGGACTGCATGATCGTGTGCAACGATGCCACTGTGAAGGGCGGCACCTATTACCCGCTCACCGTCAAGAAGCATTTGCGCGCGCAGGAAGTGGCAGCGCAGAACAACCTGCCTTGCATTTACCTTGTTGATTCCGGCGGCGCGAACCTGCCGAACCAGGATGAAGTGTTCCCGGACCGCGACCACTTCGGCCGCATCTTTTTCAACCAGGCCAATATGAGCGCGCAGGGCATTGCGCAGATCGCCGTGGTCATGGGCTCGTGCACGGCGGGTGGCGCCTATGTGCCAGCCATGAGCGACGAGACCATCATCGTCAAGAACCAGGGCACGATCTTCCTGGGCGGCCCGCCGCTGGTGAAAGCGGCCACCGGCGAAGTGGTGACGGCCGAAGACCTGGGCGGTGGCGATGTGCACACGCGCCTGTCGGGCGTGGCCGACCACCTGGCGCAGAACGACATGCACGCGCTGGCGCTGGCACGCCAGGCGATTGCGCATTTGAATAGAAACAAGGCGCCAGCCATTGCCACGCAAGCGCCGGTAGCTCCTAAATTTGCAGCAGATGAGCTGTACGGTGTGATCCCCACCGACACACGCAAGCCGTTTGACGTGCGCGAAATCATCGCCCGCATCGTGGACGACTCGGAGCTGCACGAGTTCAAGCCACGCTATGGCGCCACACTGGTCTGCGGCTTTGCGCACATCGAGGGCATGCCGGTGGGCATCATCGCCAACAACGGCATTCTGTTCAGTGAGTCGGCGCTCAAGGGCGCGCACTTCATCGAGCTGTGCTGCCAGCGCAAGATCCCGCTGGTGTTTTTGCAGAACATCACGGGCTTCATGGTCGGCCGCAAGTACGAAAACGAGGGCATTGCCCGCAACGGCGCCAAGATGGTCACCGCAGTGGCCACGGCCCAGGTGCCCAAGTTCACCATCATCATCGGCGGCAGCTTTGGCGCCGGCAACTACGGCATGTGCGGCCGCGCCTACAGCCCGCGCTTCCTCTGGATGTGGCCCAACGCGCGCATCAGTGTCATGGGCGGCGAACAGGCTGCGAGTGTGCTGGCCACTGTCAGACGTGACGGCATCGAAGGCAAGGGCGGCGCCTGGAGCATGGAAGAGGAAGAGGCGTTCAAGGCGCCGATCCGCCGCCAGTACGAAGAGCAGGGCCACCCCTACTTCGCCACCGCGCGCCTGTGGGACGACGGCATCATCGACCCGGCCGATACGCGCCGCGTGCTGGCGCTGGGCCTGTCGGCCTCGCTGAATGCGCCGATTCCCGAGACCAAGTTCGGCGTGTTCCGCATGTAGGTGTCGCGATGGACGCGCGCAAGCACTTTTTGACCCTGGCCCGCTACAACGGCTGGGCCACGCAGCGCCTGCTCGTTGCGGTGGCGGCCGTGCCCGATGCGCAATACCGCGCCGACACGGGCCTGTTTTTCAAATCCATCCACGGCACGCTCAACCACCTGCTGGTGGCCGAGCACCAGGTCTGGTATCTGCGCTTTGCGCAGGGCCTGTCACCCCAGGTCGCGCTGAATACCGAAGCGGAGACGGACCGCGCCCGCCTGGCCCAGGCACTGCAGGACGGCACCGCGCGCTGGGAAGGCCTCATTGCCAATTGGCCCGAGGCCGTGTGGGACAGCGTCCTGAACTACACCAATATGCGTGGCCAGGCGTGCAGCTTGCCATTCGCAGCCACCTTGGCCCATGTGTTCAACCATGGCACGCACCACCGCGGCCAGATCACCGCTGCGCTGACGGCACAAGGCCACCCCAGCCCGGAGCTGGATTTGGTTTACATGCTGCAAGGCCAAGAGAATTAACAAGGACTGATATGTTTACAAAAATCCTGATTGCCAACCGTGGCGAGATTGCCTGCCGCGTGGCCGCCACCTGTGCGCAGCTAGCTATTAAAACCGTAGCGGTCTACTCAGACGCCGATGCCAATGCCAAGCACGTGGCCGCCTGCGACGAAGCCGTGCACATCGGCGGCAGCGCGCCCAAGGACAGCTATTTGCGTTGGGAAAAGATCATCGAAGCCGCCAAAGCCACCGGCGCACAGGCCATCCACCCCGGCTACGGATTCCTGAGCGAGAACGAAGAGTTCGCGCAGGCCTGTGCCAAGGCCGGGCTGGTGTTCATTGGCCCGCCGGCATCGGCCATCCAGGCCATGGGTCTGAAAGCCGAGTCCAAGCAGCTGATGGAAAAGGCCGGTGTGCCCCTGGTGCCCGGCTACCACGGCGCCGACCAGGATGCCGCGCTGCTGCAGCGCGAGGCAGACCGCATTGGCTACCCCGTGCTGATCAAGGCCAGCGCCGGCGGCGGTGGCAAGGGCATGCGCGCAGTGGACAAGGCGGAGGATTTTGCTGCGGCATTGGCCAGCTGCAAGCGCGAGGCCATCAACAGCTTTGGTGACGACGCGGTGCTGGTGGAGAAGTATGTGCAGCGCCCGCGCCACATCGAAATCCAGGTGTTCGGCGACACGCACGGCAATTACGTCTACCTGTTCGAACGCGACTGCTCGGTGCAGCGCCGCCACCAGAAGGTGCTGGAAGAAGCACCCGCGCCGGGCATGACACCCGAACTGCGCGCCCGCATGGGCCAGGCCGCGGTGGAAGCCGCACGCGCGGTCAATTACGTCGGTGCCGGTACGGTGGAATTCATCGTGGAGCAGCCTGGCGGTTATGAACACCCCGAGCAGATGAAGTTCTACTTCATGGAGATGAACACCCGTCTGCAAGTGGAGCATCCGGTGACCGAAGCCATCACGGGGCTGGACCTGGTGGAGTGGCAGCTGCGCGTGGCCTCTGGCGAGAAGCTACCCTTGCAGCAAAGCGAACTGCAGATCCACGGCCACGCCATCGAGGCGCGCATCTGCGCGGAGAGCCCCGACAACAACTTTCTGCCCGCCACGGGCACCTTGCATGTGTATGGGTTGCCAGACCATGTGACGTTTGAACGCGCACCCAACGCCGTGCGCGTGGACTCGGGCGTGCGCCAGGGCGACACCATCAGCCCCTTCTACGACTCCATGGTGGCCAAGCTGATCGTGCACGGTGCCTCGCGCGCCGAAGCTCTGGCGCGCATGGACGCAGCACTGGCGCAGACCCATATCGTGGGGCTGACCACCAATGTGCAGTTCCTGCGCCATGTGACCACCAGCGCGGCGTTTGCCAACGCCCAGCTCGACACCGCGCTGATCCCACGTGAGTCCGCAACGCTGTTCCACCAGGAGAAGGTCGGCTTGGCGCTGGCCGCCGCCGCCGATGTGGCACGCACGCTGCTGGACGAGCGCGCAGGCGAGGGCGCTGACCCGTTCAGCAAGACCGATGGCTGGCGCAGCCACGGTCAGTTTGCGCGCCGTTTTGCATTTGACTTCCAGGGCGAGACCACGCAGGCGGTGCTGACCTACCAGCACGGTGGCACGCTGCATTTGGAGGTGGGCGCACACGCGGGCCTGCTGCAGTTTGCGGCGGTGGGCCAGGCCATCGACCTGCAGTTCTGCGGCCAGCGCACACTGGCCAGTGTGTATAGAAAAGGCGAGGTAGCCCATATCCACACTGCACAAGGTGCTACACAAATCATAGCAGTTGACCTGCTGGCCCACGCCGGCGAAACGCATGCGGAAGGTGGGCGGCTGTCCGCACCGATGCCGGGCAAGGTGGTGTCGTTTGCGGTGAAGGCCGGTGACACGGTGAAGAAGGGCCAGGCCCTGGCCGTGATGGAGGCCATGAAGATGGAGCACACCATTGCTGCGCCAGCCGACGGCACGGTGGCCGAGTTGATGTTTGCCCCGGGCGACCAGGTGACCGAAGGCGCCGAGCTGCTGCGGTTGGAGAGCACTGCAAAATAATTCCGCCCTCCAATGCACCGCCGTTCGGGCTGCACCTGTTGAAGCCCCGCAGCCCTTCGACAGGCGCAGGGCGAACGGAAGGTGAGGCAAGGCCAAAATACCCTCCATGAAAGTCATTTATTTCAGCGCCGATCAGGACAGCGCCGCCTGGATTCCCGGCTTGCAGGCGGCCTTGCCGCAGGCGCACGTCAGTGTGTGGGAACCCGGCGCGCCCCCGGCCGACTATGCCGTGGTGTGGAAGCCCACCCAGCAGTTGCTCGATGAACAGAGCCAACTCAAGGCGCTGTTCAACACCGGCGCCGGCGTCGATGCCCTGATGAAGCTGCGCCTGCCTGTGGGCGTGCCTGTGGTGCGGCTGGACGATGCCGGCATGTCGGTGCAGATGGCCGAGTACGTGTGCCACTACCTGGTGCGTTACTTCCGCGAGTTCGCGGGCTATGAGGCCGACATGGCGCATGGCAAATGGTCGTTCCGCAAGCCGCGCAGCCGCCTCGATTTTCCGGTGGGCATTCTGGGGCTGGGGGTGCTGGGCGAGCGTGTTGCCAAGGCGGTGGTGCAGTTTGACTTTCCGGTCAACGGCTGGAGCCGCAGCCCCAAGCAGATCGCCGGTGTCCAGTGCTTTCATGGCGAGGCCCAACTGTCAGACTTCCTGCAGGCCAGCCGCATGCTGGTGTGCCTGCTGCCGCTGACGCCGGAGACCGAAGACCTGCTCAATGCCCGGCGCCTGTCGCAACTGTGCCCCGGCGGCTACCTGATCAACGTGGCGCGTGGTGCGCATGTGGTGGACGCCGACCTGTTGGCTCTGCTGGACAGCGGCCACCTGGCTGGAGCCACGCTGGACGTGTTCCGCACCGAGCCGCTGCCCAAGGACCATGCCTTCTGGCAGCACCCCAAAATCACGCTCACGCCCCACACCTCGGCGCGCACCCTGCGCAGTGAGAGCATCGCGCAGATCGCCGGCAAGATTGCGGCGCTGGGGCGCGGTGAGCCTGTGGCCGGCAGGGTTGATCCATCCCGGGGATACTGAGCCCCTGCTTCGTGAAGAGAACACCATGGCTTTACCCACCCACGTCAAGATCATCGATGTAGGTCCGCGCGACGGCCTGCAGAACGAAAAACAACCGGTTCCTGCCGCCATCAAGGTCGAGCTGGTGCACCGGCTGCAGGCCGCCGGCCTCAAGGAGATTGAAGTCACCAGCTTCGTCTCACCCAAGTGGGTGCCGCAGATGGGGGACAACGCTGAGGTCATGGCCGGCATCCAGCGCCAGGGCGATGTGCGCTACTCTGTGCTGACCCCGAACATGCAGGGCTTTACCGCGGCGCTGCCCACCCGCCCCGATGAAATCGTGGTGTTCGGCGCCGCCAGCGAGGCCTTCAGCCAGAAGAACATCAACTGCTCCATCGAGGAGAGCATAGAGCGCTTCCGCCCGGTGGTGCAGGCCGCCGTGGCGCAGGGCATTGCGGTGCGTGGCGCCATCTCTTGCGCAGTGGGCTGTCCCTACGAGGGTGAGATCGCACCCGAGCGCGTGGGGCTGGTGGCGCGGCTGATGGCCGACATTGGCGTGCAGCATGTGGGCGTGGCCGACACCATCGGCGTGGGCACGCCGCGCAAGGTGCAGCGCGCGCTGGAAGCCACGCTGCAGCACTACGACATAGACCACATCTCCGGCCACTACCACGACACCTATGGCATGGCGCTGGCCAACACGCTGGCTAGCCTGGAGCTGGGCGTGTGGCATTACGACACCTCGGTGGCGGGCCTGGGCGGCTGCCCCTATGCCAAGGGTGCCACCGGCAATGTGGCGTCGGAAGACGTGGTCTACATGCTGCACGGCATGGGCATAGAGACGGGCATTGATCTGGACAAGCTCATCGACGCCGGGAAATTCATCAGCGACTTCCTGGGCCGCAAGCCGCATTCGCGCGCGGCCAATGCCTTGCTGACCAAGCGCGCAGGCTAGAACCAGAGAAAGACAGACACGATGTGCGGAGCGGAATTGAAGAATTTGCCCGAAGGGGTACAGCGCGTCGCGGATTTCCTGCAGCAGCGTAACCACCCACATGGCCCGCGCCTGCTGGACGACGCGGCCCGCACGGCCCAGCAGGCCGCTGACGCGCTGGGCGTGGCGCTGGGGCAGATTGCCAAGAGCATCATCTTCCGGCGCCTGGCCGACGATATGGCGGTGCTGGTCGTGGCCTCGGGCGATCGCCGGGTCGACCAGCGCAAGGTGGAGGCGCTGGTGGGGTCCTTGGGGCGGGCCGACGCCGCATTTGTGAAAGGCCGCACCGGTTTTTCCATTGGCGGGGTGGCACCGGTGGCACATGCGCAACCCTGCGTCACGCTGCTGGATGCCGCGCTGTTTCGTTTCGACACGGTCTGGGCGGCGGCGGGCCACCCGCATGCGGTGTTTTCGCTGACGCCGCAGCAGCTCAGTGCCCTGGTGGGCGTGGCGCCGGCCGATGTGGTGGAGGGCTGAACGGTGGACGCAGTGCTTCCTGTGTCATCGCCAGACGCTATCAAAATGCTAGCTACTCGTGCAATATCGGTGCGGGCCATGGCTGAAAATATTCCCTCGCCCTGCGTGTCGGTGTGCCGCATGGATGCCGACCGGGGCCTGTGCGTGGGGTGCTACCGCACGCTGGACGAGATCTGCGAATGGAGCCGCATGGACGATGCGGCCAAACGCCAGACCTGGGCTGCGATTGCGCAACGCCTGCCCCTGCACCACGCTGCGCCTGCCACGCCATGAAACACATCACGTTCTACCTGGATTTCATCTCGCCCTACGCCTACCTGGCGTTTGAGGAACTGCCCCAGGCCCTGATGGGCCTGAGCTATTCGGTGACTTACAAGCCCTTGTTGTTCGCGGCCCTGCTCAAACACCACGGCCAGTTGGGGCCGGCCGAAATCCCGGCCAAGCGCGACTGGACCTACCGCCAGGTCTTGTGGCGTGCCCACAGCCAGGGGGTGGCGCTGGACCTGCCCGCTGCCCATCCGTTCAACCCGCTGGGCCTGCTGCGCCTGGCCCTGGCCACCGACGCGCAGGGCCTGCCCAACCGCTACGTCTGCGAGACCCTGTTCCGCCATGTGTGGGTCGGTGGCGCGGACGCGGCAGACGGCGCGCGCCTGCAAGCGCTCACCCGGCAACTGGCCCCGGCGCGTGATCCTGCGGATGCAACGGTGAAAGAACAACTCAAGGCCCATGCGGACGAGGCCATCGCCCAGGGTGTGTTTGGTGTTCCGTCCTTCGAGGTCGATGGCAAGCTGTTCTGGGGCCAGGATGCGCTGCCCATGCTGCGCCGCTACCTCGAGGGCGATCCCTGGTTTGCGGGTGGTCATTGGGACGGGGTGCGTCAGCTGCCCTCAGGGGTTCCCCTGCGTGGCGCATGATTTGCCGTGATGTGAAATGACGCTTAAGGGTTAGACCCTAATTCGTCAGTGCTGGGTCAGTTTGGCGCAAGCCCATGTTGGTTTCGCGTCAGAGCAGGGTCAGTGCTTCCTCCAAGAATAGCGCAGGCTTCCATGTCGGAGGCTGCACAACATTCTGGAGACACACCATGGCAACTGCGACACCACGGCCGATGACTGCGGAAGAGAAGAAGGTTATCTTCGCTTCCTCGCTCGGTACCGTTTTCGAGTGGTACGACTTTTACCTCTACGGTTCCCTGGCCGCCATCATCGCCAAGCAGTTCTTTGGCGGTCTCGATCCCACCTCCGCCTACATTTTTGCGTTGCTGGCGTTTGCCGCAGGCTTCCTGGTGCGCCCCTTCGGCGCGCTGGTGTTTGGCCGCCTGGGCGACATGATCGGGCGCAAGTACACCTTCCTGGTGACCATCCTGATCATGGGTTTGTCCACCTTCATCGTCGGTGTGCTCCCCAACTACGCCACCATCGGCATGGCCTCTCCGGTGATCCTGATTGCCCTGCGCATGTTGCAAGGCCTGGCACTGGGTGGTGAATACGGTGGTGCGGCGACCTATGTGGCCGAACATGCGCCCCATGACAAGCGCGGCGCCTACACATCCTGGATCCAGACCACGGCCACGCTGGGTCTGTTCCTGTCGCTGATCGTGATTCTGGTGACGCGCGAATTCACCGGTGCCGACTTCGACACCTGGGGCTGGCGCATTCCGTTCCTGGTGTCCATCTTCCTGCTGGGCATTTCGGTCTATATCCGTTTGAGCATGAACGAGTCGCCTGCCTTTACCAAGATGAAGGCCGAAGGCAAGACCTCCAAGGCACCGCTGTCCGAATCCTTCGGCCAGTGGAAGAACCTCAAGATCGTGATCCTGGCGCTGATCGGTCTGACCGCCGGTCAAGCCGTGGTCTGGTACTCGGGCCAGTTCTATGCGCTGTTCTTCCTGACCGCCATCGCCAAGGTGGACCCCAAGACCGCCAATCTGCTGATTGCCGCAGCGCTGGTCATCGGTACGCCCTTCTTCATCGTGTTTGGCGCGCTGTCCGACAAGATCGGCCGCAAGCCCATCATCATGCTGGGCTGCCTGCTGGCGGCCGTGACCTACTTCAAGGTCTTCCCCGCACTGCTGAACTACGCCAATCCCGCGCTGGTGGCTGCCCAAAAGGCGGTGCCTGTGGTGGTAACGGCAGACCCGGCCCAGTGCTCTTTCCAGGGCAGCCCAATTGCACGTCCGATCGACTTCACCAGTTCCTGTGACATTGCCAAGCGCACCCTGACTGAGAGCTATATCCCTTACCAGAATGTGGCGGCACCCGCAGGTACAGTGGCTTCCATCAAGATTGGCGACAAGGAAATCCCGTCCCTGACCGCAACGCTGAACGAACAGCGCAATGGTTTCTCGGCAGACAGTGGCAAGGCGATTGCCGACTTCAAGAAAGCCGTGGCTGACGCGGCCAAGGCCGGCGGTCTGACCGCCAAGGCCGATGACAAGGCCATGAACACCGGCATGGTGCTCGCGGTGCTGGTCTATCTGGTGCTGCTGGTGACCATGGTGTACGGCCCGATTGCGGCCATGCTGGTGGAGCTGTTCCCCACCCGCATCCGCTACACCTCCATGAGCCTGCCCTACCACATTGGCAACGGTTGGTTCGGCGGTCTGCTGCCCACCACGGCCTTCGCCATGGTGGCGGCCACCGGCGACATCTTCTATGGCCTGTGGTACCCCGTGGTGGTGGCCGCTGGCACCTTTGTCATCGGCATGATCTTCGTCAAGGAGACCAAGGACGTGGATATCTACGCCAACGATTGATCGGTAGCACTTTGTGAGTTGACGCCCCGGCCCGGGTGGCCGGGGTTTTTGGCAGGCTCTCTTCAGGAGGGCCTTTTTTTTGAAGGATTGCGTATGTGGAAGCTGGTGGTGGGATTTGTTGTATTTGCGGCTTTGGCCCTGTATGTCCTGAGTCGGGGTGGGGATATCGACATGAGTGGCGAAAAGCACGGTACGGAGGCTGCTGCGGCCCCGGCCGTCGCCGCCAGCGCACCTGCCGCGCCGGCCAGTGCCAGCCAGTAAATACCGTGTTTTTAGCCCCGCGCGGTAGTGGTAAACGCCGTAGGCAGGGTAGCGGGAGCAACCCTAAAATGCCCGCATGAAACTGATCAAGACCGAGACCGGCCAGCAGGCATTCAAGGCGCGTTCGCCCCTGTTTTCCGCGCGGCAGCGATCGGCTTTCATCTTGTTCGACGGGGTCAAAACCCTGGACCAGGTCCTGGGCGCAACAACCGGCCTGGGCGTGACCGCCGGGGATATCGACCACATGGTGGCGCAGGGGTTTTTGCGCCTGGACGACAGCGTGGTGGCCGGAGCTGCTGCCGCAGCAGCAACCGCTGTGGCGAATCCGCAGGCACCGGACCCGGTTACCCAGCCACCCAGCCTGCGCACCCCGCAGGAGCGCTACCAGGAAGCCAAGCCCCTGGCCACCCAACTCACGGCCAGCCTGGGCCTGCGCGGCTTCATGCTGAACCTGGCGGTCGAGTCGGCCGAAGGGTATGAGGACCTGTTGGCGCTGCTGCCCAGAATCCAGGAAGCGCTGGGCACCAAGGCCTGCCGCGATTTGGACCGCGCGCTGAAGGGGTAGCCCCCACGCTCCGTCGCTGCGCGGGTCGCCGGCCCCCAAGGGGACTAATTTTCCCTACCGGGGCTGACCGCCAAGCGGTTCAGAGCTTGGGGCGGCCCGGCGCCAAATTGCCCTTTTGTCTGGGTGTGGTCATTGCGGACTGCCTAGAATGTCTGTCCCCCTCACGGAGAGCATTCACTATGGCCCAGGGCACCATCCGCATTCGCGGGGCGCGTCAGCACAATCTCAAGAACCTTGACCTGGACATTCGCACCGGCGAACTGACCGTGGTGACCGGTCCCAGCGGCTCGGGCAAATCCAGCCTGGTGTTCGACACGCTGTACGCCGAAGGCCAGCGCCGCTATGTGGAAACCTTCTCGGCCTATGCGCGCCAGTTTCTGGACCGCATGGACAAGCCGGCCGTGGACAAGGTGGAGGGCGTACCCCCGGCCATTGCCATCGACCAGACCAACCCGGTGCGCTCCAGCCGTTCCACCGTGGGCACGATGACGGAGTTGAACGACCACTTGAAACTGCTGTTCTCGCGTGCCGGCAATCTGTTTGACAAGCAGACCGCCTTGCCGGTGCAGCACGACACGCCGGAGACGATTTACGCGGAACTGGTGCGCAGGGCAGCCGCTTCCGCAGATCCACGACTGGTGTTGACGTTTCCGGTGGAATTGCCTGCCGATACCACGGCCGATGAAGTGACGCAATGGTTGAGCGCCAGCGGCTTCACCCGCATCCATGCCGAGCGTGCGGTCGAAGTAGCGCCGGGTGCTGAACCCGACGCCGGCAAGGCGACTGCGAAAAAGACCAAAGTCAAAGCGGATGCAACTTCCAGGGGCACGGCCTCCACCCGCAAGGTGTTGGACGTCGTAGCCGACCGCTTCCGCATCGCCGGTGCGGAAAAGGCCCGTGTACTCGAAGCCATCGAACTCGCGCTGAAGCGCGGCAGTGGGCGCCTCAATGTTTATGTATTGAATGAGGCCTCAACCGGCGTGGATGTTGTACAGGTAGCTACGGAAACCATAGCAAATCCAGAGCCCACGCTATGGCGCTTCTCCACCGGCCTGCACTGCCCGCAAAGCGACATCCGCTACGCCGACCCGATTGCGTCCATGTTTTCGTTCAACTCTGCGGTGGGCGCCTGTGAGGCCTGCCGCGGCTTTGGCCGCGTGGTGGGGGTGGATTATGGGCTGGTGATTCCCAACGACAAGCTCACGCTGCGTGCCGGTGCCGTCAAACCGATGCAAACGCCGGCCTGGCAGGAGTGCCAGGATGACCTGATGCGCCACGCCGAAGCCGCCGGCATTCCGCGTGACACACCCTGGTACAAGCTGACCGAGGAACAGAAAAACTGGGTCTACAAGGGCTCGCCCAATTGGAACGGCAAGTGGAACCAGCACTGGTTCGGCGTGGACCGCTTCTTCGAATACCTGGAGAGCAAGGCCTACAAGATGCACATCCGCGTGCTGCTGTCCAAGTACCGCAGCTACACACCGTGCGGCACCTGCGGCGGCGCGCGGCTGAAGACGGAAAGTCTGCTGTGGCGTATCGGCACCAAGGCGCAGGCCGACGCCGTGCTGGCACCGGCGAAGCGCTTTATGCCGCAGGGTGTCACCTGGTCACGCGCCCAACTGGAAGCGTTGCCCGGCCTGTGCCTGCACGACATGATGCTGATGCCCATCGACAAGCTGCGTCGCTTCTTCGATGCGCTGCAGGCGGGGCTCAATGTGTCCGACAACTCGGAGGCCGACGCCAAAACCCTCAAGCTGTTGTTCGAAGAAGTCTGCACGCGCCTCAAGTACCTGTGCGATGTGGGCATTGGCTACCTCACGCTGGACCGCCAGAGCCGCACGCTCAGCGGCGGCGAAGTGCAGCGCATCAACCTGACCACGGCGCTGGGTACCTCGCTGGTCAACACGCTCTTCGTGCTGGACGAACCCAGCATCGGCCTGCACCCGCGCGACATGCACCGCATCATTGTGGCCATGCAGCGCCTGCGCGATGCGGGCAATACGCTGGTGGTGGTGGAGCACGACCCGGCGGTGATGCTGGCGGCCGACCGCATGATCGATATGGGCCCGGGTCCCGGTGAAAAGGGCGGGCAGATTGTGTTTGACGGCACCACCGATGATCTCAAACGCTCCGACACCATGACCGGTGCCTACCTGGGTGGGCGCAAGCAGGTCGGCATGGGTTTCAAGCGCATGGTCGCCGCCAATACGCCGCGCCTGGTGCTGGAAGGAGCGACCGAGCACAACCTCAAAAACGTGACAGTGGAGATTCCGCTGCAGCGCCTGGTCTGCGTGACCGGCGTATCCGGCTCCGGCAAATCCACGCTGATCCAGGATGTGCTGGCACCCGCGCTGCTGCGCCACTTTGGCAAAGCAACGGAGACACCCGGTGCTTTCTCACGCTTGTTGGGCGCGGAGCAACTCAGCGAAGTGGTGTTTGTCGACCAATCGCCCATTGGCAAGACGGCGCGCTCCAACCCGGTGAGCTACGTGGGCGCGTGGGATGCCATCCGCGAGCTGTTTGCCGGTGCGGCGCTGGCACGCGAGCGCAGCTACACCGCCAGCAAGTTCAGCTTCAACAGTGGCGATGGCCGCTGCGCGCTGTGCGGCGGTTCCGGGTTTGAGCATGTGGAGATGCAGTTCTTGAGCGACGTGTATTTGCGTTGCGCGGACTGCGATGGCAAGCGCTATAGGCCCGAGATTCTGGAAGTGACGATTGAGCGCAAGGGGCGCAACGTCAATGTGGCCGATGTGCTGGACCTGACGGTCAGCGAAGCGGCCGACCTGTTCAGCGCCGACCGCGATGTGATCCGCGTGCTGCAGCCCATCGTCGATGTGGGGCTGGAGTATGTGAAGCTGGGGCAACCCGTACCAACCTTGTCAGGCGGCGAAGCGCAACGCCTCAAGCTCGCGGGCTTTCTGGCCGAGGCGGCCAAGGGCAAGAGCGCCAGCGCGCAGTTCCTGGCCAAGCGCGGTTCGTTGTTCATGCTGGATGAGCCGACCACAGGCCTTCACTTTGACGATATTGCCAAGCTGATGCGCGCGCTGCGCAAGCTGCTGGATGCGGGGCATTCGCTGGTGGTGATCGAACACAACCTCGACGTGATCCGTGCTTCCGACTGGTTGATCGATCTGGGGCCTGAAGGTGGCGAGGCGGGCGGTGAAGTGGTGGCCTATGGCACGCCCGAGGACGTGATGTTGCATGCCACCTCGCACACCGGCCAGGCCTTGCGCGAGTACGCAGCGGCGATGGGGGTGGTGCATGAAGTGGCCGAACCCAGTGCCAAGTACCTTGCCATTGCGGCGGCGGACGGTGCCGCCTTGTCTGCGGCTGGCAAGAAGGACACTTCCAACGCCATCCGCATCGTCAATGCCAAGGAGCACAACCTCAAGTCGCTTTCCGTGGACATCCCGCGCGGCAAGTTCAGTGTGGTCACCGGCGTGTCCGGTTCGGGCAAATCCACACTGGCGTTTGACATCCTGTTCAACGAAGGCCAGCGCCGCTACCTGGAAAGCCTCAACGCCTATGCGCGTTCCATCGTGCAACCGGCCGGGCGGCCCGAGGTGGATGCTGTGTATGGCATCCCGCCCACCGTCGCCATTGAACAGCGCCTGTCGCGCGGCGGACGCAAGTCCACGGTCGGCACCACCACCGAGGTCTGGCATTTCCTGCGCTTGCTCTACGTCAAGTTGGGTACGCAGCACTGTGTGAATGATGGTGCTGCCGTGGCGCCGCAGACGGCGGACAGCATTGCCGCGCAGTTGCTCAAGACCTACCGCGGCCAGCACATCGGCCTGCTGGCCCCGCTGGTGTCGGGTCGCAAGGGCGTCTATACCGAGCTGGCCGACTGGGCGCGTCCGCGTGGCTTCACGCACCTGCGGGTGGATGGCAACTTCCTGCCGACCACGGGCTTTCCGCGCATCGACCGCTTCAAGGAACACAACATCGAATTGCCGGTGGCGAGCCTGGACGTCAGCCCGGCGCGTGAGAGCGAGTTGCGCGAAGCGCTGGCGCTGGCGTTGACGCACGGCAAGGGCGTGGTGCATGTATTGAGCGGCATGGACGGTTTGCACGAAGCCATGCTGGCGGGCAACCCGGCGGCGGGCATTGGCGCGGTGCAGGTGTTTTCCACCAAGCGCGCCTGCCCCATTTGCGCCACCTCGTATGCCGAGTTGGACCCACGCCTGTTCTCCTACAACAGCAAGCATGGCTGGTGCCCGGACTGCGTGGGCACCGGTGTCGCGTTGACCAAGGACCAGCGCAAGGTGTTTGACGATTCGGTCAAGGACGATGACAACAAGGGCCGCGAGCAGACCTTTGCCGAGGCCGACATTGAAGACCTGCACGACACGACGTGCCCCACCTGCCAGGCCACGCGCCTGAACGCCACGGCACGCGCGGTGCAGTTTGCGGGCGTGGGTATTACTGACATTGCGCGCCTCTCGGTAACGGACGTGCGCCAATGGGTGCAGACCTTGCAAGTGGAGGGTGGATTGACCGCGCGCGAGGGCGATATTGCGCGCGACCTGATTCCCGAAATCCGCAGCCGTCTGGAGTTCCTGGAAGAAGTGGGGCTGGGCTACCTGACGCTGGACCGGGGGGCGCCCACGCTGTCCGGTGGCGAGGCACAACGCATTCGCCTGGCCGCGCAGCTGGGCAGTAACTTGCAAGGCGTGTGCTACGTGCTGGACGAGCCGACGATTGGCCTGCATGCGCGGGACAGCAAGATTTTGCTGGGCGCGCTGCAATCCTTGAGCGACAAAGGCAATACGCTAGTCGTGGTGGAGCATGACGAAGACACCATCCGCCATGCGGACCACATCATCGACATCGGCCCCAGCGCGGGCAAGCGCGGTGGGCGGTTGGTGGCGCAAGGTTCTGTGGCGGACGTGCAGAACGCTGCCGATTCGCAGACGGGGCGCTATCTGCTGCATGCGATGAAGCACCCGTTGGCGGTGCGCCGGTGGGCGGAGTCGTTTGACGCATCTTCTGCGCGCAGTGCGGCAGAACCCGACGCCACTCCAAGCGTAGCGAAGCCTGCGAAGAAGCTGACCGGCAAAGCCGCGAAGGCCGCCGTGGTCGCTGCCAATGCCGCCAGGAGTGCAGCGGCCAATGCAGCACTTGCCGACCAGACACGTGTCGCTGCGGAGTACGCGGAGTTGGCGAACCGGTCGCTGTCCAAGACGTCCGTTGCGGCAGATCTTCCCGCTGCGGTGGCAGAAAAGATCGACTGGCTGACCGTCACTGGCGCCAACCTGCACAACCTGCAGAACGTCACGGCCCATGTGCCGCTGAAGCGTCTGGTGGCCATCACGGGCGTTAGCGGCTCCGGCAAGTCCACACTGGCGCGCGATGTGCTGCTGGCCAATGTGCAGACTGCGGTGCACAAGCGCAGTACCAAAGCCGGTCGCGATGCGCTGGACGCCGGTGAAAAACTCCCGTGGACCGGTTGCGAGGGGGTGAGCGGCTTCGAGACCGTGGACCGTGTGCTCGAAGTGGACCAGACGCCCATCGGCAAAACCCCGCGCAGTTGCCCTGCCACCTACATCGGCTTCTGGGACACCATCCGCAAGCTGTTTGCCGACACGCTGGAAGCCAAGGCGCGTGGCTATGCAGCCAACCGGTTTTCCTTCAACACCGGCGAGGGTCGCTGCCCGGCCTGTGAAGGGCAGGGCATACGCACCATCGGCATGAGCTTCCTGCCCGATGTGAAGGTGCTGTGTGAAACCTGCAAGGGCGCGCGCTTCAACCCCGAGACGCTGGCCGTCACCTGGCGCGGCAAAAACATTGGCGATGTGCTGCAAATGGAAGTGGACGAGGCGGTGGACTTCTTTGCCGCCATGCCCGTCATTGCGCACCCGTTGCAACTGCTCAAGGACGTGGGCCTGGGCTACCTGACGCTGGGCCAGCCGTCGCCGACCTTGTCCGGCGGCGAGGCGCAGCGCATCAAGCTGGTGACGGAACTCTCCAAGGTACGCGACGACATCGGCAAGCGCGGCCAGAAGGCGCCGCACACGCTCTATGTGCTGGACGAACCCACGGTAGGCCTGCACATGGCCGATGTGGAAAAGCTGATCCACGTGTTGCACCGCCTGGTCAATGCCGGCCACAGCGTGGTCGTCATCGAGCACGACCTGGATGTGATTGCCGAAGCCGACTGGGTGCTGGACCTGGGCCCCGAAGGCGGCAATGGTGGTGGCCGGGTGGTGGCAGCCACCACGCCCGAAGAGGTGGTGCGCCTGGGCACGCATACGGGCCGGGCGCTGGAGGTGGTGCTGGCGCGGTGAGGCCGGTGCGAGGGACTGCAGCTACTCCGCCTGCGTGGCTGTCTGCAACGCCCGCAGCGCCCATTCCTGCTGCAGCTTCTTGATGGCGCCATTTTTCTGGAGGATGTCCATGCCCCGCTCGAAAGCCGCCAGTGCTTCGGCGGCCTGCGGGTGTTTGCGGCTGAAGCCCAAGTAGGCGGGCAGGGCGCCGTAGTCGCAGATCATCTTGTAGTCTGCCTTGACCCCGGCCACCTTGGCCATGTAGCTGATGCGTTTGATTGGGTCGGTGGTGATCACGGCCGCGTCAAAGCGTCGGGCGGACAGCATGCGCAATTGCGAGGGTTCCGATAGGGATTTTTCCACCCGCACGGCCTTCGAAGCCGTGAGGGCATCCACGGCCGGCATGTACTCGTATTCGTTGACGATGGACAGCGAAATGGGACGGCCCCACTGCGCCGGATTGCAGCCCTTCAAGGGGGAGTCAGCGTTGACGTAGAGGCGGTTTTCGGCCGAGAAAACGGGGTATTTGGGGAATAGCATGTCCTTTTCGGTTTCGGGCGTCTGGCTGCTGGAGAAGCAGCCGACCAGTTGGCCGTGTACCACCTGGCTTTTGCAGCGGGCGTAGGGCAGTACCTCAAAGCGTACCTCCCAGCCGCCTGCCTTGAAGGCGGCACGTACCAGATCATTGACGTAGCCTGTGCCATCCGGGTACGACCACGGGGCGGCATCGTTTTCCGCGCCAATGATCACTTGCGGATCCTGCGCCCACACGGTTGCAGCTGCGCAGGCTAAACCCAGGCCTGCCAAGGTTCCAAAAATTCTCATGGCCCATTGTGGGCGGACCGTTTCGGCAAAGTCAACGGGGTCTCCCGTGACGTAGTACCCAGCTTTGCTGTTTATTATTACCCGGGTATAATTTACTCATTAATTTAATCCGGGTAAATTTATGGCATGGTTGGATACCGCGTGCAGCGCATTTGAAGGCAGTCGCCTGATCGCGAGCGGCGCATTGAAAGACGTGGCCCTGGCCACCAAGCCCGTGGTGGACGGCTGGGCCAGCAGTATCAGTCCGCCGCCGGTTTTGATCTTTGACGACACCACCAGCGAGGTGATTGAGCTGGACTGGCGCGGTACGCTGGACGATTTTGTGACGCGGCTGGACGCACAGGACCACGCTATGCGCAGTGCCATGCCGGAGCTTCCGGCTGAGGCAGAAGTGCCAGAGACACCGCGCGGCCCGGGGCGCCCCAGGCTGGGCGTGTCGGCGCGCGAGGTGACACTGCTGCCACGCCATTGGGAATGGCTGGCCAGCCAGCCCGGCGGCGCCTCGGTGGCGCTGCGCAAGCTGGTGGAGGTGGCGCGGCTGTCGTCCGAGGTGAAAGACCGGGTGCGCCATGCGGCGGCCGCAGGCTACAAGTTCATGTCCACCATGGCTGGGCATGAAACGCATTTCGAGGAAGCCAGCCGTTGCCTGTTTGCCGGTGACCAGGCGGGTTTTGAGGCCCTGGTTGCCAAATGGCCGGCGGATGTGCAGGCCCACCTAAAAAAGATATTGAAAGACGCCTTCGGGGCGTGAACAGAACCAAGAGAAAACCATGAACACAACAACGACCGCATTGCCCGCACAGGCACCCCCTTTGTGGAAGGGCTACCTGGCTTTTCTGGTGCCCATGATCATCAGCAATATCCTGCAGGGACTCTCGGGTACGGTGAACAGCATCTATCTGGGCCAGATGCTGGGTGTGGGCGCCATGGCCGCCGTATCGGCCTACTTTCCGGTGCTGTTCTTGCTGATCGCCTTCATGATCGGTCTGGGCGCCGGGGCTTCGGTGCTGATCGGGCAGGCCTGGGGTGCCAAAGAGTTCGAGCGTGTGCGCGCCATTACCGGCACCACGTTGATGGTCGGCATCTACGCCGGTCTGGTCGTGGCGGTGTTTGGCGGTGCCTTCACCGAAGGCATGCTGCGTGCGCTGGGCACGCCGGCCGATATCCTGCCCGATGCCGTGGCCTATGCACGCATCAGCATGATGGCTGCGCCCGGCATCTTCGTCTTCCTGCTCATCACCTCCATGATGCGTGGCGTGGGCGACACCAAGACGCCGCTCAAGACGCTCATCATTTCCACGGTGGTGGGGCTGGTGATCACGCCGACACTGATCCAGGGCTGGCTGGGCCTGCCGCGCCTCGGTGTCACCAGTGCTGCCTGGGCTTCGGTAGTGTCCTTCCTGGTGGCGATTGCCTGGACGGCCTGGCACCTGCGGCGTGTGAACCACCCCATGGCGCCCAACGCAGCGTTCAAGCAGCACCTGCGTGTGGACCGGGCCATCCTGGCCAAGGTGCTGCGCATCGGTCTGCCGACGGGCTTGTCGATGATCACCATCTCGCTGGCTGAAATTGCGGTGCTGTTCCTGGTGAACCGCTTTGGCTCGCAGGCTACGGCGGCTTACGGTGCGGTGAACCAGATCGTCAACTATGTGCAGTTCCCGGCCATCTCGATTGCCATCACCGCATCCATTCTCGGTGCACAGGCCATCGGCGCAGGGCGCATCCACATGCTAGGCCCTATCGTGCGCACCGGCATCACCATGAACCTGGTGCTGACCGGCTCGCTGGTGCTGTTGGGCTATGCGTTCTCGCGCGGCATGCTGGGCCTGTTCATCACCGACCCGGCCGTGGTGGAGCTGGCGCAGACGCTGCTGCACATCATGCTGTGGAGCAGCGTGGTGATGGGCATGTCCATGGTGCTGTCGGGCCTGATGCGCGCCAGCGGCGTGGTGCTGTGGCCCACGGCGATCAGCATGTTTGCGATTGGCTGCATTGAGGTTCCCTCTGCCTGGCTGCTGAGCCTGCACTATGGCCTCAATGGAATCTGGGCCGCGTATCCGATTGCCTTCATGGCGATGCTGGGCATGCAGACGGCGTACTACCGGCTGGTGTGGCGCAAGCTGACCATTCGCCGGCTTTGAGTGCGTTGGGGCTGAAATAAAACGAAACAAACCGCAACCGCGCTGACACCCGGCAGCAGGGTGTGCGCGGCACCATGGCAATCCTGTTCAATCCACTTCCTGTCCGCAGGACCATTGCCATGAAACACTTTCTGAAACGCAACTTCAAACGCACGCTGCTGGGCCTTGCTGGCGCCGCCCTCCTGGTCGGCGGCCTCAGTGCCTGCGGTCACCGTGAGCACGCTTTCGGTGCCAACCTGAGCGCCGAGCAGTACGCGCAAAAACGCGACAAGCTGGTCGACAAGGCCGCCAGCAAGCTGGACCTGACCGAAGACCAGAAGAAACGTCTGAGTGTGCTGGGCGACAAGTTGTACGAACAGCGCACCGCCCTGATCGGCCAGACCAAGGACCCGCGCGCCGAAATGAAGGCCCTGGTGGCCGGCGACAAGTTTGACGCCACACGCGCCCAGGCACTGATTACCGAAAAGACGACCGCCTTGCAAACCAAGAGCCCCGAGGTCATTGCCGCATTGGCCGATTTCTACAACAGCCTGAACCCGACCCAGCAGCAAAAGGTGCGTGACTACATGGAAGGTCGCGGTCGCTGGTTCCACCGCGGCTGAAGCACCATGGCCACCGCCGCATTGACCGCACTGCTGGAACCGGTGCGCACCCATGGCCGGGCGCTGCTGGCCGCATCCGACGAGCCCCACGCCGAGCTGCTGGCCCTGGTGTGGGGCCCGCGCTTTGATCGCGAACACGCGCAGACCCTGCTGGCCGCGCTGCCCCAGGCTGCGCCGGCGATCCTCCAGACGGTGGAGCAGGCGGCGCTGGAGTTTGACGGCTTGTCTGCGGGCGCGC
>JACXTT010001558.1_pt1 | contig 37954 bp, 41 predicted proteins | sample 9270951 | NCBI WGS metagenome assembly JACXTT01 (sample SAMN15532306, study PRJNA645909) | rock metagenome | isolation source: weathered quartz diorite | place: Puerto Rico | collected 2017-06-21
GGAGGCGTTCGCCGCCGGGGCGGCGCCGTCCGGCTGAGGGCTCGTGGCCGGCGCGCCGCCGCCCGTGCTGGCGCACGCCAGCGCCACGCAGGCGATCGGCCCGACGAGGAGCCACCGGAGGAGGAGCATGCGAGGTCTCATAACAAAAATGATCGGCGATAACCGCCGCCGATCGCCTCCTCAATATAAGGGGGGTCCTGCGGGCAGTCAAGGGGAGAAAAGCCGCGAGGCGCGGGGGTCGATTCCGCGACAGATCGACCGTCTCCGAGCGTCAAGCATCCGACGCGTCCCGCGGCGGACGCCGCTCCGTTCGGCTCACGACGTCCGGGCCGCGTTCGGCGCGCGCCGCGCGCGTGATGCCGCGGACATCACACGTGGCGCGCCGTTTGCGAGGCACGACCTTACCCGCGCGCGCCGGCGCGCGCGTTGACAGCCCTGGAGGATTATCCTAAGATGACGCCGCTCTCCCCGGAGACCCCGAAAGCCCATCCACCCAAGGACAAGGTGCCGATGATCACGGACCCCAAGGAAAAGAGCCGGACGGTCGATCTCGCCATCGCCCAGATCGAGAAGCAGTTCGGCAAGGGATCGATCATGAAGCTGGGGGCGAAGGACTTCCAGCAGGAGATCCCGATCATCTCGACGACCTCCCTGTCGATCGACGCGGCGCTCGGAATCGGCGGCGTGCCGCGCGGCCGGGTGATCGAGATCTTCGGCCCGGAATCGTCTGGAAAGACCACCCTGGCGCTGCACATCGTGGCCGAGGCGCAGCGCAATGGCGGCCTGGCGGCTTTCGTCGACGCCGAGCATGCCCTCGACCCCGAGTACTCGCGCAAGCTCGGGGTGGACGTGGACAACCTCCTGGTGTCCCAGCCCGACTCGGGCGAGCAGGCGCTCGAAATCACCGAGGTCCTGGTGCGTTCCGGCGCGCTCGACGTGCTGGTGATCGATTCGGTCGCGGCCCTGGTGCCCAAGGCCGAGCTGGAAGGCGAGATGGGCGACTCGCACGTCGGGCTGCAGGCGCGCCTGATGTCGCAGGCCCTGCGCAAGCTGACCGGCATCGTGTCGCGCTCCAAGACCTGTCTCATCTTCATCAACCAGATCCGCGAGAAGATCGGGGTCATGTTCGGCAACCCCGAGACCACGACCGGCGGGCGCGCCCTGAAGTTCTACGCCTCGGTGCGGCTGGACATCCGCCGCATCGCGCAGATCAAGGACGGCGACGTCGACATCGGCAGCCGCACCCGCGTCAAGGTGGTCAAGAACAAGACCGCGCCGCCGTTCAAGATCGCCGAGTTCGATATCCTGTACGGCACCGGCATCTCGCGCGTCGGCGACCTCATCGACCTGGCGATCACCCACAAGCTGATCGACAAGAGCGGCGCCTGGTTCTCGTACGGCGAGACCCGGCTCGGCCAGGGTCGCGAGAACGTCCGCCAGTTCCTCGAGCAGAACCCCGATCTGCGCGTCGAGATCGAGACCCGGCTGCGCCGCCAGCTCGGCCTGACCAAGGAGCCGAAGGTGCCCGCCGAGGCGAAGACCGACGGCAAGGACGCCACGAAGCCGGAGACCCGGGACGCCAGACCGCCTGCTCCGAAGGAGGTGCCGGCGCGCGACCTCCCGAAGCCGCGCGGTCACGCGCCTCTCGCCCGTCCCTGAACCGGGGCGCGTCCGACCCGCCCCGTTCCGACAGCGCTCGTGCGACACGCGCCTTGACAGTCTTCGCGACCGATTGCTAACATCCGCCGCTTCCAGCACCATCCCACCGAGGGTGCCGCGGTAGCTCAGTCGGTAGAGCGAGGGACTGAAAATCCCTGCGTCGGCGGTTCAATTCCGTCCCGCGGCACCATTCCGAGTCAATCTTTTCAGACACTTGCGGATCGTGCTTCCCGTCGCCGTGCGCGATCGCGGGGAAATTGTGCCCGTTCTGTGCCCGAACTTTTTTCGCGGCCTCCTTCATCGGGATCACCGTGCGGACCTGCGCCGCGAGCTTTTTCTGGTAGGCGGCCCGCTTCGCCACCGCGGCCACAAGGTCGGACTCCGCGACGATCGCGTACCGTCGATAGACGCTCTCGGTCTTGTGCCCGGTCAGCTTCATCGCGGCCGATCTGGACACGCCCGACCGCTCCAGGTTGCGGACCGCCGTCCGCCGGAGGTCATGGAACAGGCGCCCGGGCACGCCCGCATCTTTGCACGCTGAATCCCAAGTCTTCCGAAAGCTCCCGATGCGCTCACCGTCGCGGTGGAAGACCCACGGGATGATCCGGCCGTGCTCGACCTCCGCCGCGTCCGTGCGCTCCCGCTGTCGCTTCAGCAAGGATTCGAGCGCTGGGAAGGGTCGCAGCGGGAAGGCCCTCCCTTCGGCGTTCTTCGTCGTGCCCGGCTCCAACCGCACCCACCCGGCCTCGAGATCGACCTGTGGCCATTCGAGCGACCGGCACTCCTCGACGCGCCATCCGGTCAGGTAGCCAAACTCTGCCAGAGGGTGCAGGTCTTCGGGCAGACGCTCACACACGGCCCGGAAGTCCGCTTCCTCGAAAAAGCCCTTGCGGGTGTTATCAACGGTGATCGTCGGGAAGGGCGGGCGCAGCACCAACCGACCTGCCTTCACCGCCAGCGTGAAAGCATGTTTCATGATCGCGAGCTCGTACTTCACCGTCGCGGGCGCCGGGGGGGACTCTCCTTCCTGTCGCTCGCGCGCGTACGCCGTGAGTCGATCGAAGGTGATGTCCACGGCACGGGTCATGCCGAAATACTCCCGCAGGTGCGGCAGCGCCGAGTTGAGCCGCGCGGCAGACCTGCGGCCGTTGAGGGCGTAGTCGTCCTTGATGAGCTTCTCCAGGTCCGCGAAGGTCGTCCGCTCGACCTGCGGCCCGACAAGGTGTCCGCGTCCGATTTCCCCGAGTCGCTTCTTCAGGAGTCGGATCGCGCTCTGCTCCTTCTCCGACTCGGACGACTCGCGCACCTTCTGTCCCCGGAACGAGTATTGAATCCAGTACGTCCGCCCGCGCAGGTACACGCGACCGAGACCGCGCTTCCCCTTCTCCGTGTCGCTCATGTCCGCCCCTTTCTCTTGCGAGCCTTCTCCTTCGCCCATCGCGCCATGACCGCCTGGCGTCCGATCTCGCTCTGACGCTTTGCAGACAGCCGGCGCGCCCGCGCCAATCCCCCACGCCTTCCGAGTCGCACCGCATCGGGATTCTTTTTCATGGCGCCGAATCTAGCATACATAGCGGTACGTGTCAAGAGCGGCGAGCGGCCATATAGCGCCTGAGACCGGACTCCGAGAATCGCAGGGCCTTCCGAGAGAGGCGGCGGGCAAAGGGCAGGTGTCGGGCATGCCGGTAGAGCCATCGTGGCGTCATGCCGAGGATGGGCGCCGCCTCCTCTGCGGTCAGGAGGCGATCGTCCTGGGGCGGCACGGGCGCGTGGCCTGAGCCGTTCGATGGGACGGCCAGTCGCGCCAGGAGGACGGCCTGTAGGCTGGCGAGCTGGAGCAGAAGACCCGGGACGGACTCCGGCGGGACCTCGGACGCCCTCTCGGGCGCGTCGAGTACCGTCAGGATCAGCCCGCGGGCTTCCGGGGTCATGGGATCGCAGTACCCTCCGGTCTTGTCATGGCCCGGTATCGGGCCCCGAGCCGCATCGAGTGGACGCGCTCGACGCGGCCCACAGTGAGCAGCTCCTCAAGGGCTGCCTCGGTCTGATGGACCGTGAGGGGGCCGCCCGCGTGGCCGGTGACGTGCAGGACCCGGGCGAGCTGCGCCGCCGACAGTGGCCGGTGACCCTCCTCGGCCTCGAGGACCGCCAGGACCGAGGCGGCCAGGGCCGTCACGGCCGGACCGCCACGTCGGCGATCGGGGCTTCGGCCTCCCGCTTCCGCCTCTGGACCTCCCGCCCCCTGGCGAGCGCCTCCAGACGGGCCGGCGTTGGCGAGACTCCTTGATGCCGGACAGTGTTTTCAGATCGATTCCCGAAGGCAAGGGCCTTCGATAGGGCCCGGAACGGGACCCGCCACCATTGGCCCGCAATCTGGCGGTCCAGGGGCGTGGCTCCGACACGTTTCATGACCGAGGTGATCCGCGGATTGGTGGTCCACACCTCCGCGATCTTCAGGTCGTGATCTAGGCGGATCATGCTTTCGTGGTAGTCTCTGGCCATCGAATCAGTCTCCTTTTCCGGGCCGGGTGACGCCGGCCCTTTTTGCTTCCTAGCGTTCGTCAGCCCACGATGAGGTACTCCACTCCGTAGTTTTTGCCGGCGACTGGCGTCCCGCGCCAGGTCAACACCAACGTGGTGCCCAACGACATCGGCTGAACCGTCCACGGCACCGTGACCTGGTCGTCCGTCGTGGTGTCTGTAGTGGCCATCGCAACCGCGCGGACATTTCCGAACGTGCCATCAACGAAATTGATCGTCACGGTCGGATTCGCCCCGATGCCGGTACCGCCTGCCGTCACTTTGAAGGCGCCGTGGCAGTCGTAAGAATCCTGGATGATCTGGAGCGATGCGGTGTTCCCCCAGCCCGGGGACATGCTGAAATTGCCCGCCACAAGCAGGGTGCCCTGGCGGAGCTGCAACCGTCGGATGTCAGCGTCCGATGCCGTCGCCGTGATCTTGCCACCCGTCGTGAGCCCGCCGGAGAATTGCCCCGTAGTCCCCACGAGCCGCCCGCTCAGCGTCACGGTCTGCCCGAAGACCGCCGTCCCGGTCACCCCGAAGTTAGCGTTCGCCGTCAGCGTCGCCCCGAAGGTGCCGGTCCCGGTCACGCCAAAGGCTCCAGTGATCGTGACGCTCCCTCCAACCGTCATGCTCCCGGTCACGCCGACGAACGCCCCTAGCGTCGTGGTCTGACCCACGGAGAGCGTCCCCGAGAGAATCAGGCTCCCAGTGATGCCCGCGTTCGCGTTGATCGTGACCGTCGCCCCGAACACCGCAGGCGCCGTTGTGCTCACCCCCTCGGCGACGCCCACGGTCAGGTCGGCGATGAATCCCTGATTGATGCGGTTGGCGTCCTGAATCAGGCAGTCGTACAGACCTTGCGTGGCGTAGAAGGCGATGAGCCCGTTCGAGTCGGAGGTCACCATCGAGTTGCTGATGATGTCGCTCCCCTCGTCGTCCCGTTGCCGGATGACCGTGTTCGGCGTGATGTAGGTGGCAATCCCGCCGCTCACCGTCGGCTGTGTGCTCCCGATAAGGAACACGCGGTCATTCTTCGCGACCGTGATCGCGCTCCCGGAGACCGACAGGCTGTTTCCCCCGACCGCTGAAACCTTCCGCACGTTCGCCGGGGAGATGCCTACCTGAATCCAGGCGTTCACTGAATAGCGTGAGGCCACCGAAGCCGAGTCGAAGGTTATGAGAGTGCCCGAGGACGCGGCGGAGGCCCAAGCGCCACGCGGGAACAAATAGACGGGGGCGCCCTGCCGTGGTCCCAGCAGACCCTGGCTGCCACTGGCACCTGACAGCGAAAATTGGGCCGCCGGCAGTGACATGCTAGGTCCCCATCCCTTGAAATTCGATCCGCCAATTTCGGGCCAGCACTATCCGGAATCGCGCCCGCTCGCCCCCGGACCCTCCCCGGGGTGGGCGTGGGTGCCGCGGCGAGACCGAACTGCTCCGTTCGCCGCCATCGCACCATTCTCCTTCGCGATACAGCGGCTCCGTGACCCGAGGTCGGAGGCTGCCTTGAGATAGACTCGGGCACAATTCAGGCACAGGCCCTCCGAAGTCGCAACCCGTCAAGCAGTTGCGGCGGCGCGTAGGATTGAGAATCCACCGTGCCGGTGTTCCTTGGCTGTCTGCCTAGAGTTTTTTTGCCGCACCAATTCAGGCTGGTGGAGACTGTTGCAGCCGCATGGTCAGGGTCAGGTTCAAAAAGGTCACCCCCTATAAGGGGGTGTGACCCTTTTGACCCTAAGCGCCCTGACCTTGGGTCAAGGGTCAAAACTAGGTTCTGGACCTTTTGACCCTCACTCATTGTGAAGCTTCCTCCAGGCCCGCTTGACGGTTGACGGAGAGACGTCTGGGCATAGCGAGATGGCCTTGCTGCAGGTCAGCTCTGGGTCCGTGCTCAAGGCGCCCTGAATGATGCGCGCGGCCGCTTCGGAAGCGAGCGACGGGCGACCAGGCGCCCCTCGAATCTCGGCGGCTTCTGTCTCCACGTGCTCGAACTTGGCACCGCTTTCCGGTGTCCAGTCGAGACGCCACGAGAACGGCCCCGCATCTGGCACGTCACGTTGACCGGCGACGGTCATCAAGAAAATCGAGCGGTCCTTGCGCGAGCGCGACAGGGCCAAGTGGGTATCCACGACGTTATGGAAGTCGCCAGTGCCCCTGCCGGCATCTGCTGGATCATCGCGGAAGCCAGGTATTCCCTTGCGCGTGTGATGCAAGACGAGGACGGAAGCGACGACTTCATCTCGAATCCTGAAAATCGAGTCCGTAAAGAAACGGGACATAGCATTCGCGTCGTTCTCCTTCTGATTGTGCATGCGGGTCAGAGAGTCAAGAACGACAATCGACGCGCCAATGGTCTTACCCGCCTTGATAACGGCCTCCAGGTTTTCGGGGATGTCCAAGTACAAGCGCGTGACGTTGAAGTAACTGAACCGGCTTGTGCGAATGGTCTCTCCCGGGTCAATGTCGAGGCCACGACATGCGGCGACAAACTTACGAGACCAGCTTCGGCGCGTACTCTCGAAGTCGAACCAAGCGACACTATGACCACCCTGGCCCTCGAAATGCCCTGCGAGCGTTCCGCCGTAGTCCGCGTTGAGGCCGAGCTTTATAGCCGTGAGGGTCTTCGTGGTCTTTCCAGCGCCAGTCAGGAGACCGATCGACTTGTTGACGATGATAGGCTTGATAGCAAAGTCGATCGGCCGGGCCGCATCCTCGATCACTTCTTCCGCGGTAGCGGGCTGCAAACTGACAGACGGTGCGGGCTCCTGGCGGACTCTCGGCCTGCCGGCCTCGTATGTCGCATAAGCACGCTTCACCTTGTCATAAGCGATGCGATCTTCAACCGGCGGCTTGGCGTTCCTGGCGGCCTCTCCCACCAGCTCGTAGGCCATCTCCTTCGGAACGTCCGCACCGCGCAACTTGCAGGCGAGCCCCCAGAGGTAAACGTCGCGCTCGCCCTGGGGCACGCCGTCGAGAATCTTTGTCATGTCGAGTCGGCCGTTCCCGTTGCCGTTGCCCTCGGACGTGCTGTGGGCCGTCATCAGCACCAAGAGCCAAGCGGGGAGCGGAGCGGGCTTCAGGTCCGGAGTATGCCCCGTCTTCCAGCGGTACACCTTCCCGCTCGGGTGAATCGTGGGAGCAACGGCGAGGTAGCCGTTCTCCCCGCGCACGTCCAGGCCCGGCAGGCCGCCGAGCTTCACGGCGTTTCGAATGTCGATGTCACCAGCGGGATACGCGAACAGGAGATGACGCCCACCGCCGCCCGTGACGGCCTCCACCGTGTCGGGCAAGGGACCGTGTTCCGCTTCGAGCTGGGCGAGGGACTGGAGGCCGCCAGGTTGCGGGTCGATGTCCAGGGCGACGAGCCCCGAGGCGCGGCCGGTGCGAAGGCCGACACCGGCCTCTGGGACCTCCGACCACCATCGGCGGATCGTGGCAACGTCGGACGTCGCGTCGAGACAGCCGTGCGGCGCGAGAGCACCAAGAGGCACCTTGTCGTTCGGTCTGAGGGGGAAGACGGGCCACCCCAAGCGACTGTAGCGCAGCGCGAAGACGAGAGGGGTAGCGGTCACAACGCCCCGTGCTCATGCGCGCCCTGGCAGAGACCGAGGGCGCACCGAACCGCCTCTGGGTGCTCGTGCAGTAACTTGATGATCGTACAAAACGATTCCACACACTGGCTGAGATCCCCCTCCGGAAAGAAGCGGCCGACGCCGTCCCCGTCGAAACAGATGATCAAATGTGGCGCATGGTCCTTGGTCACCGCGCCCTCGTCACAACGAGCAGTCTGCGGCGGCGTGCGGCCCGGCCTCATCGGCGGCGTCCCCTCCGCGCAGCGGTCGCCAGTAATTCCGGCGGCGGGACACGGCGCGGAACGGAAAGACCAGATTGAATCCAGGCTTCGAGGTCTGAGGCCCGAAAGCGAAGGCGGCCAAGGAGCCGGAACGCCCGCAGCTCGCCGCGCCTTTCAGCCGCACGCAACGTGACCGGCGAAAAAGCGGTTCGTTCCGCTGCTTCGTTGAGGGTCAGGAGATCGTCGCCGTCCGTGATCATCGCGCCGCAACTATCCGACACGAGCGGACGGATTACAACTAGGTCAATCAGAAACGGGTGCGGAATGCTTAGGCGTTCGGCACACTCTTGCGGCGGTAGATTACGTCTTTCACTCTGTCGAGCGGGAGTCCGAGCCTTCGCGCGATCTGCACGGCGGAGGGGAGCTTTCCGTTGCGCTTCGCAGCACGACGCTTCAGGATCTCTTGATCCTCAAGGGCTCGTTCGGCTCGCTTGAAGTCGTCTATCGCCTCTGTGATTTTCGTCGCGACCTTACGGACAAGCGGCGCGGGGGTTTTTCGAGCGAGTGGCGCCCGTAGGTTGATATCCAGACGAAGCCATCCAGGACGCTCAAACGAGCCCAGGAAGTTGCAGTCGTCACGGTAGCGCTCCTCTTCGGGGGTCTCGGTAGAGAGATCCCTCCAGTCGCCTGGAACGAACTTGACACGGGGGTGAGTGTTGGGCACTGCCCGCCTCCTGTCGCGGTCCTGAAGGGGAGTGAAGCAGCGGCGGCCGCCGTGTCAGGAAACACGGCCCGGTGATCATCCGGTGCCGCCGCCGTTGTGAATCCTACTCCATCAAACCTCGCACCTCACGTCGAACGTCTCGCTCTCCAGTCTCGTTCATGCGTCGCCCCCCAGGATTGTTCCTGCGATGTTCTTGATGTCGAGCATGGCGGCGTCGAGGTCGAAGACCTGGCGCAGCTCGCGCTCCGCGTCCCGAAGCTCCCGCCGGATGTCGTCCGGGTCTCTGAGGCAGAGCGCGCACCACGGACCCAACGCACGCGACTTCATCCGCACCCGGACCTCCGTATCGTCGCGGCCAAGCCTGTGACCGTTTGTGCAGAGCACCTCGGTCTGCCCCTCGTGAAAGTGGGCGTTCACTCTGTCCGACCAGACCTTGATCCTCTCAAGTTTCATGATGTCGGGCCTTCCTGCGCTTGCCCTTCCACCGCGCTGTCGCCCCGAGGCGTGCGACCTCCCGGCGGTGCGCGGCTGTCATCCTCACCATGCGCCGCCGTGCGAGCGCCACCGCTGCGGGGTTCTTCCGAGTCTTCATAAACACGATTCTATGCTACCGATAGCATAGCTGACAAGCCGGTATGTCTCGTGCTTGGAACCGTCGGGCTTCTCAGGGAAGAGATGCCAGCGATAGCAGTTGCGCGCCTTCGGCCGTCGGCGTATATGGTGGCCTATTCCAACAGACCGTCGGAGGCGCCTCATGCGACAACTCGGACTCGCTGTGCTGGTTCTCTCTGTCTCTCCGGCCTTGGCCCAGACCGGAAGCCTTACCGATGCTATCGTCCCGCTCTTGCCGGGACTCTCCGTTCGCCTAGTGCGTGAAGCCCCGAGCATCGTGAACGGGGCGGATCAGTGTTACTTCCAGAGCCCGGCGATTTGGGAGTGTGTCGGTTCCCCCGCATTCCCTCCCGCCTGGACCACTTATGGTGCCTTCACCATCGGCTTCGATGCCGCCGGCAACGCCTACCACGTGGCCAACGCCGGAGGTTCCGTAGGTTTCGGAGACGGGACATCCGGGGTTCTTCTCCGGCGGGTTTCTCCGGATGGCGTCATGGAAGACGTTGCCGGCCTCCGCAAGGGAGTCACGCTCGCAGACGGAACACAACGCCGCTTCTCGCCTACGGGCGGAATCGTTGACGCGACCAACGGACGGATCTGGATTCTGGTCAACGCTTCGACGTACGATGCCGTGCACTTTCAACCTCCGCTTAGTACGCCGACCACCGTCGGCACTGTCGAGATCGGCGGCCTCCCTACGATGTTTGACGTACTCCTCACGTTCGTCCCATCCGGTCAGACTCTCTCAGCCCTCATGCCCGCGCATCCCGACGGCTTCCGTGCGGCAGACTCGTTGCAGGTCTGGACAGGCAGCGTCCGCTCCCTGCCCGACTGGTCCCAGGCTCAGCCCTTGGCGTGTACCGCTGCGACGAATCCTGCCCCGGGACAGCTCGTGACCGTAGCGGACACTCTCCCGGACCCCGAGGTCGGCCAGGGGCGGTACTACATCACAGCGAGTCAGAGCGGGGCTCAACGGCGGCTCGGGCGTCAATTCGTGGGTGGTGCCTTCGTGGCGCGCGATCCGTCCGCCCTACCGGTCTGCGCTCAGTAGTGCTGAAACGTCCAGGTGACCCCGTCCGCCGGGTCGCCAGCGCCCGAGGCGGTGCTGGCCGTTCAGGATGCGGTAGCTATCCAGTGCGCCTCAGCGGAATTTTTACCCAAAGAAGTCTTCAATATTTATCGAAAGAAACTCATCAACACCTTCGGCCGAGACCACAGCGATGCTACGGGCGAACTCCCGGTACAGATCTGTCGATAGGTTCCTGAGATAGGTGTCATTCGAAAGCCCATGGACGAGCGCAGGGCTCTGATTGTGCGTGAACCATAGCCAGTTGACTCTCGTCGCGTCGGCCGGATCGACCTTGCCATTTTTTAGATCTGCCTCGCGCAGGTCGGCTTTCGAGATCCAAAGCTCGGCCGTCGTGAAGATCGCGGGGAGAAACCAGATCCGGCCACGCGTGAAGATCGCGGTGGCTCGGGAGCCAAAGAGATGGCGAACGACCCCATTCATCCCGCGCAAGACTTGGGATGCGGCCTTATTGATAGCTCTTTGGCTTTCGACGCCATCGCCGACCTCTCCCGTCTTGAGATCGAGGCCGATCCGGTATGATCCTCGGCCGGTATTCCCAATCCGCGGCTGGGGCTGAAATCTAACATCGGATAAAACGTTGACTTCCTGAATAATGACTTCATCGCCGCGCGCCCCAAGCCAACTCCAGGGAGCTGCGAGAAAACACCATTTGGCTCTAGCAGGATCTGCCCGCTTGCATTCAGCAACTAAGTAAGTATGGCTTGTCTCTCTCTTGAGAATGAAATCAACGTGTGTAACTTCGTTCTGCACCTCGACGGGGAATTCATCCGCCTCAAACGTCCAGCGGGATTTTCCCTCTTTCACTAGCCTAGCCGCCCGCTCAAGGACGGCGTAGTGGAATCCGTGGCCGTGTGTACTCAGTACCTTCGAAAGATGCTCGCTGATATTTTCTGAGGGATCGGGCTTATCGGTCACGGGTTCTTCCTTGCTCGGATCATCATCGGAGAGGGACCCGGCCTTGGATGCCGCCTCGGAGCGACCGTTGCGCCGCCGGAGGGATTCTACTATGCGCGGAGGTAGCGCATCGTTACCTTGCCAGTTCGACCGTTGTACTTGAGCTCGAATCTTTCGAGGATGCTGCGGCCAATGAGGCCGTCAATGACCTGCGAGTTCTGTAGACTCCCGCTGAGAATTTGAGTGTCTGCCGCAATGCGATGAGTGATGCCGGCGGCGGTGCGAGATTCGACGATGAACCAGATGCTCCCCATGTAGATTCTTCCCGTCGTATCGACACCCACTCCGTGGATTGGGACGTCTGTGCTGATCAATTTCAGCCCTGCGCGTTCGGCGATTTCATGCTTGACCACACAGCCGTCCGCACCGGTGTCGATCAGAAACCTGCATCGCACCTTCGGCGGGATGGAAAGATGAGCTTCCTTGAGTGCGGCCTCGTGGCTTCTCGTCACACCCAGGTCGGTCAAGATGATCGGTCCAAGATGCAGCAGCTCGGCGGGTTTGAAAGTGAATTCGAGCAGCGGCGACTCTGCCGCCGCTTTACGTTTCAATCGCTCAAGCTTGGCGAGTCGACGATGTTCCGGTGTGGAGCCCATGCCTCAACGGGCAAGAAGACGGGCGCCGTAGAACGAGATATTGACGTGAGCCGCGGGACTGACTTCCTGAACGAAGAAAGGCTTCAGTCCGTACAAGGCAGTTCCGCGATCGAAGGCCTTGGTGAGATCCGGGAAGAACCCGATGACTTCTTCGCCCTTGATGAGGACATATTCGCCGAGGTGGATCTGTCGCCACTCTTCGATGTGCTCGGCGTAGACGCGCCGCTCTACTTCGAGCTCAGACATCGTGGCACCTCCAGTCGGCAGAAATATCGTCCCTGCCGGGTCGACCGGCAACGGGTTTTCCAGGCAATCTGACTCCTGTCAAGAGATTTCCATTCTAGGCGCAGGCCAAAGATCCCGTCAAGCGTGGTCGTTGCCCCAGAGGACTTTCACCGCATTATGGAGCGCCGGTCCGCTGGTCGCGATCGTTGTGCCCGTTCTGTGCCCGAACCATCGGCAACCAAGGGTCGGAATCGGTATTTCGGCCATCGCTCCGGTCGGCGTAACCCTTTGATAGAAGCCCACTACGACGGATGGTGTCACTTGGTCTCATCCCCCGGATCGAACTGAAAATCCCTGCGTCGGCGGTTCAATTCCGTCCCGCGGCACCACGGTCTCCTTTCTTCCAGCATTGACCTCCTTCCTGGTGCCGCATCGCCCCGCCGCCGGGCGTCAGGATGGCCTGGTTGCGCCCGGTACCCGCCCGGGTGTTGACGCGGGGCCCGACTGGCCGTATAGAAGGTGGCGGACAGTCCCCTACCCAGCCCTCCTACCGCCGCAGGAAGGTCAGGTCGTGGAACATCGAACCCCTGCACGGAGGCGACCATGTCGATGACCATCCGTCGTCCGCTGACCGTCCTTTCCCTCGGCTGCGTCCTGGCGGCAGCGCTCGCGGGCGCGGCCGGCGCGGTGCCGATCTTTCCCGATCCGACGTACCCCGTCGGACCCGATCCGGGCCACAGCGTCGCGGCCGATTTCAACGGGGACGGGAGGCTGGATGTGGTCGTGGCCAACCTCGACTCGCAGGATCTCTCCTGTCTTCTCGGCGGAGGGAACGGAACCTTCGCGCCGGGGCTGCGCTCCGCCGTCGGAACGATTCCGATCGACATCGCCGCCGGCGACTTCAACGGGGACGGACGGATGGACATCGTGGCCGTGCCGGGCGGGTCGCTGGGCGGGGTCCTGCTTGCCGGGCGGGGAGACGGGACCTTCCTTCCGCCGTCCCCGATTGGCGCGGGAGGCGACGCCGTCGCGGTGGCCGACTTCAACGCCGACGGCAAGGCCGACTTGGTCTTCGCCTCGTCGGTGCGCACCGTCGTCCTTCTGGGCGCGGGCAACGGCACGTTCGCGTCGCCACGTGACGTCGGCGTTATCGGCGCGCACGTGGCCGTGGCCGACCTCAACGGCGACCATCGCAAGGACCTGATCGTCTCCGGCAATCCGGGGGAGGACGTCGCGGCGCTTCTCGGCAATGGCGACGGCACCTTCGGGACGCCTCTCCGGTCCGGGGCCCGGACCGGCGGGATTTTCAGCGTCGGCGATTTCAACGGCGACGGTCGCGCCGATCTGGTCATCGGGGACTTCGACTCGCAGGGTCTGAAGATCCTCCTCGGAAGCGGCAGCGGGACTTTCACCTCCCTGGCTCCGTTCTCCGCGGGGGATTCGCCGGCGGCGATCGACGTAGGGGACTTCAACGGCGACGGACGCCAGGACCTGGTGGTGGCGACCTATCCCGGCGGCCAGACGGTGGTGTTCCTGGGGACCGGCGGAGGCTTGTTCTCGCCGCGCAACCGCGTGGCGACGCCGGGCCCCGTGGCCTCGCTTCTGGCCAGGAATTTCGACACGGACGGCCTGCTCGACCTGGTGGGCGTGAGCTATCTTCTCAACGACGTGAGCTTTCTCCCGGGTGCCGGCAACGGGACGTTCGGCAGGCCGAACGCGGTCCCGACGACCGGGAGCCCGCTGTCGGTGGTGATCGCCGATTTCAACTCCGACGGGGTGGCGGACCTCGCGACCTCCTCGGGCTCCGTCCTGCTGGGAACCGGCGGGGGTCATTTCGCCGCCCCGGTCGGTTTTGGAGCCACGGGAGGTCTTGCGGCAGGGGATTTGAACTCGGACGGCAAGCAGGATCTGGTCGTCGCCAGGTCCGGAGGGGCTTCGGACCCGGGGAGCGTCGCCGTCCTCCTGGGCCATGGGGACGGTACGTTCGAGCCGCCTGTCGAATACCCCGCCGGGACGCACCCGCGCGCCGTCGTGCTCGCCGATTTCAACGCGGACGGATACCTCGACGTGGCGGCGGTCAACAGGGACTCGTCCGACATCACGGTCCTGGCCGGTCATGGCGACGGGACCCTGGGTCCGCCTCTGTCCTCCCCCACGGGGATTTTCCCGCTCTTCGTGGTGGTCGGGGATTTCAACGCCGACGGGCGGCCGGATCTCGCCGTTCCCTTCGCAGGCATCCCCGATGTCGAGCCGACGGGCGGACTCGCCATCCATCTCGGAAGGGGCGACGGCACTTTTGCGATCGCCGGGGCCGACGCCGGACTGGTCCCCCAGGGCGCGGTCGTCGCCGATTTCAACCGCGACGGGAAGCAGGACGTGGCGGTGGCGGACCCGAGCACGGCAAGCGCGCTGGTGCTCCTGGGCGCCGGAGACGGCACCTTCGCGCCGACGCGTCGCTTCCACGCGGGGGCCGGACCGGTCTTCGTCGTGGCCGGCGACTTCGACGCCGACGGGATCACCGACCTGGCCACGGTCGACGCGGACGGCGAGATCGTCCTGCTTCCGGGAATCGGCGACGGGAACTTCCGTGCCGAGACTCGCTTCCTGGGCGGCGTCGACCCCCTCACGTCGGCGGCCGGGGACGTCGACGGCGACGGGTTCGTCGACGTCGTCGTGCCCCATTCCTCCACCAGAGAACTGTGGCTGCTGATCAATCAGACGGCGAAGCAGGATCGGGATCGCGACGGCGTTCGTGACGCCGACGACAATTGCCCGGACAACTACAATCCGGACCAGCGCGACACCGATTTCGACGGCGTCGGGGACCTGTGCGATAACTGTCCCACGATTCCCAACCGGGACCAGAACCCGGAGGCCTGCCTGCAGGAGATCGTCGGAATCTTCATCGACGTCGGGGGGGCGCTCGGGAAAGGCTCCGGCCTCGTGACCTGGAGCACGACCCACGAGGTGAATCTGATCTCCTTCGACCTCGTGACGATCGATCAGTCCGGGAACGTCACGCCGCTCAACCCCGTGCCGATCCCCTGCGAGGAATGCATCACCGGCGCCGGCCACACCTACGCCTACGTCATTCCGAAGCACAAGAGCACCAAGAATATTTTCGTCCTGGCCACCTGTCCCGGCGATTCATGCCCCGGTCCGAACGGACCGGCCGTGCGCCGCTGATCGGGGCGACGCACCGGCTCCGACTCGCACGACCGCGGTTGACCGCGCCGCCGCGCCGGCGGTAGTCTCCCCCGTCGGCGCACGGCACTCCTTCTGCGTGGAGGCGATCATGAACGCTCCGGACATCACACGTCGTCGATTCGCGGGCGCCCTGGGAGCGATGCTGGGCGCCTCCCTGGTCGCGCCGGAGGTGGCGCGGTCCGGACCGCCGCTCTCCGGAACGGCACCCGCGGCGCGGCCGGCCGCGCGTCACGGCGGGCTGCCGGCGACCGCCGTCCGCATCGACTCGAACGAGAATCCGTACGGCCCGTCGGCGAAGGCGCTCGAGGCGATGACGCGCTCCCGGAGCACCGCGGCGCGCTATCCCGACGCGATCGAGGATCAGCTCACCGCGGTGCTGGCGAAGCAGCACGGCGTGACCCCCGACAACGTCATCCTGGGGTGCGGCTCGGGGGAGATCCTGCGGATGGCCGACATGGCGTTTCTCGGGCCCGACCGGACCGTGGTCGCCGCCGAGCCGACGTTCGAGGCGGTGCTCGGCTATGCCGGCGTGACGCGCGCCGAGCCCGTGAAGGTCCCGCTGACGGCCGACCACCGTCACGACCTGACGCGCATGGCGGCCGCGTGCGGGGACCGGACGGGGCTCGTCTACGTCTGCAACCCGAACAACCCCACCGGGACGATCGTCACGCGCGAGGAGCTGGCGGCGTTCTTCACGAAGGTCCCGCGCGGGCCCTTGATCCTGGTCGACGAGGCGTATCACCACTTCGTCGAGGACACCCGCTACGCGAGCGCCTTCGACTGGATCGGCACGATGCCGAGCCTGCTGGTCGTCCGCACTTTCTCGAAGATTTACGGCCTGGCGGGGATGCGGCTGGGCTACGGGGTCGCGAGCCGGGAGACGATCGAGGCGATGCGGCGACACCGCCTCTGGAGCAACACCAACGTCTCGGTGCTCGAGGCCGCCCTGGCGAGTCTCGAGGACGCCGGCCACGTGCCGGGCGCGCGCCGCGCCATCAACGACACGCGGCGCTGGCTGTGCGCCGAGATCGAGCGCGACGGTCGCGCTTTCATCCCCTCGGAAGCGAACTTCGTCATGATCGACGTCGGCCCGGACGTCGAGCCGATCATCGCCGCCCTGCGCGAGCGTGGCATCCTGGTCGGCCGCAAGTTCCCTTCCCTACCCGGCTGGCTGCGCGTGTCGATCGGCACCCCTGAGGAGATGAAGATCTTCCTGGCCGGCCTGCGCTCGGTCCTGCCGCGCCCGGGCGTCCGCGCCGCCTGAGGAGACGCGGGCGCGCGCGGCTCATCCTCCCAGCGCTCCCTGCTGCCTGAGCATCTCGACGTGGCTGTTGTACGTGAGCGCCATGGCGGCGAACGATCCGATCGTGATCAGGAGGGCCACCCCGGCCAGCACGTTGAGCGCCATCTCCCCCGGGCGGCTCCTCGGCTCGCCCGGCGACACGACGGTCCCGAGCAAACCGCCCGCGACCAGACCTCCCAGATGCGCCAGGTTGTCGATCCCCGGGACGAACAGCATGACGGCGCCGTAGATCAACCAGCGCATCAGCTGCTCCGCGACCATTTTCCCGCCGCGGCCGCCGCGGAACCGGCCGAAGACGATGGCGAATCCCATCAGACCGAACAGCGCGCCGGACGCGCCGACGGCCAGCGACGGGCTGAACAGTGCGCTGGTCAGAAACGCGGCGATCCCGCAGGCCGTATAGATGAGAAACAGCTTGCGCCCGCCGAACGATTCCTCCACCAGCGTGCCGAGCGTCACGAGAGCGTAGCTGTTCATGAGCAGATGCAGCAGGCCGGCGTGCAGATAGTTGGCGGTGATCAGCCTCCAGGCTTCACCGTGGAAGATGGCGCTGGGCCATTTCGCGCCGAACAGGTACAACGCCACCCCGGAAGGAGACAGGAAGCTCATCGGCCCCCCGCCCGAGCCTCCCGTGCCCCAGACCAGCAGGATCAGCACGCTCATCCCGATGTTGACGGTGATCAGGACCTTGGTCACCGTCACCGAGGCGGGGACGACGATCGCGAGCAGCCGGCCGAATCCTCCGGATGGCACGCCGCTCATGGAGGCGCCGCAGGAGGGGCAGGTCCTCTCGCTGCGCCGCACGAGGGTGCGGCACTCGCGGCACATCCGCGTCGGGGCGCGCACCCCGCGCTCCAGGTTGTCCCAGGCGGCCACCCGGGTCTCGAGCGCCTGCCTCCACGACTGCTTCTTCCACTCCCAGCGCGCGCCCCGCATCCCGAGCGCGTCGCCGAGACGGAGAGCCGTGTCGAGCGCGGCGCGCAGGAGTCTGCCGAGGGTCTGGGTCAAGATGCTCCTGACGCGGGCGGGCGCCCGCGGGCCCGGCCGAGGCGACTACTTCCAGGTCCAGCCCACTCCTGCCTTGAAGTCGGGATCGTCGCTCGTGAGTCCGACTTTCCCTTCGATGAAGAACGAGGTGGCCGACTTGAGCTTGGTCTCCACGCCGCCCACTCCCAGGACGCTCAGATTCGTGTTGCTGCTGCCGTGATCCGGGTCGGCCCAGATGACGCCGGCGCTTCCGCCCACGAACGGCTTCCAGACCTGCACCTTGGAAAAGACATAGTGCACCTCGGCCTCGCCCTGTACCGTCGTGACGTGGTCTCCCACGCCGAGCTCCACCCACGGCCGGAAGCGGACGTTGCGCGCGAACTCACCCAGATCCCAGTGGACGCCGCCGTAGACCTGATCGGGATTGTTGCTCAATCCCGCGCGGACGCCCCATCCCCGGTAGCCTATATGAGCGGTTCCCTGCGCCAGTGCGGGGCTGGAGAGTGCGGCGAGAATCGGCAGTAGCAGGAGCGGGGCTGCGTAGCGTGCTCTCATCGAGTCCCTCCTCAATGGACTGTGGGGATTGGCCTGACGTATGAAATCGATGCGCCAAAATGCGACAACTTACATGACGCGCGAAAGCAATTGAGGCTATCACGGCCCCCGGCGACCGTCAAGGAATTCCCCCCGGAATACCAGCGTGGTCGGCGACGAATGTCATTGACGATACAGATGCTTGCTCGTATATCTAAACGCCATGCTCCCCCTCGCGCAGGCGATTCGACCGTTCGACCGCCGGCATGGGGGTGCCATCAAGACCCTGGGATTCCTGGCTTTCCTGCTCCTGGGGTCGATTCCGGCCTCCGCGACCACCCTGAGACACCTCGGGCTCGGCGACTTGGTCAGGGCCTCCGACACCATCGTCCTGGGCCGGGTGGAATCGACGCGCGCCTTCTGGCAGGGGAAGCAGATCTATACCGAGGTCACTCTGGCGGTCACCCGCTCCCTCAAGGGCGCGCGCTCCGACCGGACTTCCTTCCTGCAGCTCGGCGGCCGGGTCGACTCGCCGGTGCCGCTGCAGATGACCGTGCCGGGCGCCCCGATTCACAGCGTGGGCGACGAGGCCTACTTCTTCCTGCAGCCCGGCAAGCCGGGCGAGAGAATCCTCGTGGGCCTGTTCCAGGGCAAGGTGCCGGTGCGCCGTGACGGACAGGGCGAGTACGTGATGTCCGGCGGCGCCCGCAAGACGACCGCCGGGTTCGAAGAGGAGATCCGGCGACAGATAGCCGGTCAGAAGCAGGACCGCGCGGGGGGCGTGCAGTGAGACCGCGGCGTTCCCGCGGTCGCGCCGCTGCCGCGCCGCGGCGCGACCTGCGCATCATCGGCTGGCTGCTGCTGATCTCGCTCGTGCTCGCGGCGGCCGTCACGCTCGCCCGCGCGGGCGGCAACATCGAGACGGTCGTCGCCAACGGCACCAAGATCTCCGACGCCATCTGGAGCCCGCTCGCCCTGCCGATTCCCTGGAAGATCAACAGCCAGGGCGTCATCAACAACTGCAACAACGGGAACCCCGCGTGCGTCGGGGGCGTGTCGCCGCTCACGCTGCAGCGGGCAATCGACGGTCTGACGGCCGCGTTCAATTCGTGGCAGAACATCCCGACTTCGCGGGTCGCGTTCACCTTCGCCGGGACCTCGACGGTGACCAACATCGGACTGGACAACGTTCATCTGATCACCTGGGCCGACACGAACCCCAGCAACTGCCCGGCCGGGGTCATCGCGACCACGCCGAACACCGCTCTGGCGGCCGATCTCACCCTGACCAGCACCAACCGCGACCTGAACAACGACGGGATCATCGATCTCGACCCGGCGGTCTATCCGAACGGGACGGTCCTCAAAGCGGGAACGATCGTGGATGCGGACATGGCCTGGTGCCCCGCGGGCAACGACTACGTCGACACGCCGCTCGATACCACCACGAATACCTTCGACATGGTCGCCGTCGCCACGCACGAGCTGGGTCACTTCCACGGCCGATCGCATTCGTCGCTCATCAGCCCGCTGGCCACCATGACGCCGTTCGTGGACATCACCGCCGCGTTCGACAACGATTTCCGCACGCTGTCCCAGGACGACATCGCCGCCAGCTCGCGCGACTACCCGGAGCCGGCGCAGGCCGGGAACTTCGGCACCATCACCGGGCGGCTGTTCCTGCCGGGAGGCACCACGCCGGCCGACGGCGTCAGCGTGACCGCGTTCAACGTGAACACGGGCGAGATGACCGTGCAGGTCTTCTCCGTGTCGCGCTTCACCGCCAGCACGGCCCTGCCGGGCTCGTTCAAGATCGACTGGCTGCCGCCGGGGACCTACTACGTCGGCGTCGAATACTTCGACAGCACCACCGGGGCTTCGGGCGCGGGGGACGACGACTGGTGGGACAACAATCGATTCAACCTGACGATCTTCAACAGCAACGTGAGCGCCGGAACCCACCCGCTCGTCGTGCGCCCCGAGTTCTACAGCAGCCCGGAGACCGACACCGACGATCTGGCGGACGCGGTGCCGGTCACCGTCACGGCCGGACAGACGGTGGACGTCGGCTCGATCATCATCAACACGACGAATCCGCCGGCCCCCTCGGGGGCGACCCCGCTCAACATGGCGAACGGGTCGTCGATCCAGGTGAACTTCCCGGCCGGGTTCACCTTCCCGTTCTTCGGTCAGTCGTGGGCTAGCGTGTTCGCGAACGACAACGGCAATCTGACGTTCGGCGCGTCCTCCACGCTGGCCGACACGCGCAATTTCCTGGGCCCTGACGTGAACACCGCCGGCCCGGTGCCGCCGCGCATCGCCTTCCCGCTGACCAACCTCGACCCCGGCGTCGACAACCAGGGACAGAGCGGCGGGCCGCTGGACGTGTTCGTGAAGTTCATCCCGGACCCGACGAACTCGCAGAACGATCGCGTGGAATTCACCTACCTGGGTGTCCCGGTGATCTCCACCACGAAGAGCTGCACCGCGATCGTCCGGCTGTTCCGCAGCGGCCGGATCGAGATTCAGAATCGTTTCTTCAGCGCCTGGTGGGGGATCATGGGGATCAGCCCGGGCGGCGACGGCACCGAGCCGAGCGTCGCCATCGACATCACCCGCCAGCTGCCGATCCAGGGGTCGGCCGGACAGGCGCTGTACGAGCACTTCGAGTTCGGCCAGCCGGCGCTCGTCGGCGGCACGGGCGGTCTGCAGCACGCCAACGACACCAACGGGTCGCTGCTGATTTTCTCTCCGAACGCCCAGGGCGGCTACGACTGGTCGTCGCCGAACTTCATCAATGTGGCGCCCGCGGAGGTGCTGAACCAGATCTTCAGCGACGGGACCCATCTCTCCTGGGACGCCCTGTCCGGCGCCCAGACCTACAACGTCTATCGCGGCGCGCTGGGAACGTTCGTCGATTCGAACGCGGACGGCGCCGCCGATTCCTACGGCGCCTGTCTGGACAGCGGCCTGGCCTCCCCCGCCGACACGGACGGGGCGACGCCGGCGCTGGGGTCCGGGTTCTTCTACCTGGTCACCGGCCACAACGGCGCGGGCGAGGGATCTCTGGGCCGCGCCTCGAGTGGCGCGGCGCGGCCGAACACCAGCCCCTGCCCCTAGACTCCGCTGTTCAGGGATAGGCCCGCAGAAGACCCCGGACCACCCCCTGGATCCGCAGCGCTTCCGGACGCACGATGATCGGCTCCATCGCGGGGTGCGCGGGCTGTAGATAGATGCGTCCCCGGTCGCGGCGCAGCGTCTTGAGCGTCGCCTCGCGACCGTCGATCAGGGCCACGACCACCTCGCCGTTCCTCGCCGTGCGGCGCTCCTCGACGACGATGTAGTCGCCCTCGCGTATCTGCTCCTGGATCATCGAGTCGCCCTTCACCTCGAGCAGGTAGGTCCGCTCGCCGCCCGTCAGATCGCGGGGCAGCGGGACCGCGCGCTCGTCCGCGATCGCCTCGATCGGCCGGCCGGCCGCGATGCGGCCGAGCAGCGGGACCTGGACCGCCGATCCGCCGTGCGCCGGCGGCAGCAGCTCGATCGCAGGCCGGCCGCGCTTCCGGCGGCGACGTACCACGCCGCGCGCCTCCAGAAGCTCGAGGTGCTTGTGCACCGTCGAGACGGACGCGAGACCGACACGACGCGCGATCTCCTTCAGCGTCGGCGGCCGTCCGTGACGCGCCAGGTGCGACCGGATGGCCTCCAGGATCTCCCTCTGACGGTGCGTCGGCAGCACGTCGGTCTCCCCTCAGGACCCTGGCGTGGAGCGCGCCCCGATGAACCAGTCGTCCTTGTCCTTGAACAGGACGTTGAACGACGTGAGGGTCCCGTAGACGCGCGTGATGTACTGCTGCAGCTCGATCTTGTCCTCCTCGGCCAGCTTGGGGTGCGCGTTGATCCTCTGCTCCAGGACGCGCAGGCGATCTCTCGCCATGGTGATCTTGTGGAAGAACACCTCCAGAGGGATCGACTTCTCCTGCGCCTCGGCCTTGCCCGGGCGGATCACCAGGGTGCCCCCCTCGTAGCGCGATGCCATCCGGACGTCGCTCAAGCCGAGGAGCTCGTCCAGCGCGTCCTTCAGGGCCCACTTCACCGCTCCCCGGTCCAGCCCGCTCTCCGGGTCATCGCTCATGGCAGATCCCTCCCATCGTGTCCGTTGCGTTCACTGCGGTGCGAGCCGCTCGAGGGGAAGTCGATCGACGATCGCCAGGAGCGACTCGCCGCGCGCCACCGCGCTGGCGGCGCGGGCGGTGCTGTCCGAGGCCGGGTTGAACGCGATCGAGAATCCCGAGTGCTCGAACATCGAGATGTCGCCGTCACTGTCGCCCACGGTGATCACCTCGCGATAATCGACGCCGAACTGGCCGCAGAAGAGATCCACGGCCTCCCCCTTGCGGCCGTGCTCGACGTTCACCTTCACCTCTCCCGTCAGGACTCCGTGGCGGGACACCAGGCGGTTGGCGATGGCGTAGGCCACGTCGAGATCGCGGTTTACCCGCTCGACGAGCAGCGTCAGTCCGGTCGAGACCACTCCGATCAGCAGATGCTCCTGCTTGAGCAGCTCGACGCATTCGCGGACTCCCGGACGATACGGGATGGCGTCCGTGATCGCCCGGATCCGTGATTCGGCCATGCCCTTCCAGTGGGCGGCGTCGCGGGCGCAGAACTCCTCGTAGCCGATGTCGCCGCTCTCGAACGCCCTCTGATGTCGCGACGCCCCGTCCTCCCACAGGCCCAGGACCTCGTGGATGTGCTGCCAGACGCTGGCCACGGGCGTGAGCGTGCCGTCGAGGTCGAACAGGACGGCGCGATAGTTCGTCTTCACAGTTCCTGGTAGGCCGCGGGCTTGGCGGGCTCTTTGAAGGTGCCCGCCTTGTACGCTTCCGAGAACGCCGCCACGACCCTCCGATCGAAGGCGCGGTCGCTCAGCTCGAACAGGCGCGCGATCGCCTTCTCGAACGGCATCGCCTTCTGGTACGGCCGGTTCGTCGTCATGGCGTCGAAGGCGTCCGCCACCGCCACGATGCGCGCCGGCAGCGGGATCTGGTCCCCCTTCAGGCTCATCGGGTAGCCGCTCCCGTCCCACCGCTCGTGGTGGAAACGGATGCCCGGGATGATGTCCTTCATCGCCCGGATCTTCGACAGCATCTGGTAGCCCTTGTTCGGATGCTGCTTCATGACAGTGTACTCCTCGTCGGTCAGGGCGGCCGGTTTGCGGAGAATCTTGTCCTCGATGCCGATCTTGCCGATGTCGTGGAACAGCGACGAGATGTGCACCTCGTAGATCTCCTTCTTGGAGAGCCCCATCTGCTTGGCGAGCAGGACGGCGTACTGGTTGACCCGCTCCGAGTGCCCGCGCGTGTACGGGTCCTTCTCGTCGATCGCCTCCGCCAGCGCCTTGACCGTGCCCATGAACAGCTCGCTGTTCTGCGCCACGGCGGCGCTCAGCCTCTGGATGTAGTTCTGCAGCTGGTCGGCCATGGCGTTGAAGGTGTCGGCCAGGGCGCCGAGCTCGTTGCGGCTCCGAACCCGGACCCGCTGGTCGAGCTGACCCTTCGCGAACGCCTCCGTGCCGGCGGCCAGCGCCTTGATCGGCCGCGTGACGTTCGCGGCCAGGAGGTAGGCGAGCACGAGCGCCAGGACGACCGCCAGCCCCGCCCAGAGCAGGGTCGTCTGGATCATCTGGTTCACCGTGGCGTAGGCCTGACGCTTCTCCAGCTGGACGAAGATCTTCCACCCCTGCGCGGTGGTGTCGCACGAGGCGATGTACGGGACCGGCTTGCCGTCCACGGTCAGGAGGTACTCCGAGGTGAGCGCCGAATGCCCGCCGGCCCGCAGGCAGTCCTGCACCACGCCGAACGTCTTGAGGTCGCCGCGCCGCAGAACGCCGTCCTCGTCCTGGGCCGCGAACAGGCGGCCCTGGCTGTCGAGCGCATAGAGGATGTAGCTGGTGCGCCGGCCGCCCACGACCGGGTCCCAGTAGGCGGCGAAATCGACCACCCCGGTCAGGGCACCGGCCGGCGACGCGCCCGTTCCCACCGGCACCGTCACGACCAGGACCGAGTGCTGGCCCTGATCGGTCTGCAGGGGGAGGGGATCGCTGACGTCCTGGCCTCCCTGCAGCGCCGCGCTCACCCCCTCGCGGATCACCGCGTCGACGGCCGATCGCGGAAACCCCGGCTGGCGGGCCTCGACCGAGTCCCCCTCGCGGGGCGTATAACGGACGAGGAGCAGATCGGACCCGAGCAATCGGTCCATCAGGGCCCGATCCGGCACCGTCCGGCCGCCGGCACCCCCCTTCGGCAGCGCCGCGATCGCCTCGCCCAGACGCATCATCTGCGTCTTCACGCCCTCGACGCCGGCGTTGAGCTGGCGCGCGACCGCCGTCGCCACCTGGAGCTGCACCTCCTGTTGCGAGGTCACCAGCACCTCGCGGCTGTAGCTGATCAGCTTGTAGGCGGAGACGCCGAGCGGCAGCAGACCCATCGCGGCGAGGACCAGGAGGAACCAGTAGACGATCTTGCGAGTCGGGCGCCGCGCCGCGCCGGTCGGTTGCTGGGTGGGGTTGGCCGTCATCGTGGAGCCGGTGTCACCTGCCTCGTGGACGGTGGCCGGACGTGCGGAAGGACTCAGGACCGCGGAGATTATAGGGACCGCTCGAGCGGAGTGTCAACCGAAAGGGCCGGCGGCGGGGCGTTTCGTCCCGGGCTCAAAGGTCCCGGGGAACCGCCATCATGCGCTCCAGGGCGCGCCGCGCCAGCACGGCGTCGTCCGGATCGACGGTGATTTCGAAAACGTTCTCGACCAGCGAGCGCCGGACCGAGTCGAGCGAGATCATCTTCATGTAGGGGCAGTGCAGCCGGCAGCCGATGCAGCCGTCCGCCGGGATGAACTCGCGGTCCGGGAAGCGCCTCTTGAGCTGGTGAATCAGCGCCCACTCGGTGGCGACGATGAAGGTGCGCGCCTCGGGATGGCGCCTGACGGCCTCCATCATGCCGGTGGTGGAGCAGACTTCGTCCGCCAGCCGGAGGACGTCCTCGCGGCACTCGGGATGGGCGATCACCACGGCGTCGGGATGCCCCGACTTCACCCCCTCGACGCTGGCGTCGCGCAGCACGTCGTGCGTCGGGCAGGCTCCGTCGTAGACGACCACGTCCTTCTCCGGCACCTGACGGGCGACCCAGCGCCCCAGATTCCGGTCCGGCGTGAACAGGATGCGGTCGCCGGGGAGGCTGCGGATGACCGAGACCGCGTTCGCCGACGTGCAGCAGATGTCGGAGAGCGCCTTCACCTCGGCGCTGCTGTTGATATAGGTCACGACACGATGCTCCGGGTAGCGCTCCTTCCAGCGCAGCAGCGACTCCGGGGTGATCGAGTCGGCGAGGGCGCAGCCGGCCGATAGATTGGGCAGGAGGACGGTCTTCTCCGGGTTCAGGATCTTGGCTGATTCGGCCATGAAGTGGACACCGCAGAAGACGATGCGTTCCGCGTCGGTCGTGCGCGCCTCGAGCGCCAGCCCCAGCGAGTCGCCCACGAAGTCGGCGGCCTCCTGCACCTCGGGCAGCTGGTAGTTGTGGGCCAGGAGGACGGCGTTGCGGGCGGTCGCGAGCGCGCGAATCTCACGGATGCGATGCGTCGTCTCCTCCGGGTCGACGATGCGCCAGTGCTCCGGGGTCGATTCCGTCGCGAGGGCGACGTCCGCCTCGACGCTTCCGGCCCGGCTCATCTCACTCCCCCCGATCGACCACGCGCGCCCCGCGGTCGGGACGGACGCCGCGGGTCCCCGCCGGGAACAAGCGCCAGAATTCCTTCTTGATCAGACTGGTGATCGTCGCGCTCTTGGAGAACCCGTGATAGCGCGCGACCGTCTCCAGCATCACCAGGTCCTGGGCGGTCGCCGTGAAGGTGCGAATCTTCTTGTAGTCAGGCACGCGGCACCTCGCGCAGCGGTCCGTTTATATAAATACTATATAAGTTTCAAATAACATCATATGCTCGTTGCGGTCTTCTGTCAAGCCGTGGGGGGGGGTCTTCGGTGGCGGGCGGGGGTGGAGGGGCGCCTCGACGTCAGGTGCCTGTCGGCAGCTGCTCCGGTCGCGCGGATTCGGATGTCTCGGGGGACGCCTGCCCGCCCTGCGGAGTCCCGGCCGCCAGCGCTCCGGGTGGGGCGATCGGCGTCTCGTCCTCGCCGACGCCCGTCGACTGCAGGACCCGGATGAAGGCCTCGACGCAGTCCGGGCAGAACTGTCGACCCTCCATTTTTTTCATTTCCTGGATGGCGAACTCCAGCGGCAGGCCGACGCGGTACGGGCGCGTCGACGTCATGGCGTCGAACGCGTCGGCCAGACAGACGATGCGCGCCGACAGGGGGATCTCCTTCCCCTTGAGCCGTCCCGGATAGCCGCTGCCGTCGTACATCTCGTGATGGTGCTTGATGCCCTCGACGTGCTTGGAGAAGGTCGCCACCGGCGCCAGGATCTGCGCCCCGATGACCGGATGGGCCTTGATCGCCTCGCGCTCCTCGGGGGTGAGGTTCGCCGGTTTGTTCAGGATCTTGTCCAGCATCCCGATCTTGCCGATGTCGTGCAGCAGCGCCACCTGGCCGACGATGTCGACCTCCTCCTTCGGCATCCCGAGGGAGCGGGAGATCAGCCGGGCGAACCTGGCGACGCGCTGCGAGTGGCCCGCGGTGTACCGATCCTTGGCCTCGAGCGCGATGGCCAGCGATTCGACCGTCTGGATGTACGAGCGCTCGAGATCGTGACGCGCCTGCTCCAGGTTGCCCAGGGCCGCCGTGAGCTGCTGGTTGCGCGTCTGCAGATCGGAGAGGAGCTTCTCGTTCAGGAGCTTCATCTCCCGCTGGCGCAAGAGCGCGGTGATCGTGAACTTCACATCCTCGGGGTCCCAGGGCATCGGGATGTACTTGTCGAGCCCGGCGTTGTTGATGGCGTAGATCGCCTCGTCCAGGCTCGGCTTCCCCGAGAGCAGAATCTTGCCGACGCCGGCGAACTGGGCGTTGACGATCTCGAGGAAGCGCCCGCCCGGTATGCCGGGCATCCCCTGCATGGCGATCACCAGCTCGATCGTCCGGTGCTGCTCGCGCAGGGAGTACAGGATGCCGAGACCCTCCTCCGCGGAGCGCGCCGCCAGGACCTCCATGCCGGGCGGACAGACGGCTGCGATGCGCTCCTTCAAGTGCAGGCGCGAGGACTCGTCGTGATCCACCAGCAGCATCGCCGACCGGCTCATGCCGCCCCTCCGGCGGCACCCCGCAGGCGCGGGACCGCGCGCTCGAGTTCGCGAGTATCGGACATCATTCCAGGTCAATATGGGCTCCGCTTCGGCCCGGGACAAGAGACCGAGGTCGTGTCCGGGCAGCGTCGGAACGTTGACGCTCTTGAAAACGCTGCGCTATACTGCGCGCGCATGTACCATCTTTACGGCGCCCTGTTGACTCTCGCCTGGGCGGCCGTCCTCCCCTGGCAGATGATCGCGGCGCTCGTGAAGGGCACGCCGCCGCCACCGCTGCGCGAGAGGCTCGGTTTCGTGCCGGCCGGCGCGCCGGCCGGCGGCTTCTGGATTCATGCGGTGTCGGTCGGCGAGGTGCGCCTCGCCCTGTCGCTCCTGCCGGCGCTGCGCGAGCGTTTCCCGGGCGAGCCGGTCCACCTGACGACGGGCACCGCGACCGGCCGGGCGCTGGCCCTGTCGGGCGGCCGCGGCACGGTGGAACCCGGGGCGGCGAGCCGCGGCGCGCCGGCGGTTCCCGAATCGGTCTCGGCCCTGCCGTTCGATCTGCCGTTCGCGATGGGGAGACTCCTGGATCGCCTGCGGCCCCGCGCCGTGCTGATCGTCGAGACGGAGATCTGGCCGAATCTGCTGCGCCTCTGCGCGCGCCAGCGGGTGCCGGTCTTCGTGGTCAACGGTCGCATCTCGGCGCGTACTTATCCGCGCTATCGCGCGGTCGGCTCGCTCCTGCGTCCGGCGCTTCGGGGCGTGCGCCGGTTCGGCATGCAATCGACCGAGGACGCCGATCGGATCGTGCGGCTTGGCGCCCCGACCGACAGGGTCCGGGTGACCGGCAACCTCAAGTTCGACCTGCCCCCGGCGCGCGCCGATCGCGCGGATATCCGCCGGAGGCTCGGCATCCCGGACCCTGCGCCCCTGTTTGTCGCGGGGAGCACGGCGGCGGGCGAGGAAGCGCCGGTCCTGCGTGCGTTCGCCGCGCTGTGTGAGCGCGACCGCGCGTCGCGGCTCGTCCTGGCGCCGCGCCACCCGGAAAACTTTCCGTCCGCGGAGGCGGCGGCGCGTGCGGCCGGCCGGCGGGTCGCGCTCTGGAGCCGTCTCGGCCCCGCCCCGGCCCCGGGGGATCCCTGGGACGTCCTGGTGCTCGACGCCGTCGGCGTGCTGCCGGACATCTACGCCGCGGCCGACCTGGTGTTCGTCGGCGGCAGTCTCGTGCCGCGGGGTGGTCACAACGTGCTCGAGCCCGCCGCTCTCGGCAAACCGGTCCTGTTCGGCCCGCACATGGACAACTTCCGGGTGGCGGCGGAGAGCCTCACCGCCGCCGGCGCCGGCTTCGTGGCGCGCGACGCGGACGAGCTGGGACATCTCCTGGTCCGGCTCCTGACCGACCGCGCCGGCTATCGGGTGGCCTCCGTCATGGCCGCCCGGGTCGTCGAAGCGAACCGCGGAGCGCTCGGCAGGACCCTGGCGATGCTCGAGGAGGTTCTGGAGCCGGGCCGGACGCTGGACCGCCAGGCCGCGCGCCCGTGATCGGTCCGGCGCTCTTCGCGGCACCGGCCGCACGTCCGTTCCTGTTCCTTCCCGGGATGGTCTACGGCGCGGCGGTCCGCCTGCGCAACGTCCTGTACGACGCCGGGTGGCCGCGCGCCCACCACCTGCCCTGCACCGTGATCAGCATCGGCAACCTGACGGTCGGCGGGACCGGCAAGTCACCCATGGTCTCGTGGACCGCCGCCATGCTGCGCGAGGCGGGCCACCGCGTCGGCGTGGTCAGCCGCGGCTACCGCAGGCGGGACCCCGGCTCGGTGCTCCTGGTGTCGGACGGAAGGACGATCCTGGCGGACGCGACGCGCGCGGGCGACGAGGCGTATCTGATCGCGCGCGACAACCCGTCCGTCCCCGTGGCCGTCGGCGCCGACCGGGTCGAAGCGGCGCGGCATCTCCTGCGCGCCGCCGCCGTCGAGGCGATCGTCCTCGACGACGGTTTCCAGCACCGCCGCCTGGCGCGTGACATCGACGTTCTGCTGGTGGACGGTCGCGACCCGTGGGGCAATGGTAAAATGCTGCCGCGCGGCCCGCTGCGGGAGCCGATCGCGTCGATCGCGCGCGCCCATGCCTGCGTGTGGACGCGCTCGGACGGCCCGGGGCATGCGAGCGCGCTCGAAGCACTGAAGCGCTACAACCCGGGTGCCGCGCAGTTCCACTGCCGTCTCGAGCCGCGCGCGTTCGTGACATCGGACGGAGAGTCGATCGGTCCCGCCGCGCTCCGGGGGTTCTCGGCCTATGCCTTCTCGGGCATCGCCCGCCCGGAGCGCTTCGAAGACGATCTGCGCTCGCTCGGGATCCGCCTCACGGGGTCGCGGCGATTCTCCGATCATCATCGCTATCGCCGCGGCGAGCTGGAGCAGGTGGTGCGCGCGGCCCGCGCCTGCGGCTCGGACGTGCTGGTGACGACGGAGAAGGACCTGGTGCGCATCGACGAGAGTCCCGAGGGCTCCCCGCCGCTTTACGCCCTGGCGATCCAGGTCGTCTTCACCACGGGCCCGGATCTGCCGTCGTGGCTCCTGGGCCGGATGGCGCGCGCCCGCCCGTCCGGAGGGCGCTGAGGTGGGCCGCGCGCGGCGCCCGAGCCGCTTCCCGCTCCTGCGACGGATCCGCCATCTCGAGCGCACGCGGGGGGCGCGCCACTTTCTGTCGTATCTCGTCTGCCGCGCGCTGCTGTCCGCCCTGGCGCTCGTGCCCCGTGCGCTCGGACTCCTCATCGGCCGGGCCTGCGGGCTGCTGTTCTACGTCCTGTCCGCGCGTCACCGTCGCATCGCCATCGACAACCTGGGGATCGCCTTCGGGGAGGCGCTCGGCCGCGGCGAGCGCGCCCGCCTGGCCCGTGCCTCGTTCGCGCACGCGGGGATGATCATGGCGGACGCGGCCTATTTCGCGCGCTCGGCGCGGACGCCGATCGACCGCGTCGCGGTCTACGAGGGCCAGGAGCATCTGATCGAGGCGGCGGCCGGGGGCCGCGGCGTGCTGGTGTTCTCCGGCCACTTCGGGCATTGGGAGCTGGTCGCGCTCCTGCAGTCCCGGATCGGCGTGCCGTTTTCGATGGTCGTTCGACCGCTGGAGAACCGCCGGCTGGACCGCTACCTCGGACGGCTGCGGCGCGTCACCGGCAACGAGCTGATCTCGAAATACGCCGCCGCGCGCGGCGTGCTCAGGGCGCTGCGCGCCGGGCGGGCCATCGCCCTGCTCATCGATCAGAACGTGCGCGGCGACGGCGGTCTGTTCGTCGACTTTTTCGGCCGGCCCGCCTCCACCACGCCGGCGCTCGCCACCTTCGCCCTGAAGAGCGGCGCGCCGGTGGTGCCGGTGTTCTCCTATCCCCGCTCCGACGGCCGCCTGCAGATCCGCTACGGCCCGCCGGTGCAGGTCGCGCGGAGCGGGTCCGTCTCCGAGGACATCCGCGCCCTGACCCAGGAGTGCACCCGCCTTCTGGAGCAGGAGATCCGCCGGCGGCCCGAGTGCTGGCTGTGGATGCACAACCGCTGGCGCACCCGCCCCGAGGCCGCCCCGATTCGCGGCGCCGCCGCCCGCGACGGCGCCGCGGCGGAGGCGAGGTCCCTGCCATGAGACGCGCGGCGATCTTCATGGACCGCGACGGCACCATCAGCGAGGAGGTCGGATACGTCAACCACCTGTCCCGCTGGCGCCTCCTGCCGCGCAGTCTCGAGGCGATCCGCCTGGTGAACCAGGCCGGCCTCCTGGCGATCGTCGCCACCAACCAGTCGGGCGTGGCCCGCGGCTACTTCGACCAGGACCTGGTGGAGTCGGTGCACGGCCGCCTGAGGACGCTGGCCGAGGGGTCGGGCGCCCGGCTCGACGCGATCTACTACTGCCCGCACCACCCCAGCGAGGGGACGGCGCCCTGGCGCTCGAGCTGCGACTGCCGGAAGCCGAAGCCGGGCATGATCCTGCGGGCGGCGCGCGAGCACGACATCGACCTCGAGTCGTCGTTCGTGGTCGGAGACAGCGTGGTCGACATCGAGGCCGGCCGGGCCGCCGGCGTGCCCGGCGTGCTCGTGCTCACCGGTTACGGGCGCGGCCTGGCGGAGCACCAGAAGGATCGCTTCCGCACGCCTCCGGTGCACACGGCCGAGGATCTGCTGGCGGCCGTGCGCTGGATCCTGGCGCGGAGGGCGCCATGACGGCGGCGTCCGGGACGCGCGACGCTCTCCTGCAGGCGATCGACCGGATGGCGGGCCTGGAGGTGCTCGTGGTCGCGGACCTGGTGCTCGACGAGTTCGAGTACGGCGAGATCGACCGGGTCTCGCGGGAGGCCCCGGTCCTAATCCTGAGCCATCGAAGGACCGAGCGTCTCCCCGGTGGCGGGGCCAACGCGGTGAACAACATCGCCGCGCTCGACGGCCGACCGGTCGTCGTGGGCCGCGTCGGGCGCGACGAGGCGGGCGACCACCTGATCGGACTGCTGCGCGAGCGCGGCGCCGACACGACCCGCATCTGGCGCGACGCCGACTATCTAACGCCGGTCAAGCGGCGCGTCCTCGCCGGCAGCGCCCACTCGGTGAAGCAGCAGATCGTCCGGGTCGATCGCGGCGGCGGGCCGCCCGTGGCGGGAGGCGGCTCCCCGCTCCTCGACTCCGTGCGGGACGCCGCGCGGGGCGCGCGCGGCACGCTCGTCTCCGACTACTCTCTCGGGCTCCTGCATCCGGGGACGATCGCCCCGGTCGTCGACGCCGTGCGCGCCGCCGGGCGGCCCCTGTTCGTCGACTCGCGCTCCCAGATCCGGCTGTTCCGCGGGCCGGTCGCCGCGACGCCGAACCTGCAGGAGGCGGAGGCCGCGCTCGGCGAGCGCGTCGGCGAGGACGCGGGCCGCCTCGAGCGCGCCGGGACCCTCCTGCGCGAGGCGATCGAGGCCGACACAATCCTCGTGACGCGCGGCAGCCTCGGGATGTCGGTCTTTTCGCGCGGGGCCGAGCCGGTGCATCTCGACGTCTACGGCACGGACGAGGTGGCGGACGTGACCGGTGCCGGCGACACGGTGATCGCCGCCCTGACCCTTGGAATGCTCTCGGGCTGCGCGCCGGTCGAAGCGGCGCGGCTCGCCAACTACGCGGGCGGCATCGTGGTCATGAAGCGGGGAACCGCGACGGTCGGCCGGGATGAGCTGCGCCGGGCCGTGCGCTCCGACCCGCGCCTCGACCCGCCCTCCCGGCGCGCGTGAGCGGACCGCGCTCCTCCGCCGCGCGCGTCGTTAACCGGCCCCGCCTGCTGCGGGAGATCGGCCGGCTGCGGCGACGGCGGCCCGGCATCCGGGTCGTCCTGGCGAACGGCCTGTTCGATCTTCTGCACGCGGGTCACGTGCGCTATCTGCGGGCCGCCAGCCGCCTCGGGGACGTGCTGGTGGTGGCGGTGAACGACGATCGCTCCGCCGCGGCCCTGCGCGGACACGGCAGACCGATCGTCCCGGCGCGGGACCGCGCTCTCCTGGTGGCGGCCCTGGACGGCGTGGACGCCGTGGTCCTGTTCGGCGGGCGCACGGTCGCCCCGCTGCTCCGCCGGCTGCGGCCGGAGGTGCACTGCAAGGGAACGGACTATACGGAGTCCAGCGTGCCCGAGAGGGAGATCGTTCTGAGGTACGGGGGCGCCGTGCGCATCGCCGGCGACCCGAAGCGGCACGCCTCGACCGCCCTGATCGCGACCATCCGGCGGCGCTTCGCGCGCCGCGCATGAATCGGCCGGGCGCCCGCGGGGGGCACCCGCCGGCGTCCGCCTACTTCGTCTCCTCGCCCGGCTCCTCGGTCCCTTCGGGGCCGGCGGCCTCGGCCGCCTGCTTCTCGCGGACCTTCTCCTTGCGGGCCCTCCGGGCCTTGCGGTCTTCCTTCTGCTTCTTGAAGACCGGCTCGGAGCCGACCAGCTCGACGATCGCCATGTCGGCGCCGTCGCCCGGGCGCGGGCCGAGCTTCAGGGCCCGCGTGTAGCCGCCCGGGCGCGACACGAAGCGCGGCCCGAGCGTGTCGAACAGCTTCTTCACGACGACCCGGTCGCTGATCTGGCTCGCCACCTGCCGGCGGGCGTGCAGGTCGTCGCGCCGCGCCAGCGTGATCAACCGTTCGGCGAACGGCCGCAGCTCCCGGGCCTTCGGCAGCGTCGTGGTCAGGCGCTCGTGCCGGAACAGATCGGTCGCCAGGTTGCGCAGGAGCGCCCGGCGGTGCTCCTTGGTGCGCCCGAGCTTCCTGTAGCCGACGTTGTGTCGCATCGCCGCCTTACTCCTCCTTGGGCTTCAGGAGGTGATCGATCTTCATGCCCAGCGACAGGCCCATCTCCGCCAGGAGCTCCTTGATCTCGTTCAGCGACTTGCGCCCGAAGTTCTTGGTCTTGAGCATCTCCGCCTCGGTGCGCTGCACCAGATCGGCGATCGTCTTGATGTCGGCGTTCTTCAGGCAGTTGTAGGAGCGCACCGAGAGCTCGAGCTCCTCGATCGAGCGCATCAGGTTCTCGCGCATGCGGTCCTTCTCGCGATCGACCTCCTCCTCGTCCATCTCGGGGGTTTCCTCGAAGTTGATGAAGATGGAGAGGTGGTCCTTCAGGAGCTTGCTCGCCAGCGCCACGGCGCTCTGCGGCTGCACCGCCCCGTTCGTCCAGACCTCGACCGTCAGCTTGTCGTAGTCGGTGGTCTGGCCCAGCCGGGCGTCCTCGACCGTGTAGTTGACCTTCTTCACCGGCGAGTGCACCGAGTCGATCGGGATGAACCCGATCGACAGGTCGGTGTCGAAATTCCGATCGGCGGCGACGTAGCCCCGGCCCGGCTTGACGCGCATCTCGATGTTCAGCCGGCCCTCTTCGCTGAGCGTGGCGATATGGACCTCGGGGTCGAGGATCTCGACGTTCGGGTTGGTCTCGATGTTGCCGGCCTTGACCTCGCCCGCCCCTTCGGCGCGCAGGAAGATGGTCTCCGGGTGGCTCACGTTGAGCTTCAGCGGGATCTGCTTGAGGTTGAGGATCAGATCGATGGTGTCTTCCACCACGCCCGGAATCGAGGTGAACTCGTGCAGCACGCCCTCGATCTTGACCGCCGTGATCGCCGCCCCTTCGATCGAGGACAGCAGGACCCGTCGCATGGCGTTGCCGATCGTGGTGCCGAAACCCCGCTCGAAGGGCTGGGCGTAGAACTTCCCGTACGTCGGGGTCAGTGACTCCAGATCGCACTCGAGACGCTTGGGTCTTTGAAACCCTTTCCACAGCATCGGGTCCTTACCTCCTGACGGCCGCCCGCGGGCGGTCCGGTTCGATTACTTGCTATAGAGCTCGACGATCAGCTGCTCCTGGATCGGCATCGTGATGTCCTCGCGGCGCGGCAGCGCCGCGACGGTGCCCCGGACCTGGCCCGCGTCCACCGACAGCCACTGCGGGAACCCGCGCGCCCGCGCCTGCTCGAACGAGGCCACCACGGCGTCGTGCTTCTCCAGCTTCGGCCGCAGCGTGATCACCTGACCCGGCCTCACGAGATACGAGGGCACGTCCACCTTGTGCCCGCCCACGCGCACGTGGCCGTGCGCCACCAGCTGCCGGGCCTGGGCGCGTGACGAGGCGAAGCCGAGCCGGTAGACCACGTTGTCCAGACGGCGCTCCAGATTGACCAGGAGCAGCTCGCCGGTGACGCCCTTCTTCCGGCTGGCCTCCTGGAAGGCCCGCCGGAACTGCTTCTCGAGGACGCGATACAGCCTCTTGACCTTCTGCTTCTCGCGCAGCTGCACGCCGTATCCCTGCAGCTTGACGCGGCGCTTGCCATGCTGGCCGGGGGCGAAATTGCGCCGTTCGATGGCGCACTTCTCGGTGTAGCACCGCGTCCCCTTGAGGAACAGCTTGAGCCCCTCGCGGCGGCACAGCCGGCAGACCGAACCACGTGTCTTGGCCATTCCCGTGCTCTCCTCTCAGACGCGCCGGCGCTTCGGCGGGCGGCAGCCGTTGTGCGGGATCGGCGTGATGTCCTTGATCGCCTTGACCTCGAGACCGATCGCCTGCATGGCGCGGATCGAGGACTCGCGGCCCGCGCCCGGCCCCTTGACGCGCACCTCGACCTGGCGCACGCCGTGCTCCTTGGCGGCGTTCCCCGCCGCCTGGGCGGCCAGCTGGGCGGCGAACGGCGTGCCCTTGCGCGAGCCCTTGAAGCCGATGCATCCGGCGGAGGACCAGGACAGCACGTTGCCCGCCTGGTCGGTGATGCTGATCACCGTGTTGTTGAAGCTGGCGTGCACGTTGGCGATGGCGAACGGGACGTTCTTCTTCTCTTTCTTCTTTCCCGGCGAGCGCCGCGCGGCCGGCGCCCCCTCCGCGGCGGCGGGCGCCTCCTTGGCAGCGGTCTCCTTGGCGGCCGGCGCGGCGCCGTCCTTGGCGTCGGCCTTCTTGGCCGCCTTCGCCGGCTTCTCGGCCTTCGGGGCGCCCTCTTTCCCCGCCCCGTCCTTCGGTTCCTTCGCGTCAGCCATGGATCTCCCTTGTCGTCATCCCTTCTTGCCGACCGGCGCTTTCTTCTTGCCGGCGACGGTCTTGCGCGGGCCCTTGCGGGTGCGCGCGTTGGTGTGCGTCCTCTGCCCGCGCACCGGCAGGTTGCGGCGGTGCCGCATCCCCCGGTAGCAGCCGATATCGATCAGCCGCTTGATATCCATCTGGACGTTCTTGCGGAGGTCCCCCTCCACCTGCCCTTCCTCCTGGATGACGTCGCGGATCCGCCGCGCTTCGTCCTCACCCAGGTCCTTCACCTTGACGTCCTTCTTGACCTGCGCCTTGCCCAGGATGCGGTTGCTCCGCGACCGGCCGATCCCGTAGATGTAGGTCAGCGCGATCTCGATCCGCTTGTTCTGGGGCAGGTCCACTCCGGCGATGCGTGCCACCGTGGCTCTCCTTCTATCCCTGGCGCTGCTTGTGTTTCGGGTTCTCGCAGATGACCCGCACCACGCCGCGCCTCTTGATGACCTTGCACTTGTCGCAGATTCGCTTGACCGACGCCCGGACCTTCATCGACGCATGGCCTTCGGCCTCACTTGAAGCGGTACACGATCCGGCCCCGGGACAGGTCGTAGGGCGACAGCTCCACGAGCACCCGGTCACCGGTCAGGATCCGGATGAAATTCTTACGCATCTTCCCCGAAATGTGCGCCAGCACCTGGTGTTTGTTGTCCAGCTGCACACGGAACATGGCGTTGGGGAGCGGCTCGACGACCGTGGCCTCCACCTGGATCGCCTCGTCCTTCGGCAATTACAACCCCCCCACGTCGCCACCGAGGACCAGCGGACCGTCCCCGGTGATGGCAATCGAGCGCTCGAAGTGCGCCGACAGCGATCCGTCGACGGTCGACGCGGTCCAGCCGTCCGAGTGAATCCGCACCTCCGGGCCCCCGATGTTCACCATCGGCTCGATCGCCAGGGCCAGCCCTTCCTTCAGGACCGGCCCCGTCCCCGCCACCCCGTAGTTGGGAACCTGGGGATCCTCGTGCAGCGAGGTGCCGATGCCGTGCCCGACGAAATCGCGCACGACCGAGTAGCCGCGTGATTCCACGTACTGCTGCACCGCCGCCCCGATGTCCGACAGTCGCCGTCCCGGGCGGGCCGCCGCGATCCCCGCCAGGAGCGACTCCCGCGTCACGCGCAACAGGTCCTCGGCCGCCCGCGAGATGCGCCCCACCGGAACGGTCACCGCCGCGTCGCCGTAATACCCCCCGAGGATCACCCCGAAATCGAGACCGACGATGTCCCCCTCCTTCAACGCCTTCCTCGACGACGGGATGCCGTGCACCACCTCCTCGTTGACCGAGGTGCACAGCACGCAGGGATACCCGCGGTAGCCTTTGAACGCCGGCTTCACGCCCGCCTCCCGGCAGAGACGCTCCGCCAGCCGATCGAGATCCCCCGTCGTCACGCCCGGCTCCGCCTGGCCCGCTACTTCCGCCAGGATCTGAGCCACCACACGGTTGCAGCGATCCATGGTCTCGATCTCGTCCCGGGACTTGTAGATGATCATGACCGCGAGACCAGCCCGGGAATCCCGGCCGCGATCCGTCCGAACACCTCGTCCCGGCTGCCACGCCCGTCCACGGTCACGAGCAGACCGCTCTTCTGGTACCGCGCGATGAGCGGCGTCGTCTGCTCCCGGTACGCCCGCAGCCGCTCCCGGATCACCGGCTCGGTGTCGTCGCTCCGCTGCCGCAGCTCCCCGCCGCAGCGATCGCAGACGCCGTCCACCTTCGGCCGCCCGTAGCGCACGTGGTACACGGCGCCGCAGCGATCGCACGACCGCCGCCCCGTGAGCCGATCGAAGATCTCCGGCTCCGGCACCTCGATGCTGACCACCCGGTCGAGCGTCTGGCCCCGCTGCGCCAGGATCCGATCGAGCAGGTCTGCCTGGGCAACCGTCCGCGGGAACCCGTCCAGGAGGAACCCGTCGGCCGCGTCCGGCCGGGAGAGACGCTCCGCCATCACCACCCCGACCAGC
>JACXTT010001559.1_pt1 | contig 37941 bp, 37 predicted proteins | sample 9270951 | NCBI WGS metagenome assembly JACXTT01 (sample SAMN15532306, study PRJNA645909) | rock metagenome | isolation source: weathered quartz diorite | place: Puerto Rico | collected 2017-06-21
GGGGGACCCCACGTCGTACACCGTGCCGTATTGCGGATGCCGGCGCGTAAGCGGGCCCAGACCCGGTTTCGTCATGAACCAGAAAACTTTGTGCGGGAAGACAATGGACCAGTGGCCGCCCAGATACGTGTTTCCTTCCTCGGACGGGATCAGCAGGAAGCGCGAGTCGGATTGCTTGCGACACACGCGGTAATAGGCATCCAGTTCGCGCAATCTCAAATCCGTAGCGTCCCGCGGATGGCCGTCGCCGTGGAAGTCGGACGTGATCGCGGCATCGATCCCCATGTCCAGCAGCACCTGGCGGAACGGCGGCTCCCAGTCCTCGCCCCTTTCCAGCGCCTGAATCGTGTAGCCCCAGTGCCAGTGTGAAGTCAGCGTCTTGTAACCCGGCAGCGCGCGAAACCGGTCCCGGTTGGTGAACTTCAGCGCTTCGTCCAGCGCCACGTCCCCTTCGCTCTCCGACGGCATCAGGAAAATTCCCATTCTTTGCTGCGTGCCGGGCGGCGCGTTCATCCACGGGTAGTAAGATCCGGCCCCGTCATCGTCCGGCTGGCGAATGCCCACGCCCAGCTCTCCCGCGCCGCTGCGGCCGGCCCATCCGTGATGCCAGACGTACCCGGCGTTGGTGGTGTAGTCGCGCGGCGCGATGTAGGTGTGGGGAGGCGGGAAGACCACCAGGCTCCCGTGGTCCACCTTTGCCGCCAGGGCGCGGTAGCGGACTCTTTCGATTCGCCGGTCCGGCCCGCTGGTCATCGCCGCGCGAATCTGTCCGGCGGTGTCGTAATAGTGAACCGGCGATTCGACTTCGCGTTTGCCGGCATGTACGTAAGCTGAGGGCGCGCTGAGCTTGACGCCGGCGTTATAGAGATAGGCGGTCATGGGCTCCTGCGTCGAAGCCACCGCATCCTGCCGGATCAGCCGGCTGCCGGGATAAAACGTATAAGCGATTCCGCCGCGGAAGATGCCCATCGCGAGCCCGTCAAAGAAGACCTCCACGCGGTCCCCGATGCTGCGAGCCTTCGCTCGGGTGGCCTGGAACGCGCCTTCAAACCGCCGGGTGCCCGCCGGATCGTTTCCCGGAAAATCGAAGAACTCGTCAAACCCGGCCCGGCCTCTTCGCTTCCCGGTGCTGGCCCAATACTGCGGCCGCAGATTTCTTAGAACGATGCGATCCTTCAGCAGCACGCGGCTGATCAGCGGCTTTGCCGGATCGAGCGAGAATTCAGCAATCCAGATTTGGTCCCTCTCATCCGGCCACCGGATGGCGAGCGAGTCGCCGGAGACGGTCACCGAGACGGGCCCCGGACGCACCTCCGACACGTCGGCCGCCAGTGTCGCCGCGCGGCTTTGCCAGGACAGAAGCAGGAGTACGATGAGGAGCGGCATGACTGAGGCCACCAGTATACTCTTGGTTCCTCGGCGGTCCGGAACTGTCTGCCGGGAGGGGTGTCGTAGTCTGGTTGGCGGCGGTCGATCATCTACGTTCCGACGGCACACTCCGCCGCAGCTCATCGAAGAAAGTTCAGGAGGAATACCACGTGGTCCCGCCGCTTCTCTCACTCCGTAGCCTCGGCAGGCATGAGGGCGACAATGCGTTTGCCGTCCGGCGCCGGATCATAGTGCCTTGTAGTGCCGAAATTCGCGAGCCTTTTCTCGGACTATAACCGCTGACTTAATCCGACGAAAGCCCGAGTCCGCCGGACTCAGGACGCCTTCAAAGCCACCGACGCCTGCGTGCCGCCCCAGGTGATCTCGAGGGAACCCGTGGATGTGGGAGCAGGCGCTCCGCCGCCCTTGAGCGTAATCTTGAGCGTCTCCGCCGGCTGCGACAGCTTGCTTAGCTTCAAGTCCACGCGGCCCAAATCCTGCGATTCGCTGTATTCGGTGCCCCACTGTCCGGTCTGCTTGTTAACGATCAGCTTCCAGCCGCCCTCGGACGCCAGAATGTAAAGCGTGTAGACGCCCTTCGGCACTTTGAGCGTGCCGATCGTGAGATCGATGTCCGTAGTAAGCGTGGTGGCAGAGTCCGCGCCCAAACGCCAGACGCTGCCGTACGGAATCAGGCCTCCCTCCACCTTCCGGTTGCGAGCCGAAGGCGCGTTGTACTCGATGGTGACCGCCTTGCCCCCCAGCATTGCCTTAGTATCGGCCGACGGGCTGAGCTTGTTATCGGTCGCCTTGCGGTTTCCGGTCGCGCCGGACATCGTCAACGCTGCCGCCATTCCGAACACAACAATAGACAGGTTTCTCATGGCAATTTTTCCTCGGTACCGCAAGATTAACACGGTCCTCCTTAACGGGGCGGCGGCGCCGGCGCCGACCCAGCCGCCGGATTGTATCGGGGATTTTCGGGTCTGTGCGGCATATCGGCGGGATCCACAGTGGGAACCGGCTTCGCGCTTTCGATCCAAGCCGTGTACGCCAGGTCGCGGAGGAAGCTCGCGCCCGCGGCCAGCCTACGGTACGTGAACTGGCACGCTTCTGCGTCATCTTTGTCGCGGAACGCGCCGCGCAGATCGAGCTTGTAGACATCCTCCACGTAGTTTCGGGCGTCGAGAGAATGCTCCAGCGCCGCCTTCCACGGATCGGCCAGATGACGGGGGCTCTTCGTGACGTATCCGGCGATATCGCCTTCGTTCACCGCAATCAGGTCGACGTACTGGCTCTCGAAGCGGGCGTGGATGTTCGGATCGCGAGTATAATTCTTCGGGTTCGGCCCAGACCAGCCATCATGGTGAATCGAATCGTGCAGCGGCATGGCGGCGTCGGCGACGTAATGTCCCAGCCAGCCCATGTAGAAAGCGATATCCCGGGCCAGGATCTCGCGTACCTGCTCGCGGTCCGCCAACACGGGCGAGACGGCGGCGTACATCGGGGCGATGGCCATGGAGCGGTAGAGCCGCATCCCAGCCTTCATGCGCTCATAGCCTTCGACGATCGAATACGCCTGGAGGCCGGTGTAGCGGATATTGAGGAGCTTGGCGCGGTCCGGATCGGGCCCCTTGGCCTTCAAGTACTCATCGTAGACCCGCAGGATGAATTCGGTGCGCGACCTGGGCGGATCGGGAATGAAGGCGAATCCCTCCGTGTACCAGCTGTGATTCGCGTCTTCCGAGATGCGCAGGAAGGGCTCGGAAACGCCGCGCCAGGTGTCGGGGATAGTGCCAAGGTGCCCGATATAGGCTTTTTGATTTTTGAGAAACACTGGGCCGTCGCCGGGAATGCTCTCCACCGCGGCCAGATTCGCCAGCGTGTGGCCGCGCAGGCCCCATCCGTAAGCGGCGTGCGCCGCCAGGAGCAGCGCGCAAATCAGAGAAGTGATTTTGGTCATCCGTTTCCGATTGTAGCCGCGCTGGCGGAGAGCCGGCCGATAGCCGCAAAAACGTCAAGTACAAAAGCCACCGAATGCCTTTAGCGGCGTTGGTCGTTCGGTGCCCGATAAGGGGCGATGCTTCGGCGTGCATCTCGCATCAAGCATCTGATACTGGATGCGGTACGATAGCATCATGAGGACGACCCTGGACCTGGATGAGGATGTGCTCTTGGTCGCCAAGCAACTTGCCGCGCAGCGCGGCAAAACGGCGGGACAGATTGTTTCGGAGCTTGTCCGGAAGGCGCTCGAGCCGAAGAAACCACCCAAGACGCGAAACGGCGTGTCGCTTTTCTCACCGAAGTCCGGCGCGAGGAAACCGAGCCTCCAAATGATCAACCGCCTCCGCGATGAGACATGAGTGCTTTCTTGCTCGACGTCAACGTTTTGATAGCCCTCTTCGATCCGTCCCATCCCAACCATGATGACGCCCATAGTTGGTTCGGTTCGGCGCGAAGACACTCGTGGGCCACATGCCCTATAACACTGAGCGGAGTGGTCCGGATACTGAGCAACCCTGCCTACCCGTCGTTCGAAGCCACTCCCGCGGAGGTGGTGACTCGCCTTCACTCCCTTTGCTCCAGCCCCAAGCACGAATTCTGGGAGACGGCGGTGTCCCTGCTGGATGCGACTCTCTTCCGCCCCGCTATGATCTCTGGCCACAAGAAGGTCACGGACATCTACCTTCTTGGCCTTACGGTCCGGCGCCAGGGAGTATTGGCGACGTTCGACCGCTCCATCCCACTAAGAGCAGTCATTGGCGCGGAGCCGCACCACCTCGAGTTGCTGGGATAAAGGGGTTGGCTTACGGCGCCTTCAGCGTCTCGACCGCTTTCAAAATCACCGGGTCGCGCTGCGCTTCCACTTCGTCGCCCTTCTCCACGCCCAGGGACTGGTTGAAGATCTCCGTCTTCAGCCGGACTCGGATGAATTCGCGCTCGCGCGACCAGTCGGCGACGCCGGGGCGTATATTGCGCTGGGAACAGTAGAGCTGAAATTCGTCGAGTACCGGTGGCGTCACCTCGAACTTATCGGTGATGTCCTTGTTCTTGCGTACGAACTCAGTGGCAAACGAAGGGAACGAGCCGCTCGCCTCCAGTACCGCGCGTAGCCGCGTGGCGCCTTCCGGGAAGACGACGAAGTCGGGCTGGATACCGCCGCCGCCTTTGACCACACGCCCAGAATCGGTGCGGAATTCGGCTTCATTGTTCGGCTTCGCGGCGGTTGCCGCCAGCGCGAAACCCGCGTCTGCCAGAGGCTTCTGGATTGACCGCCCGCTGGGAGTGTAGTAAAGCGCGGTGGTCACCGCCAGTCCGGCGCCCGATGAAAGTGGAAACACAGTTTCCACCAGACCCTTGCCGAAGCTGGGCTCGCCGACGACGGCGCCGCGGTCGTGATCCTGCACGGCGCCGGCCACAATCTCCGACGCGCTGGCGCTCTTGCCGTTCACCAGCACCGCCACTGGAAATTCGTAGGGCACTGCGCCCGCGGGCACGATTTGCTCCTGCTGTGGGACGCTCCGTCCGCGGACGGAGAGCAGCTTCTGGCCCGGCTTCAGAAACAGCGACGCAGTCTCCAGCGCCGCCGGCAGCGCTCCGCCCGGATTGTTGCGAAGGTCCAGCACCAAGCCCTTGAGCGCCGCGCCGCCCAGTTTCTCGATCGCCGCTTTGATGTCCTTCCCCGTGGTCTCATCGAAGCTCGAGACGCGAAGATAACCCACCCCGGACCGCAGAGAGAACGCCCGCTCCACGCTGGGCGCCTGCAGCTCAACCGGCGTCAGAACAAATTGCAGTGTTCTCGCATTGCCCGGCCGCCGCACGTCCAGGCGCGCCGGCTGCTGGCGGGACTGCCCCAGCAGCGCCACGATCTGCTCGATTTCCAGACGCGCAATCTCGTATCCGTTCACCGCCAGAATGTCGTCGCCCGGCGCCAGGCCGGCTTTTTGCGAAGGTGCGCCGGCCACCGTTTGTAAAATGATCACGCGCCCCGGCAGCACCGACACGACGCTGCCGAAGCCCTTTTGCGTCGACTGCTGCATCTGCTTGAGCTGCTCGAACTGGCCAGGGTCGAAGAACACCGAGTGCGGATCGAGTTGCCGCAGCATTCCCGGAATAATGCCTTCGTAGAAGCCTTTGTCGGGCGGCAGCGGATCGGCGGCTTCGCGCTCCACCAGCGCGAAGACATCGGTGACGCGTCGGACAGTGGAGGGCAGGTCGTCTTCTGCGTGGAGGGCGAAGGCGAGAAAGGCAGCGGCTGCTAGACGGGGCAGCATGTCAGCGGGTAAACCGTGTCGCTTTCTTGCGGCGGTGGCGCTCCAGCGCGAGGTCGATCAGCCGGTCCACGAGTTTAGAGAACGGCAGGCCGGAGTGCTCCCACATTTTGGGAAACATGCTGATGGAAGTGAAGCCCGGAATCGTGTTGACCTCGTTGATGAACAGTCGGCCGGTGGCAGCTTCGAGCAAAAAGTCCACGCGGGCCATGCCTTCACACTCCACGGCGCGATATGCGGCCGCCGCCAGCCCACGCAGCTCCGCGGTCTTTTCAGCGGGAAGCTTTGCCGGCAGTTCGATCACCGCCGCATCCAGAAGATATTTGTCCTCGTAGTCGTAGAACTCGTGCGACGGCAGAATCTCGCAGGGCATGGAGGCGGCCGGCTCCTCATTTCCCATCACCGCGCACTCGAACTCCCGCCCGGTGATGCCACGCTCGATGATAACCTTCGAATCGAATTCTGCCGCCACGGCAAGTGCGGCCTTCAACTCCTGGCAGTTCCGGCATTTGCTGATACCGACCGACGAGCCCAGATTGGCGGGCTTCACGAACATTGGAAAATCCAGCTTGCGGCAAGCCTCCGCCGCGTCCAGGTTGGAGCGGTACAGCGTGACGTAGTCGACCACCGGCAGGCCGCGCTCCCGGCAGACCCGCTTCATCATGTCCTTGTCCATCGACACGGAGGACGCCAGTACTCCCGGGCCTACGTACGGTAGATCAGCCAGCTCCAGCAGTCCCTGCATCGTACCGTCCTCGCCGAAAGTTCCGTGCAGCACTGGAAACACGACGTCGATGCCTGGGTTGCCGCCTGGCTCGGGCAGCACCGGCGATGGACTCCACTTCCCGTCCGGATTAATGAAGAACTCCACCACTTCGTAGCGGTCGCGGTCCAGCGCTTCCACGATCGACTTCGCCGACCGGAGCGAGATCTCGTGCTCGCCGCTACGCCCGCCCTTGATCACCGCCACCCTTGTCTTCATAGAATCCTCTTCCCGAGTGCCGACATAATCAATTCCACGGCCAGATCCGCGGTCCGGTTTACCTCGTCGATCACCGGATTGACCTCCACTACCTCCATCGAGAGCATGCGGCCCGTGTCGCACATCATCTCCATCGCCAGGTGCGCCTCGCGATACGTGCCGCCCCCGCGGACCGGCGTGCCGACGCCCGGCGCTTCGCTTGGGTCGAGGTAATCCATATCCAGCGAAAGATGAAAGCCGGCCGTGTTCTCCGATGCGATCCGGATCGCCTCATCCATCACGGAGCGCAGGCCGCGCTCGTCGATGTCGCGCATGGTGAAGGCGCGGACCCCGGAGTTCTTCACGTGCGCCTTTTCCAGTTGATCCACGTCGCGCACGCCGACCAGCGCGATGTTGTGAGGGTCCACCTTCGGCGCGTATCGCAGCAGGTGCGTGAGCTCTTTCGGCCCGATACCGGCCAGGCAGGCCAAGGGCATGCCGTGAACGTTGCCGCTGGGCGACGTCTCGGGTGTGTTCATATCGGCGTGCGCGTCCACCCAGATCAGCCCGATCTTCTGCTTTGTCCGGCGGAAGAATTTCGAGACGCCCGACACCGTGCCGATCGCCACCGAGTGGTCTCCTCCAAGAACCACCGGCAGGCTCCGCTTGGCCAGCGCCGCTTCCACCGATCCAGCCAGACGCCTGCAAGCGTCGGCGATCTGCGGAAGATAGCGCGCGTCATCCGGACCGTGAGGCTGGCTCTCACGCTGGGCGACGGCGATGTTTCCGCTGTCCGTCACCTGATAGCCAAGCGATTCCAGGCGTTTGTTGAGACTGGCCACGCGCACGGCGGACGGACCCATGTCGACGCCGCGGCGGTCCTGGCCGAGGTCGAGGGGGGCTCCGATGATGGTGACGTGTGAGGCGCGCATGGTCAGCTTGCGGCGGTGGCTGAATCGCTAAAACTCCGCCGACCCGGGCGTCCTCGGGAACGGTATGACGTCGCGGATGTTCTTCATGCCGGTGATGTACATCATCATGCGCTCCAGCCCCAGCCCGAATCCTGCATGAGGAGCCGAGCCGAACTTGCGCAGCTCCAGATACCACCAGTAGTCTTTCTCGTGCAGTCCCTGGCGGCGGATCTTGTCCACCAGGACGTCATGACGCTCCTCGCGCTGGCTGCCTCCAATGATCTCGCCGATTCGCGGCGCAAGCACATCCATGGCCCGGACAGTTTTGCCGTCGTCGTTCAGCCGCATATAGAAGGCCTTGATCTCTTTTGGATAATCGGTCACCACCACCGGCTTCTTGAAAGTCTCCTCGGTCAGGTAGCGCTCGTGCTCGCTCTGCAAATCGGCGCCCCAGAAAACGGGGAACTCGAAGGCGCGTCCACCATCGCGAGCCTGTTCCAGAATGCGGATCGCCTCCGTGTAAGGCACATGCTCGAAGTCGCTGCCGGCCACGTGATCCAGCGTCGCCAGTACGGTATTATCGATGCGCTTGGTGAAAAATTCCAGGTCCGGCCGGCAATGGTCGATAACGTAGGAAATGATGTACTTCAGAAACTCCTCGGCCAGCTTGCGGTTGCCGTCCAGGTCGCAGAACGCCATCTCCGGCTCGATCATCCAGAACTCGGCCAGGTGCCGCGGCGTATTCGAATTCTCGGCGCGAAAAGTCGGGCCGAAAGTGTAGACGTTGGAAAACGCCAGCGCGAAGATCTCCGCCTCCAACTGACCGCTGACCGTCAGAAACGCCGGCTTGCCGAAAAAATCCTGCGTCTGATCCACCACGCCGCCCTGGCCGCGCGGCAGATTCATCAGGTCGAGCGTCGTCACGCGGAACATCGCGCCCGCTCCTTCCGCGTCCGAACCGCTGATCAGCGGAGCATGGACGACCAGAAATCCTCGCTCCTGAAAAAACTTGTGAATAGCGAAGCACAGCGCATTCCGCACTCGAAACACAGCCCCAAAAGTGTTCGAGCGGACGCGCAGGTGGGCGATGTCGCGCAGAAACTCCATCGTGTGCCCCTTCTTCTGGAGCGGATAAGTAGCCGGGTCGGCGGGACCGTACACCTCGAGTTCCTTCGCCTTCAGCTCCACAGCCTGCCCCGCGCCCGGCGACGCAACCAGCTCCCCGCCGACGCGGACGCAAGCGCCGGTGGTGGCCTGCTTCAGCGCGGCTTCGTCCACAACGCCCGCGTCGATCACCACTTGTAAGTCCTGAAAGCTGGAGCCGTCGTTGAGCTGGATGAAGTGGACGCCTTTGCCGTCGCGCCGCGTTTTCACCCAGCCGCGCGCTTCCACCGCGGCGCCGACGGGCTTCTCAAACAGGTCGCGGATGTACTCGCCGTTTCGGATCATGCGCCCTCCTCATCCGGTTCGGGCATATTGTCCAGCGCGTCGAACACCCTGGCGATTTGATCGAAGGGGTTCTCCATGCCGGCCACTTCCTTCAGCTCCAGCAGAAGAGGAAACTGCCCCGGCCGTGATCGGAGCTGCCGCATGGCTCGCTTCCAATCGATGGTTCCGCCCTCGGCCACGGTGGGAAACAGGTGATTGTCGGCGGCGCCGTCGTTGTCGTGAACGTGAGTGGATTTGATGCGGTCCTTCATCGTGCCGAAGGCCTGCTCCACGCCTTCCATCAGGTTGGCGTGGCCGATGTCGAACACAAAATTCATGTTGAGATGCGTCATCTCGTTGAAGTGCATCAGACGCTCCCCCGACGAGAGGCGGTTGGGAATATTCTCGAGTAGGATCTCGACCCCGCGCTGTTTGGCGAAAATCGTCAGCTCCTCCAGGCAGGTGAAGGCGGCATCGATTTTGCGCTCGTCGTATTCTTCGCCTCCGACTCCCAGGTGCTGCACGGCGTATTTGCAGGGGATGTACTCGGCGACTTCCAGAGCGCGCTTGATCTCGTCCACCATGGCGATCCGCTTCGTCTTCACGGGCTCGGTGATCGTGATCACGGCCTGAGGTCCGGAGCGGCCCCAATACTCGTCGTTGTACATCGGTAGGTGGATGGAGTGCAGTTCCAGGTCGGAGTCGCGGAACCAGTGGCCCAGCTCGATGACCTGGGCACGGTTGGTGTAGTCCAGGTGCTGGCGGGCGCAGAAGATCTCCACCGCCGGAATTCCGGCGTGAAGCGCCTTATCAAGCCAGGCGACGGACAAGCGATGGTTCACGCAGACATGCGTGGAGACGACATGATTCATCTGGGTCAGTATCCTTTTGCGGCGGATTCCACGCGGCTGTCGGCCGCGCCCTGGAGCCAGCCTCCCTCGGCGAGCACTGCCGCGACCTCTCCCTGCGTGTCTACGAACCGGACCCTGTGGCCGCGTTTCTCCAGCAGCGCGATCGAGTCCGGCGAGAACCGCCCGCGCTCCAGCCGCAACTCGTCAGGCATCCATTGGTGATGGATTCGCGGCCAGTCGACTGCGTCTTGAATATTCATCTTGAAATCGATCACGTTCACCAGCACCTGCAGCACGGTATTGATGATGGTGGGGCCGCCGGGAGAGCCGAGCGCGAACCAGAAACGCCCATCACGCGTGACGATAGTCGGCGCCATCGAAGACAGCGGATGGCGGCGCGGCTGCACCGCGTTGCGCTCGCCCTGGATCACCCCGTACATATTGGGCTTTCCCGGCTTGACCGAGAAATCGTCCATTTCGTTGTTGAGCAGAAAGCCGAGTCCGGTGGCGGTGGCTCCCGCGCCGAAACCGCCGTTGAGCGTGTAGGTCACCGCGACCACGTTGCCTTCGGCGTCGGCGATCGTGTAATGGGTGGTGTTAGCGCTTTCTTCGGCTCCAAGTTTGCCCGCCGCGACTTTCGCGCTGGGCGTGGCCCGGTCCGGGTCGATGGATGCCCGCCGCGCCGCAATGTAAGTCGGGTTCAGCAGCGTGGAGACGGGAACCCGGACAAAATCCGGATCGCCCAGATGCTCCGCGCGGTCGGCGAAGTAGCGGCGCATGGCCTCGGCCAGCATGTGGACGGAGCCCGCCGACCCGGCGCCGGATTTCTCGTAACCGGTGGGTTCGAGCATCGCCAGCATCTGCAGAATGCCGATGCCGCCCGACGACGGCGGCGGAGCCGTGATAATCCCGAAACCGCGATAAGAGCCGCTGAGCGGGACGCGCTCGGCTACTTCATATTGCTTGAGATCGTCCAGCGTGACCAGGCCGCCGTGACCCTTCATGTCGGCGGCGAGCAGGCGCGCGGTTTCACCTTCGTAGAAATCCTTGGCGCCGTCGCGACGGATGCGATCCAAGGTGCGCGCCAGGTCTTCCTGCACCAGTGTGTCACCGGTCTCGTAATACAGGCCGCGGTTGAGAAAGATGCGGCGGGATTCGGGGAACTCGTCGAGCAGTTCGCATTTCGCGCGCAGCGAGTGGGCCAGCCCGTGGCTGACGGCGAACCCATTGGTCGCGAGATCCACCGCGGGGGTCAGCAGATCGGCCCACGGTTTGCGGCCGTACTTCCGGTGCGCGTACTCCAGCCCGCGAACGGTGCCCGGGACGCCGGCGGCCAGATAGCCCGTGAGGCTGGCGCTGGTAAGCCCGCCCTTGGCGTCGAGGTACATGTCGCGCGAAGCGGCGAGTGGGGCCCGTTCACGGAAATCGAGAAAGGTAGAGCGGCCATCGGCGAAGCGGGCCAGCAGAAAACCGCCTCCGCCCAGGTTGCCCGCGGACGGATGCGTCACGGCCAGGGCGAAGCCCACCGCGACGGCTGCATCGATGGCGTTCCCTCCGGATTGGAGCACCGCAACACCGATATCCGTGGCATTCACCTCGCGCGTCGAGACCATCGCGTGGCGGGCGTATTGAGGTGCGCGGGCGCACAAAACAACCGGCGCGGCCGCCGCGAGCGCCGCCAGAAGGACCCGAATCCGCATTAATCCTGATTGTACCGTCGCGTGGTAGTGCTGAGTTGGGCGGGCGTCAAAATCAAAAGATGCCCGCCGCCTCGGCCTCCCGCTTCCCGCATATAATGCCTTGCATGCTGCGTCGCACATTTCTCCGCTCGGCCGCATTGGCCTCCGGCGCTCCGCTGTTTCCCGCCCCTTTCCAACGCGCGGCCGCCGCGCTGCGCAAGAAGGTCAAGACTACCGACGTCAGGTGCATGATCGTCAGTGGCACCTGGGACTGGAACCTCGTGAAGGTCGAAACCGACTCAGGCGAATACGGAATCGGCGAGGCCTACTGGGGCCCGGGAGTCTAGGACCTCATTTTGAAGCAGCTCAAGCCCCTGATTCTAGGTGAGGACCCGCTCAACGTCGACAAGCTCTACACCAAGATGCTGATGCGCAGCGCCGGGGCGGCGCCATCGGCGGCGTCACCGTCACCGCGGCCAGTGGAATTGAGATCGCGCTGTGGGACCTGGCCGGACGCCTCCTCGAGACGCCGGTCTGCAACCTGCTGGGAGGCCGCTTCCGCGACCGCGTGCGCTTCTATCGGACCCTCCAGACCCCGCCGCGCGTCGAAGACCCGAAGTCCTGGCGGGAGCAGGTCCAGGAGGCCCGCGCCGAAAAATTCGGGTGGAGTTCCAGGGCGACGGCATCCCGCCGAAAGCCGACCCCGGCTACCTCGAGCACGGGCACGATCCCTACGCCTGCAACCTTACCGCCAAGGATGTCCGCCGTATCGTGACGGCGATGGAGACGGTGCGCTCCGAGCTGGGGCCGGACATCGACTTCGCGGTCGAGGCCCACTGGAAGTACGACGTGCGGGATGTGATCACCCTGGCCAAAGCGCTGGACCCGGTGAAGCCGATGTGGTTGGAGGATCCTGTGCCGCCGAGAATCCCGAGGCCATGGCGCGGGTCACGAATGCGGTCGACATCTCGATTTGCACTGGAGAGAACCTGTATACACGGCACGGCTTCCGCAAGCTGATCGAGCTTCAGGCATGCGATGCCGTGCACATCGATATTCCCAAGTCGGGCGGCCTGCTGGAGTCTAAGCGCATCGCCGACCTGGCGGACCTTTATTACATCTGGACGGCGGCGCACAATCCGGCGAGCCCGTTGGGAACCATCGCCTCCGTGCACGCCGCGGCGTCGATGCGCACCTTCCGCGTGCACGAACTGGCCAAATACATCGACTGGTGGCAGGACCTGGTCATTCACGACGCTCCGTTCTTCCGCGGCGGATATTACGAGATCCAGGACAAACCCGGCTACGGCGTCGAGATCAATCCGGACGTCGCCAAGGCTCACCTCGCTGCCGGCGAAACCTGGTGGGGCTGAGCCTCGCGGCCAAGGTGTAACAGTCGGGTTTTCCTGTCCGAGGGCAGACGGGGAGTTATTACTATTCGGGCCGGCGCCGGCGTAGCGCACCGCCGCTGAGACCCCCTCAGTTCTTGGGCAGCGTGTAAAACCGGTAGGCGATCCGCCAGCTCGATTCCTCGCCCGGCTCGATCTTCATCTGAATATACGGCTCCGGGCAAAGCGTCGACCGGATCGACCAGAACAACAACTTCGAGATCGGCTTGTCTCCCGTAATGTGAACTCCGGCGCCGGCCTTCCGGTTCTCGATCGTGATGTCGTAATCGCTCGAGCTCTGGCTGAACCCTTCGAGCCCGGTGATGATGCTCTGGCCTTTCTCGATCTCTTTCAGGTAGACGATCTCGCGGCCGCGGGCCTGGGCGATGTTCTTCAGGTCGCGGTCGGCGCGCAGCTCGAACGGGAACTTCACGGCAAATTCCGGGCCGGAGGGCTCACCGTCGATCACGAAGAAGTTGTGGTTGTACTGCGCCGTTTCGATGGTCTTCTTACCGGTGTTCTTCAGCGTGTGCTCCAGGATCAGCTCGGGCTTGCCCTTCTCCAGCCGCACGACCTTGCGATAGGTATAGGAATACCCGGAGTTGTCCGTCAGGTTGTGCACGAACTCCACGCGGTCCCGCCCCTTCTTGACCTTCCACTTCCCCGGGTCCACGATCTCGTAAGTGTTGAATGGCCGGTAGGCGGGCTCTTCGGGCTTGCGGACTACGCCCACGCCGATGCGGATGAACGTGCCGCCCACCTTCGCCTCGTCGTACCCGAGCCCGGCCGCGCCGGTTCGAAACTCCTCCACCGGGCCGCTGATGGCGTCGTGGATCTTGGGATCGTAGCGCTCGAACCACTGGCCGAAGTAGTTGTGTCCGTGGTATTCCAGGCTGGCGATTACACCCGACCAGTCAAACCGCGTTCCGCGATAGTAACCTCGCTCGGGGTCCGGCAGATAGAGCTTCGCGCGGATCGGGCCGTTGGAGATCCCGGCCTCGGGAAACTTGGCCGCGCCGAGAGCAACCGCAGCCATCGCGGTTGTCAGACAGATCACGGCTCTCACTCTCGACAAGGCTCACCTCCTGGCAATCGCCTTATAGAATACACTGAGGGGATCGGAATGCGACGCAGCGGGTTGACCCTTTTCTTACTGGCCGGCGCCGCCCTGGCGCAGCCGCCTGCGGGTAGTGTGGACGACGCTTTTTCCTGGAAAAGCTCTACCCTGTGCTCGAGAAGGCCGAATGCCGCACCTGCCACAATGACAACGGCGTCTCGTCGGCGACGCGCCTCCAGTTTCCGGCGCCCGAAGCCAGCACCGATGCCGTTCAGCTCTTCGGCCTCAAGCTCTCCACACTCATCGATCGCGAAGACATGGCCCGGTCGCCGCTCCTCAACAAGCCCACGCTGCGCGTGCCGCACACCGGAGGCGAGCGCATCCGCAAAGGCAGCCCTCAGGAGGAACTCCTCAAGACCTGGGCGGCCTACCTCGCCTCCCAGCCCTATGCTCGGCTCCAGGCGTCGATTGACCGCCAGACGGCAACGCTGAAAGGCCCGGCGCCAGCTCACTGACATCGTGTAGGGCTGACGGCCGCCGAAGGCCGTCCCTCCGAATAGGTCGCGGTTCCCATCCAATCCAATGCGCATCAAGCCCGCAGTTGTCATCGCGCCCCTTGTCGCCTTGGTCTATGGCACTCTTCACCGCGATTATCCTGCCCTTTCAAGTTGGGCAGGGAAATGCGTTCCACGACATCGACAATGCGAAGCCCTGGGTTTATTCTTTGCTGGGCTGCGCCTGCCTGCGCGCTGTCACGGTGACAGTCTTCGGCTGGTGGAGCCCCATTCTACGTCGCGATCCCCCCGGACGCTGGGCCGGCGGCCCGTCCATTGGCCGGGCGATCATGCTGCCGCCTCAGTCGACCGCCTGTTGAGGGCCAAGGGATCCTGGCCGGCGGCGCGCGGGAAGGGGCGCGCAGGCCGTCAGAATCTCGAGCGCAAGATGGAGACTTAGCGATTTCGTTCCGCGCGGGGCTGGCGCGGGCGGCGCAGTTTTGCTCAAATGGCACTGATGCGTAAACGCGTTGTCACAGGCTCCGGGCGCGAAACTGTTGCACCGGAGGAGAACTGGCTGAATCTCGAACAACTGGCGACGGTCGAGGTTACGTCCGAAGATCCGGCTCACCCCGTCGAACTGGCCTTCTCCCGTACGGATGAATCGGGCTGGCGGGCCGCGCAGCCGGGCGAACAAACGCTCCGTCTGATCTTCGACCATCCCCGGGATCTGAGCCGAATCCAGGTGAGCGTTCGCGAACCGGAGACGCCCCGCTTTCAGGAGTTCGCGTTGCGTTCATCCTCCGACGGAGGCAAGTCGTTTCAGGAGATCGTGCGTCAGCAGTGGAATTTCGATCCCCGGGGTTCAATCCTCGAGGTGGAGGACTACGTGGTGCGTCTTCGCGAAGTCAATATTATCGAGCTGTCAATTACACCCGACAAGAACGGCGGCGAGGCGTTCGCTTCGCTGGCCCATTGGCGCCTGGCCTAAGGAGAGAAGGAATGAACGTCCCCGAAATCGTACTCGCCGCCATGCGCCAGACTAACGAGGTGTTCAACTCCGAGGTGGTCATGAAGCAGGACACCGGCCGTCTGGACCGGGTGTACACGGCCAACGCCCGCGTGTTACCGCCGGGAGCCCCAATGATTGAGGGCCGGGACAAGATCAAGGAGTTCTGGCGGGAAGCGATCGCCGGCCTGGGGCTGAAGAGCGCGAAACTTGAGACCGTGGAAGCGGAAGTGGCTGGGGAGACGGTGGTCGAGATCGGAAAGGCCGACCTGGAGCTGGGTTCGGGGCAGGTGATGACCGCGAAGTACGTCGTCCACTGGAAGCGGGAGGACGGCCACTGGAAGTGGCACGTCGATATCTGGAACCCGAATTCGTAGCTTGACAGGTTAATCACCCGATCAGGCGGGTGTCTTCCTCGGACTGGACGTCTTTGTAGTTCGGGGCCCAGATTACGCGGACGTCGGGCGGGATTTGCGGAAGCGCTCGCAGCGCTCCTTTGTCACCTTCGCGCCGGCGACCACCAGCATCTTCAGTTGCTTCATTCCTTGCAGCGAATCCAGCAGGGCATCGGTAACCGCGGTGTCGCTGAGGTCAAGCCGTTCCAGGCTCTTCATGACGAGGAGAAAGCGCGCCGCTTTGTCGTCCACTCGCACCGTCTGGCGGAGATTCAGACGCCGCAACTTCGGCAGCCGGGTCAGGACTTCCAGGCCTTGCGCGGTGAGGTCCATCCGGCTGAGGTCCAGCGTGTGGAGATTGACCAGCGGCGCCAGGGCCTTCATGCCCACGTCGGTCACGGCCGCGCCGCCGAGGTTGAGCACCTCCAGTTGCGTCAGCGCGCTGAGGCTGTCGATGTTGACGTCGGTCAGCATCAGGCCCCAGCGGCCGGAATCGGTGCGCTGTGAGGGCGGGCGGGCCGGTCTTGCCGCCGGCCGGCTTGGCCGAGATATCGAGAAACACCAGCTCGGCGCCAGGCAGAGCTGCGCGGAGGCTGTCCACTCCGGCGCGGGTGGCGCGCGTGTAGCGCAGGTCAGCCTCGCGCAGCTTCGTGAAGCGCTTCAGCTTCTCCAGGCCGGCGTTGGAAACCTTGGTGCGGTAAAGGTTCAGATACTCCAGGTCCTTCATGCCGGCCAGAAGTTCGAGCCCGGCGTCGGTGACGTCGGCGCCGAGAATGTCGAGCTTCTTCAGACGCGTCAGTCCGGCCAAGTGGGCGAGGCCGGCCTCGGTGATGGTGGTTCCGCCGAGGTCCAGCTCTTCGAGCTCCCGCAGGCCGGCCAGGGCTTTCAGAGTCTTGTCGGTGATGGGCGTGTCCTTCGCCCACAGCTTTCGCAGGTGGGTCATCCCGGCGACGCCTTGCATCCCCTCATCCTCGACGAAGCTCCAGGTTAGGTCCAGGAATCGGAGATTCGTGTAGTAGTGGAGGGCCGTGCCTTTCATACGCGCGCGGCGCACCACCAGCTCCTCCAGCGTAGGCCCCAGGGCTTTCATCTGTTCGAGCCCGCTGTCGTCTAAATGGATGGAGTGAAGAAAGCTGAAGCTGATGGTCAGGCGCTTCAGCGTGGTCAGGTTCGAGAGGTAGTGGGCGGAATCGTTGTAGTCGGTCTTCGATTCGGCGCGCGGGTTCCACATCGGGCCGGGCAGATGCAACTGGCGCATCGGTCAGGTTTCCGAAGGCCTCCATGTGCGGCGGATGGATGTTGGCGCCGACCAGATTCAGGATCTCGATGCGGAAGTCCCTGTCTGGAACGTCGGCCACGTCGCGGATGCGGCGGGAATCGCCCTCCTGAACGACGAAGCCGCCCATGTGGAGAGCCCAGATGGCAACATCGCGGTCGGCTTCCGACGCTCGCGCGGTAACGCCAAAGCCGAGGAGCAGGAGCGCAACGAGTGCGCTGACGAGTTGAGTCGGCAGCGGCATCGGCCTGTTCCCCTTCGTGGCGAATTATATCAAGTGGTTGATTTGGGCCGGAATCCGGTTGCAACCATGCAATAAAGTCAGGCCAGGCGCGCTGCGGGATAGTTGGCGGGCCGTGCGGGCTGAGAAAGGCCAAGTCTTTTCAATTCCTTAAAGTCTGGCGCGGTGAATGGCACGCGGACTGCAAAAGCAAAGGCGTAGTAAGAGGAGGAGAAAATAATGCTCGGCAAACAGATGATGGCGGCACTGGTTCTTGCAGGGGGGCTGACGCTCAGTGCAGCGGACGTTTTCGTTCGCATCGGTCCGCCGCCCGTGGTGGTCGAACGGCGCGGTCCTGCGCCGGGCCGCGGTTATGTATGGGTGCCTGGATATCAGCGCTGGGATGGGAACCACTATAACTGGGCTCCCGGAAGATGGGAACGCCCGCCGCGGCCGCATGCGCGATGGGAGCAGCATCGTTGGAAGCGGCGCAACGGCGGATGGGTGTTCGTCGAAGGCCGTTGGCGCTAAGCTGCCAGGGCGTTCTGTTCACCTTAACGTCGAATAGAACTGGGCCAGCTTCTCCCGATAGCGGGGGCCGGCCCTTTCCAGCAGGTCGTTGTGATGCGCGTCTTCTACGGTCCAGTGTTCTTTGGGCGCGTTGGCGGCGGCAAACAGGTCGCGGCCCAGCGAGTAGTCGATGACTTCATCCTGGTTCCCGTGGATCACCAGCAGCGGGACCTTCACACGTTTGATCTTGGATTTCGAATCGTAGGACCAGATGAGCAGTCCTCCGAGCACGGGTAAGATGCGTCCGGCAACGGCGCTCGCCGAACTGAACGGGGCTTCCAGCACCAGGCCGGTGCACGGTTTGCGCGAAGCCACGTCTACGGCGATGGCCGAACCGAGGGACTCCCCCTGGATGACGATCGGTAGCCCTTTGGCGGCGACCCAGTCGTACGCTGCATCGCCGTCGGCATAGAGGCCCTTTTCCGACGGCTTGCCTTCGCTGCGGCCGTAGCCGCGGTAATCCACGGCAAACACGCTGGAGCCGGCCTCGGCGATCTCGCGCAGGTGCCCCCCGCGATGCGACACGTTCCCGGCATTGCCGTGGAAGAAGACCGTGGCCCGGCGCGCGTCCGGCGCGGCGACCCACCAGGCATGCAGCTTGACGCCATCCGCGGCCTGCAGCCAGACGTCTTCGGCCCCAACTTCGGCCTGCCGCTCCCACCAGCCCTCGGGATGGCGCATCGGATAGTAAACGGCGCGCGTTGCCAGGTAATGGAGCGCTAGATAGCCGGCTCCGGCGATCGAAGACCAGTACAGCCAGCGGTTCATGCCGCTTTTTTGAGCGACGCGGCGGCGAATTCCCACGCCTGGCGTACGGCCTGCTCGGCTTCTTTGTCGAAGTGGTCGCCTTTGTTGCGGCAGCGCCAGTTGGGGAAGACTCCGCGCAGGTGCAGGATGTACTTCATGGCCGGCAGTCCGTAGGCCTGCATCTCTTCCACCAGCAGGCAGACGCGGGAGAAAGCTTCCATCGCTTCGTCGCGCTTTCCGGCGCGCCAGGCGTCCCACACCTTAACGTACAAATCGCCGAACGCGGCTGCCGGCATGGAACCTGCCGAGCCGCGCGTCATCTCGTCGATCAGCGTCCGGCCGTGCGCACCGGTGAAGATGGTCAGCTCCGGCGCGCTCCGGCGGTACTCGCTGATGCGGGACAGCGTGTGGCCAGCCTCATCCTTGACGTAGCGCAGCGAAGGAATCTCGCGGGCCATCTTGCGCACGAACTCCACGCTCATGTCGCCGATGGACTGGACGAACAGCGGGCGGGGGCAGGCTTCGGCGATGGCGCGATAGTATTCGAGCACGCGGTCCAGATCGCGCGCGTCGGCCGGGGGGAGGGCGATGATGGCGTCGGGCTGCAACCGCTCGGCGAGCCTTGAGTATTTCACGGCGCCCTGCTGGTCCGGCGCTTGCACGCCCAGCACAACGGCGACGCGTGTTCCTTTGGCCGCGGCCACGACCGCTTCGGCGCCGGCGGCGCGCTCATCCGGGGAAAGCGTGGACCACTCGCTTGCGAGTTGCGGCCAGACGACGCCATGAACGCTGCAGCGGTCCAGGAACTTGATCTCTTTGGCCAGGGTCGCCGTGTCCAGCCGGTCGTCGTCCGTGAAGGGGGTCTGGACGATTGGAAAGATGCCCTTGAGAGGGTCCTTGCCGGCGCGGAGACAGGCGGCGGCCAGCGATCCGAGAAACACTCGTCGGGTTGTCATGGCGTTTTTGAGCATATCACCGCCACGATCGAAGCTAATTCCCACCCGCATCCTTCACGGGGAATCCCCAGGCGACCCTATCCCGGGCGAAGCCTGGGAGAGCGTCACAGCCAGTCTTGCCGCCACCATCCACACGGCGACCAGCGTACCCATACACCCCGTTGTCCGGTTCGGTGAGAAGTTTCAGACACAACGCGTAACTGAGGATAACGCCCCGGCGCCAGGGGCCACCCACATGGTCCCACCTCTCATTCTGAACATGTTCAATATTCTCATTGACAGGTAGAGCTTTCCCGCTCATACTACTCTTGAACGCGTTCAAATCATTCGGGACTCCCAGGATTCTCAAATGAGAATGATCTTGTTCCGGGTGATCGGCGAGCCGCCCCATCAGTGTGGACGCTCCCTTGATCGAAATCTTAGGAGGAGACTTTAAGCCGTGAACACACCTACCCGTCATTTTGTAGGGCTACTGATTCTTACAGGCGCCGCGGCAAGCGGATTGGCGCTGCTCAATAGCGGCATTTACGGCTTGACACTCTTTGTCTTATTCCCGGTGTTCCTTGGAGGGCTTGCGTCCTGGGTTTTTCGACCGGCGACATCGAGGGGAGCGGTGACACTTGGATTACTCACGGTTCTCGCGGCCGCCTTTTCGCTGCTGATTATTGGGACGGACGGGATGCTCTGCATCGTGATGACGTTGCCACTAGCCTTACCGCTCGGCGCCTGGGGGAGCGTGATGGTTTATGGTGCCGGGCGCTCACGGCTGCCGAAACGCACCGCCGCGATCCTGATTTTTCTGCCGTCCGCCAGCATGACCTGGGACGCCACGGCCCGGCCAACGGTTTTCGAGGTGCGCACCGCGATCGCAATTGCAGCGCCGCCCGAACGGGTCTGGAAGCACGTGGTGACTTTTCCGGATCTGCCGGAACCGCGGGAGTGGTTCTTCCGGGGAGGGCTGGCTTATCCAAAACGGGCGCGCATCGCGGGATACGGCGCGGGCGCGATTCGCTATTGCGAGTTCTCCACCGGACCTTTCGTGGAACCGATCGAGGTCTGGGACGAGCCGCGCCTGCTGCGATTCCGGGTCACTGAGAATCCCGCGCCGATGCAGGAGTGGAGTCCTTACGCGCAGATAGCGCCGAAGCATCTGTACGGATATCTGATCTCAAAGCAAGGCCAGTTCCGGCTGACGCGGTTGGCGAACAATGGCACCTTGCTCGAAGGAACCACCTGGTATCAACACGGCCTGTGGCCGGCGGAGTACTGGCGTTTGTGGTCCGACGCGATCATTCATCGGATCCATTTGCGAGTGCTGACCCACATACGGACGCTGGCGGAGAAGGACTGCGTCGAGTGACGGCTGTGCGGCCGCCATGCGGAGGACCTCAGGAGGGTTTATGCCCCCAGACCAGGGACATGCGGGGAACCAGCACCAGCACATTCGGGTCATCGATTGCGGTCTGCATCCCGTCCAGCAGCCGCTCGAGTTCCATATGCGTCAGCAGTCCGGCCGCCACAAACGCGGGCCCGGCTTCTTCGACACTCCACTTTAGAATGTAGCGATCTTCGCCGCGAGTGATTGCCGGCTGATGGATTTCGATTTCGAGATTTGGAAAGCCGGCGGCCTTCACCAGGTGATAAAGGTTCGTGGACAGCGAGTAGTTCACGCCCCGCGTGGGAGCAAGCCGGGTGAAGAGATCGGCGAAGGCATTGAGGGCCGTAGGAGGCTGGCTTTCGGCCGAGGCCAGATCGCCATCCTCGACTACGATAATGCCGCCGGGCCTGAGCACGTCGCGCATCTCGAGAAGGCAGGCGGCGGGGTCCGGCAGATGCAGCAGCAGAAAGCGGCAGTAAACCAGGTCGAACGATTCGCGGCGCAGTCCAGTGCGGCAGGCGTCGGCTTCAACGAAGCGGACGTTCGCCAATCCTTCGCTGTTGCACAGGCGGGCGGCCTGATCGAGCTGGGCACCGTTGGCATCGATGCCGGTGACCGACCCGAATGGGCCGACCCGGTCGGCCAGCGTCCTGGTGACGGCGCCGACTCCGCAGCCGAAGTCGGCGACGTGCATGCCGGGTGTGAGTCCGGCCTGCCGCAGGACGCGGCGCCCAACGCGCGAGTAGATGTTGTGCAAAATGTGCAGGCGGCGTACGGCGGCGGCTCCGGTGGCCAGTACGTATTCGCCATGCCCGGTTTCGAGGCCGGCATTCAAAGCGAGGGGAGCCGCCGAGGCTGCGAGGGGGGCGTTAGCGTCGTCATCTTGTGTCTCCTGTTAATCGATAACCAGGGTCGGGATGTCGGGACCCGCTTCCCTGCAATAGATCGCGTTGCGGGGCGGGATTCCGGCGTACGTAACGAGTAAAAGATTGGTAAAAAAAAACAGGCGGAGCTGGCGAAGCGGCAGCTATGCTACCGTAAATCCAAGCAAGTATGAATATTGAGCGGACCATGCAGTTCATTCTCGAGCAGCAGGCGGCGGCGTCCGCAACGCTGGCGGTAATGGGAGCGCGGCAGGACAAAACAGAACAGCGCCTCTCCGCGATAGATAAGCGTCTTACTGCGATCGCCAAGCTGCTACAGACGGGCATGAAGATGCTCGTCAAGACGGATGCGACGCTAAAGGATCTGGCGGCGGCGCACAAGGATCTGGCGGCGGCGCAGAAGCGAACAGAAGTCAATCTTAACCGGCTGATCGATTCGCAGCGGCGCGGAACGAACGGCGATAAGCGTTGAAGGGCCGCTCAAAATGCCCCTGCACCGCCGAACGTTTCTGCTGGCCGGGTTAGCGGGCACACTGCGCGGCGCGGGAGACCGGCCCCGGATCGCGTTCCTCGGCGGCGCGCACGTCCACTCGCCGGCAAAGGCATCATTGGTCCGCGATTCCTCCGACTGGGATTTTGCGGGCATAGCGGAACCGGATCCGAAACTACTGGCTGCGTACACGGAGCGCGGCGTCCGCGCGCTGTCGCGGGAGCAGATTCTGGCCGACCGCACCATCACCGTAGTGGCTGTGGAATCCGCGGTGAAAGATCACGCTGCGGACGCCCTGGCCGCGCTCGAAGCCGGCAAGCACGTCCATGTGGAGAAGCCGGCCGCGCACACGATCGAGGGGATGCGACGACTGGTGGACGCGGCCCGCGCGCGGCGGCTGCTGCTGCAGAGCGGGTACATGTGGCGTTATCACCCGGCGTTTGAACGCGCGCTGGAAGCGGCACGCAAGGGATGGCTGGGGCGCGTTTACCTGGTGCGAGGCCAGATCCACACGACGCTGCCTCCGGAGCAGAGGGCGGCCAACGGCGAATTCGCCGGAGGCCAGATGTTCGAGCTCGGCGCGCATTTAATCGACGCCGTAGTGCGGCTGCTAGGCCGTCCGGAAAAGGTGACGCCGTTCCTGCGCGGGGACGGCGGCCCGGCGGGCCGGCTGATGGACAACACGCTGGCCGTGCTGGAGTATCCGCAAGCCATGGCCGTGATCCAAAGCTCCGCGATGCAGCCGCATGCCTCCGCGCACCGATCCTTCGAGATTCTCGGGGAGAACGGAACGGCGACCATCCGGCCGCTGGAGCCGGCCTCACTGGAAATCGACTTGGCACGGCCGGCCGGGCCGTATATCGCCGGACGCCAGACGGTGGAACTGCCGCGCTATGAACGCTACGCGGCCGATCTGGCCGAGCTGGCGGGGGCCGTCCGCGGCGAGAAAGCGCTTCGCGTTTCGTTGGACGAAGAATTCGTGGTGGAGGAAACGCTGCTGCGCGCCAGCGCGATGTAACCGGACCTACTTACCCGGCGCGGCGCGGATCGACCAGGCGCCGCTGCGTCCGCCCGGCGCCGCCCACGCCCCGCTGACCACTTCCTTCGCCGCGGCTTCCAGCATCTCCCGAAACGCGGCGTTCCCCGCCTTTTTCAGCGACGAATCCCAAGTGCCCATATAGACAGCGGTGCTGCCCTTCACCTCGGCGCGCCAGCTTCCGCGCCATTCGTCAGCCGCCTTGCGCATGGACCATGTGCCGCCCATCAGCGTGTTTCCGGCCGCGTCCAGCAGTCGCCATGTGCCCCATCCGGAATCCGTCTCGCCCTTCGCGTCGGCGGTCCAAGCACCCTGGAAATGCTGCGACCCGTAGGTGGCGCTCCAACTGCCCCATATCTCCCGCGGCTGCGCGCCGGCGATCGGCAACACACACAAAACCATCATCAGCCGCATCCATCGCATGAGAGAGGCCCCGCTACGAGTATATCGGGCCGCGCGGGATACACTGATTCTCATGTCCCCGTACGCCGCGAAGCCGTGGCTCGCCTTGTATCAGGTTCCCGCCGAGCTGCCTGAGCCTTCGGTCAGCGTGATCGACGCTTTCGAGCGAACGGCCGCCGGGATGCCGGAAGCGCCGGCGATTTATTACTTCGACGAGGCCATCAGTTTCGCCCGCCTGAACCGGATGGCGGAGCGCTTCGCCGCGCGGCTGGAGGTGTGGGGCATCGGCAAAGGGGATCGCGTCGCGCTGTGGCTGCAGAACGATCCGCAGTTCGCCGCGGCGCAATTGGGCGCATGGAAGCGGGGAGCGATCGTTGTGCCGCTGAACCCGATGTTCAAGGAGAAGGAACTGGACTTTCATCTTCGCGACTCGGGCGCGCGGGTACTGGTGGCAGGGGAAATGCCGCCGGCCGCCATGCCGGTGGAGGGCGTGATCACGCTGGCCGAGTTCGACGAACTGGCGGCGCGGGAGACGGAGCGGGAGGCGCAGCGCGTGCAAGTATCTCCCAGGGACGTCGCCTACCTGGTCTACACGTCGGGCACGACGGGCAGCCCGAAGGGCGCGATGAACACGCACGGAAACGTGGCGTTCAACGTGGAGGTTTTTCGCCGGTGGATGCGGCTGGGTCCGGGCGACGTCATTCTGGGCCTGGCGCCGCTGTTCCACGTGACCGGGCTGGTGCCGCAACTGGCGGCGTCGGCGATACTGGGGCTTCCGCTGGTGCTGTTTCATCGCTTCCACGCCGGAGAAGCGCTGCGGCTGGCAGAGAAGTGGAAAGCCACGTTTTGCGTCGCCGCCATTACGGCGTACCTGGCGCTGATGAACGAGAAAAGCGGCGTGGCCTCGTTCGTCGAAAAGTGTTACAGCGGCGGCGCGCCGGTGGCGCCGAGCGTTCCGCGGCGCTTTGAGGAACGCTTCGGCGTCACCATCCACAACATTTATGGGCTCACGGAGAGCACATCGCCGTCGCATGCGACGCCGCTGGGCGCACGCGGGCCTGTGGATCCGTCGAGCGGCGCGCTTTCGATCGGACTGCCGATTCCGAATTGCGAGGCGACGATTCTTTCGCTGGAGGATCCGGACCGCGAGGCCGCGGTAGGCGAAGCGGGAGAGCTGGCATTGCGCGGCCCGATGATGTTCGCCGGCTACTGGAACCGGCCGGAGGAGACGGCGCAGGCGTTCCATCGCGGTTTCTTCCGCACCGGAGACGTAGCCATCATGGACGAACAAGGCTGGTTTTACCTGGTGGACCGTAAGAAAGACATGATTGTGGCTTCCGGCTTCAAGGTGTGGCCGCGTGAAGTGGAGGATACGCTGTACCAGCACCCGGCGGTGCGCGAGGCGGCGGTGATCGGGGTGCCGGACGAATATCGCGGCGAGACAGTGAAAGCGTTCGTCGCATTGCACGATGGCTATGCGGTGACGGCTAGCGAGATCGTGGACTTTTGCAAGCAGCGCATGGCGGCGTACAAGTATCCGCGGCAGGTGGAATTCGTAAGTGAATTGCCGAAGACGGCGTCCGGGAAGTTTATGCGGAGGGCGCTGCGGTAGCTCCTTCAGTAGCTTTCAGGCTGGCGGGACACAGTCGGGAGCGCCAGGCGAGAACGCCTGTGCCACTCTGCGGGTATCTGGGATACCTGACCGGCTGTGAGTCCAATCCCCCGCTTGAAAACTGGAGAATTGACCGAATTCCGGTTTCTGCGGCATCTGTTGCGGGCAAAAAGGACACGTATGAACCGACATCAGTTGCCATTTCCTGCCACGTGCCGCCTCCATTAATGCTTTTGAATATACCGCCGCCGAACGTTCCGGCATAAACCGTCTGCGGCCCGGAAGCGTCCATGGCGAACGTTTCGATGCGGAGATCCGTCAGTCCAGTGTTGACGCTCGACCAGGTCACTCCGCTGTCGGTGGACTTGGGGATGCCGCCGGCAAGTAAGCCGATGAAAATGCTCCCGCCTCCGCGCGGGTCGACGACGACGGGGGCGATAACGCCAGCCGGGCTGGGGCCTATTTGAGTCCATGCGCCGCTATTCTGCTGGGCCATCAGAAGCAATGGCGAAAGGAGCATACCGATAATGGTTGTTTTCATATTGCTCGTTTTTCATTTCACGCCTTGTAGGCGGCGAAGCTTGTCCCCTGACCCCGCCCTTCGCGGTCGGCGTCTTCTTGCAAGGCACGTGACCGTGTGAGGTCCCGATAATCAACGGTTAGACCTTCCGATGGATTTGTGTTCTTCCGGGAGGCCAGAACTTGCGCGGCGCGCTTCTCCATTCGTGTTGCCGCATCGAGACCCGCAACCTACTCCTTCGACCCATCCGATTCCGCCCGCTCTATCACCTTATGAAGTAGCTTTCGCGCCATCTCCCATCCCACCTCAACGTCGGAGCGGTAGTGAATCCCCGCCCAGATGCGCGAAAGACCGGTCTCTTCCCCGATCCTGCGATAGAACTCGGCCTCTCTCGGGAACAGGTACCCCAGAAGATTTGCCCGCGCCGCGGTCAAGGCGTGGTTTGCCGGGAAGCTGGGGTGGTTCGGTGGCGGGAACAGCAGCGGCACAGTCATATCGAGCTGCGAGGGCCGGATCCTCCAATACGTCATTTTGGCGTCGTGACTGGTGATGATCTGATCCCACGTCGTGACCGCCAGCAGCGCATAGGCCCGCGCGGCCCGCGGCGGGTTTCTATCAAGCCGGTATTCAAACAGTCGCTTGGTCACCTCATTGAAGAACCAATATAAGTTGCCCTCAGGAGTCTGCCAGAACATCGCCCTCGCGGCGTTGAGGAACGGCAGGGGACCACTCTTGATCTCCGCAAGCTCGGCCGTGGTCCGGGCGGAATCGTGCGCGGGCGGAGGCGGAGGCCGGAATTCGGAGGCCGACGAAAGCACAAACGGCTTCCAACCGGGCGCATTCGCGAAGACGGGATTGGAGCCGATCCACTTCCCTGGCCCGGTCGGAACCGTTCCGGTCCACGGCGTCGAAAACCCGTCCGTCGCGGCGTATTCCACCACCTTTCGTCCGACGGCGCGGCCCAGCTCAAGCCCGGCAGTCACGTCGGTTGGGTAGTGGAGGCCGGCGAACAGGCGGGACCTCGCGGCTTCCTCCGCCAGCTCGTTAAATATGGTCGCTTCGGCAGGTAACAGATTGCCCAGAACCACCGCCGCAGCTCCGGCGGCCACCGCGTGCTCCGACGGGTAGGAAGGGCTGTCCGGCACGAGAAGCGAAGGGACAATGGAAGGGTCGGTAGCGCTCGGCCTCGGGCGGTTATGGGCGTACTTCGAGTCCCACGCGGCCACCGTGGCGTCGTGCATGGCGACGCACAGCAGAGTGTAGGCGCGCCAGGCCGCTGGAAGCGTGAGCCTGCCATCGGCGAGTCTTGTGTTCACCATCTCGATCCAGCGCATCGGCGGGGCGCCAGTATCCCAGAACGATACCTGGTCCCGCGCGTTTGCATCCGCCGAAGACATGAATGTCTTCAGCCATTCGCTTTCGCGAGCCGTCGCGCCACGGTCAGGCGCCGGCAGCCGGAGTTCGCTGCCCGACCGGAGGATCCATGTTTTCCATGTACCGGCCCGGGGTTCGATTGGGCCCTGCGCAAACGCAGTGGCTGCGGCCGAACCAGCGGCGAGCAAGATCACCATTTTTCCTTTTCTCATTGTTCCTCTCCATTGATGCGAAGTGCTGCGAACTTCACCCTACGCTTCTGTTGCGGCGATTCTCAATGATCGCGGCATGAATTCTCATGTACCGGCATGAATTGCACTGAACTGCTAGAATCAGGTGTCCGGACTGCATGCAGCCCTCGCGCCAACAAGTTCCCTTATTTCAATTCGGTGCGTTTACGCTCGACACGGAAAAGGGCGAACTCCGGCGGGAGAATGAGCGAGTCCCCCTTCAGGACAAGCCCCTCCAATTGCTCTCGCTGCTGGTGGCGAAACCCGGACGGCTGGTCACGCGTGACGAGATCCGCCAGGAGCTCTGGGGAGCCGATACCTTCGTAGAATTCGACGACAGCCTGAATCATTTGGTGAAGAAGCTCAGAGAGGCACTGGGCGATTCAGCGGACACCCCCCGTTTCATTAAGACCTTCCCGAGGCAAGGCTATCGGTTTCTCGCCGAAGTCCAGACGGAGTTCCTCCGCCCCACCAACGGCCAGCCGGCGGTAACCCCCGAACGCCCTCAGCCCCGCGAGACCACCAGCGGTCGGAGCCGGGGCCTTCTGATCGGCGTCGGGACGCTACTCCTGCTTGCGTCGGGATTGGTGCTGTCGCTTTTGATGCGACGGGAGTCCCTGGCGCCACCCGCCTCGCTGCTGGTTCTCCCATTCCAGGCGCTCGATGCCGGAGCCCAGCAGGGCCGGATCGGCGAAGGGATCAGCGAGCAAGTGACGGCCAAGCTAATGAATTTGCAGGGGCTCCGGCTGATGTCCCCCGAAGCCGCTTATCGCCTGAGTTCGGCGGGCGCCAGTCCCGCGGAGGCCGGCCGACGCCTGAAGGCCGAAGCGGTCCTGATCGGTTCCGTCAGAACTGCCGAACGCAAGATTCGCGTAAACGCTCAACTGATCCGGACAGAGGATGGCCGAGTCCTGTGGGCCGATGGCGGACTGGAACTCGAGGCTCGCGATCTGCTGGAGGCCGAGCGCGTCTTGGCCACCGCCATTGCGGCGCGTCTGCGGGGAGCGCTCACCTCACAGGAACGAACCGTGATAGCGAGCACACCCACCTCCAACGCGGAAGCTTATGAGTTGTTCGTGCGCGGAAAGCTCGCCCTGCGCGATCGGCAACGCCAACCTGGCCTGGCCGTTGCCGAGCAGTTGTTCGAGCAGGCGGTCCGCCTCGATCCGCGCTTTGCGGAAGCTCTCGCCTGGCTTGCCATGGCTCAAGCCAACAGGTTCACAAACGGTTCCGCGGGGGATCAAGTGCGGCGGGCAAGCATCGAGAATGCACGGAAAGCCATCGCCATCGATCCCTCCGTTGCGATGGCGCGGAGCGCGCTGATCACCATTTTCCACACGACCGGCCAGGCCGAAGAAGGGCTAAGGGAAGCCGCCAGACTCCGCCAATACAGCCCCGGCGACGCTGTCGCTCTTTCGGCTATTGCCACCGCATACCTGCGAGCGGGGATGCCCGATCGTGCCGTGCCCTTTTACCAGCAGGCGCTCGAAATGGATCCGGAGGAGACTAACACGCTGGGAGAGTTGGCGTTCGCGGCCTACTGGGCGGGTCAATACGAGCTTGGACTGCGGGTATTGGAAGGCCAGCCGCCGCAGGTGGCGCCACTGCCGAGAATGAACCTTGCCGTGTCCACGGGCCGCCGCGAAATGGCGCGATCCGCCGCTCTCCACCTTATGCAGGACCCCGAGTGGGACCGCCTTGTCATATATGGCGCGATGTGCTTGCGGGACTTTGGCGAAGGGGAACTCGCCCGGCGAATTCTGCGGGAAAGATTGCCGGTTCTCGAGCGTAAAGCCGGCCACCTCAGGAACGAGCGAGTTCGCATCGCCCTTGGGCTGGGTTACTCAATCCTGGGAAACAAGCCCGCGCGCGGGACCAAGTTCGCCTCGCATTCGAGTCAAATCCGGGCGATCCATGGACGTCGTTTTTTTCCGCCGAGATCTATGCGCAGTTAGGTGAAGACCGGCAAGCGATTGACTACCTGCGCCAGGCAATCGCCGCAGGATTTCTGTCGCGGTCCTTCCTGGATTGGCCACACTGGCGTCTCTACGAACTTCGCGCTCAACCAGAGATTCGTGACTTGCGGGACCAATTGACTGCCAAGATCGCCGCGCTCAGAAAACAGTACTGACTGCGATGACGCCGTCGAGCACGCGGATACAGTCCGTCGACGCTCTCCGCGGCGTAGTGATGATCTTCATGCCCTGGATCACCTGCGGGACTTCTTCCACTCCGGCGCGATGTCGTTCCAGCCGGATGACCTGACTCCCACCACGGGAGGGCTTTTTCTTCACCCGCTCGATTACGCACCTGTGCGCTCCTTGTTCGCGTTCACAGGAGCATGTCGATGGTTCAGCCGGGGCAGCAACATCGAACAACTGTCGTGATTACTCTGGAAGCACGCCCAGCCAGAAGAAACTCCAGCGCGGTTTCGTACTCGGTTTTGGGTCGCGCTCGGGGCTTGCCGGCCGCGTTATTGGGATTGGGCTGTCGGCCGTCGGGTGGTGGTGGATTCAAAACCGGAGCGCGCCGATTGCGATTGCAGTTCTGCCGCAGGAGAACACCAGCCGTGATCCCGCCAACGACTACTTTGCCGATGGTCTTACCGATGAACTGATCCGCAAACTGTCTGTCATCGACTGGCTGGCGGTGCGTTCCCGGACCTCTTCTTTTGCTATCAAGGGCAGGTCACGGAATATCCGTGACGCGGGACAGCAGTTGCATGCCCATTACATCCTGGTAGGTTCTGTCCTTGAAAGTTCTGTCCTTCGCGCCGGCCCGCAGATGCGGATCAATGTCCAGTTGGTTCGGGTGCGCGACGATTTTCCACCAGAATCCGGGTGACGTGCGGGCGTTTCTGGCCCATCAGAAGTGAGGTCCGCGCGGCCGGGGAAGGTCGGGGCCGCGCGTTTGCCGTGGCGGCCGGTCAGTGCGATCCGTCGTCGTTGGCCCAGGCGATGAACTTCGCGGCGATGGATTTACCCAGCTTCACGCCGGCCTCATTGTCCATCTGATAGTGGATGCCGGCCCAGATGCGCGAGTCGCCGGCCTCTTTGCCGAGGGCGCGGATGGAATCGGCTTCCCGCGGGAATAGATACGCCAGCACCTCCGAGCGAGTGGCCGAGAACGTCGAGTGATTCGACGGATAACTGGGAAAGTTCGGAACCGGGAAGAGCGGCACGATTCCGGTGTCGAGTTGATGCGGCCGGATGTACCAGTAGGTGAACTTGCCGTCCTGGCTGGCGATGAACGCGTCGAAGAAAGACGCGGCGATCAGCGCGTAGGCCCGCGCGGCGCGCGGAGGATTCAGGTCCAGCTTGGTTTCGAACAGCCGGCGGTTGGCGTAGACGTACGGCCAGCTATTGATCCCGTCCGGACTCTGCCAGAGCATGGCCTTCCAATTGGTGGTGAAGGTGCGCGGGAAGGTGCGGACGTCGGTTGCCTGCGCGATGACTTCCGGCGAAGTGCAGTCCGGGGGCGGGGCGGGACGGAACTCATTGGCGGCGCTGAGCAGGAAGGGACGCCAGGTGGGGCCGGTGACGTTGCCCGGATTTGTGCCGATCCAGCGGCAGGGGCCGGTGGGAACGGCGCCAGTCCACACCGCGTCGGAGCCGTCGGCCTTGGCGCGCTCAATTACGCGGGCGGCGACCTGGCGGCCGAGGTCTAGCCCGGCGCTGTAGTCGCTGGGGAACTGGACGCCGGCGTAGAGGCGCGACCGGCCGGCTTCCTCGGCCAGCCCACGGAAATCGGCGGCTTCGTCGGGCAGGAGATAGGCCAGGACTTCGGCCGCGGCGGCGGCGACTGCGGCGTGCTCGGAGGGATAGGACGGGCTGCGCGGCACGGCGACAGACGGTTTCAGCGTGGAATCCAATTCGCTGGGACGGGGACGATTGTAGGCATACTTGGATTCCCAGGCGGCGATGGTGGCGTCGTACATGGCGAGGGAGACGTAGGTGAAAACGCGGTGCGGGTATGCGCTGAGAGGCCGGGCTTCGAGGTTGCGGTTGATGAGAATATCGATCCAGCGAAAGGCGGGCGAGCCGGCGTCCCAATAGTTGACCTGGTTGGCGATGCGGGCGTCGTTCTGTGTGGCGACGCTGTGGAGCCAGCCGAGTTCGGCCTGCGTGGCCGCGGCGTCGGGCGGCGGGGGAACGCGGAAGTCCTTGCCGGACGAGATGACCCAGGTTTTCCAGGCGCCGGCCTGGGGTTCGATGAGGTTGGATTGCGCGGAGGCGGCTCCGCTGAGAACGACGGCGTAGAGAAACGCTTTTTTTATCATTGATTCCTCTCCATGCTTCGAAGTCACCCTCTTGGGGCGTGTGTAGGGCTTACACGAGGGAAGAGCGAGAGGTTGAGGTAAAGTCCGCCAAAGTACCGAGGGAGCCTGTGGGGGCCTGAGTGGCGAAACTGCAGACGCAAAGGACTTAAAATCTGTCAGCTGGTAGTCGCACCGTCCACGACCGCACGCTAGTCTCTGATCCTCAATAGGTTTAGGCGAAACACGCTAGCTTGGCATCACACCCGATCCGACCGGCTAGTCGCTGCAAGGGCGCTGGGAAGTTACTTCTACGTTTCTGCCTCCATTGGGGGAACTGGCAGGTGTAGGGCCGTTATTCTCCAGCAAGATTTCCTTCAATACCTGACCGATCTGCATGAATTCTCTTAAGGTCCCTGGCTTCGTGATGTAGTGCCGAATGCCCAATTCTGTAATTTTCGTCTGGTCGCGTGGTGCTGCCGAGGAAGTTATGACGGCGACGGGAACATGGCAGAGGTTTTGATTGTGCCGCATGGCCTCCAATATTGCAACACCGCCGACCTTTGGCAAGTTCAGATCCAGCAGAGCGAGATCGGGAACGGGTGTTGCGGCGTACTTTCCCTCCCCTCGCGCAAGAGCCAGCGCTTCAGCGCCGTCCTCGATGACAGTTAGCTGGATAGTCAAGCCTGTCTTCGCCAACGCAAGCCGCAAGAGATAAGTGTCGGCGGGATTGTCTTCCACCAGGAGGATGCGAAGAGCGTGTCGCCGTCCAGTATTCATACACGTTTCCTCAACAGAGGCTGTGTGAAATGAAACGCACTCCTTCGGTTATAAGAGCACTTGCTTTGCCATTGGCGGCGCTTCCGTGGTTTGAAGTATTTGCAGTCGAGGAGAGGCGGTTTGAGCCAGTCGAACTTACTTCGGGCCCAGGTCATTCTTACGGCCTGGTCTACGACAAGCATGCCGTTACACCTACCAGGCCATGGGAACATTTTCGGGCAAGTGTGTTTCGGCGAATAACACGGGCGGCGCTATGTTGGGCAGCCAGACTGCGGAACTCTTCCTTTGCGGCCCCATCCAAGGGGGAGAGAAACCCGATCCTCCCACTCAACCCCGTTTTCTAGTTGTGAGCGCGTTCGGGTACGAGATCAACGCATCGACCCCGCATCGACCACTTCGCTTCTTTGCCGAATCAATCGCCTTCTTTAGCTTGCCGATTAGCCGATCCGCGACCTTGCGTTCACCGCCCCGGTGGGCGATACCGAAGAAGAGGTTTCGGTCGCCGGCTTCATCGGGCCACAGGATTGCGCTCTCCGTTTTGTGGTAACAGCGAGAGGGTTCCGTTTACGGTGTCGTGAAGGCCAAAGTAGCGGCCGGTGATCTTCGTGGCGGTTCTCTTCTGTTCGTCGTTGACGCCGGTCAGAATTCCATCGGCGTCTTCTTCTTTCAGTTTGCGGACTTTGGCACGTAGATACTGGTCGAGGTTGTTGTCCATCTTTTCGATGTAGATCTTTTTGATCGACCGAAGGGACGGTGTGTCGCCTCCCGTCATGATGCTAGCAACCGCCAGCAGGAAAACCGCGACGCGCGACAGAAACATCAAGCCCTCCTCAACGATAGATCATCCGTCAACGGTGGTTTGATTGGCTGCTTGAAGCGAACGTATACCCCCGCGAACTGGCGTCTCAATAGCCCCAAAAGGGTAGATAAAGGTTCCGACAATGGTGCTAGGCTCTCCCATAGCTGCTGGAGACGTTCGGAAGGGCGAATGTTTGGACGCTTTGTGGCGCCCGATAGGTGGTTTCTGTGCGCTTTGCGTTCGCCCCGTTCAGCCGTGTAGCGCTGCCTATACGTTATGGATCTCAGCCATGTCGGCACACCCTAAAGATCCCCTATGTGGCAATAGCGCTATACTGCCCAGACAGAAATTTCTTTTGAACCAAGAGTCGGTCCATGCTAATCGGGAAACGATTCGAATTGAAGAGATCCGTTATGGTTCTCGATACGGCCAGCGGAAGGCGCGTGGCAATTACGGTTCCGGTCTCCGCAATCCTTAAGGTCACGTCGGAGCCTAGCGGTGAAGACAACCGGATGGTTGATGTCATGTGGGAAAATCGGGTTGTGGCGATGTTTGCCATTGACCTGAACGCACGCGGCATGGAGATTCCTGAGCGGAGCACGGAGGCAGAGGGCGATGGTCCGGTGGTGGTCAATACCGACCGGGGTCCTCCGCTTTTCAATCAAGAGCCACTTCCACCGTTGACCTTCCAGCACGGCCCTGGATCCTGATTTCATTAAATCCTAAAGGATTTTTTGCAAGCCACGAGCGTCACCCCACTGTGCGGGCACAGGGCGCGCTAAGCCGCGTGGAACGGGACTCCCGAGCGAGGCGATGTTTTCCGAGGTGACCGAATCCAGGAGAGCACGAAGCAGGGCAACAAGCGCGGCCGAACAAATGGAGACCGCGCGCAAGACACAGTTGGCGAAGGGCGAGGTTGGTAATACACGGCCGCAAGCCCGTTCCCACATTCTGGGAGTTTGCGCCACGGCTTGAGCAGACCATCCAGACGCTGTGCGCCGACAAGCGTACGGTCGATTTTAAAAGGCGAAACTGAAGACGCTGCTGGCCGATGATACTTTTGGTTCAGCCCGCCTGGACTCCATCGACGAAGCAGTAATTGAGGGCTACACCCAAAGGCGCGCCCGGACGGTTTCCCGTCACAAGAAGCCGCTATCACCGGGTTCGGTCAACCGGGAATTGGCGACATTGGCGCCGCCTCCTCCGCCTTGCCCACTGTCCGCACGCTGTTCAAGTTGCCGCGGGACTTTGTGCTACATTCGTTACGGCACACGTTCGGGACGCGGCTGGGAGAGTCCGGTGCGGATGCCTTCACAATCATGAAGCTGATGGGGCATTCCAGCGTTACGGTTTCTCAGCGGTACGTGCATCCTTCCCCTGAAGCGGTCGAGTTAGCTTTCGAGCGGCTGACACCCTAAATGTGCAAAGAGCCACTTCAAATTCCGCTACACTCAAGGTGGGCCATGCCTAAGCGGTCCGCTTAACTTGCTTATTTTCAACGTGCCCGGGTGGCGAAACTGGCAGACGCAAAGGACTTAAAATCCTTTTCACCGCAAGGTGAGTGCGGGTTCAAGTCCCGCCCCGGGCACCATGAATTTTCTAAATTGGTGGATTGACTTCGGCGCGCCCGATCCCCCCAGACACGCCGGCGGCTGGCATAAGCATGATGCCGCCGCCGGCATGAGCCGGCCGGGTCTTACCGCTGAGGCTGCTTGCTCTTCAGCGCGGGCTTTTCTTCCTCACCGGGGGGCGGGGCATAAGGACTCTGGCCGCCGGCGGACGGTGGCTTCCAACCGTCGTTGGAGGGGCCGTTCTGGAAGAACTTCGCGGTACCGCTGAGGGGATGTCCCTTGGCGTACTTCGCATTGGCCTGGCCGAAGATCTTTCCCGCCCGCAACGTGTCGTCGTGAATCTTCTTGACGAGCATTTGGTAGCGGTCGTCTTCCTGCGAGAACCCCGAGAACACGCTGAGGTCGTTGTTGCCGATGATCACGACGTCGACTCCGGCTACAGAGGCAATGTCATACGCATTAGCCGCGCCGGTGGGAGATTCGATCATCACCACGACGAGAACGTTGTCATTGTAGGTCTTGGCGTAGTCGATGCCGTTGATGCCCCAGATCTTGCGCGCCTGTCCGGCGCCGGAGCTGCGGCGCGCGACGGGGGGGAAGCGAGACCATTTGGCCGCTTCACGCGCCCTTTCCACGTCGTCGACGGTGGGAACGATGACGCCCAGCGCGCCGATATCGGTGGCGTGCTGGATATGCCATTCCTGCGCGTCCGGCAGACGGATCATCGGGATGGCGGCGACGTGCGGGCAAGCCGCGATCATCGCCTCCACATCCTTAAACTCCAGGGTGCTGTGCTGCATTTCGAACCAGGTGTAATCGTAGTGCTTGGCCGCCTCGCAATAGCCTTTGATATCGAAGGTGCTTTGCGTGAAGCTGAAAACCTGCTTGCCTTCAAGAAGCTTCTGCTTGGTGGTGTTATAGAGCGCAGGCTTTGCGGCCTGCGGTTGGGCCATCGGCGCAACGCTCAGCAAGGCCGCGAATGAAACGAAGCGTACAACGGTTGAGAATCTCATCTTTGACTTTCCTTTCCCACTTCGACGAGCAAAGGTACTATGAGCGCGGCCTGTTCAGCCGGTATGCCACGCGATCCTGTCCCGGCCACTATGTATTGTTTATCATCGATCAAACGGGTCATGGGTTACATCGCCGGCGCCCAGATGGCTCCTTCCAGCGGGGAAACCGTTTTTGCTAAGCAGGTAAGCGATGATATCAGCGCACTCCCGGCGGGTCAACTTGCCTTAACACTTGCCTGTGCGGCCTGTGCATCGTTGCCTGGGTAGCTAAGGAGTGCGCGAAGTAGTTGGCGGGAGTTGGTAACGTTCGAGATGGCGAAAGGCGATGAAGAGGGACTGCCGGCTCCGGCAAGCTTGAACCAGCCGGGAGCATAGGAACGTTATGGGGCAGAAGGAAAGTCCGCCCCACGTTTCAGAACTGGTACAGCGGCACGCCCTCGGAGGGCTCGCCGGGGACCGCGCCGGCGGTCACGGGCTCTTCTTCCGAATGAAGCTGGCGGTAGAAGATTCCCGTGTCGGCGAGATAGACTTCGAGTTCGCTGGGGCGCGGCAGGTTGCCCTGAATCAGGGCTTCCGACAGCGGATCCTCGACGTACTTCTGGAGGGCCCGTCGCAGGGGGCGGGCGCCGTAGCTGCGGTCGGCGCAGGTTTTCTCCAGGATGTATTTCGCGGCATCCTTGGTCAGCCGGATCTTGATCTGCTTGGCTACAAGGTTCTTGTTCACCTGGTGCACCAGCAGCTCCATGATCTGGATCAGGTCGTCGTCGTTCAGCGACGTGAACAGGATCACTTCGTCCAGGCGGTTGAGGAATTCGGGATTGAAGGCCCGCTTCACCTCGCTGCGCACCATGTCCTCGACGTTGGACGGGATGCCGCTCGACGCGGGAGCTTGGAAGCCCATGTGTCCGCGCTTCTCCAGGAATCGCGCACCCAGGTTGGAGGTCATGATGATGATGGTGTTCTTGAAGTCCACCGTGTTGCCGAGGCCGTCGGTCAACTGGCCGTCTTCAAACACCTGCAGCAGGATGTTGTAGACATCCGGATGTGCCTTCTCGATTTCGTCGAGCAGGATGATGGAATACGGGGCGCGCTTCACGCGCTCGGTCAACTGGCCGCCTTCCTCGTATCCGACGTAGCCGGGAGGCGAGCCGATGAGCTTCGACACGGAGTGCTTTTCCATGAACTCCGACATGTCAAAACGGATCAGCGATTTTTCGCTGCCGAACAGAAACTCCGCCAACGCGCGGGCGACTTCGGTCTTGCCGACTCCGGTGGGGCCGAGGAACAGGAACGATCCGGCCGGCCGCGCCGACGATTTGAGCCCGGCGCGGGAGCGACGGATGGCGCGGGCCAGCGCCGAGATGGCTTTCTCCTGGCTGATTACCCGTTTGTGCAGCTCAATCTCGATGCGCAGTAGCTTGGTGATCTCTTCTTCCTTGATCGCCGTCATGGGCACGCCTGTCCAGCGCGCCACCACGTCCTCGATATCGTCTTTGGTGACGATGCCCGTGGAACTCTCGTCGAGGTTGTACTTCTCGCGCAGCGCGCGCATATTCTCGCGCTCCTTGCGTTCCTCATCGGAGTAGAAGCGCGCCTTCTCGAACTCGTGGTTGGCGATGGCGTTTTCCATGCGGTGCACGATGAATTTGATGCGTTTCTGGATGTCGGCCAGCTCCGCCGGCAGTGTGGTCTGGCGCAGTTTGACGCGGGCGCCGGCCTCGTCGATCAAGTCGATGGCTTTGTCGGGCAGGAAGCGGTCGGGAATATAGCGGCTGGAGGTGTAGACCGCCGCCTCGATGCATTCGTCGGTGTACCCGACGGCGTGGAATTTTTCGTAGCGGTCCTTGATGCCGAACAGGATCTTCACGGCATCTTCTTCGGTCGGCGGGGGGACCTTTACGGCCTGGAAGCGCCGCTCCAGTGACCGGTCCTTCTCGATCGACTTGCGGAACTCGGCCGGAGTGGTGGCGCCGATGCACTGAATCTCGCCGCGGGAAAGCGCGGGTTTGAGAATAT
>JACXTT010001560.1_pt1 | contig 37884 bp, 38 predicted proteins | sample 9270951 | NCBI WGS metagenome assembly JACXTT01 (sample SAMN15532306, study PRJNA645909) | rock metagenome | isolation source: weathered quartz diorite | place: Puerto Rico | collected 2017-06-21
TCAGGGCACTTTGGTTTGGACTCCTCAATGTCTTCGAACCCGACTGGTGTCGCTGCCTTGACCAAAGAATCCCTCTGCGTGGGCGAGTTAGCAGCGGAGTGATGGGCTTTTGTTAGTTAACACTTCGCAGTACTTCCCCGTTCGTTTGGCGGTTTTGAGTCGATCCTCGGCTATCTGAGGAAAGACAATTGATGCTCGGCCGACCTGCAGGGCGTTCGGCCTTACGTTAGTTATTTTAGGCCAATCTCGGAGTACGTTCTACCGTATTTACGGAAAAAAGTGGACATATTAGCCGAACCATGTCGCGCGTTGACGAGAATATACACCGGGTGCTGAAGGACCATGGGCTAACCGAGTATGAGATCAAGACATACCTCAAGCTCATCTTCGACGGTCCCGCTACCCCCTACGAGATCAGCGAGAGTGTCAAAATTCCGTACGCGCGGGTGTACGGCACTTTGGAAGAATTGGAGAAGCGCCGTTGGATCCGGGCGCGTCCAGGTCGACCCGTAATCTACGAGGCAAACCCACCTAGGTCTGTCGCCGAACTCGAACTTGAGCAGAAGCAGGCCGAGATGGAATCGTTCACGGGACTGATGAAACGAGACCTTCAGGCAATCTACGAGAAACGGGAGACGGTCAAGCACATCAGCCTCTGGGTTGTCCACGGTGGGGACAAGGTTTCGGAAAAAAATACTGAGCTGATCAGTCAGGCGAAATCCCGAGTGTACATCCAGCTGTCAAGCTTAATCCCACAGGAGGTCGAGGAGCTCAAGAACGCGATCAAGTTTGCTCGCGAACACGGCGTCCCTGTCAAGATCGTCTCTTTCTCCAACCCTCGCTTCGTTGATTCCAAGAGCCTTAACGTCCTTGCGGAGGAGGCAGAAGTGGGTATTATCGAGGAACCGAACCCTGACTCTGTACGCCCCATGAACATCTGCGCAGTCGACGGACGAGATGCCCTAATCACATTTCTGTGGAATCTAGAATCACCAGCAGACCCAGGTGGAAGAATTGCATTCCGACTGTCTGACGAAGAATTTTCTGGAGTAGTGGAAAGGTACTTTGAATATTTTTGGCTTCGCTCTAAGAAACTAGGCTAGCGCAACTACCTGGGTTGTGGAGTAGGACTACCGGGCGGGGGTGCTTGACCAGTAGATCCTTGCGGCCGAGAGTCTAGTTGAGCCATCAGCATCATCAGCTTCCGAGTTTCGTCGAGCCTTCTTATCATTCCTTGCAATTCGTTTCGGTAATAGTCGCGTTGTGAGTTATAATCAGTGTCAGTCATTTCGCCTTGCATGTATTTGCCCTGCAACGACATGAATCCAGATAGGGTCGTTCCGCCCAGTTGCTCTCTGAGATTCGCAAGGCTCTTACCAACAATATCGTTTAGCTGTGATGCTCGGTCTGACAACATCCTGGTGACCTTGTTGATTTCCTCCTTGATCATGGAGGTGCGTTGCCGGAACCCGTTGAGCTCCACGACAACCTTCTCTATACCAAGCTCGCTCATGTGAACAGATACCTATCCCGAATACGCAGTAAGAATGTGCATTGTGGCCCGATATTAGACAAAGTCGTAACTTCGAGCTCCCTCACTTGGTGACCACTTGCTCGGGCTCAGGAGTCGGACGATCATGCTTGCGATGACGAGCCTTATCATTTCTCCTATCTCTCGCATCAGGTTTCTTTCTCATCGCGTAGGCTCTGAACAGAAGATTGAGCATTGTAGGCAGTTGAATCAGGCTCGTTTAGCGAGCAGTCCCTCGACACGATAAAGCCGCCGTTACTCCGATGAGGGTAATGATTGTTTTCCGACTCTTTGTAACGGTACAAACGGACCTCGTGTTACGCGGTGTATATTCGACTCTTGGTAGGGCACGCTTTCACCGCAAATCAAAGGAGGTAGGGGTCGGTGCTCAGCTGGTTAAAGTGGAAGATTTACGCCTTGAGAACACTCTTCAAGAATCGATAGGGCAGGGTCAATTCCCCCCCTCGAGAATCCAATTTTCTTCCTCCCCATCTTGCTCGCACAGTGAAATAGTGAAACGTGAAATCGCATTGATAATCGGTGTTCGAGATTCTAGAGGTTCGCGCCGCAGTTCGAACAGCGCGTGCTGGTTTCGAAATTCAGTGTACCGCAATGGCTGCATCTCACCTTTACTATTTCCCTGGTTACTTCTCGGAAGGTTTCTGAACCGGCAGATGGTTTCTTGAAAGGTTGAGTCTGCATCACACCCATCATCACTAGCATTATCGCTATTAGAAACATGAAAAAGCCCAAGGCGATAGCCAGAAAGTTGTCCCCTGCAAGTACAACCAATCCTACCGATAGGAGGAGTAGGAGGAGCCCCGTGGAGGTCGTCGGGCTGAGAAATTTCGCCTGCTTAGCCGTTTCAGCTGGGTCAATCTCAGACAACGAGGAACCCGATGGCGAGATGCAATCGAAACTTGGAAATGATAGCGTAACTTCGCGGTGTTAGATGGAGTAACAGGGGAGTCGCAAATAATGATCAAAGGCTCGTTCCCTGGACGCATTTTTGATCGCGTCCTTGTACGTTCTTTACCGCCCGATTACGAGCAGTGCCACTCTGAAAACCCACTCAAGAACGAGATCGACCCGATTCTGGCCAAACAACAGCATCTAGATTACATTTCAATCCTGAAGGAGTGCGGAATAGAAGTGACTGTTCTCCCTAGATTGAGCAGATACCCAGACTCCGTATTCGTGCAGGACCCTGGATTGATCGGTGCGGAACCGCCCATCCTTTGCAGATTCGGACTTCCTTCTCGACGCGGCGAGGAGGAAGCGCTACTCCAAGACTTGTCAACCCTCAATCTCCTAAAAGGACGTCCAAGACGAATAGTGTCCGAGGGCACTCTGGAAGGCGGCGATGTCTTGGTCACTCAGAATCACCTCTTTGTCGGCACGACTGGTAGGTCGAACCATGACGGAGCAGGCCAACTGGAAAGGTACCTCGGCAACATTAGATTGACCCGTGTCCGGGCGAACGCTTTCCACCTACTATCGGGGTGTTCGTATTTAGGATCCAGGACGATTCTATTGGCTCCGAGTATTGTCAACCCTGAAGTGTTCGCAGGCTATCGAATTATTGAGGTACCGGACCGCGAGGCCTACGCTTCAAACACACTTTACCTAGGCGATGGAAGGGTCCTGATGCCTTCCGGATATCCGCGGACTTGCAACAAGCTGAAAGACGCTGGGTTCTCTCCGATTGAATTGGACAACTCAGAGTTCTGGAAAGGCGATGGTGCGATCACTTGCCTCTCATCGCCCGCCTACAACGTGCCACTATCCTGAGCGGATCTGACACGTTTCGATCGCGTTTGAGACTGGGTTTGTCCGCAAAAAAGGGCTAAGAGGGACAGCGTGAGCGTGCACTTCATGATAGTCAAAGACCCAGCTCTCAAGGGTGAGTCATGGGGGACCGGAGTCTCCTGGTTACTCAGCGAAGGGGGTCCCTCGATTCGATATTGGACGTTCCGTGACTTGCTAGGCTACGATGAGGACGACATGGAGTGCGTCAAAGCTAGGAACCAAATCCCAACTTGGAATCCGGTCGCAACCATCTTGGCAGAAGAACATGCTGAGGGGTACTGGGGCGAGAGGGAAGATGTCTATTGGCCAAAGTGGCGGGCGACGGTTTGGCCGCTTATTCTACTGGCCGAATTTGGAGTGCCTGAGGACGAACCCGGAGTCAAGAGGGCATGTGAATATTATCTCAAGACGATGGATGGACAGGATCGGTCGTGGCCCATGCTCGACCACCCTGAAGGGGACATGAGGGGTTACCGGTCCGTTTGGGAACCATGCGTCACCGGGAACATGGCTAGGACTCTGGTGCAATTCGGGTACGGGAACGACCCGAGAGTGGAAGAAATGTTCCGGTGGCTCGTGAGCACCCAATATGAGGACGGGGGTTGGAACTGCGACCAAGCCGACAGGAAGAATATCGTCAAGCATGGGTCGTTTATGTCAACTATCGAACCTTTGTGGGCCTTTTCCAGTCTAGACGCCACTCGTTGGCCGAAAGGAGGCAAGGAGGCCGTTGCAAGAGGATGCGAATTTCTTTTGACGCACCGATTGTACAAATCGGACCACACGTTCCAAGTGATCAACGAGGAATGGACCAAGTTGCATTTTCCACTATTCTACCTCTACGACATTCTCCATGGACTCCGTGTACTGTCTGCGCTGGGCTATCTGGGAGATAAGCGGACATATGATGCAATCGGGTTGCTGAAATCCAAACATCTCGGACATGGCAGGTGGCCTTTAGAGTCATCGTATGCAAGAGCGATCAAAGGCAATCTTGTCAAGGATGGGAGTGAGTGGAAGATGGTCAGAGGCGAAGACGTCGCTGACGTGCCCAAAGTTTATGATGAGTTGGGAAAGATTGGTGAAGCAAACCCGTGGATCACCTTGAATGCGCTAAGGGTGCTTGGAAAAATGGAGCAATTGTGAGTGATGAGAGTTGACTGATGCACCTGGCTCGAAAGAGTCGCAGAAGAGAACCTACGGCTACATCGATTCATTGACTAAGGAAGCCAGAAAAGGCCTTACTCAAGAATTCAACGCCAAACAAAAAGGTCTCGCTTTCAACAAAGTTCCGGAGATTCTGTCTAAGATAACCGTCGACTGGTTCCAAAAACGTGACAAGAACGTGCGATTGTCGCACGAGGCGACAAGTGAAGCGAGAAACGGGATTGTCCGCATGACTTTCAAGGGTGAAATGAAGACTTCTAGGTTCGTAATGCGACTAGATGCAAACTTCTCAGTCTCGGGGCAGTCACCGGATTCGCCTTCCTACTTGAAAGACCTAAGTTTGGCTGTAGATAGCCGAGACTTTCTCTCCTAGGACCGTAGGTCCTTACGAACAAGGCTCGCGTAGCCCAGTTTCTCGCAGCCTTCGGGGGCATCGCAGTAGCCCTATTGGTGCTCGACGAAATCTGGATGTCTCCGCTCAACGACCCGCTTGCGACAAGGCAGGCCATCACTGGAGCCCTTGTATCGATTGGAGGGCTCATTATCAGGCTTCTCGTTCAAGTGAAGACTGCACTCGTGGATAGGCTCACCGGCGATGCGTATGTCGTCTCGACTGACGGTGGTGAGCAGTCCTTCAAGTCCAAGCAGGTCGCATACGCGAGGATCACCGAGCTGCTCTCAGCCGGGATAACTGCGAACAGGCTGAAGCTGTTCAGACTGGAAACAAGAACCCAGACGGATGGTTCCGGGGTCGTAAGAGAAATAGACCTTTCGTTGACCGAGGGTTAGATTGTTTGGTAGCCCGGGGGAGATTCGAACTCCCGTCGACGGGTCCAAAGCCCGTCACTGACCGGGACTAGGATCCCTTGCTAGTCCGCTACACCACCGGGCTACATAGCCGCTCGGCGCGATTGTCAAGATGATAAGGCTTCTTTGCGTCAGGACGCTTCCGACCATCTACTGGGCCTAAATTGCGGTTTGATTCGGCACCGTTCGATCTATGTTACTGCGGGACGGGTTAGTCCACAATACATAGGCAAGGAATGGTAGAACGAGAAAGACATAGGCAAGTGGAAACACGAAGAGTATCCAGAGTCCTCCAACTAGTATGGCCCAATGTATGTTGCGAAGACGCGGCCCGTAGACGTTGGTGTAGGCCCAAACGGCTATCAGTCCCACGACTACATTCGTAATCCAGTCGGTCAAGGCAAGCAAGCTACCCGGATTGCTCTTGCTGACGTTAATGGTGTAGAATTCTATCTGAGAAGCATCCCAAAGAAAGAGCACGAAGAGGATGATGCCTGCAATGAACATCGTTAGTTCATGGACCAGCTTATCGCGGTTGTAGACTAAAGTCAGCAACAGCATTGTGCCGGATGCGACTGCGACTGCATACGCCATTAGTTCGAGCCAGAAAAATGGTAGCGAGGATTCAATCACCCATAGCAGCCAACCTGGAGCAGGAGGCGTGTTTGTAATGCCTATCGCGGAGATTACTAGGCCTGTGGTGATGGAAATGTACGTTAGCCATCCAATACCAAGCCCAGGCACGAATGTGGGGAAGCCGACCATCACATTGTTTGTGAATATACCCATTGCATCGATTCCCGTGGGCACATCATTCCTGAGAGCCTGCGCGTCTCCCATGGGGATGGGCACCGTGGTGAAAGCGAGGATCAGCAGGAACTGGAGTATCGTTGTGGCAGCGAATATGCTAAACCGCAATTCTTTTCGTCTGGTCGCGACTATCTGAGCGAATCCAGCCATTCGCTTTATGCTCCGACCGTCCGTTTTTCCATTACTATCGCATCCTCTCCGTCAGAATAGTATCCTGAGATTGTTCCGGTCCTGATGAACTTGTGCTTCGAATAGAAATTTGTGGCAGCGTCGTTTGACTTTCTCACTTCGAGTCTCAAGGTCAATCCTGGCGATAATCTAGTTTCAAGATTGCGTAGCATCATTGTCGCAACGCCTCGTCTCCTCTCGTTTGGGTGGACCGCTATGGACACAAGATGGAATTGGTGGTCTTCGTCCCACTTGTCAACAACAGCGTAACCGACAATCCTTGAGTCGAGACTTGCGACTATGAAAGTGTCAGGGTTCTTTCGAGAGAGTTCTGAAAGTAGCCACCAGGGGTAGGGATCCTTGAAGCAGAGTTGCTCCAATTCGAAAACCGAAGCGAGGTCTTCTACCCGGTATTCTTTGATCACGAGCTTTCCGGCGGTCGAATCTAGCACTGGTCGGGTTTCCCTCCTTCTTGCTCTGCGTTCTTTGTAGCCTTCACGAGGGCGCTGGCGACGTTTTGGCGCCCCATCGCTATTATGTATGGTCCTAATCGAGGGCCTGATTCCGACCCGATCAGGACTCTATAGAGCGTTCTGAACAACTTTCCCGGTTCTACTCCAAGTTTCCTTGCCGTTGTGAATATCACATTCTGGAGGTAGTTTTCGTCCTCTGGGCTGGCACTGATGATCGTGGACAGGTCTAGGAGGGCTTCTCTAATGGGGCCTTCAACTTTGACGCGGGCGGCCGGAGTTGAAGAAGGCTCCATGTCCTTCGCCCAATTCTCAGCCTCTTCCCACCTTTCCTTGAATCTAGGGTCGGAGGCGCCAATCTTGAACCCGTACCCCGCCAACTTTTCCAGAACGAACGATTCCACGTTTCCTTTCGGGGCGACCTTTGCTAGGTAGACCAAGAGGTTGTGGGGAACGTGAGGTCCCGGTCTGCTAGGGGGTTTCATGTTCCACACGTACTCGTACAGCCCGCGAAGTTTCGCCTCCTCTCTTGAGTCTGACACTTTCTTGGTCCCAAAGTAGACCTCTTCGATCGAGTCCAGCTCTTCGACATATGTTGGAATATCCTTGAGCCAGACGGCTCTGGCACCGGTGCTTCGTTTGAACATCAAGAGCAAAAGACTCTGGGGCGGTCCGTACCTAAGCCATAGCTGAGGCGCGAAGATATTTCCAACCGACTTGGATACTTTCCTCCCTGTCTTGTCTAGAAAGTGCTCATATCTGGTATGGTAGGGTGCAGGCTCGCCCAGTACTTCCTGCATTATCTTATCGTTCACGCGGACGGACTCGATCAGGTCCTTTCCATACGGCTCGTAAGCTATCTTCAATGCTGACCATCGGGCCGCGAACTCGACCTTCCAGCTGAGCTTGCCTTCTCCCTTGAAAACGTCAGCTTCTCCCTTGTGTCCGCATCCTTCCAGCCGTGACCCTCGCAGTTCCATCCCGTCGCACGAATAGCTGATAGTATGAGTGTCTCGATTGTACGCTAGCGCTTTCGTCGTGTAGATTCTCCCGCAGTTTTTGCAGATTGCAAAGTAGGGGAGAACCTCCGTGTACTTTGCCTGGCCCATTGTCTCTTTGATTATTTTTCCAACTTTCTCGGCGTTCGATAGGATCTTGTCGATTTGCTTGCTGAAGAGCCCCTTAGCGTAAGACTCCACTGCTGAAACATGAGTATACTGAATACCGGTTTTGTCCAAGGCGTCTCTGAGCAGATTGCTCATGTGTGAGCCGTAGTTTGCGTGGCATCCGAACGGGTCGGGAATGTTTGAAACCGGGAAGCCGATGTACTTAGTCAAGGAACTCGGAAGCCCGGCCGGGACCTTCCTCAGGCCGTCCTTATCGTCAGTGAACAGGATGAGCTCCGATCGGACTCTCATCGAATCTAGGGCCATCCTGACGCCATGAGCCCTGGCGACATCAGCATAGTTTCCGAGGTGAGGTATGCCCGAGGCTCCGAGTCCGCTTTCAACTCTGACTGGTTCTTGAAACCGGCCGATCTTTCGCTCTCTTTCCGCTATTCGTTGGGCGACGCTGTCCATCCAAGTTCCCCGCCCGATGATCTGGGTTGACTCCTTCGGTTCAGATTCCAAAGTGGGAGGGTCCACGAGTCTTTCCGCCTCTGGGAGAAATAGAGTTGTTGATAAGTCATAAATCATCCCTGACCGATTACGTCGTAAGTGGCAGCTGGTTGTCCGCCCAAGTCGAAGGGTTCCGGGCTTCGAGCTTTCTAGCGGCCCAGACGGACCGGGTCCGCGAAATTTCTCAGGGGAAGAAGGCATTAGCAGCAATTTCTGGCGGCGTTGACAGTACAATTTCCACCGTCTTGGCTCGCCAAGCGCTCGGTGACCGGTTGATTCCGGTTTTGATCGATACTGGGTTCATGCGTGCCGGTGAGCCGGAGCGGGTTAGAGACCGGTTAGCCAGTTCGCCCTTAGCCTTGAAGATCCGACTCGTCCATGCGGCGGGCCGATTCTTCAAGGCGGTCGCGGATGAGTCTTCCGCGGAAGAGAAGCGGACGCGATTTCGCGAGACCTTCTATCAGATACTGAAGGAAGAGGCTGACAAGTTGGGCTGTGAATATTTGGTCCAAGGGACCATTGCCCCCGATTGGATCGAGACCCAGGGAGGAATTAAGACGCAGCATAATGTTTTGGAGCAGGTCGGAATAGATCCAGCGGCCAGATACGGGTTCAAGCTTATCGAACCATTGTCCGAGCTGTACAAGGATCAAGTGCGTAGCCTGGCTAGGCATCTTTCGGTGCCGAGCGAATTCTCTGATCGGCAGCCCTTCCCCGGTCCCGGTCTTCTTGTAAGGTGCATTGGCACGGTCAAGAAAGCGAAAGTTGAGGCTCTAAGGTCAGCGACTGTTGTGGTCGAGAAAAAGCTGGGGCCTGTTGGGTCGAGCCAGTATTTCGCAGCTGTCATAGAGAACCGGTTTGTTGAGGAACCGAACCCGAAGCTCTTGAGGAAAGACGCGGCCGATTCATTGGGTCTGCCTGAGGACGAGGTCAAGGCCCAAGCCTTCGCGGACAGGGTAACCGGCGTGAAGGGTGACGCGCGCTCATATGGTCGACTGGTGGGCGTGACTCTGCGCCCGGAGACACGCGAGTCGTACGGCTGGCTTCACGACAAGCATCAGGCACTCCAATCAGCCCTCGCGGAAAACTTCGCCGATGTCACTCGTGTAGCGATACTCGTCAAAGATAAGCGGGGAGAGTCATCTTTCTCGATAATCGTCCGTGCGGTCTCGACCAGAGACTACATGACGGCTAGTGTGACACCCGTCTCTTGGAAAACATTGAAGGACACGGCGGATGAGATCTTGAAGAATTCTCAGACTGTCGGTCAAGTCTACTTTGACGTCACACCCAAGCCACCCGCAACAATAGAGTTCGAATAACCAAAATGACTGTCGTCCCGGTAGTCTACACGAAAGGGCAGTACAATCATCTCATCGCACGCACTTTGCAGGACCTAGGCGCTCAATCCAAGCTTCTCCCCGCCGGAACGAGAATGGTGGAGCTTCACAAGCTTGGGGCAGACGCGGTAGTCATGGGTGGTGGCCCGCAGCGCGTTCGAAGCGTGGAAGACCTTACTCCAGAGCTCTCGAGTGCAGCAAGCCTGATCCGGGAAGTGGACGTCCCACTACTCTGCATTTGTGTGACCCATCAACTATTGGCCACGGTCAATGGTGGAGCGACTGGACCCGCGCCCAAGCCAGAGTTCGGGCCCGTTGACATATCGATTATTGACGAGGACAGTATTCTGCGCGGGACGGGTCCCCGCTTCACGGCATGGGAATCGCACCATGACGAGGTCGTCCGAATGCCCGAGGGATTTCGGGTATTGGCGAGCTCGGACAATTGCAGCGTCCAAGCGATGAGGATGGAAAAGGCGAACGTTTTCGGGGTCCAGTTCCACCCCGAGGTCACTCACACAACGAAGGGGACTGATGTTTTTAGGAACTTCCTGCAAGCCGTCCGGAAATAGAATCCATATCCACTATTGATTCTCGTTCTGCTAGTGCGGTGCGTACTCTCTTCGCCAGCTCCTCGCCGGACATTCCAAAGAGGACCGTCCATCCATCTTGGGCACTTCTTATCGGGTGGACCTTGATTCCCTCATCTTCAACCATTTTCATCTCGTCGCCAGCGCTGCGATAGTTTACCTCGGGAACTAGGAGGTCGGTGATCTTGACCTTTTCCGCTTTCAGGATGCCCACGAGTTTGCCTGCCTCTCTGCCTCTGCCGCCTAATCCGCCAACAGGACCCACATCCATTTTCAACCCAATAGTTCCAGTCATCACTTTCGATTGAGCGATGGAAATGCCCGCTAGTTCTGAGATCAGCGCGTTCAGCATAGCGTATCCAGCGCTGGGACCAGAAACGCCCTGTCCGGGCGCTCCTTCCAGAATGCTCCGGATCTGGAAGTGGACATGGAATCGAGCAAGATTTACTCTCGTCTTCGACCACAACCACGCTCGAACTGCCTCAACCGCGTTCTCGGCGCTATGAACCACTGAGTCATCCGGGACGAAGGACTGGCCAAGAACAGTTGAGCTGGCCTGTCCCGTCACTGAGACCGGTCGTTCTCCCGGAGTCAAGGGGCGGATGGTGCATTGGATCGTGAGGATCCCGCCCAACCCCCGGTCGCTGGTGTACAAGCCGTACGAGACTCCAGGGGTCTGTTGCGGGAGGATCAAGGCCTCTGCGATCTCCCGATGTTCTTTGTCCTCTAGGGTTTCGAGGCTCGAGATCGCTTTCTGGAAATGGTAGAGGCGGATCTTGTAGTTGTCCTTGTCTACTGTGTCTCCCTCCATCCTGATCTCTTCCTGCTTGTAAATGTCCAAGACTTCTTTGAGCCGGTCGAGGTCATCTTGGTATTTGTCGAGGACGCGCTGTATCGGGGCGTTGTCCTTGCGAGCTTGGGTCAGCTCTCTAGCTGCCGCAACTTCTGACGCCCAGAGCCTGTGCGCCTCCGAGACGGTTTCCGCGACCCCTCGCGGGCTGAGGACGCGTTGTCTTCGGAACAATCGAGTGATCTTTGCGGCCCCTACTTCCGGGTGAATGTACTTCTGGAAGGTCCGGAGGTGAATCGCTAGGACCTCGGTCCATTCCGTGTCATTCAGGGGTGCGTGGACGTAGTAGATGTTAGGCTCGAACCGGTCTTTTGTCGCCTGGTCGATCAGCTGTTCCTTGTTCGAGGTTGCGATGACGACGACCTTGTCCTCTGGGCGCAGTTCGCTTAGCTCCGCTTTCATCTGGGCGAGGATCTTGTTGCTGGATGGGTCGCCTCCCCAGAATATCGCGTCCGCCTCGTCCAGTAGTAGGATGCATGGGCTCTTCTGCCGGATCAACGCGAAGAGTTCCTTGACTCGTTTTTCGGGGTCACCCATGTAATTGGCGCCGCTCATCAGCTCGCCTCCCCTGACTTTGATGAACCCGACATTATTCTCGGCCGCGGCCACCATCGCTATCAACGTCTTTCCCGTCCCGGGTGGTCCGATGAGCAGGAATCGCGGGTTGGCTTCATGCCCTAGCTCGCTCATTACAGGGTTGAAGGCTAGCGCGATATGGTTCAGGACTTTATGTTTGATATCGTGCAGTCCCCCGATGTCGTCCCGTGACTGTTTTGGCTTCATCACGTAAACAGCGTCGATAATCTCCTGCGACTTCTCCTGTTCAGAATATAGCTTGATGTTCCGGCTGGCCTTGACAAAGTCCTCCATGCTGACATTGAACTTGGCGCGGGCTGTAGCCATGGTTCTTTCGCCTCCCGTGCTCGTACCTCGAAGCTCCTCTCGCAAGTGTCCCTCTTTCGTCCGGCGCACTTCCCGGAAAACCTCTTGGATGTCGCTCGGAGTAAGGGAACTCTTCCTCCGACGGGTGATCTCCTGCTCCACAAGCTCCAGCAAGTCCTCCGCCCTCAGATTCGTGTATCCTTCTCGTTTCAGCGAGTCCGAGACTACCGCTAGCAACATGTCCCGAGTGATGTCATCGTTCAGGTTAACCTTCCACAATCGTCTGCGAATATCTTCCCTGATCTTCTCGTAAGCGTTGGTCGCGACGACAACTAGCGTCCGCGATTTTCCGTTGACAATCTTGTCCAGCCACCTGTTCAGTTCATCCTGCAACCTAGTGTCCTCGATCTCGGCCCCGGTCTCTCCCTTGACCTTCCGGCCGAAGCTCTGGAACTCGTCAATGTACACGACCGACGGGATCGTGCTAGCATAGTCTAGGAACCGACCGAGCTGGCGTGTACTCTTTCCATAGAACTCCGAGTACACGTCCGAACCCTTCAGGATGATCGGCGTCACGAGTAAGCCACTCTTGTAGCCCTCGATCAGCATCTGGCGCAACGCGACCATTGTCAGGAAAGTCTTCCCCGTCCCGCTGTCCCCAGCCAGGCATACGGCTTTCGGAAGCTCCTCTCGGCCGAAGTACTTTTCCAAGACAGGGTGCCGGAGAACGTGCAACCTGAACGAATCGAGCAGGAGGTTGAACTCCTTTTCCCGCCCGATCATGTTCGTCGGCGAATACTTTTCGGGTGGATATTCACGGTCCAGCCTCTCCTGGATCTTCCGGAACCTTCGCGGTGACACCTTGGCCTTGCTCCATCGCATGTACGACCGGTCTACCGACTTTAGCGCGAGAAACGAGAGTCTCCGAAGTGCCGGGTGCTTGTCCCACCAGGGTCTCACTGAGCCGAATAGGAATTCTGACAACTGATCATCGTTCGAGGCCATACGCTGTTGTGTCTTTGTAGTCATCTGTTCTTAGTCATCCAATAGTGGTTTTAGGTCGAGGAATCGGTCCATCATCTCCCGAGTGATGTATACTATCAGGGCGAGGATGGCGACGAAGAAGAGCGAGAAGAAGTCGAGTAGAGAGACGATAGTGAGGTTGACAAAAAACAGGTTCTGGGCGACTAGTATGACTACAGCTTCTCCGATCATAACGATGATGCACAGTGCAAAGCCTGTGAGTAGGGCTCGGAAGATTATGTCTGTCCAGAGGTAGAGCTTGTTGCCCCGGTCTATCGGCGGAAGATGCTTCTCGAGCCTCCTTCTCTCGTCTTCAAACTTGATCCAACGGTAGCCGACAAAACCGAATTGGACGCTCAGAGCCAAGTAGACTAGTTTGACCCATAATGGGAAAGCGCCTCCGAATTGTAGCACCCAGCCGGTAAACGAGGACCAGCCGATTGCACCTGGAGGTTGTCCCGGCGGGGCTTGGTCGAAATTAGCGAACATCGTTAGGTTGAGGCTGCCGCCGCTCACATAGAAGGAGGGAATCTGAGTTGAGTTTCCCTGCCCAGCAGGATTGTTCAGGGTAATTGTTGCGGTATAGCTTCCCGGCAGTGAGAAGAAAACCATCACGGTGTAGAACTGGGTTGTGTTAGTGGAGAGCGAAAATGTTCTCGCCGGAATCGTCTGGTTGCTGATCTTGGCAGCGGTAATGTTTCCCTGCACGACAATCTTCTGGATCGAATTCTGGTTCGAGTCGACCTTCAGGGTTCCTCCTGTGTAGAGGTGGACGGTTTGCTGGGAGGAGGTCGTGTCTCCTCGAGCAGGGGCCGCAAGGAGCAATATGACAAGTAGGAAGGCCAGGGCGAAACCTGCTCTTGCTCTGCTCACCTTCACTGTTACCAGCTTTAACACGATGGTATTGAACGCCATAAGAACGACGGAGGAAACGCTGTCTCCATGGTCCAGTGGCATTCTCCAAAACGGCAATGGAAGGTAGACTAAGCCCTCGTAACTCTGCGGGAAGGGTCGGAGTTACAGTGGCGGCATCGGGCTTTTTAACCAGCCTTGAAGTCTTGCAAGAACCAGACTAGGAGGCAGCTATCTCGGAAGCTAGGCCAAGTTGGTTTGCAGGGCTGTCGGACAGACTTAGGTCTCGAGTTCCGCTTTTCGGGATAGCGGCCGTCTGTGTCCTGATCGAATTGTTCTACTTCGAGTATATGGTCGCACGTGGAATGCTTGACAAAGCGGTTCAGTTGCCGATTGGCGGTTGGCTTGTACCCTTCTCCGTCGCTGTAGCGTTGGCACTCGGGAATGCGCTCCTTTTGACTTGCCTCTGGCAGAACCTATTCGCCCGGACTGTCTACACGGGACTGAGCTCTGACCGTCGGGTTCGCAGAATAATCTACCCATTACGTGTCGTACGAACTGCGTCTCTAATCCTTGCTCCGTTCACTATGATTCTGTTCCTACCGTACGTTATCGAGTCCACCTGGTACATCAACGCGGCAACGGGGCTGGCCGGTTCTGTGCCCTCTCTAAATGGGAGCATCGACGGCTTCTACTCTTGGTCGTACGGTCTGTCGAGGATTGATGGGTCGACTAAGTTTGTCATTTCTCAGCTCTTGGCTTCGCTCGGTGCCCTGTTCGTTTCCGGACTAGTCCTGTGGACGACAAGGGGACCCCGAGGATTCACTTCTCTGGTCAGACGGCGAAGGCTGAAGTAAGTTTTCCCGGAAGAGACTAATCGTTCTCGATCAGTAGCTCGGTAATCCGGCTAACCGCGCCTAGCGAGTTGGGTTCAACAATTCCTAGCTTCTCGGCCAAACCGATCTTTCCAGTTGCTTTTCCAAAAGCAACAATACCAACCGCATGTTTCTTGTCTGAGCCGAGGATCTGGACTGATGTTCGAAACTGCCCGAGTGCTGCAGTAGTCAGGAGCGGAATCGCCAGTACGTCAGGCTTGTGGGACCTTACCGCCACGACAAGTTGCGCTGGAGACAGATCCGAGCCACCGTCGAGCGGCGTGAAGCCGCAAGCTTTCAGCATCGTGAGCATTAGCGTATGTTCGAAGCTGTGCGGGTCTCCCGTCATACTAGCTACCATTACCTTCCCGTGAATCCTTTTTTGTTCGACTCGAATCTTGCCCTTCACGGCCTCCAACGCCTTCTCTGCCGCTCGCTCCGACTTTTCCACCTGGTCAGAACTGTACCTTTCGACCTCGTGAAGGTCGGTCGCTATGTTCATCGCCTCGGAGATCGCGTCGATAACATCGTTGGATTCTCGTTTCTCCTTGGAAATCTCGGATGCGATCCTGACCGCGGTCTCCTCCTCTCCTTTGAGGATCGATTCGATCAGAACAGACTCCTTCGTAGGCTCAGAGCCCCTTTCGACCATCAAGGTCGCTTCTTTGTCGTCAGTAGTCATAAAATCCGCCCTTCGTCTTTCGACCTAGACGCTTCTTGTTGACTAGGCTCTGCAAGGACTGTGCGGGTGTGAACTTCTCCCCATAATCTTTCTCGAGTACTTTGAGAACATCAACGACGATGTCTATCCCGATGAAATCGGCCAACTGAAGCGGGCCCATTGGATGATTCGCCCCCAGAACGAACGCCTTGTCAATGTCCTGGGGTGTTGCGACCTTCTCGTCCAACAACCTAGCGCTCTCGTTGATGAATAGCATCAGCGATCTGTTGACGATGAATCCGGTGCGGTCCGCAGAGTGTACAATGGTCTTGCCCATCGTCTGGACAAACCCTTCTGCGTCCTTGAGAGTGTCAGCTGATGTCCTTTCGCCTCGAATCACCTCTACCAGCTTCATCACCGGTACTGGGTTGAAGAAATGGAGCCCGACGACTCGTTCGGGGCGACGGGTATTACTCGCGAGTTTTGTGATGCTTATCGAGGAAGTGTTTGAGGCGAGGATCGACTTTTTCGGGCATGACTTGTCCAGTGCCTGGAAGACCTTGCCCTTCGTGGGCTCGTCCTCGTAGACGGCTTCTATCGCAACATCAGCGTCTGCACAAGCCTTTGCATAGTCGAGGGTAGGATGGATTTGCCCCTTGATGCTAGAGGCCTGTTCGTTTGTTAAGTTACCCTTGGCAAGGCTCCGGTTGAGATTATCTCCGATGCGGACCATTCCTTCGTCCAAGAATTTCTGGTTCTGTTCAACCACGTTCACTGTGTGCCCTGCAAGCGCGGCTGAATAGGCGATGCCCGCGCCCATTGTGCCTGCTCCTACGACGACCACTCTCAAACTGTTTCTTCGGCTTGGGTTCCTGGCTTATTTGATAGGCTTTTGCCTACCTGTTGAGTGCACGAACGGCATCTGGGGGTCGTAAGGTGTTAGGTGAGCTAGGAGGTCCGAGAATTTCTGAACGGAGACTAGGACACCACCGTCAACCGTGGTCTCGTTGTTCTCGAAGAGTGTCAAGATCACGGGTAGCGCCCAGACTTCGTGAGGAGCATCCAGCTGTTGGAATCGCAGTTTGACGAAACTCTTCATCGTGTTTTTCTGGTGTTCAACTGCTTTACGGAGCCGTTGAGGGGAGTTGTGTTGCCAGTGTTTACAATCCAGAAAAAGCGTCATGGAAGATTTTGACGCCACCACGTCTATCTCCCATCTCTTCTTTCCATCTGTTAAGCGGAGGTTTCTTTCGGTCTTGTATCCTGCTCGCGCGAGGCATTCTTCAGCGAAGCGTTCGAATTCTCTCCAGTCCAGGGTTCTTGCGGTCTCGGTGAGTCCTGCGCTGGCTGCTGCGAGGAAGGCGAGTCGGAACCTTTCGTCGGGTTGAAGCCGGATTTCCTCATCGAATTCTCTTTCCAGTGTTCGTGAAAGAATGGACTTCACCATCGATTCTGTTGTCCGCGCAAGCGTCGCCACTTCGTACGTTTGTGGATTGGCCCCGCTCTTCGTCATCGCAAGAATTCGGAGTAGAACCTGTTCGTCGCCTTGACTTGGAATAGTTCTGGGCAATTGACTAGAAGGCAGAGGGGGAAGGGAAGAAGGTGAGGAAGAGCATCGCGATCGCGACGATGTACAATAGTTTTCTAGAGTTGCTCAAGGGGCTAACATCGTCGAGTGGCTCGACGCCCGCGAAACCGCGGCGTGTTAGGCTCATCATGACCAACAGCAGAAAACCGAACGGCCAATATCCCGTTCCGAATAGGAGAACGAGCCCGATTAACGTTGCAATTCGGTGCCCTCGCGGCCCGAAAACAGCTCGAGAGATATGACCACCATCCAACTGCCACGCAGGTACAATGTTGAGGAAGGTGAGCAACGCGCCAATGTGTGCAGCGAACAATAGTTGAATGTTCGGGACTGAAAAACCAGTCGCGCCCGGAGGAGTGAAAACCGAGTAGGCGAAATTCGCGACGATCAACAGCAATGGAGCTTCGCAATTTGACGCATTCTGGATAATTGGTAGGCAAGCCACGGAAGTGGCATTACCATTTTGAAGGAGTTGTTTCCAAACATCGATTGAAACGGACTTTGCTAGGAGTACACTTGCGATTGTGACGATCGTCGTGACGACGAAGCCCACAGCCGGCCCAGACAGACCCAGGTCGAAGAGCTGGTCACGATTTATCGGAGGGCTCCTCAGAGAAATCAGCGCCCCAAAAGTGCCAATGGGCGGAGGTCCGGGAATGAAGTAGGGGAGAGTTGCGTCCAGTTTATGGTGGTTGGTTGCCGCCTTGTGGCCAAACTCGTGTAATCCAATGATGGACAACAGTCCTACAGTGAAAATTCCTGCTTTTGCGAATATGTTCGAGGGGTCAATCACATTTTCAATATCGGGCACCGATGTCAACCAGAACCAGTAGAAACCCCCGAAAACCGTCCCGACGGTGACAAAAAAGAGGGTCAGATTGATCCGTTTCCGGGATGGCTTCATCTCCTGCTTCGGGAATACGCGAAGGACTAAGGTGTCAACGCTTCCGCCGTCGCGAAGAAGTGCGATTAGGTGTTGAGGCGCAAGATCTGAAAGAAGCGCCTGGAACTTCTCCCGGGTCTGTTTTTCCCTTCCGACTTGAACGGTCGGAATCCCAATTGGGTCCAGATACAAGTCCTTGACGGAGAAGTGTTTTGAGACGACGGAGCGGATGCTTTCGAGCGGAGGCAGCTGGCCGACGGTGAAGGTCACTTGGGCCGGCTGGAGTGTTTGTGGCGGCGTCTGAGCCACAGTATTGGGTAAATCATCGCTCACTTGTCCGGCATCTCTTCGGTCGAGATAGGAATCAAGAGCGGCGGGGAAATCGTTGATTTAAACGTGTTGTCACACACTGGAAACTGATCAACTTCCACCGACAAAATATTATACGTGAAGATGAATGATTCAGAGCTAGAGAGTCTGCAAACCAATGCTTGAGGCGCCACACCTTCTCAGGCCATTCGCCCCACAAGACCTCTCCTCAGTTATCGAGATCAATCGTGTCTGCCTACCCGAAAATTACAGCCCGTACTTTTTCATGGAAGTCTACAAGAGCTGCCCAGAAGCGTTCATCGTTGCCGAAATGACCGGCAAGATTGTCGGCTATATTATGTGCCGGGTGGAATTCGGCTTCTCCGATACGCGCCGATTCCGTATGGCCCGGAAGGGACACATCGTCTCGGTGGCCGTCCTCCCAGAATTCCGCCGCCAAGGATTGGGTAAGGAACTGGTCCAGGGAGCGTTGAGGGCTCTAGCTTCGAACGGGTCCGAGGAGTGCTTCCTCGAGGTTAGAACTGTCAACATTGAGGCCGTAAGCCTCTACAGACAGTTGACCTTCGACGTCGTCCGGACGATTCCCCACTATTATCATGACGGGGCGGACGCCTATCTAATGAGTATCAGGCTTACCCGGGCGTAGGACGCAGTTCTAGGCTGGGGAAACGCCTGCTGCAGGCCTTCGTCGGCTAACAGCGAACCAGCTACCGAGAAGAATGATGGTGGGTGTGAACACTATCCCCATTTCAAACTCCCAGGCGAAGAACTGAATTCCAAACGCGTATGGAACTGCTGCTAGAAGCGACGCGACCAACATTACGAACAGAGCATTTCTGAGCGAGGAGTATTCTTCCGAGCTCATCGGAGAGTATGTCTCACTGCTCGCCATTCCAAGTTCTGTCTCCTAAGACTCAGACGAGTGTTCGATTACTCGTCTTCGGACTCTTCTTCTCTCTTGCCTCTCGCGGCGCGCTGTTCATCGAGCGTCTCGGGCTGAATGAGCCACTTGAGAGGAATGTTTTGGCTGGTTCCATCTGGAAGTGCCCGGCGGATGCTGATGGGGAGTACGCCTTCTCTTAGTTCGACCAGGGCGATGTCTATCGGTGACATTGTTCCCTCGGGGAGTTCCAGTAGCACTGGAGCGCCCATTGAGATTTGGAGCGCCCTTGCCCCGACGACTCTTGCCTTTTCGAAACGTGTGAGTTTAGGGGGCCCGATCGTAATCTGGTCGGGCTCTCTAAAACTCGCCTGCTCCCTCTCCTTCACCCTCGTCCTTGTGTCCGCCGGCCGGTCCCTTCGGCTCTTTGGACTTGGCAGCGGCGATTACATCATCGATCTTCAGTATCATTCCGGCAGCTTCCGTTGAGGACTTGATCACTTGTGCCTTGACGCTCAGCGGCTCGAGGATTCCCTTCGCCTTTAGGTCTCCGACTTTACCTTCCTCGATGTCGACTCCTGCCCAGACCTGTCCCTTCTCGTGTGCGGCTCTGAGCTGGACCATGATGTCGATCGGCTCCAATCCCGCATTCTCCGCGAGTGCCATGGGCAGGGTCTCAAGCGCCTCGGCGAAACCTAGCACGGCTAGCTGTTCCTTACCGGATAGTTTTTGTGAGAACTCACGCAGCCTGCGAGCGGTTTCGGCTTCTGGCGCACCGCCTCCGGCTACTATCCTCGGTTCCCGTACGACGTCCCTAACAACGCACAGGGCATCGTGGATGGACCGTTCCGCCTCGTCAACAATCCTCTCGCTTCCCCCTCGAACCAAGATGGTAACTGCCTTCGGGTTCCTGCATCCCTCGATGAAAGTCATCTTATCATCAGCAACCTTTCGCTCCTCGACTATCTTGGCGTAGCCAAGGTCGCCGGCTCTTAGATCGTCGAGGTTGCTGACGACTTTTGCGCCGGTTGCTTTGACCAGCTTCTCCATGTCGGATTGTTTGACGCGTCGGATGGAGAGGACTCCGTCCTTGGCGAGGAAGTGTTGCGCGACGTCGTCGATTCCTTTTTCGCAGAGTAGGACGTTCGCTCCAGCATCCGAGATCTTCTTGACCATTGTCTTGAGCATGTTCTCCTCTTCGTCGAGGAAGGCTTTCATCTGCTCAGGATTCTCGATGTTGATCTTTGCATCAAACTCTGTCTTCTCCACCTCTAGCGGCAGGTCGATCAATGCGATCTTTGCCTCTTCGATCCTTTTCGGCATTCCTGGATGGACAACTTCTTTGTCCAGCACGATTCCCTTGATCAGTTCGGTATCAGTGAGTGATTCTCCCGGCTTCTTCTCGACCTTGATGTCGTCAATGTCAACTCTGAAACCCTCGGGCGATTTCTCGGCAACTTGGAGGACTGCGTTCACCGCTAGCTCGGCCATTGGCTCTTTGTGCTCAGCCAAGAGCTTGCTGGCTAATGAGACTTCAGCAACGCGTCGGAGTGTTGCCTTGTCGGTTGGGTCTACCTTGATCGATATTTCCTCAAGGACCTCCAAGGCGCGTGTAGAGGCTTGTCGGTATCCATCGACTATGATGGTTGGGTGGATGTCCTTATCGATCAAGTCTTCGGCTTTCTTCAATAGTTCCCCGGCGACGACCACTGATGTCGTGGTTCCGTCACCGACTTCATCGTCCTGGGTCTTGGCAACTTCGACCATCATCTTCGCTGCCGGGTGTTGAACTTCCATCTCGTCTAGAATCGTGGCGCCATCATTCGTTATGGTGACGTCGCCAAAACTGTCCACGAGCATCTTGTCCATTCCACGCGGGCCGATAGATGTACGGACTGTTTCAGCGATGATCTTCGCCGCGACGATGTTTCCGCGTTGTGCGTCTCGTCCGCGATCGCGTGATGTTCCTTCTTTCAGAATGATAACAGGTTGTCCTGCAAATTCTCCAGCTGACATGTTTTCTCTTATTGTCCCCTAAGCCTACGAGTGATGGTGGAGCAAAATATTCGATATAAATCTTATCCGATTCGAATGGAGGGAAAAATCCAAACATTTCACGGTTATCGGGCTGTTTGTGAAGGCTTTTAGATGGCACGCGAATCCGTTAACAATTCGCGAAGAACACCGGTAAGGGAGGGCTGTGTAGACATTGCGAGAATTGATCAGGATAAACCAGCCCTTCTTGGGCAAAGAAGAGATCGACGCTGCAGTCGACGTCTTCCGGACCGGAATTCTGACTGACAAGAGCGGAATGGGGCCGCGAGTGCTCGACTTCGAACGCAACTTTGCCAAGTTTGTCGGCGCCAAGCATGCTGTGGCAGTCGCCAACGGGACGGCCGCGATACACGCGTCGCTACTTGCCGCCGATGTTGGGCCTGGGGACGAGGTCATCCTACCGTCTTTCACGTTCGTAGGTGCCGCGAACGCGGTAATGCTCTCAGGAGCCTCCCCAGTCTTTGCTGATGTCGATAAGGAGACCTTCTGCCTCCGGCCAGATAGCGTCGAAGAAGCACTGACAGGTAAGACGAAAGCGATCCTGCCCACCGACCTGTACGGCTATCCAGCCGACCTCAAGCCGATTCTGCAACTCGGGAAGGAGAAAGGAATCACGGTGATAGAAGATGCGGCCCAGGCTCATGGCGCCTCCTACGACGGCAAGCGAGTCGGCTCGATCGCTGACATGACAGTCTTCAGCTTCTACGCAGCAAAGAACCTGACAACCGGGGAAGGCGGAATGGTAACGACAAATGACGATGAATATGCCCAGTCACTGCGAATGATCCGGTCCCACGGTGAACAACGCCCCTACTGGTCCATTCGTTTAGGATCAAACTATCATATGCCAGAGGTCGCAGCGGCAGTCGGCTCCGCGCAACTCAAGAAACTGCCGGGCTTCTTAGAGAAACGGAAGCACAATGCCGAACTCGCCACCGAGAAATTGAGCATGTCGGGGAAGCTGATCCTTCCACGAGAGGAGGGCGTGAGGAAACACAGCTGGTATGTTTACACTGTTAGGGCTCGCGGCGTGAATGCGGCCAAGAGGAATAAGATCGTGGACAAGCTGTGGGCCAAGAACATTGAGGCTGCCGTCTACTATTCAACACCAGTTCACTCCACCCCGTTCTACCGGACATCTAGCCTAGTCAGAAGAGGAAAACTCTCGGAAACTGAGAAAGCCTCCAGGCAGGTCTTCTCGCTACCCGTTCATCCGCGGCTCAACGATAACGATATCGACTACATCTCGGAGACGTTGAGGAAGGCGATAGCCTAAGGCACTAGACGATTTTCTTGGAGACGAGGACATCTTCAAGATTCGGTTTGGTCAATTCTTTGAGATGATAGCTGACTACCGCCGTTGGCTTTGAGATCTTGATTATTCTGCGAATGTCCGCTGGTGTAGCGAGAAGGACGCTGTCGCAGTCGGCCTTCCGAATCGTTTCTTCCATGTCTTTGACTTGCTGGCTTCCGTAGCCCATTGTCGGAAGCACTTGTTTCAAGTGTCCGTACTTTTCGAATGTCTGTTTGACTATGCCGACTGCGAATGGTCGCGGATCTATGATTTCCTTTGCCCCGTAGCGCTTGGCTGCGACATATCCGACACCGTAGGTCATGTCGCCGTGTGTGACGGTTGGTCCATCCTCGACCACCAGAACTCTCTTATCCTTCACAAAGTCAGGCTTGTCGACTTTCAATTCAGAAGCAGCCTTGATGACGGTCGCGTTCGGTGCTAGATCTTTGGCATCTTCCTCAACCAGCTGAACGTTCTTCGCTTCGGCGGTGTCAACCTTATTGATCAGGATGACGTTTGCGAGGCGTATGTTCACCTCGCTTGGATAATGAGTCAGCTCGTCTCCAGGCCGAAGCGGGTCCATGACTGCAATGTGAAGATCGGATTGAATGAAGGGAATGTCATTGTTCCCGCCGTCCCAGAGAATGACGTCCGACTCTTTCTCGGCCATGTTCAAGATTTTCTGATAGTCTACCCCCGCATAGACAGTGAAGCCATTTTGGATGTGCGGCTCGTATTCCTCCCTCTCCTCGATTGATGTGTTGTACCTGTCCAGGTCGGCGAAGCTAGTGAATTTCTGAGCCACCTCGTCTGAGAGGTCCCCGTAGGGCATGGGATGCCGAATGATTCCTACTCGTTTGTGTTTGTCGCGGAGAATTTGAGCTAGCCTTCGAGAGACAGTGCTCTTGCCCGCCCCCGTCCTAACCGCTCCAACCGAGACGACCGGTAGTCTTGAGTGAAGCATCGTGCTCCTGGGGCCAAGGAGCTCGAAATCGGCACCCGCCGCCATTGCGATCGATGCCTTGTGCATCAGGTCGTTGTAGCTCAGGTCGCTGTAGGAGAGGACCGCCAGGTCTACCTTGTTTTCCCGGATTATCTTCGCGAGGTCGCCGTCCGGATAGATGGGAATCCCCTTTGGATATCTCGACCCGGCTAGCTCGGGAGGATAGGTTCTGCCCTCAATGCCTGGTATTTGAGTGGCGGTAAACGCGACCACCTGATACTCCGGGTTGTGGCGGTAGACCGTGTTGAAATTATGGAAGTCGCGCCCCGCGGCTCCAATGATCACGACTTTCTTGGTTGTCACCATCAATCCACGCTCGTCAAGCATCAGCCTATTGTTCGGACGGCGCGACTGGGAGTGTGCGATACATATAACTTGGTTAACTCGTACCCCTGAGCTGTGACTGTTACCCCGTCAAGGTCAGCTATTCATTTGCCCGGATCGGAGGTCTCGAGGCCTAAGATTGTCTTGGCGATAGAGGGGTTGGGAGATGTTGAGGCAGAGTTTCACAGATTCTCTGCTCCGAGAACGGTAGACGCGATACTCCGAGCCTTACCAGTTGGGGGTCGAGCGGCGATTTATGGGGAAGAAGCTTACTTCCAGGTCCCGGTGAAGGCGGCAGCTGAGAGCCCGAAGAGCTCGGTACAAGTGGGCGCGATGGGTTATTGGCCAATGGGAAGCGCGGTCTGTGTTTTCTACGGTCCGACCAAGCCGTACAGCCCGGTGAACCTCATCGGAAGAGTAACAGGTAATCTCGAATTGTTCCGCAAAGTCCGCGTCGGGACAATGATAACAATAAGAAAAGTTTAGTTCGAAACTGGTTTGTCCTATGCGGCCGCTGGTGTTACGGCGCCGGACTGGTAGATTCTCACGCGCGCGTTTCCACCAACCAACGAGACTACGTGTTTTTTCTCCAGTTCCTCCAAGAGGTCCTTCGCGATGCTTAGTCGAAGGTTGAACTGTGAGGCAACTGCGTAGGGTGTTATCGCTCCCATTTTCTTAACTTCCGCCAGAATCTTGGGGTCGTTGACTTCGGGAGTGTTTAGCCCTCGGGGCCTCTTGTCAGCAGCGCTCTTTCCGGGTGTCTTCTGCTTCTTTCCGGCCTGCGCGTCGCCCTTGTTGTCCTGCTGTAGCTGAGTCTTCTCCATCTGAGCCATGCTCTTGCGTTTGGAGCCACCCATAGCTGATCCTCATAGGTCACGAGGGATGGTCGGCGATAAATATGTTGCCGTAAGAATTTTGGTTGCAGAAACTCTTATTGACTGAGCAAATTGCCCAGCTATCCCTATTCAAAGTGAAGTTGCATAATGAGGCTTGTGAACGTCAAACTTCCTGAGAAACTTGTCGATGGTCTAGATGAACTTGTGAAAGCAAAGATCTACCACAGCCGGAGCGACGCGATACGGGTAGCGGTCCGGCACCTCCTGGATAGAGAATTGTACGACAGAGGAAAGCGCGAGTAAGCTAAAGGGTTGATTCTTTTGCTAACTTTCGCGCCGTCTTCTCGGGGTCTTCCGCGCGCATTATCGAACGTGAAATGATGAAGTAGTCAGCCCCCGCCCGCCGCGCTCTAGCAACGTCGCCACCTTGGGACCCCACCCCGGGGGAATAGACGGGGACACTGTCCTTCAGAATCGGCTTGACACTCCTAATTATTTTCGGCCGTGTTGCTCCCACGACTGCTCCGTCCGCCTCCCATTCAACTGCCCGGTTCGCGTACACTTGGTATTGATACAGAGGCTTTCCGGACGGTCCGCCATCCAGCTTGCGCCCAAACGTGTCTCTGGCGCCAGGGTTGCTCATGTAAGTGAGTACTATCACGCCGTGTCCAGTGGAGTGAGCAAGCCGGAAGACGGGTTGAAGTCCTCCTTTCCAGCCAGGCGAAGGGTTGACTATTGTGGCGTCGAAACCCAGGTGAAAGTAGGCTCGAGTGATCGCTTCGTTGGTAACGTCAATGTCCGATAGTTTGTCGTCGATTATGTTTGGTAGCCCAGCTCGATGGATCGCGGAGGCAAGTTTCGCGGTTCGGCTTGTTCCCAGGTTGAGTACTGTCTGTCTTCCAAACCTGACTGCACAGATGTAATCACTCGTGTGTGCTAAGAGCTTCTGTGCGTCCGCAAGTGACTTTGCCGGGTCGTGCCCGTCATCGATGTTGAGGCCTAGAATTACTCGGCTACAGCGGTCGAGGGAAGATCGTTCGATCCAATCTTTGTAGTCTCTTCCTTGACCGTTGGTGGGTTTCATGCTTTCTTATGGCCGCTCAGGAAGAGCTCGAGGCCCTCGGACACTTCTTCAGGCGAAAAACGTTTGGGCGGCGCCTTGAAGCCGTAGGCTGAGATAAGGTCGGTCACGCTTCCTTGGACAAGGTCGTTATCTTGTGCCAATTTCACGAGCCGGATAACGTCGGTTAGAATTCCCGCGCAGGCCGGTCCATCATCGAGCGATAGTCGGATGTCCATTGTGAAATCGGCTCCGGCATAGTATTGGCCACGGATCCAAAAGTAGCTCGTGCGTTTGTTGCCCATGAAATCGACAAAATCGGAGGACCCCGCGACTATCGGAAAGCTGTAAGGAACGACCGCGGCGACTGCAGCGGTCTTGATATTCCGTTTGATTTCATATTTCTTCTTATCCAATGCACTCTTCGATTCGGTTCCTCCGCCAATGTCCAGCTGGTAGGTCTCGTCGATGTGGGCCCCCCTCTCTGTGAGGAATGAGAGCAGATTTCGGTGGAGAATCGTGGAACCAATCTGGTCCATTACATCGTCCCCCACTAGGATCGCGCCTTGGCGTTTGTAGTTGGCCTGCCACTTGCGATCTGTTGAAACCTTGGCGGGAGTAGCATTGATGAAACCGCATCCAGCTTGGATCGCGGCTTGCGCGTACATTTCGCTAGCTTTGCTTGCCCCAGTCGGTGTGAGATTGATGAGCAGATCCGCGCCCGTCTCTTCCAAAATCTTGGGAATGTTGGCCGGCCGAGCTTTGCTTACTTGCACCTTCTCTCCTGCGATTCCAACGGCCCCATCAAGCGGCTGAGCCATCTGAACAACAACTCCCGTCTTTTGCAGGTCCAAGAGTCTCTTGGAGGAGTTAGGCTCAGCAAAAACCGCCTCTGAGAGATCATGCCCCACTTTCCGCTCGTCAATGTCGAATGCCGCAACGTACTTGATGTCAGAGGCCTTGTATGCACCAATTTTCGGGCGGGCTAAGCCCACACGTCCATTATTCTGATAGTACGCTGTGCCTTGAACAAGGCTCGAGGCGCAGTTACCGATACCAGCTAGTGCCACCTTGACCATAGTTTTTCTGGACGCTTTTGCCAAAGTCGACTTCCTCTACTCTTCGGACTGGAAATTCAGGTCGATCATGAATTGCTGAAAAGCTTTCCGACAGGCTAAGCAGGGAACATTGGCAGGTCCTTGACGGTGATTACCTTGGCGTAGAAGCTTTTCGCGTCCTGGGGAGTGGTGACGAAGTCAACCTTCTCTCCCGCGGGTTTGACAACAGAGTACCGGAGGAAAGAACCGCCGGGCGGACCAGTGCTCTTCGTGTAGAAGAAAACCGGAAGTGCATCCGAATCGTAATAGTGCTCAAACGGAATGATAGTTCCCACGATATGGTGATTATCACGTTCAAAATGCCATAAGGGAAACGACGTTCCTTCTCTCATGGAGAGCGTTAGAAGCACTCGCGCTAGAGATGTGAGGTCTTCGACTTCAGTGACAACAGGGTCTGGTGGTTTAGGGAAAATGCCCTCAAGGCTCCGACGAAAAGCATCAGGGAGGTTCTTCACCCTGATGGTTGAAGCGTACTTAAACCGAGTATCCTCGGCGTCTTCCGTGAAGGCCCATTCTTCTCCTTTTGGAGCGTTGCTTCTGTAGGCGAGGAATGGTTTCTTGCCACCTTCGGTTTCAGAGTATGCGAGGATTGGAATGTCGCCGTGCCAGTACATGTACGCGGTAAAAAGACAGACTAGGTTACGGTTCTCATGCTCTATCTTCCAGAGGATCGGGCTGCTATCGGTAAGGCTTAGCGCTAGGCGAGCAAAGTTCTGCATGTCCTTGACTTCGACTGGAACGGGCGCTTTGACAGGCTCCATGAATGTAGACGAGCATCCGACCGGCTATACCCATTAAGCCTTCCCCCTTAGTGGACAGACCGCGTTGACAATTTGCGATCAAGGCAGATCATTTTTTGGAGGTAGGCTTACGTATCATTAGTATTTACTGCGAAGTGTTTTCAACGGAACATGTCACGATCCTCTGGACGCAACAAGTCTTTCCCACTGCCCCCGCCCATTCGATACTTGTAACCACGGACGATGGCTACTGGGACGCGGTCGGACTTGTTCATTACAAGCTCGCCGGCAGACGCCAGTTCGTCCGCCAGAGCAATCTCGGTGACATGTAGGACTCGGCGATACATGTCCCGCTTTCCTCTATAATCATGGATCGGCTTCAATCCTGACACGCCGATCGCGAAGTTGACCTGTCCCATGCGCCAGGCACGCCCGAACGTATCCGTAACGATAACCGGAACGTTCCTACCCGACAATACGTGAATTTTCTTTCTAATTTGGTCCGCGGACCTGTCTGGGTCTTTGGGGAGCAAGGTCACCATCCCTCGCTTTCCCACGTTAGACTGGTCAACGCCCGAATTTGCGCAGATGAACCCGTGCTTTGTCTCCGTGATCAAGTGGCCGGTGCGCATGCGTATTACTTTCTTGCTCTCGTTGAGGATTACCTCGACCAAACGCGGGTCTCGCTGCAGATCCTTGGATATCTGCCTGGAAAAGCCGGAGGGTCGAACGTCGTCGAGAAGAATGGTTTGTCCCTCTGCCTTTGATACGACTTTCTGGCTTATGACTAAGATATCATGGTCGAGCAGTTCATCCTTCTGCCGACGGATTCTATCGAGGATTATCTCAGCTAAGTCGTCGCCTTTCTGTATGTCAGGTATGCCTTGAACGCCTATTATTGAGATAGTTGAGTTTGAGGGCAAGGGGTGGAGTTGCGGCTAGCTTTTGGGGATGGAAAAGAAGTTTTCTAGCGAGCTCTTCGGGTTTCCAGAGATCTCGTCGAAGTCAAGTCCAAGGGCATCTAGCACTTGCTCAAAAGTGGACTGTATGTATTCCCGATATTTGGGCCCGTCAACCTGTTCCTTGGTCGCAAGTTGAATCGGTCTGACTCCGCCTTTGGTCTTCACGTAACGGATCAAGTCGCCCGCTCCGACATAGATTCCCTTGTCTTTTAGTTGTTGAGCCGCTTTGATATGTTGCGGTGTTGTTTTTGTGTAGGCCTGTACTGACTTTCCGAGCATCATGTTGAAGGCGAGGTCGTCCAATGAGAACTCGTGGTTGTGCAGCTTGCTGTAGAGGTTTGCAACTAAGGTTTTGATGCGTGTCCGTGCTTGGTCGAAATCCTCGGGGTTCTGGACCATTCGGAGTATTTCGACGAGTTGGCTGAATGCTGTTTTCAGAAAGATCGGAATGTGCCGTTTCTTACCGGTCAGCCCCTTTATGTCGACGCGTCCATCCGTTTGGACGCCCAAGTAGTTTTTCTTTCGTTGGCTTAAAGCGACGAACCTGTAATTCTTGTCGGACTCCAATTCCATCCCGAGTTCTTTCTTGGCCCACTGAATCAACTCTTCAAGGCGTGATCTGTCGGGTGTCTTGAGGAAAATTGAGTCAGTATCGCCGTAGACCACCTCTATGTTCAACCGTTTCGCCTCGTCGATCGTCCGGGTCACGTCGTATCTTCCGATGGCAGCGGTCGATTCTGCTACTGGCGGGCAGTAGAGCGCAAAACGGTCTGCGCCGAAGACCCCGTAGCTTGCGTTCAAGACGACTTTCAACGCGTTTTGAACGATATTGTACCACGTCCGCAGGGCGGGGGTCAAGCTAGGGTCCTTGGATTTGGGCTTGTACCATTTCACTCGGATGTCGCGAAGAGACCCTACGAGAAGGCTTTCCATCGCCCTGTTCTTGGTGCAAACCCAATGGTCAGTGTCCGGGACCTTGTTCTTCCGATCCTCGGGATGCTTGCATCTTATCGTCTCGTACCCGAGGTTCCAGTGCTTCATTATCGAGGGATATAGCGAGGCGAAATCCATCACTGCGACACCAAAGTGTACGCCGGGAACGGGCTCGACGACCATCCCTCCCTTGTACTTCTTGCCCTTGATGATAGCAGTCGAAGTTGCCTCTCCTTTGACCTTTAGAATGTCCTCTTGGTGGGGTATGATGTACCCCCGGTTGCGATGCTCCTTGTGCATCATACTCTTCACCCATGAAGACACGCCCTGGCGCGATAGATCTTCGGGAGAGATGCAGTTTATCCTAGAAAGCGCCGTTACGAGTTTGAGTATGACCTCTTCATCGAATCTGGTGAGATCCATGACCAGCTCTGCGTCATTGAAGCAGTATGTTGCTAGGTCAGTATAGGACAGGCTGGTCACATGTCCCTCAAAGGAGATTTTCCCTCGGCCAAGCAATATCTCGCTGATATGGTCGAGGCTAACCTCTCGATACTTGTTTCCGAAAGCGTAGACTTGGATCGCTTTGATACCGAAAAACCGGTAGAGGTCAAAGTGTAATCCGTAGGAGAGACCAGTCGATTCCCGGGATAGCTCGATGGGAACTTCTTCTTTCGGGATTTTCAGTTTGTTGACAGCCCGATTGTAGAGGTATCGCATGTCGAAATCGTCTCCATTGAAAGTGACGAAGACCGGGTAGTCTAGCATCGCAGCGAAGACTTGACTCAGCATATCCTCTTCGCGATCATACCATTCTATTCTCGCGGTGCCGGGTGGTTTCACAAGCTTCTCATCTTCTCGGCCCTCTCCGGGTCTTCGTAGAATCAGTATTCGGCCGGGTGCATCGTTCGGGAGAAGTGTCACGCAGATTACTCGGTCTTCCGTCATCTCGGGGTCGGGCATTCGGGTTTCAAGGGGGGACTCGACCTCTATGTCCATAGAGATGCGCTTGTAAGTTGGGACAGGATACTCCAAGAGTCGGAGCCATCTCGTCATGAGATTCCTGTAGTCTTGGTCCCCCTCGGCCAACTTTTCGCCGAGGATTGTCGTTTCTAACTGTCTTCCCGGCTCCAAGTTCCTACTCCTTATCGAGTAAGGCATACCCGGGTCGAGATGTCTGTCGTAGAAGTAGTTCAGAACGTAGTGTATGTCGGCCTCGTATGCGTTGACGTTTCTCGCCTCGCGTATCGAGTTCGTCCGCCCGCCGATTGACAGCGGGTCGCGCGCGTAGATTACCGTGACCGGAATTTCTGTTTCTTCCAGCCCATCGTATCTCTTGGACTCTTCCATCCGAATGAAGCCGTAGTGCCCAGTGACATCGCGAATTCTCTCGAGCTTCCTTATCGGTTCCTTGGAGAGACAGTATGGCGTATGTCCTGTATTGTCATACCAGAAGTGGATTCTGTGTGTCCTCGGCTCGTACAGCTTCAGATAGACCGAGCCCTTCCTCCCATCGTATCCAGCGCCGACAAGGAAAGAGTCGTCCAGATTGGCGGGGGCGCTAGGCTGGAAAAATAGAGAGTGCGATGTAGAGGAAATGCTTCCCCCCTGCGTCGCGCTCGTCGGCTGCGACCCCTGTTCAGCCCGCGGGGCAGGGACCATGTACTGGTCTAGGCTGGACATGAACAAGCCTGAAGCGACATATCATCGGTAATTAACCTAATTTTCACTTCGAGGTGAACGATTGGCAAGTTTCGATCTTAAATCAGAGAGGCTGGAAAAATGGTCGAAGCAGCGTCATGCGCAATCCCAGCCTCGATTCAACAATCTCAGCCGCCCTACGGTCTCTGACCCTGATTGAAGACGGTTGGAGCGAACGGGGCGCGATGCGCCGTGCTACGAAATCGAACCCTAACGCCACCAACAGGAGAGACACGTTCAGCCTCGTTATGGTGGCACTACAGAGGAAGAGCCTGGTCGATCGAGCGATCGAGATGGTGTTAGGAAGGACTCCGACTGACAAAGGAAGGTTGGCACTCGCACGCCTGGCGGTCGTCCTCTCCTTTCAATCGGCCAAGATTGACCAATTCGAAGCCCTTGATGCACTACGAAAGAACTGTCCCATGGGCTTCCGGCCACGTCTGGAGAAACTGTTTGGTGACCTTACGGTTAACCGCGGGCTAGACTATTACCTGGACGGATTATCACAGAGCGAACGAATTGCCCTACTCTTAGGGTTCCCCGATTGGTGGGTAGAATACTGCGCTCACGTTTGGGGTCGCGCGGAGATGCTCCAAATACTAGGCGGGGAAACGGGGCCTCGCCCCAGATATGTGCACCTGAATCCACTTCGTTCTGATAGGATCTCACAAGGAGAGCTTTTGTCCCTGCAGGGCCTTGAACCTCTCGACTCGCTGCAAGGTTTCTTCCGTGTCACGTCTGAGGGTTTGTCGGGCCCAGTACGCGAGTGCGTTGAGAAGGGAATACTTGAAGGGCAGGATCTAGCATCTTACTTGGCGGTCGTGGCAGGAACCCCAAACGAAACAGACACTGTCCTAGATGTATGTGCCGCCCCGGGTGGGAAGACCGGCGCCTTGAGCCAGTTGATGGGGAACCGGGGGATGATCGTTTCAGCTGATTATTCTTTGGGACGAATGCGTGACTGGAAGAGAATGGTGAACACTTTGGGCGCGAGCAACGCCTCAGGAGTGGTTGAGGACGCAACCAGGCCAGCCTTCAAACAACCAGTTTTCGATCTGATCCTGGTCGACCCTCCCTGCAGCGGTTCGGGTATTTTCAGCAAGAACCCAGCCATGAAGTGGCATCTCTCCCCCCAACGCCAAGCCAGGTACGCCGAGCTTCAGTATCGATTGCTAAACGAGTCCTCGAAGTTCCTAAAGCGTAACGGGCGCATCGTATATTCAACGTGTAGCATCAGCCTCGAAGAGAATGAGGGGGTAGTATCACGATTCTTGGTTACGAACCCCGACTTTGAAACCAGGCCGATCCTCGATGGGTGGGGGCACCCCGGGCTGAGAGGATTTGGAAATTGCCGAAGGTTCTATCCCCATCTGGATGCGACCTCTGGATACTTCATAGCAAGACTGGAACGGATATGCTAAGGCGTTGATAGCTTGACGGATGCGAGGAAGGTCCGCAACGCTTGGCCCAAGCTACAGGTCGCCTTGGACGTTCTCACGATTGAAGACGCCGTGCGCATTGCAAAGGAGGCGCATCGAGCAGGAGTCGAGTGGGTTGAAGCGGGGACTCCTTTGATCAAAAGCGAGGGTATGGAATCCGTTCGGGTGTTGAAGGCTAAGGTTCCGGAAGCAACGGTCGTCGCTGACATGAAGACGTTAGATGCAGGGGCGATGGAGATGGAAATGGCCTTGAAAGCCGGGGCCGATGTTGTCTCGGTCTCCGGACTCTCGGACAACAGTACGATTCGTGATTCTGCCAAGGTAAAGAATCGCTACGGTCGCGCGATGATGGTCGACCTATTGCAAGTAACGGCTCCTGCCAAGAGAGCAAGAGAAGTAGAGAGCTTGGGAGCGGATATCGTATGCATGCACACTGGGGTCGACGTCCAGAAGGCGACCGGTACAAGCATGAAAATCGGCCCGGAACTCAGTGAGCTCACTAGGACTTTGAACATCCCAGTCGCGACAGCGGGCGGAGTGAACCCCACTTTGGCGCCACGATTGGTCGAGGCAGGGGTGAGAATTCTGATCGTCGGAGGATGGATTACCGGCTCAGAGGACCCGTATCGGGCCGCCCTCGCGGTTGTGTCTAGCTTGCGAGGGGTCGGCGTTGAGACTGGCTAACTCCAGCCTCAGGAGCCGTAGAGTCGGCTTTTCCCAACGAGGTCCGTCAGGACCGGCATCAGGTCCAATCCCCGAATGCGTCCAAGATTGCCTCTCGAAGCGGCCGATTCGCTCAGCTTGACAACTCTGCTGGCCGGAACATCAGGTCCACCGATCACGACCGGAACCGGGTCACCCGTGTGCTCTCCGAAGTCAACGGGGGTCGCATGGTCCGCGGTCAATGCAACATAGTTGCTCCCAATATCGATCTCGTCAATCAATGACCCGACCAGCCCATCGAGCTCTTCGATGACCTTCACCTTTGCCTTGAAATCTTGGTCGTGTCCTGCAATGTCGGGTGCCTTCACGTGAACCAGAATGAAATTCTTGTCTTTGGCTGTCTCGATTGTGGCCTTGGCTTTTGCTCCGACATCAGTCCCTATACCACCCGAGGCACCCTTTACGTCAACGAGTTCCAGTCCAGCAGCCAGGGCTAGTCCTCTGATCATCGATGTTCCCGAGATACATGCCCCTCGTAGGTCGCTCCGAGATTTGAGGCTGGGTAATGCCGGTACAACTCCGGCGCCTCGGGTCAGGACAATGTTGGCGCTCGGCTCATTATCGCCGACGCGCTGAGCATTCAACGGATGTTCGCGAAGAACTTCATGAGATCTCTTCACGAACTCGTTTACAGCTTGGGAAGTCCGTTTTGCTTCTTCGGTTCCATCGGTCGCGCGCGAAGTAATGACCTTCAACCCTTTTTCTTTCGGATCTACATCCGAAACATTCCGGGAGAGGTTATGTCCGCGGAGCACCAGGACTCCTCTATGGTCCTCGGTGGCCTTGAAAACTAGTTTGACGCCCTGCACTCCATCAATCTTGATGTCATCGACGACCTTCGCGAGTTTCGAGGTCCCTTTACGTATCCGTCCAGCGCGGCGGTCAACGACTCGAAAGTCATCATCTACCGTGGCGAAGTTCGCGCGGAAGGCAATATCGTTAGGTCCCAGGTTGATCCCCGCGCCCAATGCTTCCAAGGCTCCACGCCCAGTATAGTAGCGTGAAGGGTCGTACCCAAGTAGGGCTAAGTTCGCAACATCGCTGCCGGGGCGGATGCCAGGGGCAATAGGGTCCATCAATCCGACAAGACCACCCTTCGCTAGCCTATCCATGTTCGGAGTGTTCGCGTATTCGAGGGGTGTCTTGTAATCGTAGTCGATTACGGGCCGGTCTGCCAAACCGTCCGCAATTACGAGTACTAATTTCCTATCGGCCATCTATCTTGACACACTGCTTTTCCCCTTTGCGAGGAAGAATAGTATATGAAACCATTGGGTACACCTACTCATGAATTGATCAATAAAGGCCGAAATGGGTGCGTCGTATGCGGTTCAGAGTTGGCTTCTGACCGCGCGTTTTGTCGCTCCCACGGTCGGGCTGAGCGGAACTTGCGAAGTGGATATGATGCGTGGAACAGGGCTTACGAATCCATCTCTTTGGAGAACTATTTAGTCAGGTTGGCAAAGGTCTCGGAAACGGGTGCCGAGGTCAAAGAAATCATCCGGTATTTTCAGGCAAACCCTGACAAGTGGAAAGGTAACCCGACTTGAAGACGCTCGTTGTTTGTGAGAAGCCCGACGCCGCCGCAAGGGTGGCTAGGGCCTTGGACGCCCATGGTCAACCTTCAAGGGAACTGGAAAACGGTGTTCCCTATTTTCAATGCGATACTCGCGACGGTCCGGTGATCGTTTGCTCGGCACTCGGACACCTATACAGCCTGGGCGTGAAAGGGAAAGTTCCCCGTCGGTTCTACCCGGTTTGGAATTATGAGTGGAGGCCAAAGCATGAAGTCGAAAAGAAGTCCGCGCGGTTGAAGAATTGGATAGCAGCAATTAGCAGACTTTCCAAGGGTGTTGACCGGTTTGTTAACGCGACCGATTATGACATTGAAGGCGCGTTGGTGGGTTACCAGATTCTCAAACACGCGTGCAACGGTGCCGACGCGAAAGCCCAGCGCATGAAGTTCAGCACGATGACCGGTTCAGAGTTGAAGTCTGCGTACGAGCATTTGATGCCTCATCTTGACTTTCAACTTGCAGAGGCTGGCCAATGCCGTCATGAGCTAGACTGGTTGTATGGAATCAACCTTTCGAGAGTATTGACAGAATCTGTCGTGAAAAGTCGGGCAGGGTACGTAACTCTCACAACTGGTCGCGTGCAAGGACCCACACTAAAGTTTGTTGTGGACCGAGAGGAGGAGATTGGCGGGCATGTTCCCATCCCATTCTGGACTATCGAAGCGTCGATCAAACGCGAAAACCGAGCCTACTCTCTCGAATACGAGAAAGACAAGCTAACTGTCTTACGCGATGCAGAGCGGGTCGTTGGCGAATGCACCAAGAGTACTCTGACTGTTACAGATATCGACTCTCACGAGACGCGACAGAGCCCTCCCTTTCCCTTCGACCTTTCGACACTTCAATCTGAAGCCTATCGACATTACGGTTATTCTCCATCTAGAACCTTGGCGAGTGCGCAGAGACTCTACGTTGACGCGCTCATCTCATACCCCAGAACGTCCAGTCAGAAGTTACCCCCAGACATCGGATACGAGAACATACTCCGCGGACTATCCGGCCGAACCGAGTATTCATCCCTCGCCGGCCAACTCTTGAGAAACCCGAACCTACGGCCGACCTACGGACCAAAGGAAGACCCTGCTCACCCGGCAATCTACCCGACAGGTGAACTGCCGAGAAACGGAGTAGGATACCAAGAGCTTCGATTGTTCGACCTGATTGCTCGGCGATTCATGGCTACGTTTGCGGATACGAGCGTGAGGCTCAGCTCTCGCATGAGACTAGAGACTGGGCCGCACAAGTTCTTCCTCCACGGCTCCCGAGTTCTCGTCCCAGGATGGACGGAGTTCTATCGCCCATACGTCAAGGATGAGGAGCAGGAACTTCCGAACTTAGCAAAGGGAGCGACCGTACAGATGAGCTCGATCAAGGCGTTGGAGAAATTCACAGAGCCGCCTCCTCGGTACAATCCCAGTAGTCTTCTGCGAAAGATGGAAGAAGAGAATCTGGGGACGAAGGCTACTAGGGCAGATATCATCGAGGTTCTATATCGCCGGAATTATCTCAAGGATCAACGGATGCAGCCAACTCCCCTCGCTCTCAAGGTCACGTCATTACTAGAGAAGTATTGTCCTTTGATCGTAGACGCCGCGTTCACTTCGAAGCTTGAAGGCCTGATGGATGAAATAGAGGCCGGGAAGACATCGAGGCGGACAGTGCTCGTGGAAGCACTGGACCATATTCGACCCGTAATGCTCGACCTAATCAGTCGCGAAAGCGAGCTTGGTGGAGTCCTTGCCGAGACTGTTACTGCTCAAAGAGCAATGGATGTCACGTTCGAGACTTCGTGCCCTGAGTGCGGTTCACAGTTGAAAATTGTCAAGAGCAGGAAGACGGGCAAACGTTTTGTCGGGCATGCCGGCCCGTGGGATGGAACTCACAAGTGTAATTTCATTCTCCCGCTTCCACAGTTTGGAACACTTACGCTCCTCGCGAAACGATGCTCCGTCTGCGGGTTCCAAATGGTTCAAGCCAAGTCGCCTGGCCGAAGACCGCTAGTCTCGTGTCCTCGCTGCTACGCTGAAAAAATGCGAGCTGGCAGGGCAGTTGAAAAGCGTGCCGTCGAGGTTACTTCTTCGCCGGCTTAGCCGAGACGGGCATGAAATTCTTCCGCTGGTCCAACAGAACAAGGAACGTAACGCAACTGAAGAACATCAACACGACCATTGAGGCTAGGAACGAAACCGAAACAGCGTCTTGCAAAGCGCCTGCGATGTTGAATTCTGTCATGAATCCTGTCGTGGCAATGACTAGCTGAACGGGGAAAAGAATGAGCCCAAGCCAAAGCCCCGGCTTTCTCATTCTGAACAGCAGAAGACCTGCTATTATGGAGAGAATGCCAGTTGCAAATATGTGAACGACTGTAAACCATTGCCAAGCGATTGGAACAGCGAGGTAGTAAATGCCGCTTGCAAAATAGTATAGGGACGAGTAAGAGACGCCGGCCGTCCGCGTTAGTGTCTCAGTCTCTGCTTCTGCTTCTCGCTTTTCCTCCGGCTTCGTCAACATGACCCTTAGCGGGCAGGCGAGTCTCCCGTCCCAAGATAAGGCTTAGCGTACGCTTCGAAGAAGTTGCACGCTGTGCTCTACAGGTAAATCGATCACGGGTCTTCTCGCCGACAAATCGTCCCAGTAACCTTAGGATAGATTCCGAGCTAGTCCGTGCCACCCTTTTGATCAGAAGCTAATCATTTAGAATTCCATGATCTAAAGCTTTAGAATAAGCACATTCGAGTCTACGTTATGAGTAAGGCCGGGCTCTACCTCTCGCAAAGAGTCCCGTTTACAGGTCTGTCTGCTCCCCTTGAGCGATCGAAATTCGTCTTCTTCGGCGTGCCTTACGACAGGACGAGTACTTACAAGGCCGGTTCCAGATTCGCTCCTGGTGCGGTTCGCGACGTCTCTGCGAACCTCGAACTCTACAGCATACGGTCGAAGGTGGATTTGGAGAAAGTCCCAGTCCACGACTTGGGAGATTTGGA
>JACXTT010001561.1_pt1 | contig 37883 bp, 32 predicted proteins | sample 9270951 | NCBI WGS metagenome assembly JACXTT01 (sample SAMN15532306, study PRJNA645909) | rock metagenome | isolation source: weathered quartz diorite | place: Puerto Rico | collected 2017-06-21
CCCATAGGGACCCGACCATCCTCGCGAGGCACGAAGGTCCTCAGGGCGTCTGCGATCGCGGGCGCTGTGTCAGCTGACTCGTCGGGGAGGCCCTCGATTGAGAACGATTCGTGCAGCCCGGAGCGCTCCATGGCCCACACCCACAATCGCTGCACGCCCGCTGGCGCCGTCGAATCCTCATCCGCAGGCCGGTCGCGATGATGCCTTAGGGACGAGTCGAGGAACGCCTCGGCCTTGTTTATCGGGAGCGGCTCGTCGAGGGATTCGCCCGCGATGCGCACCAGGGAGGCAGCCTTGCGGCACCAGGCTGCTGTGTCGTCGAGCAGCTCGTCATACGCCGTGATCCAGACGGGCTTACCCGCGCTATCCCGCAGAGCGGTGCGCAGGTTCCGCTCAGTCATTGCCAGCGCGATGTGAAGTGGCATCAGATTCCGGCGCGCAAGCGATGCGGCGCACGCGTCGGGGCTGCGAAGAACCACAATGCGGGGAGTCTCATATTCGAAGACGAGATCCCAGAACTGCATCAAGACGCACGCACGGGGATCCTTCCAGACCCAGCGGCCGGCCGGATGGGCGTTGGCAAAGACCAAGGCTGCGTTGGCCCTGACCTGGTCAAGAGCTATGCTCTCGGCCCAGCCTGGACCGGGCAGCGGCGGCGCCCACCACTGGCCACCGAGGAGCCGCAAAAGAGCGTCGTCGAAGGCGGAGATGCTCGCGGACTCAAAGTTACCGCGCGCATTCCACGGCCGCAGTTCGAACCGGTCGTCCGCCCGGCACGCTGGTAAGCCGAGACTGTTGATCACTCCGGTCACAGCGGAGGTCCCGCTGCGGTGCGAACCAAGGACGACCACGCCATGCCACGATCGCGTGTCCGACGGATCCATGAGGCCGTCGAAGCATAGCGGCGAGGGCGATGCCGTAGCATCGTCGGATGCCCGGCCGGACAGCGATTCTTGTTGTGAACGGCTTCGACCGAGTCGGCTTGTGGGGCACACATTTCGACGCTGACGACGCGCTGAAGTTTCCGTGGATCAAGCTCTGCCTGCGCGAACTCGAGCGACGCTCGCGAGGTAGCGACTACGAGGTCTTTGTCTGGGACAACAGCCAACAGCCTGAGCTGCGAGCGATCGCGCGAGGGTTTGGTGCCAGGGTCTATCCGTCCGACGATGAACTGGTGTCCGCAAACGCCAGCAAAGGAGCAGGGCGCCTCGTCGTCAACCATGGCGCATCTCTGCACAAGCTGTGGTCGCTCGTAAGTGAGGACTTTGAATACGTCATGACTCTCGACACGGACGCTTTCCCAGTCCGTAACGGGTGGATCGAGTCACTGCAACAGAAACTCGATCATGCGTCTCTTACCGGCATATGGCGTGATGAGATGGCGTCTCGCCTTCAGCCGTTCGTGCACCCAAGCTGCTTGTTCGCTCGCCGGCAGCGCCTGCTACAACTGGTGAGGCCGTTCTCCTATGTCGGCGTGCAGGATGTGGGCCAACGCATCACGCTCGAGATCACTGGTGCCGGCGAAACGGTTGCGCCCCTTCGTCGCTCGAACTCGCGCAACCCACACTTCTTGATTGCAGGAATTTACGGCGACCTCGTATATCACCACGCGGCGGGAAGCCGGGTCCCGGTCTTTCGCATGAGCGAGGGCGAGGAACGTGACGAACTGGTGTACACGCGATTGCGCACGGCACTTTTCAAAGATGTTGACCACGTGATGGCAGTGCTGCGGGGCGAGAGCGACGACGACCTCGGACTCGACTGGGAACGTGTCGAACCGTGGCCCAAGCCAGTGTGGGTGGGCATCGGACCGCGTCAGATCGAAGCTGCCGAAGACCAGCAGCCACAGTGAGTGCTACCGAGGAAGGGTCGCCGGACCTGTCCGCATCCTGGATCGACGACATGCCGCCGGAGCTGGCAGCTCACGCCGCCATCCTGAGGCGGATGGTAGACGCTTGCGGAGCGGACTCCCGAATGCGAGCGCTGCAGGTGCAAGGCTCGATCGGACGCGGGACCGGCGACGCACTGTCCGATATCGACGTTGGCGTCGTCGTTGCCGAGGTGGCCTGGCCCGCGATCTGCGCCGAGATCCCGGCCTTCGTGCGAGGCCTCGGTGAGGTTCTGGACCACTACCAGCATTTCCTCCCCGACCAGGGCGACCCAGGCTCCCTCAAGGCCTGGGCCCAATTTCCCAGCGGCATCCAGCTCGACCTGCTGGTGCTACCGGCGAGCCGGCTGCTCGGGTCGGGTCCCGACGGGAGGAACCTTTTTGATCGGGACCACCTGCTCATGCCTACCGATCATCCGATGCGGGTCTCGGAGCAGGCCGAGGTGGCCAAGTGGGCCTTTCTGGCGTGGCACGATCTCTCCGAGGTGGCGAAGTACGTTCAGAGGGGACAGACCCTGGCCGCGGCGGAATGGCTGAATTCAGCCCGCCAGGCGACTATAAGCTGCTGGGCCGCCGCTCACGGCGTCGAGTACGCCGGCTTTGCCAATGTGGCCGCGGCCCGGCTCGGAGTCATCGCGCCCTGGCCTGACGGGATCGAGGAGACCTACGCCGGGCCTGATGCAGGCGCGATCCTGGCTGCGGCGTCGGCGCTGGCGCGCCTTCAAGAGGCGGCTGACGCGATTCTGGAGACCCGGCTGGGGATTCGACGCCGCCCGCTGCCGGCCTGGGTGCGCGAGCAGCTAGAGCTTCTGCGACAAGAACTTCCGATCCCCGATACCCGTCGGGCTGTGCGTAGTCCTCAGGAAAGATAGAGAACAGCAGGTCGTCGGTCGGGCCGACCGCGTCGTGAACTTCAAGCTCGGTGTCAGGACTCCATGAGGATGGATCGAAGCTCGGTCTGGGGCTGAGCCGCATGCCTCTGTGATCAACCTCACCGGTGGTCGGCCTTTCGTGCCCCGGTTCCGTGGCATGCGAACGCGCAAAGGTCCGGTCGTCGACCTCATCCACCGGAAAGTGCGCCGCCGCGAGCGCGGCCTTGAAGCGGTCGAGCACAGCTGCGGGATCCTGGCAGAAGCGGTCGTATCCGAAGACGATGGTGCGATCGTTCGGAAGACTGAATGCCGCCTGATAGTGACGCCTCCATAGAACCGCCGCCGCGACTGCTGTCGGATCTACCCAGTCGATGGGAGCCTCAAAGGCGGGTAGGAGCTTGATCGTGCCGAGGCGCATCAAGCTCTGCACGACGCCCGTGTAATGGCGCAACGTGAGGACGAATAGAGCGTCCGGAAAAATTTCCGCGAGCTTGCTGCCGATCAGCGCGTTGCGCGGAAACGAGTCACAGACCGCCATATAGCCGCCCCGCTCCGCAGCTGTCAGCAGGAATTCGGTCGCATGACGCTGGACCTGCTCGATGTAGTCCGCGCGGTACGGTTCCCACTCCGGCGGTGCAAGTCCCTCCAACCGGTGGGCGGCGCTCATCTGGATTGGAAGCGCGCCATAAGCAAGGTAGAGGGCCCGATACTCGCCGGCGTTGAGCACTGATCGAGCGCTGCCGAGGTAGTTGCCGATCATGGTGGTCCCCGAGCGTGGCGAGCCGAGGACGAAGATCGGGCGCACGGGCATGGCTGGGCATTCTCCCATCACGGTGCCTCTACCGTGTTGATCACTCAGGTTGAACTAAGATCCTGCGGCCACGATGCAGCCTGGTGACCCGCAATCCACGATGCTCCCGGTCAACCCGTTCGACAGGCGGGCACGACGAGATCCGTACCCGATCTATTTGTACATGCGGACCGTCGAACCCGTCTACAGGAGCCCGCTTGGGTTCTGGATCCTCACCCGGTACGCCGACTGCCGATCTGTCCTCGAGGACCCGCGGTGGAGCCACGACGCGGACAATCTTCTCGAGCCCAACCGGAAGCCGACAGAGCCGGTGGATCCCCTGGTCCGGCTAATCCGCGCGAGCATCGCGTTCAGCGATCCCCCCGACCACGCCCGGCATCGCCGCCCGCTCGAGACCGCGGTGCGCTCCGCCTCGCGTGGCATGGCGGGGCAAGCTGACAAGGTGGCGAGCAGCCTGATGGATCTGCTGCACGAAAAAGGAATGACGGCCGACATCGTGCAGGCGTATGCGGCGCCTCTGGCCCTGTACGTCATGGCCGACCTGCTTGGTCTCCCGGCGGAGGAGCGTGGCCAGCTGCACAGATGGGGTCGCGAGATCGCGGCCGGCCTCGATCCAGCGGTTCAGTCAGGCGGCGTGCTGCGGGCCGGTGCGGCGGCGATGGCGATCGTCGAGTACATGCAGGGCCGCATCGACGCAGCCCGCGACGGCAAGGACTTCAAGGGGGTCCTTGGCAGGCTGGCCGGTGCCACGCCGCGGCTTTCAACGTGGGAGTTGATCGCGGACCTGACAACCATGCTCGTGACCGGTGTGGAGGCCACTTGCGCTTTCATCGGCAACGCCGTGCTCGCGTTGATTGCAAATCCTGACCAGATGGCCCTGCTGCGCCGCCAGCCTGAGCTCCTCAACACGTCGATCGAAGAGTTGATCCGATTCGATGGCCCGATCCACCTGACCGCGCGCGTTGCAGCGGAAGACGTCCCAGTCGGAAAGTCGACCGTGCCCAAGGGAGAGCAGGTGATCGTGCTGCTGGGGGCGGCCAATCGTGATCCGGCACGGTTCGTCGATCCAGACCGCCTGGATCTGGCTCGCGCCGACAATCCTCATCTCGGATTCGGCGCCGGCGCTCACAGTTGCTTCGCCGCAGCATTTGCGCGTTCGCTGACCCGCAGCGCGATCGCAACTCTGCTCGGGCGCGTGAGCAACCTCGAGCTCGATGGGACCCCGGAATGGAACGATACTGTGACTTTGCGCGGATTGTCCCGCCTGCCGGTGAAATTCACAGCATGATCCGCGCCGCCGCCCCGACGGCCGCGGCACTGCAACTGGATGCCTTCACGTGGCGGCCCGCCACGGCAGCCGATGCTGTGGCGCTGCACGAACTCGCGTCCCTTGGGGCAAACCGAACCCTCTTTGACCTGCCCGCTTCAGCAGATGAGTTCGCCGGCCAGATCGGAGCACCGGGATTCCGGATTCCAATGCTGTGCTCTAGCGAGTCGAAGGTGCTCGGTGCGGCTGCCGTCGGTCCCCGCAGTCAGCGACACCTCAACGTACAGATGCTTTGCTTCTTCGCAGATCCGGTGACTGTGGCGCTGCCGATGGCCGCCTACGTGCGCCACCTTTTCTGGCTGCTGCCCCTCCATCGCGTCTACGCACAGCTTCCGATGGTGGACGGCGCGGACGATTACATGCGTCTGCTGGCTCAAGTTGGGTTCACGGCAGAAGGTGTGATCCCTGGGCGGGCGCTGATCGATGGGCGGCCCCAAGACGTCGCGGTCTTTGGTTTGCTGCGGCGCGAGTTCGACGCCTGGTGCCTGGAGCACGAACCTCGGCTCGCCCTCTGAGCCTCGGGCTGATCGGCGTCTGGGTCGAGCTGGTCGAGCCGGCCCAAGGCACGTTGTCAGAGCTGCAGAGGTTCCACGACGAACGCCGGCTGACACCGGCGATGGGCACCACGGGTCAGGTTGCCGCGAACTCCCTGACCGACCCGATGCTCATCCGTGAACGTGCCACTGGACGGATGGTAGGCTCAGTTGAGAGTTACCGGCTGCCGGGCGGCGTCGTCGAGTACACGATCTACCTCGACGCCCAGCTCGGGCGGCCTGGTTATGGGCTGGAAGCAACTGCACTGTACGTGAGCCATCTGTTCGATGCCGGGGCCCGTCTGGTGACATTTGAAGTCATGAGCTTCAATCGTGAGGTCATCGGGATCATGCGCAAGGCCGTATGGCCCGTCCGAGCGCGGCTTAGAGAGCAGGCTTACGTCGCGGGGCGCTACTGGGACGTACTGGTCTACTCGTTCAACCAGGCGGAGTGGGAGCGCGGGATCGAGCGCTACCGCCGAAGGTTGCCTGGCGGCGACCTGCGTCCGACGGCAGTCGGCCGGCGCCGCCCTATCGAAGGTACGCGGTCGAGTTCGTGACCACGTTCAGCACCTGGCCATAGTGGTCTGACGGGCGAGCAAAGCTTCTATCTCGTTGCACGCGGTCGCCGTGCCGTCCTCGGCTCGTATCTGATCCGCGAGCTCACGAGCGTGGGCGGTATAGGACGGTTTGTTCGCCACCTGATCAATGGCCGCCGCGAGCCTGTCGATTGTCAAGTCGTCGTATTTGAGGACTTTGCCAACACCCAGAGACCTGATCCGGCCGGCGTTGTACCACTGGTCGAAGCTGGCGGGGATTGCCACCGATGGCAGACCATGTCGTAGAACCGCGGCGGCGGTGCCGATGCCTGAGTGGTGCACGACCATCGAAGCGTGTGGCAAGACGCGACTCAGCGGGATGTATTGCCAGGCCGCGATGCCGCTTGGCAAAACGCGGTGAGAGTCGGAACCCAACAGGGCCTTCGCTGCGTGGCCGGCGAGCAGGATCCCTCGCCGTCCGGTCTTCTCGAGCGCGTGGCGGGCCACCGTCAGATATGCGGGGGCGTTCCTTTCATCAGCGGTGCTGGTTGTCACCACAACGGGCGGTGGGCCGGAGTCGATGAACTGTTGGAGGCCTTCCGGGTCGATCGATCCGCGGGGAGCATCCCAGGTGGTGAACCCGGTCACTTTCACCTGAGGTGGCCAATCACGTTGTCGCGGGCTGTAGGCGGGTGACGAGAGAACCAGGCAAAGGTACGGAGACAGCGCACCTGGTGCGAAAAGGTCGCGATTGTGCCGCAGACCATACGAGTCCACTGCCTCCGCGATTGCATCTTGGGCCAGGTAGCGGAGTCCAAAGCGAAAGACCGACCACGTCAGCCTGTTCACGACACGGCCGGCGGGGGTCGGGAGGGGAGGAAGCCAGTGGGGCTCCGGCACCGTATAGCTGCTTGGGATCAGCCCTGGAAACACGGTGAGGGTGACCCACGGAATATGGAGTCTCTCAGCGGCCACAGCAGTTCCGATCTGGTGTGGCGTGGACAGGAGCACGTCTGCTCCCTCGCACGCTCTGGTCAAGGCAGCGATCGCGCTTTTCAGGAAGGGCGTGTAGTACTTGTCGACTCGGCCTTTAGCGGCGACCGCACCGAGGCCCTGTCTCCAGGCTTCTGCAGGCGGGTTGGGCATCATCGAGACTGCGGCGCTCTCAAAGCCCTCGTTGACGATCCTGGCTTGTAGGTTCGGGGGAACGATGAATCGAAGCGTGTGCCCTCGTCGCTTGAGCTCGTGAGCGATCGGAATCATCGGATGGAGGTCGCCCAGAGTGCCAAGGGTGGTGACGATGATCGTTGCCATAAGGAGCGCAAAAATGGTAGCGGCTGCCTTCTCCACGACCCCGGCGGTCGCTATGAAGTGGTCCCGGCATCTGCTACAGTTGCGCCGATCTTCGTTTCCGGCTCATAGAACGGGAGAGACCGCATGGCAACCCGTGACCCATCCGTCCCTACCCGAGCGCAGTTCGAGAAGCTGCGGCTGAAGAGAAAGTCACCCTCACAGGCGAAGCTTTCTTCGAAGAAGTTTGCAGCCCTGCCGAACCGCGCTCAATTCGAAAAGCTCCGACTGCGATGGAAGGCGCCGACCCAAGCCAAGGTGAGCAAAGGTTCGTTGGCAACACCGAGCCGACAGCAATACGTGAAGATCGTGGGCAAACGGAAGGCGCCAAGCCAGGCGCCGGTCATCACCAAATTCGGGAAGTGAGCTTCGGCAGCTAATTAGGACGCGGAGGAGAGCATGGCCACAAGGAAGAAGTCACGCAACGGGAGCTTGGACGAAGAGCGGCTGAGGGAGCTGGTCGAAACCGACACCTCTCCGCAGGCACCGCCGTCGAAACCGCATACGCGGCGAGGATTGCTCAAGATGGCAGGGGCGGCGCTTGCGGGAGCCGCGGGTGCCGTGGCCATGAAGGCAGTACCGGCTGCGGCGGCCACCGGGAGTGCGGTCCTTCAGGGTTGCCACAACTTTGCGTCTCTTGACGCGCCTACATACCTGTTGATGGCGGGCGCTTCACCGCTCAGTGAGGCGGGCGCCGCTTTCATTGGCAGAAGCTCAACGGGCCTCCGAGGTGCCGGCTACTACACCTCGAACAGGGCTGCAGAAATTGGTGTTCTCGGCATCGCCAAAGGAGCCACGCAGGACGCGACCGGAGAGGGAACCGGGGTCCTCGGGCTGTCGAATCAGGGTGTCGGCGTCTCCGGACAAGCTTCGAGCGGGACCGGCGGGCTCTTTTACTCCGCGACCGGATACGACGCCCAGCTGGGCTTTCCGGTCGTCGGTGGCACAGTTGGCAGCGGCCGGTTGGCCATGGTAGGCCGTGGTGATATCGGTGGCGTCGCGCCGAGCTGGGCACCAGCCTTTCAGGTGACGAGCACCTTCCACTACACGTTCGCGCATGAGCTCGTGCGCGGCAACGACGGATCGATCTGGGCCTCTCGATTCGACGCTTCGGGTGTCCCCAACACCAAGCGCTGGAAGCGGATCAACGCCGTCCGCACCGACGCGGCCGATGGCACCGGAAACGTGTTCAAGCCGTTCCGGCTGGCAGACACGCGGCTGCTCGGACCGATCAAAGCAGCCGGCAACGTCACGGCGTACGCCGTCGCTGGTCAAGGGGCAGGAACATCCTCGATCCCCCCAGACGCGATTGCTGTCATGGGTAACCTGACGGCCGCGGGCTACACCGGCGGCGGCTTCCTGACCATCATGCCCCAAGGCATCACTGTCGGAGTCGGCATGCAGTACGACCCAACCCATGATCCGTCGAGCGTCAACTTCATCACCGGCCAGTACGCCATCGCCAACAGCTTCGTCTGCGGCCTCCACAACGGACAGCTCCAGGTTTACGTAGGCGGCCCGCCACTCGCCGGGCACTCGAGCCACTACATCATCGACATCACGGCCTATATGCAGTAGAGAAAGAGTGAGGAAACCAAAGGGGCGCCTCTCGGGGCGCCCCTTTCTTTTTGCTGTCGGTCCCTCTACTGGTCCGGTCCCAGGTATGCGAAAAAGTCGAGCACCACGTGCACGCGCAGAGACGGTGGACCGCCGCAGTGGATCGTGACCATGCCGTTGGTGGTCTGGCCCAGCCCCGGCGCGCCGAACTGGGTGATGACGAAGTTCGGGATCGCCGAGAGTGAGCCGCCGAAGTTCACGTTGGACACCCCTGTCAGAGTCGTCCCCTGGCCCCGGATCGACAGCCATCCTCCCGTATTCCAGCCGGTGGCGGTGAGGTTGGCCATCAAGCCGTAGTAGCTCGTGGAGTCGAATCCAGCCGGCGCAGGGAAGGGACCGAAGTCGTAATCAAGGCCGCCTGCCAGGGGGCCGTGACCAAGTCGCGTGTCGAGCAGACGCAGGGGGGTGAACAGATCAATGGTGTTGCCGGAACCCGCGGCCTTGACCGGGACACCTCGTAAAGCCGTCGCCCCAGCCGCGCCCAGGGCCGCAGCGCCCGCGAGCTTCAGCACCGCGCGCCGTCGATTGCTGAAGTCGGGCATCGGATCGATGCGTTCTCTGTCGCTGGTCACGCCAAACCTCCTTGTTGATGGAAGAGATCACCAAACAAGATATGCGCGATCTGCGGCTGAGGTCAGCTGACCTGGAAGGACCAGGTGTATGGGGCGTTGTTGACGGTGAGCGTGACCGTGTACAGCACGCCAGGCTGCAGCGGCGCCCGGGGAATCACGATCACACCGCCGCGGGAGGTGAGGTAGCCCGCGAGGCTCGGGTTGTGCGTCGAGTCGATCACACAGTGCGCCAGCGGCGTGCCGTTGCCGGTGAAGGAATGCAGCGTGACGGTGGTCGCGACGTTGCCGCCGAGCTCCACGAACACAGGCAGGCCTGTCGGCAGGCTGTAACCGGGACACGCGGAAAGCGGATCTGGAAACTCGTTACCGCTGTACGAGCGCAATGGAACGGTCATGCCGTTGCCAGGCCAGTACACGGGGAAGGTTCCGCCGCTGAAGGAGTTGCCCCGGATGACATCGAGTGCGAACGCCGCCTCCCAGCCTGATCGCACCTCGCGGTACGCGCCGAATCCAGTCGATGTGAGGCGCGGGTCCATCATGCCCATCGCGTGGAACGGCGCGCCCATCCACCAATCGATCGCCTTGTCATCGGTGGAGGTGGTGACGGAGTTGACCTCGATGTTGCTGTTTCGCGCCGCGGTGTCACCTGCGGCGGTGTAGAACGGAACGCCGGGCGTCTCGTAGTGGGTGACGAGCTGGTTCTTCACCATGTAGATCGCGTGTAGGTGGTCGCCCTGGCTCCAGCTCCCGTTCTCCACTAGAGGTGGGAGACCGGCCGTGGCCCGCCAGTAGTTGAGGCGTGCCAGCCATCCGGGCACGGGGCAGGCATTCGCGGTCGGCGGCGGGCCTGGCGTGATCGTGGCGGCAGGGCCTGTGAACCATCCGACGACGTCCACCACCACGTCGACGCAGCCCGCGTAGTTGTACACGTCCACGTTGCCGCTGGGGCCAACTTGCGCCACGGTCAGGTTGGGTACTGTGACTCCCGGCATCCAGTTGAGGTCCGAGGCGAGCGGCTGCGCAGCGCCGTCCGGCCACGCGACTACGGCACCGGGCGCGGTGGTGTCGGTAACAGTGATGTTGGCTACGACCGCCGTCGGCGCGTTGGGATCGGTCATCAGCGGGACCCCGCCCTGGCCTGCGACCACGACCGCGCGACCGCTGCCTGGGCCCCAAGGCGTGAGAAAGCCGCCCGTGCCGTTCCGGCTGTCCTCGATGCGGGCCGGCGTGACAGGCGTGAACTTGCTTCCCACGCCGCCGATCGAGGTGTCTGTGAACCAGCCGTTCACGTCGGCGACGACGTCGGTCGAGCCTACGCCGTTGAATATGGTCACCTGCCCACTACCGGTGCTGAGTCCGACCATCACCCGGTTCGGGATCGTCTGGCCCGCTTTGAAGTTCAGGTTGGAGGCGACTGGCATGGTCACCCCCGTCGGGAAGATGGTCAGATAGGACGCGAGGCTCGGGTTGGTCACAGTCACGTTCAGGACCACCGCCTCAGCCCCCGTCGATGGCACGCCGCCCCGCCCAGTGACCTGGAGGTTCAACGACTGGCCTGGACCAAGCTTGGCGATGGGCGCGCCATTGCCGGAGCGTGTGTCCAGCAGGCGCGCCGGCGTGAGTGGGTTGAACAGGCCGTCAGGGCCTGGGGAAGAAGCAGGGTCTGAGTAGTAGCCCTCAACGTCGAAGACCACATCAACTGAGCCGACGCCGTTGTACGCGGTCACCTTCCCACCCGTGCCAATCCCCACCGTGACGAGATTCGGGATCGTCTGACCTGGCGCCCAGTTGAGGTTGGAGGCCAGGGGCAGGCTGGCTCCCGTCGGGTAGACGGTGAGGAAACTGAACGCGGTGGTGTCTGTGGCTGTGGCATTCAGCACCACCGCGCTCACGCCGCTGGCGGGCACGCCACCCTGGCTTAAGACCGGCACATCGATGGAGGTGGCGCCGCCGAGGGGAGCGATGGGAAAGCCGCCCGTGCCGTTGCGGGTGTCGAGGATGCGGCTGGGTGTGAGCGGGTGATAGGTGCCGCCGACGGGTCCGGCCGCCCGTACGTGGACCGTCGTGAGCAGAGACAGCGCGGGGAGCGTGCCCAGGATCACGGCGGCGGCGAGGAGTCCTGCGAGGTGGCGGGGGCGCACGGGCGCGATTCTGCCTTTTCGGCCGGCCATCTCCAACCGCAAACGGACGTACGGTCAGGATCTTGCCCGATCATTCGAACGATGCAGGTCGCCTTCATCGGCACCCGAGGTGTGCCCGCCAGCTACAGCGGATTCGAGACCTGCGTCGAGCAGGTGGGGCGGAGGATGGTCGAGCGCGGTCATGAGGTCACGGTCTTCTGCCGGGCCGGCCACTACCGCGAGCGGCCGCCCGAGTACCTGGGCATGAAGCTGAGCTACCTGCCCGCCGTGCGCCAGAAGCACCTCGAGACGCTTTCGCACACGGCCCTGAGCGTCATGCGGCTCCCGCGGGACACGGCGATTGTCTGCATGGGCGTCGGCAACGCCCCTGTCGTGCGCTGGCTCGAGCTCCGCGGGCGCCGGTGCGTGTTCAACGTCGACGGGGCTGACTGGCAGCGGGCGAAATGGGGGAGGTTTGCGAGCTGGTACCTGCGTTCGACCGAGGGCATGGCGTCGCGCGGGCGCAGCATCGTAGTGGCGGATGCGAGGGCAGTCCAGGACTACTACCTCCGCCGCTACGGTCGCGAGACCGAGCTGGTTGCCTACGGCGCGGATCCCCCGGCGGATCGCGGCACCGACACGCTCGCGCGATTCCAGCTCCAGCCGGGGGCCTATGTGCTGTGGGTCGGTCGCATGGTGCCCGAGAACGCAGCCGATCTCTTTGTTGAAGGGATGCGGCTGGCAGGCATCGATGCCCCGGCTGTGGTCGTTGGCGACGCCTCCTATCAGGAGGAGTTCAAGCGGGCGGTGCATCGCGCCGCGCCCGACAACGCGGTCTTCACCGGCTACCAGTTCGGAAGCGCGTACCAGCAGCTCTCATTGCACGCAGGCTTGTTCGTGCTGGCAGCCGGCGTGGGGGGGACGCACCCTGTGCTGGTGGAGCAGATGGCTGCCGGCAACGCGATTCTCGCGCGCGAGACGGAAAGCAACCGCGAGGTGCTCGGCGATGCGGGCCTGTTCTGGAGCACGCCGGAAGAGCTGGCGGCGCTGATCAGGGAGTTGTGGCCCGACGTGACACGACGGCGGGAGCTAGGCGAGTGTGCGAAGCAGCGGGCGGTCGCGCTTTACAGCTGGGAGGCTGTCACAACGCGTTACCTGGAGCTCTGCGAGCGCTCGCTTCGTTAGGGCACGCGTTCGCGGCCCGCGGCGTCGACTGCCATCAACAGCAGACCGGCCATCAGCCACGTGATCATCAGCTCGGTCGTCTCGGTGGCCACATTGGTCAACACGATCACCAGCGTTGCCATCCCCAGCCCTGCCACGAGCGGTTTGTGGCGCACCTTCCACGCTGCATAGGCGATGGCGAGCCCGAACGCGATGAAGACCGCCAGCCCGACGATGCCCGTGTCATACAGGGCCGTCAGCTCGAGGTTCGCGATGTGCTCCGGCTGGCCCTGGTTGAGATGGCGCTCGCCGTAAGAGGCGGTGCCGTTGCCGAGGACGAGGTGCGACTTGATGTCGTCCCCGCCGATCTTCAACTGATCCAGGCGCCCCAGGACATCGATCTCGTTGACCAGCAGTGAGAAGAATCCGCGCGTCGGCTGATGCGGCACACCGTTCGTGTCGGGCACAACGACGTAGTAGTCGGTCGCCCTCTCGGCTCCGAACGCGACCAAGGCGAAAATGCCGACCGCCAAGATGCCCAGCACGACGTGCCGCAGGTAGGCTCGCTCCCGGACTCGACCCAACAGGCTCAGCGCCAAGACCACAACCACAGCTGCCCAGGCGGCCCGCGTGAAGGAGACGAACGTGCCTGCGAGGCACGCGGCCAGCCCCAGCCACGCGAGCCTGAAGTACCGCGGCCCCAGCCACGACCAGGCGATCGCGCCCGCTGCGCAGAAGGCACCGAAAACGTTCGGCTCCCAAAGCGTGCCGTACGAACTGAGATGGCCCGTCGCCGGGTTTGGCGAGAGCGCCACGTTCACGCCAAACGCATACGCCAGCCACGCCGCCGCGCCGTAGGCGCCTTCGACCGCGATCGCGAGCAGGAAGATTTTGACGACTGTGTCCATCTGATCGCCGGCGCGCTCGCTGTCCAGCAGACGTCGCGGCAGCGCGAAACCCAGCGCCGACACGACCAGCAGCGCGAGCCCCTTGACGCTTCGGCTCACCTCCGGCGCGGCCGTCAAGCTGCTGATGAGGCCGAGGAGGAACCACGCCCCGAGCAGGATCTCGGCGAGGTTGGGACGGAACACTCGCACTCCGGATCGTCGCGTCGCCACGTTGTAGACGACCACGCCGGCGCCCAGCAGGGCCGCGATCTGCTCGCTGCGCACATCCACCGGTCCCAGCGAGTACGTGAAGCGGCTGATCATGCAGGCCGCCACCAACAGGGCGAGCACGCCGACTCGAGCACCGAACACGGCCATGAACACCGCGGCCGCGACCAGGACGAGCACGATCTCGACCGGCGCCTCGAAGCGGTGCCCGAGCAGTACCAGCAGCCCCGCCGCCAGGCCAAGGACAATGGCGGTCACCAGGAACGCGACGAGCCGCCAGTCGATGACCGTGCGAGGTCGCGAGGCGAGCGGCGGGACGGCGATCTCGCTCACAGCACGTCCGCTTTGCGCGGCACCAGCGACCCCCGCAGGCGCTGGAGAGTCTGCCTCAAGTCTGATCCGATCATGACATAGGCCGCAGCTGCAAACGCCGCGGTCCCGAGCAGGTACGCGATCACGAGCACTGGCAGGGTGAAGGCTCCGATCACGCTCACGAACAACCAGGCGACTCCGTACGTCGCAGCTGCGAGCGCCAGCACCTTCGCGACATGCCCGTACCAATTCCTCACCGGCTCCTGCAGGCACTCACGGCAGATCCTCGGCACCATGTACGCGTACGTGAACAGCTGGTAGAAGACCCATGAGAACCCGGCACCAGGAAGTCCCCACGTGAAGATGAGGGCCGCGGTCACTGGCAGGACCACGATGGCCGCATACAGGTTCGAGCGGGCCGCGATGTCGGGGCGGCCCATCGCGATCGACAGCATGTACGGGATGTTCATGGTCGCGTTCATCCATGAGCCCAGGGCCAGAAAGGCCGCCGGCAGCAGCAGCTTCTGCGCCGTGCCCCCGCTGTTGAACACATAAGTAAAGACGGGCAGGGCCGCGAAGCAGATGCCGGCGAACAGCGGCAGCGTGCCGTAGCAGACAAGGTCCTGCAGCTTGCGGTACTGCTGCATCAGCCCGTAACGATCGCCCGCCGCGTGCAGCCCCGAGAAAGACGGAAACGCCGCCTGCGCTGCCGCCGCGGTAACGAACGTCGCTCGGTTCACGGTCGAGGCCGCAAACGAGTAGTAGCCGAACTGGGCGATGGGAAGGAGTTTGCTCACGATGACCTGCGCGGCCTGGATGTGGACGAGGGCCAGAACCGAGATCACCATCATCTGGCCGGTAAACGCGACGTTGCGACGGATCGCCTCGACCGAGAATGAAGGGACAAGCGCACCCCAGCCGATCTCGCGTGCTGTGAACAGGATGTACGCGCCCGCGCTCAGCAGCGCGTTGATCGAGAACCAGGCACCTACTGCGTAGACACGGCCATTCGCGAGCAGCACGGCAACGATTCCAAGCTGCTGGGTGGCGGCTGTGACGACGTCGATCGTGTTGTTGATGTGCATCTTCTGCCGGCCGCGGAAGACGCTCGAGTAGAGGCCCTTGGGCAGGAGTACGAGCGCCGTCCCACTCATGAGCCGCAGCATGTTGGCCGCGGTGCCGGCGTCGATCGTCGTGAGGTTGAGCCAGTGTGTGACCAACAGCGGGGCGGTGATCCAGATGATCGCGACGAGTAGCACGCCCGCGCCCCAGTAGAGCGTCGAAGCGGTGCGGATCAGGGTCCGCACGTAATCCGGTTCGGTGTCGAGTCGGCTCGACACCTCGCGGACGATGGTCGACGAGACGCCCAGCTCCAGCGCGCTCGTGACGACTGCGGTCAGGACGATGTTGAAGAAGATCAGACCGAAGAGGTCGTCACCGAGATGGCGGTAGATGAACCTCAGCGCCACCAGGCTCAGCAGGAGCACGATGCCCTGGCCTGCGACGTTCGCGATCAAGTTGCGCATGAGTCGCGTCATCGGAGGCCGATCACGACTCGCTTAGTGGCGCTTCTTCACCCGCTTCAAGAAGCCGCCCGGGCAGTAGGTGACCTTGAGCCGGTTGTAGTAAGGGTCGATCTGGAACTCGTCGTTCTCCTCGAGAAAACCCTGGATCGCGTGCCAAGGATTGTCGTGGTCCCATGTGGGAGAGCCACCCGGAGCGTCGGTGAGCACCTGCATCACGCCGTCGAAGACCACGATGTAGCTGTCCGGCGTGACCAGCGGCGCATACATCTCGAGCTCTTTCGCGACGTGGGCCGCGCTGTGGTTCGAGTCGAGGGTCACGAGCACTCTGTCGTCGGGACGGATGTGCCGGCGAACGTCGTCCACGGTCACGTCCTCGACTGAGCTTCCTTCGATGAGGGTGAAGCGGCGGCTCAGCGGGTGGCTCTGGAGCGCGAGCCGGTTGTATTTCCGGATCTCGACGTCGACACCGACCACGTGGCCATGGCCCAACAGCTCCAGCATCGACGCATACAGCACCAGCGCACCGCCATGCGCGATCCCACACTCGATCACGACGTCAGGCCGGACCTTCCAGAGCAGCTCCTGCATCATCACGATGTCTTCGGGCGTTTGAATGATCGGGATGCCGAGCCACGTCGGCTCATAGCTGATCTTTTGCTGCCAGCCGGAGCGCGTGTAGAGGTTGGACAACGCCCTGAAGCCCTCAGGCGTGTAGATGTCGAGCTCGCTCGAGCCCAGCTCGGTCTCGACCTTGACCTTCGACTTCGGCGGGTTCTCGAACAGCTCCGGCTGCTGTGTCATCGCTGGCTTTTCCACCATTCCACCGTCTGCGCCAACCCGTCTCGCAACGAATGACGCGGGGTCCACCGCGCTTCGGTGCGCAGCCGCCGGCTGTCGCCGCAGACATACGCCGGATCCCAGTCGCGTGGAGGGTAAGCGCCGACTCGTATCAGCTCCGGGCGACCAAGGAGCTCGCCCAAGATCTGCATGAGCCCGGCTATGGTAACAGCCTCTCCCGAGCACAAATTGAAGGTGCCCGACAGTCGCAGCGCGCTCAGGGCGCAGAGCCCGGAAGCAACGTCCTCGATGTGCAAGTAGTCGCGCACCATGTCCCCGGGCGTGGTCGAGAACTCCGAGCCCGCGGAAAGGGCTTTGATCACCTGCGGCATCAGCCTGCGATTGTCCTCGAACGGTCCGTACAGATAAAAGAGACGCGCCCAGGCGAAACCCATCTGCAGCTGCGCGGCGCGCTGCGCTGCGACGAGCATGAAGGCCAGCTTGCAGGCCGCATACAACGTGAATGGTCGGGTCGGCGAATCTTCCCTCAGGGGCTCGCTGCGCATCTCGTACTCGAAGCAGGTGCCGACGCCAACGAGGTGCTGGCAGCCGGCCCGCGCCAACTCTTCGAGCAGCGCGAGGCTGGAGCGGAGGGAGTCAACGTTGCGCGGCGACGGCAGGTATTTGCCCGGCTCCGCGTACCACGCGGCATGAATGCACGCGTCTGGCTTGCACCTGGCCAGCTGCTCCGCCACTGCGCTCGGATCTTCGAGGTCGGCTTCCAGGACCTGGATCGTCCCCTGAAGTCCTTCGAGGCGCGCGGGCCTGCTTCCAGGCCGGACCATGGCCGCCACCTCGACGTCGGAGGCGATGAGCCGGCGCACGACCTGTGAGCCGACGAACCCGCCGGCGCCGGTGACCAGGACGGTCACCGCTCCTTCAGGGACCAGTCGTACGGGATGTGATTCTTGTGCGGGTCGATGCGCACCGAGTCGGCCTGCTCGTGTGGGATGTCGATCAGGTCGGCAATGATGGCCGGCTCGCGGCCCATGCCCTTGAAGCCGTTCCAGAGGTCGGGCGGGATGACGACCAGGCAGTAGTTCTCAGGTCCGAGGAAGAGCTCCATCACCTCGCCCTTCGTCTTGGAGCCATCGCGCTCGTCGTAAATGACGAGCTTCACCCGCCCCTGTATGCAGGCGTAATGCAGGGTCATGTTCTTGTGGCGGTGCCAGCCCTTGACGACTCCTGGGTAAACGGTGGAGAAGTAGATCTCCCCGAACTCGGTGAAGTGCGGGTCCGTCCGTTTCAGCATGTGGTGGATCGTGCCGCGCTCATCCGGAATGCGCTTCAAGGGCACGACCTTGACCCCGTCGATGCTCATACGACCGTCGGCTCCGGGACGGGGATGATGAATTTGCCGCCCCGGTCGCGGTAGGCGGCCTGCTGCTCGAGGATCTCGTCCGCGAAGTTCCAGGTCAGGAGCAGCACGTGGTCCGGGCGCTCCTCGAGCAGGGCGGCAGGAGCCTTGATCGGCAGGTGCGTGCCGGGCGTGTAGAGCCCCTGCTTGACGGTCGAGCGGTCAGCAACGAAGTCGATCGTCTCGCGGCCGACGCGACAGTAGTTGAGGAGGGTCGAGCCTTTGGCCGAAGCTCCGTAAGCAGCGATCCTGCTGCCGGCGGTCTTCAGGTCCGCAAGCGTGGCGACCAGGTCCGTTTTCAACTGCCGGACCTTGGCGCCGAAGTCCCTGTAAAAGGTCGCGTCGGCGATCCCGGCCGCACGCTCCTGGTCGAGCAGACTCAACACCCTCTCGGAGGGCATTCCGGTCAGGGCCGCGTGCACCTGCAGCGAGCCGCCGTGGAGCGGGATCTCGAACACATCGACGATCTCGAGCCCATGTCGCTTGAACAGCGGCCGCAGCGCCGTCAGTGAGAAGTAGCAGAGGTGCTCGTGGTAGATCGTGTCGAACTCGAGGCACTCGATCATCGGCTGGACGTGCGGTACTTCGATCACCGCCACTCCGTCGTCTTTCAGGGCCTCGGCGATCCCGGCGACGAAGCCGTTCAGGTCGGCCACGTGCGCGAGCACGTTGTGGGCATGGATGACGTCGGCTCGCCGCCCGCTCGCCCGGAGCTCACGCCCGAGCTCACGCCCGAAGAAGCGCGTCAGGGTGGGGATCCCTTTTTCCTCGGCGACCCTGGCGATGTTGACGGCCGGTTCGATGCCGAGCACGGGGATGCCTGCGCGCTTGTAGAACTGCAGGAGGTAGCCGTCGTTGCTCGCCACCTCCACCGCCAGGCTCCGGGGGCCGAGCTTGCGCTCCTTGATCAGCCGGTCGACCAGCTCCTGCGCGTGCATCACCGTCGTGTCGGAGAACGACGACAGATAGAGGTAGTGGCTGAACAACTGCTCGGGCGGGACGGTCTCGGTGATCTGGACCAGGGCGCAGCTACGGCAGAAGACGAGGTCCAGTGGGAACGTCGCCTCGGGCTGGTCGAGCTCCTCCTCTTTGAGCAGAGCGTTGGCCAGCGGCGTGCGGCCCAAAGACAGCACGAGATCGAGCTCCGCGCTGCTGCACGAGCGGCATTCGGTCAAGAGCCCGCTCCAAAGAAGCCGCGATACCAGTCGATCGTCAGGCGCAGGCCGTCATCGAGCTTGAACAGCGGCTGCCAGCCCAGCTTTTCGCGCGCTTTGGCCGCTGTGAGGTACTGGCACTTGATCTCGTTGGTGGCCTCGTTGCGAATGTCGGGCTCGAGATCCGAGTCCATCAACTGGAGGATGAGCCTGGTGATGTCGAGGACGCTGACCGGCTGCTCGTTCGAGAAGTTGAAGGCCTCGCCCGCCAGCTCACGCTCGCCGGCGAGCTTCTCTGCGCTCAGCGTGTACGCGGCGGCGCCGTCCTCGACGTAGAAGTAGTCGCGCACGAACTGGCCGTCGGACCGGATCACTGGTCGTTTGCCGCGCAGCACCGATCGGATGGTGCCCGGGACGATTCGACTCCAGTTGAGGTCGCCTCCGCCATAGAAGTTGCCGCAGCGGGTGATGATCACTGGCAACCCGTAGGTGGCGGCGTACGACTGCGCGATCAGGTCGCCTGCGGACTTGCTCACATCGTATGGATGGCGGCCGGCCAGGGGCATCGTCTCGTCGTAGGGCAGGTGCTCCTGGTCGCCGTAGGACTTGTCCGATGACGCGACCACGACCTGTCGCACGGCCGGGCTGCGCCTACACGCTTCGAGCAGGGTCCAGGTGCCCGCGACATTGGTCTCGAAAGTGGAGATTGGGTTGCGATTTGCGATCGGGACGATTGTCTGAGCCGCCAGATGCAGCACCGTGTCGACCTCGTACTCGCCGAGCACGCGCTCCAGCAGGCGCTGATCGCGCAGGTCGCCGCGCACCGTCTTGACTCGCTCGATGAGCTTCGCGCTCATGAGCTCGCTCTGCGGCACCCAGTCGCGGATGAGGCAGACGACGTCCGCCTCGGCCTGCACGAGCGTTCTCACCAGCCATGCCCCGACGAGCCCGGACGCACCGGTGACGAACGTCGGCCGGTCGCGCCAAAAATCTGTGCGAGCCTTCGCGCTCACTCCCACGTTTTCCAGGGGGGCTGCCCGCCCTGCCACAGGGTTTCGAGCTGGCGCACGTCGCGCAGGGTGTCCATGCACTGCCAGAAGCGGTCGTGCTTGTACGCGGCGAGCTGGCGGTCGGCTGCGAGGTGCTCGAGCGCATCGGACTCGAGGCTTGGGTCCTTGCCTTTCAGATAGTCGAACACGCCGGGCTCGAAGACCATGAACCCACCGTTGATCCAGCCCTCACCGATCTGGGGCTTTTCGGTGAAGTCCGAGACGAGGTCGCCATCGAAGATGAGGCCACCGAATCGGGCGGGCGGACGAACCGCCGTGACGGTCGCCAGCCGGCCTTGCCGGCGGTGAAACCGAAGCAGCTCCTGCAGGTCGATGCTGCACACACCGTCGCCGTAAGTGAGCATGAACGTCTCGCCCTCGAGCCACGGCTCGAGGCGCTTGACGCGGGCGCCCGTGTTGGTCTGGAGGCCCGTGTCAATGAGGTGCACGGTCCACGACTCGCTGGCGGCCTCGTGAAAGCTGGAGTCGCCGGTGGCCAGGTCGACCGTGACGCTCGAGCGCAGGCGGTTGTAGTCAAGGAAGTAGCGTTTGATGGCGTCGCCCTTGTAGCCGAGGGCAACCACGAACTCGCCGAAGCCATGGTGGATGTAGTGCTTCATGATGTGCCAGATGATCGGGTGGCCCCCGATCTCGACCATCGGCTTAGGTCGAAGCTCAGTCTCTTCAGAAAGGCGCGTGCCGAGACCACCCGCCAGGATGACGACCTTCACTTCGTCGAGCAATGTTACCCGCGGGTCCCGGCTCGCCTCGGCCGGGGGCGGCGACTTACGCCAGGGCTTGCCGGTACACACCCACGGTGAGGTCCGCGCATCTCGTCCAGGTGTAGCGCGCGACGCGTGAGCGCCCTTTGTGCACCAGGTCGCGCCGCAGGTGGTCATTGGTCAGCACAGCCTCCGCCGCTTCCACGAACGCCTTCACGTCGTGCGGATCGACCAGGATGGCGGCGTCGCCCAGGACCTCGGGCAAACATGAGGCATTCGAAGCCATGACCGGCGTGCCGGTGAGCATTGCCTCCAGCGCCGGGAAACCGAACCCCTCATAGAAGGATGGATAGACCAGCAGGTCGGAGCTTGCCATCAGCTCAGGCATCGCCTCGGCGGGCACGCGGCCGCGCCACTGCACCCGCTCGGTCAGCCCCAGCGACTCGATCCGGTATCGCTGCTCGGGAAATTCCTCGGCCTCGGCGCCGCTTATCGCCAGCCGCGCCAGGCGCAGCCTGCCGCCTTCAGGCGCGTGCGCCAGTGCGTTCAACACGAGGTCCAGGTTCTTGCGCCGCGTTGGCGCCCCGGGGAAGAGGAGGAGCGGCGACTCCTGGCGTGTCGGGGGCTGATGGCGCGGCCGTGCAAACCGCTCCGCGACGCCGTAAGGCGTCACTACTACACGTTCTTCTCGCAGCGAGAGGTCGCGGATGATCTCCTGGCGCGTGAACTCGGTGCCGGTGATGACGCGTGCAGCTGACCGGGCCCGCCGGGGCAGGATCATGCGCGCGTATGTCCGCCACTCGAGCGGATGGTCCTCAGGAAATTTCTGGGTGGACGTGTCGTGAACAGTCAGGACGAGTGGCACTCCTGGCCGCCACGGCGCAACGAAGGCGGGGCAGTGCAGCAGCTGCCTCCCGCCGATGGCCCTGCGGCAATCGCCCGCGAGCCAGCGCATCGTCGTCGAGAATCCTCCGGGTTCGGCTGCGATCGGGCTCATCGCGACGTCGTCTCGCCGCTTCAGGTGCTCCAGCAGCTCGTTTGCGTACACCCCAGAGCCGGCCGGGTTTCGGTTCGGGAACGTCATGTCGTACGCGACTGACAGCTCCGCGTTCACTCCTTGTATCCGCAGGCCTCGAGGATTCGCTTTTCGATGGCGCGAATGTTGGTGCGCGCGTCAAACCGTCGTACCGCCTCGGCGCGCGCGCGGGCCGCAAACTCGGCGCGCCTCGCGTCGTCGGCCAGAAACGTGTTGAGGGCTTTGGCCAGGGCGGGTGGATCACCCTCTGGCACGAGCATGCCGGTCACCCCGTCGTCGATGAACTCCGCGATCGATCCCGAAGGCGTCGTGACCACAGGCACGCCACACGCCAGCGCCTGGATGGCGCTCATTCCAACCTGCTCGGCCCATTTCTGCGTGGTCCGCGACGGCGCGGCCAGCAGCGTGGCGGCACGCAGGTATCGAGGCACATCCCTGTTCTTCACGGTGCCGAGGAAATACGTCCTGTCGCCGATGCCTGTCTGTTGCGCCGCCTCCTTCAGCTCGGAGGTGTGAGGCCCGTCGCCAAGGAACACGAGCCGGCCGGGCACATTCCTCATCGCATCGACCAGGTCGAACACGCCCTTCTCACGGTCGATGCGGCCGAGGTACACCACGCGGGGAGGGTCGCCAGGGAGGTTCTCTCGTGGTCCGTCCGGCTTGAACTCATCGGTGTCGACGCCCCACGTGCCGTACATCATCCGCAGCAGTCGGTCCGGTCGCGCACCGGCCCACCGCAGGTTGTCCTCGGCGCCCGCGTTCGAGGCAATGGCGAGGCTCGCGCCCCGGACATACGGACCGATCGAGGCCCGCGTGGCGGCCGCCCAGGCGCCGCCGTACTTGCCCGCCAGAGGCAGGTTTTCGAGGCTTGGCACGACATATGGGCGCCGGTGCACTTTCGAATAAGCCACGACCGCCCAGGCCATCGGCACCAGCCGGCGTACGAATGGCTCCCCGCCCTGCACGATTTGGGGCCGAGCCCTGGAGAGCTGCCGGTAGAGGTCGGCCGAGTTGCGAAATCGATGCGTGCCCTCCAGGTCCTCGGCGGTCATGTCGCCGTACGGCGCGTGCTTGAAGAAGTGGATCGGCTGGAGCACTTCGAAGAAACGCAGCGGCGCGTGAACATCGCGGCGGATGCCGTGGCTGACGATGGCGTACGAGACCTTCGGGCTCAGAGCGCTGGTGGGCGTATCAAGGCCGGGGTCGCGCCAAGCCGCCTGGCCACGTCGTCGGGCCGGCGCGCGTACAGGGTCTCCCGGCTCAGGTGCTGCACGGTGTAGGCGGCGGCCGGGTCATCGCGGGCGACGAGGCGGTTCTCCTCCGCGAGGTAGCGCAGAGCCTCGTATCCGTGAGCGTGGAATGTCTCCGCCACCGACTCGTCGTCCTCCACCATCCACACAGGTCCCGGCCGTGCGTCGAGCAACGAGCTCGCCCCCGCAACCACCCTGGCATCGAATCCTTCCGTGTCCACCTTGACGAGGGCGACCCCGTCGGGATCGACACCGACTTCGGCAAGCGCGGAGTCGAGGGTGACCACCCGCACCTTGATGGTCGCACCTGTCGCGCCGGGCACGATGCGGTTCTGGTCAAAGAGGTTGCTGGTCAGCTGCGCGGTCCCGGGCGCTTCGCCCGCGGCCGCCTCCACGACATGGAGATCGTGGAACGAGTTGAGCGCTGCATTCTCGCGCAGCCTGGCCGCGGCTGTGGGATGGGGTTCGACCGCCAGCACTGAACGATCGCCGGCGACCGACGCCGCAATCAGGCTGTAGAAACCGATGTTGGCGCCCACGTCGATGAACCAGTCGTCGCGTCGCAGGTAGCGGAGCGTGAACATCATCCCGTCGTACTCCGGGAGGCGAAACAGGATGGCGGTCCAGGAGTAAGGCCAATCGGGATAGACGTGCACCTTCAGGCCGTTCCAGAAGCGAACCTGCTCGGGCCGGCGGATCAAACGGCGGCGCACCTGCCAGCCCGCCATCCGCCCGAGGGCCATGAGCCGGTGATCGCGATTCATCGGATGCGCGAGCACGAAGCGAACGATGTTGGTCCGCTCCTTAAGCCGTTCCCGCAGGCTCGTGCCCAACAGAGTGACTATATGGACGCGGCCCGGCGGTAGGCCTCAACGGTCTGGTCAGCCGTCTTCGACCAGCTGAAGTCACGGGCGCGCGCGGTGGCGGCTCCGCTCAACCGCCGCCGAAGCTCTGAGTCGTCGAGCAGTCGTCCCACCGCGTCAGCGATCGCCTCGACGGATAGAGGATCGAAGAAGAGGGCTGCGTCGCCGCAGACCTCCGGCAGCGATCCGGCGTCTGAGCATGCAATGGGCGCTCCTTGCGACATCGCCTCCAGGGCAGGCAGGCCAAAGCCTTCGTACAGGGACGGGAAGACGAAGGCTTGGCAGCAGTGGTAGCACGCTGCAAGCTGCCGATCGGTCACATAGCCGGTGAAGTGGACGCGCTCCGCCACTTCCCCGGCCGCCGCGATCGTTTCGTCGGCGCGGTAGTGCTTCGGTCCGACGACCAGCAGGTCGACATCGTGGCCGCGAGCTCCGACCAGGATCTTGAACGCCTGCAGCAGCCGCACAAGGTTCTTTCGCGGCTGGAGGTTGCCGACTGTCAGAAGGTACGGCCTCTTCGGCTCCAGTCCGATGGCCGCAAGCTCCTGTTGAGCGGGGCCGTCCGCGATCGGCTCGGCCCCCGGCCCCGGCCCGATCGGGATCGACGTGATCTTCGATTCCGCAACTCCCAGGGTCTCGATGATCTGATCGCGCGCCGATTGAGAGTCGGTGATGACGTGGGCCGCTTGTCGAACCGAGCGTGGAACATTGGCGCGTAGGACCCGCAGGTCACGCTCGGAGAACCATTCCGGGTTGGTCGCGTAGCAGATGTCGTGCACGGTGAGCACGAGCGGCGCCGCGGACCAGAGGGGAGCGGCGTATGTCATGTGCAGGACGTCCAGGTGCTGGCCCGCCGAGCGCAGCGGTAACTCGAGGCCAAGGCGCAGGTAGGGGTTGCCCGATAGCAGCCGCTGGAATCGGATATGGGTTGCAGGCGGACTCCACGGCGTGCCGACGTTGAAGACCACAAGCTCCAGGTCGCCGGCTGCCCGGGCCATGAATCCGTCCACCAGGCCGCGCACATAGGTCTCGTTGCCGGTCTCGTGGCTACCGACCATGTGGGCGTCGATACCGACTCTCATGCCTCGAGCACGGACCGATAGGCGGCGATGGTCACCGAGACCGCTTCATCCCAGGTGAGCGTCCTGGCGCGCTCGAGCCCGCGGGCGCGCAGGCTCGTGGCCAGCTCCGGTTCGCCGGCCACACGTCTCAAGCAAGCCGCGAGCTCGGCGGCCGAGTTGGGGTCGAAGGTCAGCGCAGCCCCGGCCGATGTTTCCTCGAGCACGGGCAGCCGGCTGTGGATCACCACGGCACCGGCGGCCAGGCCCTCGGCCACCGGCAGGCCGAAGCCTTCCATCAGCGACGGCACGACGACCGCTGTGGCGTCGATCATGAGGTCCGCCAATTCCCCCGGAGGCACGAAGCCGATGAAGCGAACACGGTCGCGCAATCCGCCAGAAGCAACCTGGCTCTCCAGCGCGGCTACGTGGCTGGGCAGCCAGTGCCCGGCGACGCGCAGCTCCTCCGGGAGCTCGGCAGTTTGGGCCATTGCGTCCAACAGGAGAGAAAGGTTCTTGTTGGGGTTGGGTCCGCCGATGAACAGAAAGTACGCACGAGTCGGACGCACCTCGCGGGCGGTCGACGGCGGGAGATCCACGCCAGGGCGCGCCACCTTGATCCGGCTTTCGGAAATATGAAGCCTCTCCACCAGGTCTCCGGCAGTCTGCCGGGAGATCGCGAACAGCAGATCCGCGCGCCCCAGTGACTTCACGTAGGACTGATATCCGGCGCGCGCGATCACGCGGGTCCGGCGGAGGCCCTGTTTCAATGGAATGAGGTCGTAGACGGTCGTCAGCAACTTACGTCCGGCGAATGGCACCAGCGCGTCGGGGTCGGTTATGTGAACTGCACGCACGCGCGACAACCGAGCTCGCCACCTCATCGCCAGCTGCGCAAACAACCACGCACCGCGGTACTGCGGCATCGGGAGCCGCTGCAGCAAAACCGTGCGATGAGGTGGGCCAGGATTGACCGCCGAATCGCCCGCCCAGCCCCAGAACTCGATCGGCACCTCGGTCTGCCCGCTGAGGCGCTGGGCCAGCCCGCGGACGTACGTCCCGATCCCGCGATAGCGGTGACTGTTCTGCAGCGGCGTGAGATCGAAGGCGATCTGAGGAGCCGGCGACGGGGTTCCGGGCATGGGCTCTCCGGAGGGTAACCTTTAGCTGTGGCGCGTCGCGGAGCGGAGGTGCGCCCTGCACCCGCTTTTCCGACACCCCCGGAACCCGCGGACCAGACGATTGTGCGGAGCCGCCTGGCCCTGCTTCCGGCCGACTGGCTGCCCATCGCCCTGCTGGTCGGAGACGCGGTCATTGCGGCCGTCTCCGTGCCGGCGGGCTACTGGATTCGCTACTACAACGCGGGCCAGCTCCTGCCGTTCGGTCCGTACCTCGAGGCCATCCCGGTGGTCGTCCTGCTGTACCTGTTCGCGCTGGCGGTGACCGGTCAGTACCGCTCCTGGCGCGGCCGGACGCTGGTCGATCAGCTGTTTGCGCTCTACACGGGCGTCGGCCTGGCTGCGGTGCTCATCTTCGCGGCCATCGAGCTCGGCAACCTCGGCCAGAGCTACTCCCGATTGACGATCGTGCCGGCAGTTCTGCTGGCCGCGATCCTCATGACCGGCGAGCGGTACCTGCTGCGCCAGTTCGAAACGCGCCTTCGCCGCCGCGGCATCGGCACCGAGCGCGTGCTCATGGTCGGCACCGGCGAGGCAAGTGAGCTCCTGATCCGGCGCATGAACATGTTTCCGCAGTACGGCTTCCACGTCGTCGGCGTGGCCGCGGACGAGGTCTCGACGACCGATTCCTACTTCGGTGCGCCGGTCTTAGGACGTGTGAGCGAGCTACCTCGGCTGGTCAAGGAGCACAAGGTCGACCAGGTCTTCCTCGCCCTGCCCGCGTCGCAGCGGGAACGTCTGCTGCCCCTCATCAAGTTGTGCGAAGACGAAAGCCTCGAATTCAAGATCGTCCCCGACTTGCTGGAGGTGATGAGCACGCGCGTCGCCGCGAATGCCATCGATGGATTGCCGCTGGTCGGCATCCGGCGCAGCCAGCTGCGCGGCGCGGCGGCCACGCTCAAGCGGCTCATCGACGTGGTGGTGAGCGGCGGCCTGCTGGCTCTGTTCAGCCCGATCATGCTGGTGGTCGCCGTCCTGATCAAGCTGATGATGCCCGGGCCGCTGCTCTTCACACAGGAGCGGATCGGTCGCAATCGTCAGCCCTTCGTCATCTATAAGTTCCGTTCGATGATTCCAGATGCTGAGGCCAAGACCGGCCCGGTTGTGGCGAAGCCCGGTGACGAGCGTGTCACCCCACTGGGCCGGTTTCTACGGCGCTCGAGCCTTGACGAGCTACCGCAGCTTTTCAACGTCTTGAAAGGCGACATGAGTCTGGTCGGGCCGCGCCCCCAGCCGACGTACTTCGACGAGCGGTACAGCGGCGAGGTTCCGCGCTACCTCGAGCGCAGCCAGGTGCGGCCCGGGCTCACGGGCTGGGCTGAGATCAACGACCTGCGCGGGGCTGCGCCGATCGGGGACCGTACGATGTATGACGTCTACTACATCGAGAACTGGTCACTGGCGCTCGACCTCAAGTGCATCCTGCTCACCGGAATGCGGATCTTTTCTCAACATCACGCTTACTGACCTGAAACCTCCGACCAGCGCATGAAGATCCTGTGGCTCAGCGGCTATTCGCCGTGGCCCGCCAACCACGGCGGCAAGATCCGCCTCTACAACCTGGTCAAGCAGATGCTCGACCGCGGCCACACCATCGACCTCTGGTGCATCACCAACGAGGACGTGCAATGGAATGGGCCGCCACCGGCGGCGCTCCACCTGCGCAAGTTTGCCGCCAAGCCGCGCGACACCGTGCCGCAGAAGGTGGCGGCCCTGCTCTCGCCGCTGCCCGAGCCCGCGTGGTCGGTCTCGACTCCCGAGGTTGAGGCTGAGCTGGCGGCGCTGGAGAAGGATCCGCCCGACGCAGTTGTCATGGAGCAGGCGACCCTGGGCGCCCTGGCAGGCGTGCTGAACGCGAAGTCGATCCCTTACATCGTCGACGCACAGAACGTCGAGTGGTGGCTGGCCGAGCAGATCGGGCGCAGCCAGCTCCGGGTTGCCACCAGGACTCGCTTCTCGCTGGACTCACGTAAGTTCCGCCGCCTGGAATCCCGGCTGCTCAGTTCGGCATCGGCGGTCGTCGCGATGTCGGACGAGGACGCGGTGCGCCTGCAACAGCTCCGCAACACACGGTTCATGGCGGTGCACCCGAGTGGGGTTGATATCGACTACTTCCAGTGGGCCGACCACACCACGTTGCGCGGGAACAGCCTCTTGATGACCGGCACGCTCGGCTACGCACCGAACCTCGACGCATGCCAGTGGATGAGCGCGGAGATCATGCCCGCCATTCGGGCGCTGGCTCCCACCGCGACGGTGAACCTCGTCGGCGGTGAGGCCGAGGGCGCGCGCGAGCTGCACGCTCCCGAGCAGGGTGTGAACGTCGTTGGACCGGTGCCGGACGTGCGCGCGTACATGGAACAGGCGGATGTGTTCGTCGTTCCGCTCCGGATGGGGAGTGGCACCCGCCTCAAGATCCTGGAGGCACTGGCCGCCGGCCTGCCGGTGGTCGCGACCTCGATCGCCGCCGAGGGCCTGTCGTTGCCTGACGACGTGATCCTGATCGGCGACACCGTCGAGGCCATCGCGCAGCACGTGAACGCGCTGCTCAACGACGGGGAGCTGCGCAGACGCATGTCCGTGGCGGGCCGCAGGCACATCGAGCAGAAGTTCTCGTGGCGCGACATCGCCGGTGGGGTGGAGGGAACGCTGCTCGAGGTCGTCGCATCTCGGGACGGGGCACGTGTCGACGGCCAGCTGGCCGGCCCACCATTGGTCTCGATCGGAATGCCTGTCCACAACGCACAGAGATACCTCAGCCAGGCGCTCGACTCGCTGCTTGCTCAGGACTACGAGAACTTCGAGCTGATCATCTCCGACAACGCTTCGACCGATGGGACTCAGGGGATCTGCGAGGAATACGCCAAACAGGACTGCCGCATCGCTTACCACCGCGTCGAGAAGAACATGGGCGCGATCTGGAACTTCAACAACGTCTTCGAGCTGGCCCAGGGGAAGTACTTCATGTGGGCCGCATACGACGACATCCGCGATCCGCACTGCGTCAGCGCATGCGTGAGAGCCCTGGAGAGCCATCCGGAGGCAGCCCTGTGCTGCACGCTAATCAACTTCATCGACGAGGACGGCCGGCACGTGGAGGCGCCGCGGCGCGCTTATCAGATCCGGCCGACCGGGAGCACGCGGCTTGACCGCCTGCGCCAGGTCGCCCAGGGCGAGGCGCCCTTCGACTTCTACGGACTCGCGCGGCGGGACGTGCTGGGCAAGATCCGGCGCCAGGTCCCGACGTGGGGCTTCGACGTCATCGTCCTGCTCGAGCTCTGCCTTCGCGGTCCGGTGCAGCTCGTGCAGGAGACGCTGTTCTCATATCGGCGGTTCGAGGCCAAGACGACCGAGGACATCGCGCTCGAGCTCTCTGTCGCGTCCCCTCGCGAGTCCATCGCGGTGTGCTGGAGCTGCCTCACGCTGGAACTCCTGCGGTCGATCTGGATCACGCCGGTGAGCCCGCTGGAAAGGGTGCAGCTCACCAGCGAATTCATGCTCCGGTTCTGCGTTGTCAACGTGCCCGTCGCGGCCGGAATCCGTAAGGACATCAGCAGCAACATCGCCCAGTCGTGGCGGCAGAGGAATTGGGGACGGCTGATGGTGCTGCTGGCGGTGGGGCTCCTGGTCTATCCGCTTCACAACCGCGTCGGGCGATCGCTTTACAGGTTCGGGCGCAGGCTGCGCGGCCGAGCCTGACCAGGTGAGTCCGCCGCTTCCGCGCATCACAGCGGTCGTACCCACATTCCGTAGGCCTCAGTTGCTCGCACGGGCGCTCGGGAGCGTGGTCCTGCAGACCTTTCGCGACTACGAGGTGAGGGTCTACGACAACGCGTCAGACGACGACACCGCCGAGGTGGTGGCCGGGTTCGCCAAGCATCACCCGCAGATCCACTACTTCAGGCACGAGCAGAACATCGGCAGTGAGCGCAACTTTCAGTTCGGCCTGGAGCGGGTCGAGACCGAGTTGGTCTGTTTCCTCTCTGACGACGACCTGCTGCTTCCCCGTTTTTACGAGCTCGCAGTCGCGGCGCTCGACGAGCACCCCACCGCGGCGATGGCATCGACGGGAGTCATCCACGCCAATCCCGCCGGCGCGCTTGCGCTGGAGCCCAGCCTGAGGGCTGGTCTGCACGAGCCTCCGGATGGGCTCGCTGAGATGCTGGAGCTGAACCAGCCCGCGTGGACGGGGACCATCTTCCGGCGCGCGGCCGTGGAGGCTGCGGGCGGCCTCGACGAGGCGTCCGTGATCGACCTCGACCTGCAGCTTCGCCTGGCCGCACAGCGACCCTACGTGGTGATTGCGGCGCCTGGCGCCATCCTGACCACCGGAAACCATTTCGCAAAGTGTCTCGACTGGGCGCCGCGGTTCCACGTGACCGAGGTCAAGCTCGAAGATGATGAGCGCATTCCTATTTCGGTGAGGCGCCTGGTGCGGCCTGACCTCGAGCGCCGCCTGCATTCGATGGTGTATGAGACCGGGATCGTGGCCGCACGCATGGGCAAGGTCGACATCGCACGCAAGGCGTCACGGGTGCTCACGCGGGAGTTTCGCGACAAGCGCGGCGCGGCGATCGTCTACGCCGCCGGCAACCTCGGACGGCTCGCGCCAGTTGTGGCTCCGGCCTACCGGGCGCTGCGCTCGCGGAGGCGCACCCAGCACGACGGCGTGCAGCTTCCGCCCGAGATCAAGCGGCTCCTCACGGCCTGATGCGGGCGCCCGACTTCCGCATCACGCTCAGCTCCGTCGCGATCACCGCGGCGTTGCTTCCCGCTTACACCATCCGCTGGCACATCGGGTTCTATCCGACGACCGTGCTCGAGAATGCCGTCGCGGTCACACTCGTTGCGTTCGCGTTCGAAAGCTGGCGCGCAAGGCTCCTCCCGAACCTGCGGTCCGCCTTCACCGTCCCCGCCGCTGTCTTCCTTATCGCGGGAGCGCTCGATGTGGTAATCGCCCCGGACAGGCGGGCGGCTCTCGGCATCTATCGCGCCTACCTGATCGAGCCGATCGTGTTTTTCTTCGTGCTGGCGAACGTGGTGCGGACGCGTCGCGCCGCAGTGCCGCTGCTGGCGGGTCTGGGCGTGGCCGGGGTCGTCGTCGCCGTCGCCAACGCCTGGGTGGTGCTGGACGCGATCAGGCATCACGTGCTCAACGTCGTCAACAGCGCGCCCGTGGCGATCTTTCAAAACGCCAACGATGTGCCGCTCTTCCTGGTCCCGCTGCTCACCATCGCGGGCAGCATCGTGCTCTACGGCTCCGACACGCGTGAGCGGTTGTTGAGCGGGGTTTTTGTCGCAATCGCATTGACAGCCGTGGTGCTGAGCTTTTCGCGAGGGGGCTACCTGGCGCTGGCGGCGGTCTCACTGGCCCTCGCGCTGTCCCATCCTCGGCGCTGGTGGCTGGTCGGCGGGGCGGCGGCAGCCGCGATCGTGCTCGTCTTGATCCCGCCGATCAACCATCGCATCGCCATCGAGCTCGATTTCTCGAGCGGCAGCAACACGCTGGTGGGGCGGTATGGCCTGTGGTCGGCCAGCGTGCAGATGCTCCGCGACCATCCGATCTTCGGCGCGGGGCTGTCGGGCTTCACCACCGTGCTAGGGCCCTACTGGAACCCGAGCCACGCGGATCGCTTCATCTACCCGCACAACCTCCTGCTGACGTTCTGGAGCGAGACCGGCCTGCTGGGGGTCGTGTCGTTCGCGTGGATCCTGGTGGTGGGGTTCCGGGTCGGCTGGGGCGTGTGGCGCCGGGGAGCGATCGAATGGCGGCCGATCGGTCTGGGTGTGCTGCTGGCGCTCGTCTCGGTCGTCGTGCACGGGCAGTTCGACGTGCCGTATTTCAAGAATGACCTCAGCCTCGAGTTCTGGGTGCTGATGGGCCTGGTCTGGGCGGCGGCCGCATGGGGCGCCGAGAGGACCGAGCAGCCCGCTGCCGCATCGCCCTAGGACTGTCCGACGACGTGCGGCCAGGAATCGAAAAATCCAGTGTCGACCGACCCGGTTTCGACGTCCGACCCCAGGTCGTAGATGTAGGTCTGGCCGCTCAGCGGCGGGCCGCCCAGACCACACGGTGTGGTGGTCGTGCAGATCGACTCGCCCGCGTACCACACCAGGCCGGCGGTCAGGAACGCCGCACCGACGCGGGGGTTCGCCGACAGTGAATGCAGCCCGCCGCTGGTCAGATCCAGCACTTCACCGACATGGTTCTGCTGGGCGTTGAGCACGGAAAAGGCCATGCGGCTGCCGTCGGGGCTGGCCCAGGGATGGATCCAGCTCAACCCGGCGCTGACGGTCGCGAGGCCCTGCCCCGGCGCCCAGGATTGGACGCCCACAGTGGTCCTGAAGTAGAGCTTGGCCCCAGCCCCTGCCCATGCCGCCATCGTCCCGTCGGGGCGGTTGTAGACGACCGAGCCGTCCGAAACGCGATCCACCTGGATCGGTGGCGCCCCGGCGCTGGCCCCTTTACCCTGCGTGTAGGTCTGTTCGATCGCCACGTACTGGCTGTCGGCCGAGAAGCCGACCATCACGTCGTCGTTGTCGAGGTTGACATCGCGAGGCACGACTGCCCCCACGTTGAGCAGGTCTTTGTCGCCGTTCGCGGACAGCAGGTGCCAGTGCGTGGCGTTCTGATCAGATGCGATGTACGACAGGAACCGACCGTCCGGGCTCCAGGCGTAGACCCACGACGCGTAGCCTCCATAGCTCCAAGCGCGGACCAGTGAGGTCGTCCTCGTCGTCAGGTCCGCGAGGAACAGTGCACCGGGAGCCCCCAGATCGCCGCCGGCCGTGACGATGTAGGACACGTGGGTCGCGTTGTAGAAGCGGAACTGCGTCCCGCCGCCGAACGAGCAACGGCTGACGGGATGAGCAAGGTCGGTGATGTCGCGAACAATGATTCCTGAGCCTCCGCGCAGGGTAACCAGCGCCAGGTGCTCGCCCGCCGACGGCGTCGATGCGCACGTCAGCGAAACCGGCTGCACCCGGGCGCTCACGCCCGGTGAGGGGCTGGGAAAGGCGCTGGGTGTCGCCCCACCTGAGGGCGACGCGCTCGCCGACGCGGCCGGAGATGAGCTCACGGCCGGGGTGGAGCGGTTGGCGGTGGAGCTGCCTCCGCAGGCGACAAGCACCACGGCAACGGCTATGGCCACGGCCCCGCGGACGTTGGTCATGCGGGCCGGGATTGTACCGGCCCCTGGTTCTCGATCAGCGCGGCCCCGGAGTCGGCGGCGGGCTGGTCACCTGCTGCACGGGAGCCCGGGCCGGCGGCGCGCCGCCCGTCGATTGCGCGGCGGCACCCACCGTGACCGGGTTGCTGTGAGCGGACTCGGGGCTGTCACCGACGACGTTGGTCGCGATCACAGTAAAGGTGTAGGTCGTGCCCTTCGTCAGGCCGACGAACTGGGCGGTGAATGTGGAACCACCGACAACGATCTGTGTGCCCGGGTTGGCGCCCACGTACTCGGTCACGGTCCAGCCGGTCGCAGGAGCGCCAGGGTCGAAGGCTGCCGGCGACCAGCCGACGTTCACGGCGTTGGTGCTGCCGTTGGTCGCGCAGCAAGCTGCCGTAATAGGTGAAGGCGCCTGCGGCTTGAGCGCCACGTACACCGCGAAGTTCTCATCCGACCAGGCGGGCGTCGCGCCGCTCGCGGTGTTGAACTCGCTCGTGCCCCACACGACGTTCGTCTGCACCGGGTCGGGCGAGGCACCTGAGTAATCGCCCCAACGGCACGGGGTGCACGTGAAATCCGTGTCGGCGGCAGGGCTGCTCGCGAGCGTGATTGAGCCCGGTTCAAAAGCGCCGGCGGCGGTCGTCGGTCTGCGGATCTGTCCGACGATCGCGGGGCGCGTCAGCGGGCTCGAAGTGTCGTAGAAGATGGCGGCTCCCTGGGCGTCGAAGCGCGGCGAGATCGCCGCATTGAAGACGTAGAGACTCGGATCTGAGATGGCACCTTGCTGCGCGAGGGTCGTCGCCGATCCGGACGCGATGATCTCGTACCAGTCCACCTCCGAACGTCCGGCCGGGCCGTTCACCGTGTGCTGGGTGTAGATGCCCGTGGTCGGGTCGCCGACGGCCTGGGTGAGGCGGCCGTCGAGCGTGTCGATCAAGTGGGTCGTGCCTGCCTGGGGTGCCGCCGCCGGCGTGTCGTAAGTCGTGACCGTCAGCTCGGCGTCCCGGTGAAGCACGCCTGCTGCATCCAGATGCCAGATCGCCAGCTTGTTGCGGGCTGCGGCGCTCTGGCCGTTGCTGCCGGATGGGTCATACGCCGAGATCACGTAGCCGTTGGCCGAGCCGGTGTCGGTATTGACCGGAACGGGTGTGAACGTGTTGGTGACCCCATCACCGTTCTTCAACGGAGACTGAGTGGTGTGACCGACTACGACAGAAGCGGGGCAGGTGGTGCTGCCATTGGCAGGCAATGGCACCCAGGCGATGACCGCGGACTTGAAGGGCGGGTTGACGCTTGGATGGCTTTCGTCGTAGAAGTTGCCGCCGATGACCAGGTACTTGCTGTTGTGGCCGAGCTTGGGGAAGTCCATGAGGTAAGGGTCGGTTCGAATCCCGATCTGGCACCAGCCGGCTCCGCTCAGCGGCAGGGGACTGGCGGTGAGCGACCAGCCGATCACGACGTACTGCAAAGGACTCGTCAAGTTGGCGAACAGGAACGCGAAGAGCCAGCGGTTGGCGGTCGGATCCCACTGGACCTGGACGTCGCTGTACGGAACACTGGGGCTGACACCGACGAAGCCTGTCAGAGAGGTCCGGTTGAGCAGGTTCAGGCTGCGGTCGTAAACGGCGATGTTGGAGTTGTCCATCTCGACGTAGTTGTTCGGCCCGATCGCTCCGGTGGAGTCGGGCGGCGCCAAGGGACCGCTCATGGCTGCGGTCATGCCCGGTTGGTTGAGGTTGTTGTAGAGCGCGGGCCCGCTGGCGACGAGGGGACCGCGGGGTGGTGAAGGACGCGCGGTCGCTGTCACCGTTGGGCGCTGATGGGAAGTCCCGCGGAAGACTGCCGATTGCGTTCCATGAACCTGAGACAGCGACATGAGCTGCCAGGCGGGCACGGCCCGGAACTGAGCGCCCGAGCTGGGTGCATGGGGGCGCGGCGGCGCCGTAGTCGGTACGAGACTCGTCGATCTCGCGGTTCTGGCGGCAAGTGAGGGCGAGGTCTGATGCGGCGTCGGGGATGCAGTCGCCGCGATGACGAATGGAACGACGACCAGGGCAACCAGAGGCCGGAGTCTCATCAAGAGGTAGGGCCGTAACTTGGGACGCGGACCATGAGAAAGCTCAGTTCAGCGGCCCGGTGGCGGCGCCGGGGTCGACTGCGTGACCGGCAGCCGGCTCGGCGGCGCGGGAGCGCCTTCCTGATTGATTGGCGTCGAGTGCGTAGGCGGCGGCGGTACCGGTCCCGACTGCGCGGCGCCGAAGATCATGTCGAACTCGCGAATCACGTTGAGCGAAGGGACGAAGACCTGGCCGCCGGCCTCGGCCGGCGTGACGAACCGATCAATGCCAAAGCCCGCGCTCTGGAACAGCAGCGCGCCCGTGTTCGCACGGAACGCATACAGCCCGCCTCCATCTGTCGCCACCCAGACCGCACCGCCGGCCACTATCGGTGGCCCGAACGTGATGCCGTTGCCCGCCCGCCAGTTGGGAGCGGGGCATCCACCAACACCGCTCGTGCACGGGGTGAACGACGGCGCTGAGGTATCGACGTGCAGCCCCACCACGCCTTGCCCTTCGCACTCGACATACACATACGGGGCCGCATACGCGAAGGAGCCGAAAGTGGCATCGACGTTGTTGCCGAAGCAGACGTCGGCCGTGTCCGTGTTGGCTGCCGGGAACAGCTGCCCGCCAACGCCGCCGAGGGTTGTCGGGTTGACCAGGAAACCGGTGCCCCATTTCCCAGAAGTGAACATGAGAGTCGGGCTGATGAGTACAGGCGACGTCGATCCGAGGTCCTGATCGTTGGCGCACCAGCTGGCCTGCCAGTCGACAGGCATGAAGTAGCTCAGCTCGGCCAGCGTCGGCGAGAGCCTCTCGACCGCGTCGTTGTGGTAGAGCGGATTGCCGAAGCCGTCGTCCGCGCAGCCATCGGGTCCGCCGTTGCCAACCCCGTTGCCGGTGTTGGCGTAGATGTCACCGGTCGCGTCGTTGGCGACAAGGCCGCCGGCGGCCCAGATGCCGATCCCCGTGCCAGTGGTCTGGAAGAAGTGGGTGACCGGGGTTCCGTTGGTCGGCACGGCGAACACATAACCGTGGTACTGGCCGCAGTCGCCGGCGCGTCCACCGAACGGCACGTAGACGTAGCCGTTGGCGGCGATGAGCGCTCCACGCTCGTGCTCGATCTGCCAGTTGAAGCCTGGTGCCGGGGTGGTGATGACGGTGTTGATGTCCACGTGTCCGGTCAGAAGGCCCAATCCTTCGAGCCTGTAGACATTGTCACTGCCGAACTTCGCCACGTAGATGCGGCCTGTGCTCGGGTCGATCACGGGCGTACCGAGAATCCCCTCCGGGGCGACATTCCCGCAGATGGGGTTGGGGTTTCCTTTCGGCGCTCCCAGGTTCGTGCTCCAGACGACTGAACCGTCCGCCTGGTTGAGCGCGTAAACGGTGTTGTTCAGAGTTGCTGCGTAGACCAGCCCGCCGTAGATAAGCGGCTCTCCGTAGACGTCGTTGTCCAGAGCAGCCGAGACCCAACCGGTGGTGACCCTGGTCACCGCCGGCACCGCCGGATCGAATCCGGTGTGCGCGTCGTCGTGGTGGTAGACCGGCCACGAGCCCTTGGTGACGATCGGTGTCCGAAGGGACGGCGTCTGAGCCAATGCCGGACCGGCTATTGGTGCCGGCAAAAAAAGAGCTTCCGCCGACATCGGGCCGGCGATGGTGAGGAGGGCGATCGCGGCTGCGGAGCTCAGCGCGGCTCGGACCTTCATATAGGACATTCTGATAACGAGCCGGCCCCCCGTCGAGTTCGGAATGCGTACAGCACTCGCTTTACCACTTCGCGCCGACTTTGCACTAATATCCGCCCAACCGTCAACCGAGCTGGGGTGAAGCCGATGCGCAAGACAGCTCTCGCCGGGGCCCTCCTCCTCTTCGTCCTGACAGCGTTAGCGGCCCTGACCTCTCCGATCGCTGCGGCCGCTGCTGCGCCGGGCCCTGACCCTGCGGGGCCGCGAGGCTTGGCGATCACGCGGGCGGCGGTGGCGCAAAACATTCCGTCCCGCCTGACTACGTCCAGCGCTCCTGTCGCCTGTGACGGCGCGTTCGCTCAGGTCTCCAGCCCAAACGGGACCGGCCACAACGACATTTTCGCGACGTCGGCGATCTCTCCCACCGACATTTGGGCGGTGGGCGTTCAGACGACTGCGAGCACGTCGCCCGTCGACAAGACGCTGGCCATGCACTGGGATGGCACCAGGTGGACGATCATCCCTACGCCCAACCCCGGTCCGTCGCACAACGACCTGAACGGCGTGGCGGCGATCACGACCAACGACGTATGGGCAGTGGGCGATTACTACGACCCGGTTGCCCATGAGTGGCTCTACTTCGCACTCCACTGGAACGGTTCCGGCTGGACCAACTTCATATCGCCACAGTTGGGGTTCCTGTTCGGCGT
>JACXTT010001562.1_pt1 | contig 37883 bp, 41 predicted proteins | sample 9270951 | NCBI WGS metagenome assembly JACXTT01 (sample SAMN15532306, study PRJNA645909) | rock metagenome | isolation source: weathered quartz diorite | place: Puerto Rico | collected 2017-06-21
CGATTCCTCCTCACTCAGCTCGACACGGAAAGGACTCTTGGCCATGACGCCTTCTTCGACGCCGAGCCATCGGTCCCTTCAACCAATCGTGCGCGTACTAACGACCGGGGGCACTAAGAGTGCAGCACGAGGGGCCCGCAGGCCCCGCCGGTCTTCTCGTGCACCAGCGCGCCGGCGGCGTTCTTGGGCGTCACCGTCAGGGCGGTCGCCGTCACCCGCACCTCGGCGTAGCTGTCGACGTCCGTGGCGGCGCAGAGCATCCCGATCCCGCGCGGGGGCGCCGGCTTGAGGAACAGCGCCGTGACGAAGTCGCCGGTGCCGGGCTTGCCGACCGCGGCGTCGATCTCCTTCGCGTAAGTGTTCGTCGCCACCGGGCCGGTGACGACCTCCCAGATCCCCGTGCCGACCGGGCCCGGCGCCTCGAGCGTCTGCAGGCGCACCTCGCCGATCAGGTTCGCGTGCGTGTCGGTCGTCAGGAAAAGGACGTTCTTGACGCCCGCGAGGTCGTGCAGCACCTGGGTGCGCTCGGCCGCGTATCCCTCCCAGCGGTCGTATGGCAGTTGGTAGAACTGCTGGATCGGCGTCTCGTTGACGACGACCTTCCAGGTCGCGGTCGACGACGTGATCGCCTTCACGAATGCGGCGTGCTGGCGGGCGCCGAGGAAGGTCCGTGACGGGCTGTCGATCGCATCAGTACACGCCTTCGGCACCGGCTGGGCGAGCGGCGGGATCAGCGTCGCGAAGGCAGCGCGAACGGGCCCGGGCGCTGTCGGCGCCAGGTCGGGAGCGCCCGCGACGTTGCAGGTCCCGCCCGCGGAGGCCTTTGCACTGCGGAAGGAACGCTCGTCGAGGAAGAAGAGCTCGAGGTTCTTGCCCCAGCGAAACGTCCGGTAGAGCCCGCTCTTCGGCGACCAGGTGACAGGCGCGTAGTCGGTGAAGGCCTTGACCCCGGCCTCGTACAGCGCCTCACCGAACTCCGCCCGCGAGAAGTCGTTGATGAACTCGTGGTCGTCCCAGTGGCTGTAGAGACCGGCGGATGCCCGGAGCCGACGGAGGTTCGGGAGCGCGAGGCCGTACTTGTACTTCTGCCACTTGTCGGCGACGGTCAGCGCAGGCTTCGACCCCGCGAGCTCGCTGTCGGAGTAGATCGTGTCGCCGAGGTTGACGTTGAAGTCGTTTCGCTCGGCCGCCATCCGCCCGTATACCTGGAAGTCGTTGAAGCCGGGCTTGCCGTTCGGGCCGGGCGTCGCGTCGGCGTCACCCGAGAGCGCGAAGCGGATCGTCGCGTCCGCGGTGGGAGCCGGGGCGGTCTCGAACGAGCCCGCCCCGCTCAGCGTGCGGCCGCGGACGAACCGAAACCGGTACTTCGTCGCCGGGCGCAACTCGCGCACCGGCACTCGGACCGTGAAGTCGTCTCCCGCCTTGGCCGTCGCGGTGAACGACATTTCTCTGACGGTGTGCGGAGCCGGCTTCCAGACGACAAGGGTGACCCGGCCGGCGCCGGGGGCGCGGGTCCACAGGATCGCCGACGTCGCCGTGATCTCTCCAGCGGCGACGCCGTCGGTGAAGCCAGGCTGCGCGGACGTGGCGCTGGTCGCGAGACGCACCGGCACGCAAGCCGCGATGGCGAGCACGACGACGGCGAGCCGGCGCATCCGCACCAGCGTACGTGCCGCGCCGGACCTACAGACCGAGGTCCGGTTCGTCGCCCGGTGCGTGTTCCTGCTCGGCCAGGAAGCGGGCGAACCAGAACACGAAGACGGCAAAGAACACGACCGACTGCTCCGCGGCCATCGTCACGCCTCCGAGCTGCTGGTCGGCGAGCGCCGAGACGCCCCAAAGGCGCTCCGGCGCGTGCTCGTAGACGGAGTACGCCGGGCTGCCCACGAGCGCGAGCACGAGGCCGATCGGAGCGGCGAGAACAAAGGCGCCGAAGACGTACAGCGTCCGCGCGCCCGCGGCGACTCGCCGCGGGACGTCGCGGAGCACCGGCCACCAGAAGAGACAGCCGGTGATGAGGTAGGCGAGATGCTCCAGGTGGAGGAGCGAGTGCGGCCGGCGAAGCGCCGCGTCGTAGATCACCGGGACGTGCCAGATGGCGTAGTTCGCAAGCCAGAGCGGGAGCGCCACGGCCGGATGGGTCAATCGCCGCGCCGCACGCGAGTCGGCCAGCACGGTTGCCAGCGTCGCCGGCAGCGAGAGCACGAGCAGGAACGGAGCCCATTCGGCGAGGACGACGTTCTGGAGGAGGTGGATCCAGAGCAGGTAGTAGAGCGAGATCTGGTGCAGCGGCGAGATGCCGAAGGTGAGAATCAGCAGCGCCGCGAGGGCGAAGCACGTGATGCGCCACCGTTCCGCGCCGAGCCTGGCGACCCAGATCCCATAGCCGACCGACAGCGCCGGGACGAGGACGAGCGTCTCCTCGTTCCACGTCCACGCGTACGGGTGCATCGCAGCGAGGCTACGCCTCGCGCGTCGAATTACAAATCGGTACAGCGGCAGCGCCTACCGCGCAGCTGCCGCCCGCAGCTCGGGCAGCGAGGCGGAGTCCTCCAGGTCATCGCCTTCGTCCAGAGCGACACGCGGAGCATCGTCAGCCCTGCGAGGACGGTGGCGCCGATCGCAAGTGCTGCGTGTCCGCTGAGCATGCTCTTCGTGTATCCGGGTGGAGACGGCGCCAAACATGAGCCGGGCGGGTGACCCCGCCCGGCTCGGTGTTCGTCGCTACGAGCTGAGGTCCACCTGCGTCGAGACGAGCCGGCGGATGGAGATGCCGCCGAGGATGTCGTCACCCGGCTTGCGGGCGCGGATCATCATCACGAGCAGCTGCTGGTTCCGGTCTGCAGGGAACCCCTTCAGCTGGTGCATGGTCACCGACGCGATACCGTTCGAGTCGGTGGCAGCCTCGTCCTCGATGCTGAACTGATCGAACGGGACCGCCGTCACGTAGACGAGCGCACCCTGGACGGACTTACCGTTACAGGCCGAAATGTGCACCTGCACCGTCACGTCGCGCGTGCTGCGGTGCACGACGTTCGGGTTGACCGCGAAGCGGTCGATTGACAGCCGTGCCGGCTGCGCGATGTCGCCGACCGTCGCCGTGCCGGTGCCGGACGGGCACCCCGTCACAGGCGGCTTCGGAATCGCCTTCACCACGGCGGTGGGGACGGAGGTCGCCGAACCGGACCCGCTGGCGTTCTTGGCCGTGACACGGACGCGAAGCGTGTTCTCCGCGTCGACGCCCTTCAGCGTGTACGCCTTCGCGTTTGCACCGCTGATCGACGAGCAGCTACCGCCGTCGGTGTCGCACCGAAGCCACTGATACGTGAACGACGTCGGTGTGCCGTCCCACGAGCCGTTACTCGCGGTCAGCGTCGACCCGACCTGCGTCGTGCCGCTGATCGTCGGAGGAGCGGTGTTCGACGGAACCGCTGATCCCGCAGCGGACCCACTGTTCGCGAACGCGGCGAACGCCGCGACCGCGCCGAGGCCGAGCAAGACCAGCACCTTCACGATCCTGCGTGCTCCGATCACACGTCTCGTCAGTCCACCTCCTTCGAGGTTTCCTCCCCGGTATCCCTCTCGAAGGCAGCGCCAAACGGAGCCGTACAGACTCCTTACGCGACCGTCACGGCACGCTTACGGCCAGTTCGCGGAACCCTCGCGCCAGGCCGCCGCTGCCTCGACGACCTCCTTGAAGCGCTGCAAGTCCTTCTGCACTCGACGGTTGTCCAGCCCAGCGGCCGATTCCGCCGTCTGCTTCGCCCGTGGCTCGGACTCCAGGTGCACCTGAACGCGCGTCCTCGACGCATCGAGCTGCTGGAAGCGCACCTCGCCACTCGGCTCCGCGCTGTCGATCGAGCGCCATTCGATCACCCGATCGGGTACCTGCAGGATGATCTCTGCGTCCCACTCGTGACGGCGCCCGCCGGCTTCTGCCACCCAGTGGACGATGGTCTCATCCAGCAGGCGGACCTCGACGATGCCCTCCATGAAGAGCGGGAAGGACTCGAAGTGGGCCCACCGGTCGTACGCCGCGCTCACCGGCACCTGAACCTCGATCGCTTCCTCGACGATGGCCATGAGTTGCGCCTCCTTCGGTCGCGGTTGCGCACTCTCACCTGCGGTACCCGCCGCGCCGTCGCCGAAACCCGCTCGGGGTTTGAGTTTCCGGGCGTTCGGGGTACCAGCTCCGCACCATGCCGGGGAACCTCCTCTTTCGGTGTACGCACCCCGGCTGCTCGGTGCTGACGATGGGCACCTTCTGCGTCCGTCACGAGACGCCGGTCGTCCGCGAGTTCGTGCGCGGGCGTCCCTGGCGGCGTCCGGATCAGGGACCGACGCCGCTCCTCGTTCGGAGACGGCGCCGCTCAGGCGCCTCGATCGGCGCCGGCTGAGCCGCCGCGTACGTCGGCGGCCAACCTGAGCGCTTCTGCGCGCGACCCCTTCCCTCGCAGCGAGAGCAGCTGGCCGCCGCTGAAGGTGAGAACCCAGAACGCGCTCTTGTCGTGCAGCGATCCGCGTTCGTCGACGAAATGGATCCGGCCGTCGACCAGGACGGCGTCAGGTGCGAGATCGGTGAAACGGCTCGCCTCTGGACGATAGGCCGGCAGCGAGAAGACGAGCTCGTAGAAGCCCTCTAGCACCTCCTCGTGCCCCTCGTACAGCCGGCCCGGGAACATCGTCGGGGCGAAGACGACGTCGGGATGAAGGAACGCGTCGAGCCCGTCGTAATCCTTCGACTCCAGCAGCGCAAAGAAGCGTCGAGCCAGGACTGAAGCCGCCTCAGTCACCGGCGAATCCTAAGCCTGTCGTTGCGTATTCAGGCAACGCCGTAAGCGATCGGTGAAGGTTCGCCGTCCCAGGTTTTGCGGCCGCGGGACGCGGGCATTCCCGAGGCATGTACCTGTTCTGTCGCCTGTGTGGCGCACCACTCGGCGACGGGTTTGCACCCGAGCGGCACGAATGCAACTTCGAGCGGCTGCTCGAATTCCAGACGCAGTGCGCACGGATCGAGATCGAGAACGGTCTCCAGGCCTGGTGGCTGCGTGGGCGCGGGAGCCCCGCATGGCCAAACGGGTGGCGTTCGCCCGGTACATGCGCGAGCGCGACGACGCCGCCGTGACTCGCAGGGCCGCGTGAGCTCGGACTGAGTCTTGCTCACTCGCGTGTTGCCAGCTCGGGCGACCAGGCAAGGCGCTTGAGCGCGTGACGCTCGAGCCGCCGCACGTGATCGCGGCCGATCCCGAGCACTGCGCCGGCAGCGGCTACGGTGAGCGACGGCCCACCGTCGATGCCGTAGCGCAACCGGACGACGTCGCTTTCGAGCCCCGGCAGCCGCCCGAGCGCGGCATGCACCGCCTCCGAGCTCAGGTGCGGCTCGACCTCGTCCTCGACGCTCTTCGCCGCCGGCACCGCGTCCGCAAGCGTGCGTCCCTCTCCCACCGGTTCGTCCAGGCTCAAGAGCCCGCGGTCGGCGAGCGCGGTGATCTCGCGGATCTCGTCGTCCGAGAGGCCGGCCGAGTCCGCGAGCTCGTGCTCCGTCGGCTCGCGCTGGAGCTCGACGAGCAGCTGCTGGTCGAGAGCGCGGAGCTCGCGCAGCTGCTCGCGGACGTGGACCGGTACGCGGATGGTGTCGGCGTTGCCGTAGATCCCGCGCTGCACGGCCTGCCGGATCCACCAGGTTGCATAGGTCGAGAAGCGACAGCCACGCCGCCAGTCGAAGCGGTCGGCGGCCCTGATCAACCCCAGCGTCCCCTCCTGCACCAGATCGACGAGCTGGAGCCCGTTGCCCGAGAAGCGCTTCGCGACGTAGACGACAAGCCGCAAGTTCGACGTGATCAGCCGCTCCCTGGCGTCCGGGTCGCCGCGCTCGATGCGGCGGGCCAGCCTGATCTCCTCCCGCGCGTCGAGGAGGGGGTACCGACCGATCTCCCGGAGGAAGAGCGTGAGCGCCTCGGGAACGTCGTTGGCGCTCGCCGAGGCAGCAGTCATGGTCTCAGATGGGGGAGCATGACGTCGTCGATCTCGCGGCCGGTGACACGCCCCTCGAGGCGTGCGACGACGTCAGCGCCCTTGACGAGCAGGAGCGTGGGCACCTTCGAGACGCGAAACCGCGCCGCCAGGTCCTTGCGCGCATCGACGTTCACGTGATGCAGCTTCAGGTGCTTCCGCTCGCGCACGTACAGCCAGGAGACGAGCCCGTCCATGCGGCGCGACGGACCGGACGTGGGCGAATAGAAGAAGAGGAGCAGCGCCTGCGTGCGTTTGCCCGACCCGCGGTTCGATCGCGATCGAGTCCGTGCCGGTGTCGTTCGGCTGACGTTGCTGATGGTGGTCACACCCGGTGGATACCCGCGACCATCGGACCGAAAACGCCTCGAGGTCGACGTCAAGGCTGGCCCTTGGGCTGGTTTCGCGTTCCGATCACCGGGGGAGAACGTGCCCGTGGAGGCAGGTCTCGGAGAACTCGGCTCACGCCACGATCACGACGAGGACGACCGCGGGTCCATCGACAACGGCTTTCTCGTCACGACCTGGTGGCCGACGCCTTCGACAGCGGTGCTGCGACCGGAGGGCGACCTCGATCTCGCCTCCGCGTCGGACCTGCGGCACGAGTTGTTCACCGTCATCGAGGGCGGCGCCGACGCGGTCGTCGTCGACCTCGAGACGACCACGTTCATCGACTCGATGACTATCGGCGTCTTGCTGGGAGCCGTTCGGCGGCTCCAGCAGCACGGCGGAGAGTTGCGCATTGCGTGCGCGGACCCCAACATCAGGCGTATCTTCGAGATCACGTTGCTCGATCGGGTGTTCGCGATCCATCCGAGCTGCGAGGCCGCGCTCGGACGCTCCGCCGGTGACACGAGTCCGAACTGACTTCCCTTCGTCGACAAGCCGTACTGCTCTCCTAGGCGGCCTGACACTCGCGCTCGCAGGGCCCGCCGCGGTCTGCGGGCTTTCCTACGTCACCGACCTCGAGGGCAAGCCCGGGCCGAGCGGCCTCTTCCTGATCGCCGTCCTGGCGGCCTCGGCAACCGGTGGTGCCGTTGCCGGCGTGGTCGCATCGCTCGCGTCCTTCCTGGGGCTCGGGTACTACTTCGTCTCACCCACGCACGGCTTCACGACGAACCGGGACAGCCTGTTCGCGCTCCTCGCTTTCCTCGTCGCGGCACTGCTCACCTCCCTGGTCCTCGACCGCGAGAGACGCGCCCACGATCGCCTGCGCACGAGCGGCGGCACGCTCCGCGTGGCACTCGAGGTGAGCGGGATGGCAGCCTGGGAATGGTGGCCGGCATCCGGCCGGGTCTGGCTCTCACCCGAGGCCGAGCAGCTCATCGGCCTCGAGCCCGGCGAGTTCGAGGAGTCGCTCGAGACCGTGCTCACTCTGATCGATCCCGACGACCAGCCGACGGCGCTCAGCGCCGTGGATCAGGTCCTGTTCGGAGGCTCGAAGGTCGAGGTCGTGCTCCGGGTCTCCCACCCGGACGGGACGGTCCGCTGGCTCGAGGTGCGTGGCTACGAGATGAGGCGAACGTCGCGACCGGTGGAGCGGCGGCTCGTCGGCGTCGTCGCCGACGTCACCGATCGTCAGGCCAAGGCGCGTGAACGCGAGCGCCAGGTCGCGAGCATCGTCGAGGAGCACGGCCTGCTCGCGTCGGTGCTGGCGCAGATGCCGGTCGGCGTGATCGTCGCCGAAGCGCCGACGGGGACGGTCATCCTCGACAACACGACCGAGGCTGCCGGGCGCGACAACCGCGCCGGGAGGGAGACGGTGTTCGACTACTACAACCGGGCGCCGTACTTCCACGCCGATGGCAGGGCCTACGACATGGACGAGTGGCCGATCGTCCGATCGCTCACCACCGGCGAGGTCGTCGCCGGCGAAGCGGTGGAAATGCAGGACGAAAGCGGCGCGCGCCGGACGATGGAGGTCAGCTCCGCACCGATCCGCGACGCGGGCGGCGTCGTCGTCGCCGGCGTTTCGACGTTCGCCGACGTCTCCGAACGCAAGCGGCAGGCTCAGCAGGGACAGTTCCTGACGGAGCTTTCCGGCTACCTCTACAGCTCGCTCGACTACAACGAGACGCTCGTGCGGGTTGCGCGACATGTCGTGCCGACGCTGGCCGACTGGTGCTCGATCGACCTGATCGAAGGCGGCGAGACCCACAACGTGGTCCGTCAACCTCCCGGCGCAGGCGAGATCGGCGACGCAGCAGGATCGTCGATCGTCGTACCGCTCGAAGCGCGCGGGGCGACGATCGGCACGATCACGCTCGCGACCGAAGCGGGCGGGCGCCGGTACGAGAGCGGCGACCTGGCGTTCGTCGAGGAGCTCGCGCGGCGAACGGCAGTCGCGGTCGACAATGCGATGCTGCACGAGGAGCAGGCCGCAGCGCTCGCCGAGGCGGAGGACGCCCGGCAGCGAATCACTCGCCTGCAGGCCGTCACTGAGGCGCTCAGCGAGGCGGCAACCAGGGTCGAGGTTGCAAACGTCCTCGTCCGCGAGGGCCTCGTGGCGCTGCGCGCCCAGGCCGGAGCAGTGTTCGGCTTCATACCGGGAGCCGCCGAGTTCGAGTCACTCGCGATCACCGGGTATCCCGAGGAGCTGCAAGAGCAGTGGAACCGCTTCGACGCTGCGAGCGGCGGCCCGGCCGAGGAGGCAGTGCGCACCGGCGACCTCGTCGTCGTCGAGTCCGCGGCCGATTTCGTCGCCAGATGGCCGCACCTCGCCGGGGCCCAGAGGCTGTCGGGCGACGAGGCGACGGTCACGGCACCGCTGATCGTCGGGAACGAGCGCATCGGCGCCATGCACATCGCCTTTCGAAAGACCCGGCGATTCGACGACGAGGACATCGCGTTCGCCCAGACGCTCGCGCGCCAGTGCGCGCAGGCGCTCGAGCGCGCCAGACTGTACGAAGAGGAGCTCCATGCGCGGGCCCAGGCAGAGCGCCTCGCCGGGCGATTGCGACGGCTGCAGACGGTCGTCGATGCCACGTTCACGAGCGGCTCTGTCGACGAGCTGCTCGAGCGGCTGCTGGCGAGGCTCCGCGACGCCGTCGAGTCGGACACGGCCTCGATCCTCATCGTCGACGAGAAGGAAGAGGTGCTCGTCACGCGCAAGTCGCTCGGCTTCCCCGAGGACCTGGTGAGCATCGTGCCGGTGGGCGAGGGTTTTGCGGGCCAGATCGCCGCCTCGCAGAGGCAGCTCGTCGTCCCGGACATCTCGCAGACGCATGTCGTCGGCGCCCAGCTGCGGAACTCGGGCGTCGTCTCGGTGGCCGGCGTGCCTCTCGTCACCGACGGTCGCACGATCGGCGTCGTCCACGTCGGCATGCGGACGCCGCGCGACTTCGACCGCGAGGACGTGCTGCTGCTGCGCCTCGTCGCCGCGCGGGCGGCGGTCGCCATCGACCGCGCGCAGACCCACGAACGCGAGCACCGGATCGCCGAGATCCTGCAGCGAAGCCTCCTCCCCGAGCGCCTACCCGCGATCGAGGGCGTCGAGGCCGCGGCACGCTACGTGCCGGGCACCGTCGGCGTCGCGGTCGGTGGCGACTGGTACGACGTCTTCCAGCTCGCCGACGGATCGATCGGCGTCGCCGTCGGCGACGTCGTCGGCCATGGCGTGCGCGCCGCCGCCACGATGGGACGGCTGCGCAACGTCCTGCGCGCCTACGCCTTCGAGGGGTTCGGGCCGGCGGAGGCGCTGAGCCGGCTCAACCGCCTCGCCAGCGAGAGCGGCGAGGACGTGTTCGCGACCGTCGTCTACGCCCAACTTTCACCGACACGCTCCCGCCTGCGGCTTGCGAGCGCCGGTCATCCGCCGCCGCTCCTGCGCGGCACCGACGGAAGCGTGCGGCTGATCGACGAAGGGCGTTCGCTCCCCATCGGCGCCACCGGCGACACGACGTACTCGGAGGCCGAGGTCCGGTTCGAGACGGGATCGACGATCGTCCTCTACACGGACGGGCTGGTCGAGCGACGCGGTGAGTCGATCGACGTCGGCATCACGCGCCTCGTCGAGCTGGTCGAGCGCTCTGACGCGCCGGTCGACGAGCTCGCCGATCGCATCGTCTCGGAGCTCGAATGGGCCGAGCACACCGACGATCTCGCGCTCGTCGCAGTGCACCTCGAGCCCGTCTCCCCGCCCCATCTCTCGCTCCGCTTCCCGGCGAGGCCCGAGGAGCTCGCGCCGATGCGACGTAGCGTCCGCGCCTGGCTGGAGGGCCATGGCGCCGCCGAGGAGGAGGTGTTCGACTTCCTCGTCGCCGTCAACGAGGCCTGCTCGAACGCCGTCGAGCACCCGCTGGCGCGGGACGACGGGGACATCGGCCTCGATGCCGAGCTGACGGACGGAGACGTGACGATCGTCATCGAGGACCGCGGCGCCTGGCGCCCGGCCGGCCCGAAAACCGACCGAGGCCGAGGGTTCGAGTTCATGCACGCGCTGATGGAGAACGTGGACGTCGAGCGCTCTCCGGATGGAACGCACGTACGCTTACGGCGTCGTCTACGCCAGGAGTGAACCGTGGCGGATGTCTCCGACGTCGATCTCGTCGCGCAGAACGGGATTTGGGTCGCGCGCGTGCGTGGCGAGATCGACATGTCGAATGCGGACGCGACGCTGGCGACGCTCGTTCAGGCGATCGACGAGAACGCGAGCGCGCTCGTCGTCGACCTCTCCGAGCTCGAGTACCTCGACAGTGCGGGCGTGCGCCTGCTCTTCACGCTCGTGCGCAAGGTCGAGGAACGCAACGGGCGGCTCCGCGCCGTGGTCCCTCGCGGCGCACAGATCCGGCGTGTCCTCGAGCTCGCCGATGTCGGACAGCTGATTTCGCTCGACGAGACGGCTGAGGAGGCGATCGAGCACCTCCACTCGTGAGGAGAGCCCCTGTAAGCACTCTGTGAGGATTCGCGCGCCGGCGGCGCGGCTGAGGAAAACTCGTTCGAGGTAGGCGGCCGCACCGGTCGGTGCGTTTCGCAGCCGGGATGCGATTGCGGATGACCGACTCCACCGATCACGTCGAGATCGACCTGCCGCTCGGGGTCGAAACTCCGTCCAACGGCTGCTGCGTCGTCGCCGCAGGCGGCGAAATCGACGCGCACACTGCCCCGCGCCTCCGCGAGCGCATCCACGAAGTGCTCGCCGAGCCTGGGATCGACCACCTCGTGATCGACCTTTCGAGCGCGACGTTCCTCGACTCGAGCGCGCTCGGCGTTCTCGTCGGCGCGCTGAGGCGCATGCGCGAGATCGACGGACGGTTCGACATCGTGGTGCCGACATCGCCGCTGCGGCGCATCTTCGAGATCACTGCGCTCGACCGCGTGCTCGCGCTCCACGAGACGCGGGCCGAAGCTCTCTCAACTACCGCTTGACAGCAGCTTCGTCAGGCGGACGACGGTGCCGCCGGCAGGCGGCGACTCGATCTCGAGCTCGTCGACGACCGCACGCATGATCGAGAGCCCCATGCCCGCCTCGGGCAGGCCGGCGGTTTCACGCGGGCCTGTCGCACCAGCCTCGAGCCCGCGCCCGTCGTCGGCGATCTCGATGACGAGGTTCGAGCCGTCGATCGTCACACGCAGACGGACGGTGCCTTCTTCGTCTTCCGCGTAGGCATGCCGAACGGCGTTGGCGCACGCCTCGGTGACGGCCAGCTTGAGATCGGCGAGCACGCCCTCGGACAGATGCGCCACCGGCGCGATCCCGGCAAGGCTGAGCCTAGCCAGGGCGAGGTAGCGCGAATGCGCGGGGAAGCTCAGCTCGACGACGCGTCCGTTCATCCGGAATCTCCCAGCTTGTCGTCGATCCGCCCGCGCATCGTCTGCAGCGCGCGGCGAAGGAGCCGTGAGACGTGCATCTGCGAGATGCCGATCTCGGCGGCGATCTGGGACTGCGTCAGGCCGTGGAAGAAGCGCAGCTCGACGATGCGGCGCTCGCGCTCGTCCAGCGCCTCGAGACCGGCCTCGACCACCGCGCCCTGCTCGACGCCCTCGTAGCCGCGCTCTTCCTCGCCGACCAGCTCGGGCAGGGTCTGCCCGTCCTCGTCGAACAGAGCCGAGAGGCTCCGAACCGAATATGCGTGGGCGGACTCGAGGGCTTCGATCACCTGATCCTCCTCGGCATCCGCGGCCTGGGCCAGCTCTTCGATGGTCGGCGAGTGGCCAAGCTCGGCGCTCAGGCTTTCGAGGAGACGGGCCAGGCGGACGTTGAGCTCCTTGACGCTCCGCGGAACGTGGACCGCCCAGGCCTTGTCGCGGAAGTGGCGCTGGATCTCACCGAGGATCGTCGGCACGGCGTACGTGGTCAGCTCGACGCCGCGCTCCGGGTCGAAGCGGTCGATCGCGTTGATGAGGCCGATCGAGCCGACCTGGACGAGGTCGTCGAGCATCTCGCCGCGGCCGACGTAGCGAAGGGCGAGCGAGCGGACGAGCGGCATCAGATCCTCGATCAGCTGGTCTCGCGCAGCCTTGTCCCCCTCCGACTTGTACGCGTGGAGAAGACGCCGGCGCTCCCTCTCGGTGGCGACAGTCACGATGCCCCTGCCGCAGCCCGGTCGTTGGTCGACGAGAGCTCGAGCCACTGGCCGTCCTCGAGCGTGACGACGCCGACAGAGCCGACGAGCCGCGCCGCGACGCGCAAGCCGCCGGCGTCGTCCTCCGGCTCGAAGGGCCCGACGAGGAGGTAAACGCCGCGATCGTCGAGCCCGGCCTGGACGACAACTGCGTCCCCGCTCGCGTTGCGGTGCGCGACCAGGCTCTCGACGGCGAGCTGGAGCTCGGTGACCTGCTCGTAGGTCAGCTGCGAGCGCGCGCCGATGCCGCCGACGACGAGGCGAAGCGTGCCGTGGAACTCTCGGCCGGGCGGAACAGACAGTCTGATCCGGTCCATGCGCACCCCGAGCGTAACGGCGTCATCGATCATCGGAGAGAGCCCTCAATCCGCCCGCAGACGGCCCGTTATCGGCGCGCCGTCGAGGCGGAAGCTGCAACGCCTGGCCATTGCGGGATGATCCCCCTACCGCCGCGCCCGTAAACGCTTGCGGGGCCGGCCGCGCAGGCTTGCTACGTTGCTCGACCTGAGCGCGGGTGTAGCTCAATGGTAGAGCCCCAGCCTTCCAAGCTGGTTATGAGGGTTCGATTCCCTCCACCCGCTCTCTCTCCTCTCTCTCTCTCTAGGATTTCGGCTCGAGCAACTCCTCGACCCTCGCTCACACCTACCACTGCTTGACGCGATCGAAGCCGGGCGAGAAGAGCAGATCGCATCGATATGGCGCAAACACTACGAGAGCGGACTACGGCACATCGTCGAACACCTGCCCTCAGGGAATACGACTGGCGTGCGCCTCGATGGCGAGTAGCGTGCTGCTCGCTCCCGCATGAGGCTAACCTGAGAATTCGAGTCTTCCCGGTGTCAGGGTCTCTGCGCGTTCTAGTGGAAGCGAAGCGCTCGACGACGTTGTGGTCGCGCCGCGACACCGATTCGTGCGTTTCCGATGCGGGCTGCCGGCACGGGTGAGGGTCTCGTCAGCCGGTGCTGGAGGTTCCTTGGCGTTTCCGCAGTCATGTAGGGCGTATCAGGCTCCGGACGCGCGAAAAGCGGGTGTGAATCGCGGATCCACGTATCGATGCGCTCGCCGCGACCGGTCGCAAGCTCAAGAGCGACGGCAAGGGCCATTGCGACGGGAACGGCGATGACCAGGATGAGCAGCATGCCAGTGACGTACCGCTTCGGGATGCTGATGAAACGCCCATGGCGGTCTTTTCCCCCATTTGGGCTAACGATCTGCAGCGTCTGGTCAGGGATCCCAGGCGAACGGCGTCCTAGGTTTCATGCGGGTACAGCCCCTCCTCCGCTCGAACTCTGAAGCGAGAGCTCCGACTCGCAGGACGTGCTCGAGGCCGGACGAATGAAACCGCCGTCGCTCCGCGTGAGAAGAACGGCTGCGGTGTTCGGCTCGCAGCCGGGAGAGGGCAATTACTCGCCGCTCTGGGACGAGACGATCTTGACGTGGAAGGCAGGCTCGAAACCGGTTCTGATCACGAGCGACAACCAGATCAACAAGCTCGAGAAGACCAGCGGGCTGACAGAACGCCCGGGCAGCGTCGTGCTCAATTGCCCGATCATCAAGGTCGGCGGCAAGGGCTAGGAGGATCCTGCTCAACAGCGATCGAGCCTGCCCCGTCGGACCCCCGACGGGGCAGGCTTCAAAGCTCAGGCCGCTTCGCCGAGCGAGCTCGCAGGGTCGAGGCCACGCGGGCCCACCAGGTCGGCGAGGCGGCGGCGTGCCCGCTCGATCTCCGCCCCGTGGGCAACGAGCTCGGCGTGGCTGACACCGCGCTTCTTGAGGACGCCCTTGACCAGGACGAGGCCTCGAACCTCGCGCAGGAGCTGCTCGATCTCCGCGTTGAGCTGAGCGCGGCTGGGGCGCGCGTGGTTGGGGCTGACGGTTCTGATGAGCTGCATCAGGCTGCCTCCTCCAGTGACGGAATTGCGAGCTCCGGTGCCTCCTCGACCGCTTCCGGACGGGGGCGGCCCTCGACGAAGACACCGGCGATGACGGCGCCCACGAGCGCGAGCGCAGTCAGGACGACAAACGCAGTGACGTAGCCGTGGGTGAGGGCGCGTGCGCTCACGGCCGCGACTCCCGCATGGCTGCCGGCATAGTGGCTTGTCGACGTCGCCGCGATCGTGCTGACAGCGGCCAGGCCGACCGCGCCACCGATCTGGCGGCTCGTGTTGATCAGACCGGACGCCACGCCCGCATCCGCCCGGTCGACGCCGGTCAGGCCGCCGATCGTCACCGACACGAACGACCACGCGAGCCCGATGCCGCCGAGTATGAGGGCGGGGAAAACGTCGGGGAAGTAGTGGCCGTGTGGCGGAAGCTGCGTCAGAAGCGCTAGCGATGCCGCGGAGAACGTGAGGCCCGCGGTCAGCACCCGGCGAACTCCGAGCCTCGTCACGAGCACCTGCGCCACGTTGGACATGACGATCACGGTCAAGGTGATGGCCGCGAAGGCGACGCCGGTCTGCACGGCCGAGTAGCGGAGAGCGTCCTGCAGATAGAGCGTCAGCAGGAAGAACTGCGAGAACCCGACAGACGCGATCAGCACCGCGGTCGCATTGGCGGCGGCCAACGTTCGCAGACGGAAGATCTGCAGCGGTAGGAGCGGCCATCGCGACCGAAACTCGATCACGATGAAGCCCGCCAGCAGTACCCCTGACGAGGCGAGCAGCGCGATGGTCGACGGCGCCGTCCATCCGGCCGTCGTCGCGCGCGTCATCGCGTAGACGAGGAGCATGATCGCAGCGGTCACCGAGATCGCTCCCGCCACGTCGAAATGGCGATGCTCCACGTCGAGCCGGCTCTCCCGAAGGAGCCACGGCGTCGCGGCCACGACCACGGCGGCGACGGGAATGTTGATGAAGAAGATCCACGACCAGCTGAGGTAGGACGTCAGCACCCCACCGAGCAGGACGCCTGCGGCGCCGCCGCTCCCGGACGCTGCTCCCCAGATGCCGAGGGCGACGTTTCGCTCCCGCCCCTCTGGGAATGTGGTCATCAGCATCGAAAGTGCCGCGGGTGTGAGCAGCGCCCCACCGAGCCCCTGCAGCGCGCGAAATGCGATCAGCGCGCCTTCGGACCAGGCAAGACCCGAGAGGAGGGAGCCGAGCGCGAACACCATCACACCGGCGATGAACAGGCGCCGGCGGCCGAGCACGTCAGCGAGCCGGCCACCGAGCATCAGCACCCCGCCGAAGAGAATTGCGTAGGCGGTGATGACCCATTGCAGATTGGTCTGCGAGAAGTGGAGATCGGTCTTGATCGCCGGCAGCGCGACGTTCACGATCGCGATGTCGAGAATGACCATGAACTGCGCGGCGATGACCACGGCGAGGGCCCACCAGCGCCTCGAGTCACTATTCTTGTTGCCGATAGAGGCGATCTGCATTTATAGCCTCCCTAGATCGTTGTGTTATTCCATAATATAGCACAACAACGCTTTGGTGGGCTACACTTATTCCCGATGAACGCACTCGACTCCAAGACCCCGCTCAAGACGCTCGTCGCGCGCCCGCCCCGGGCGCTGGTCTCGAGCACCTCTCACCTGCTCAAGCGACTCGGCTTCAAGATCAAGGAGCGCTCGCTCGACGCGTTCGAGGGCACCGGGCTCACCCCCATGCACTACGGCGTGCTCGTCCTTCTCGAGGAGGACCCGCGCGAGACGCAAGCGACGATCGCCGACGCCCTTGGCTACGACCGCAGCCACCTCGTCGGCCTGCTCGACGAGCTGGAAAAGGGCGGTCTGATCGAGCGCCGGCGCGATGTGGAGGACCGGCGGCGCCACCTCGTCAGCCTCACGCCCGAGGGCAAGAAGACGCTGGCGCGGCTACGCGCGATCGTGACGCGGGTCGACGATGAGTTCCTCGCGCCGCTCGACACGGACGAGCGCGCGACCCTGCACCAGCTCCTGCTCAAGCTCGCCGCGGCGCACGACGAGCGCTACGCCCCTAACGGATCGGCGTAGGCACGGTTTAGCCGGCTGCGCGCCGCGGCTGCCGCGGCTGCGCGACGTCCGCAATGAGCGAGGCGGGTTGCGGGCGGCCGAGGTGGTAACCCTGGAGGGTGTCGCAGCCGAGCGCCTCGAGGTGACGCTTGGTCTCCTCCGTCTCGACGCCTTCGGCGACGACTTCGAGGCCCAGGTTGTGGCCGAGGTCGATCGCCGAGCGAACGATTGCCGCGTCGCCGGTGTCTTCGGTCATGTTCTGGATGAACGACCGATCGATCTTGAGCACATCGATCGGAAGCTGCCTGAGGTGGCCGAACGACGAGTACCCGCTGCCGAAATCGTCGATCGCGAGCCTGACGCCGAGGTTGCTGAGCCGGGCGAGGACGACGCGCGCTCGGGGCGGGTCGGTCATGATCGTGCTCTCGGTGATCTCGAGCTCGAGCGCTGCCGGTTCGATGCGCCATTTCGACAGCAGCTTTCTCACCTCCTCGGGAAAGCTGAGATCGACGAGCTCGCGACCGGTGATGTTGACCGCGACGCCGAGGTCTCGGCCTTCCGCTCGCCAGATGTGCAATTGGCCGAGAGCCGCATCGAGAACGTAGCTCGTCAGCGCCCGAATCAGCCCGGTCTGCTCGGCCAGGGGAATGAACTGATCGGGCTCCAGCAGCCCACGGTCCGGATGCTGCCACCGCGCCAGCGCTTCGACCCGCCGCATCTCGCCCGTCGCCGCGTCGGCTTCCGGCTGGTAGTGGACGACGATCTCGTCGCTCTCGAGTGCTCGCCGCAGCTCTCCGACGAGCGCGAGACGAGCCAGCGAGTGATGATCGTAGGCGGCGGCATAGACGATCGGCGTGTGCGTGTTCTTGCTCACGTACATCGACACGTCGGCGTGCCTGATCAGCGTCTCTACGTCCTCTCCGTGGTCGGGGTAGATCGCGATTCCGACGCTGGCCTCGACCTCGATCGTGAGCCCACCGACGACGACCGGCACTGCCAGCTCGGTGCGGAGCTTGTCGGCGAGCAGCCGCGCTGTGGAGCTGTCTGACAGCCCCGGCGCGACGACTCCGAACTCATCTCCGCCCAGGCGCGCGACCGTATCGCTCTCCCGCAGCGCGCGCCGCAGCCTGCCGGCGATCTCCCGCAGGAGCAGATCGCCGCTGTGATGCCCGAGCGTGTCGTTGACCTCCTTGAAGCGATCGAGATCGATCAGCATGACGGCGAAGCCCGATCCCTCGCGGTCGGCCCTCAGGAGTGCTTGATCGGCGCGGTCCTGGAAGAGCGTACGGTTCGGCAGGTCGGTCAAGCCGTCGTGGAGCGCCTGGTGCTCGATCTGGTGCATCTGCGCCCGCAGCTGCTCCTGGCTCCGTTGCAACGCCTCCTCGTTCCGCTTCCGCTCGGAGATGTCGATCATGTACCCCTGCGCGTACAGCGGACGTCCCGCCGGGTCACGGACGACGACAGCCGCGTCGTGGATCCAGACCACACGACCGTCGCGGGCGAGAAGGCGGTACTCGCACTCGAACGATTCCCCGCTCTCGTGCATCGCCGCAAAGCCGGCGAGAACCCGGTCGCGATCTTCGGGATCCAGGACGCTCGCGAAGAAGTTGGGGTCGCCGACCCATTCGTCTGCCGTGTACCCGACCAGGTCGGCGATCTGGGGGCTGATGTAGACCGCGCTCTCCGCGTCCAACTCCTCGACGTAGCTGGCCAATGGCAGCTGCTCGACCAGCGTTCGGTAGCGCCCCTCGGCCTGGCGCAGCCTCTCCTCCGCCTCCTTGCGCTCCGTGATGTCCTGGCCGACGCCGATGATCCGGGTCGCCTTTCCGCCTTCGGCCGTCAGCACGTCTCCGACTGCCGTGCGCCATCGTGTCTGGCCGTCGGGGAGAACGAGCCGGTACTCGAGCTCGAACCGGCGTGCTTCCTCGGCCGCCAGAAGAAGAGTCCGCCTGACGTGTTCTCGATCATCGGGGTGGACGTTGTCGAGGAAGGACTGGAGGGTGCCACCGAAGCTGGCCGGTACGTGACCCGCCGTCAGCTCGACGTCGCGCGACCAGCCCGCCTCACCTGTCTGGACATCCCACTCCCAGGTGCTCATCTGCGCGAGCTCGAGGGCCAGCCGTAGCCGCTGCTCACTCGCACCCGCCAAACGCCCCGCAGGCCGAAGAGCCTTCGTGAGCAGACGCCGAATCATCAGGACAAAGCCAGACGCAGACCGGCGATACGAGCGTCGCCGCGTCCTCCGGGCAGAGCTCTTGGCGTCAGGAAGCCAGTGCCGCTAACGAGTCTCACACGGCGAACTATCGGTCGGGCAAGTGACGGACCTTACATGCGGTTCGAAAACGCCAGGCGCGGAGCAGCCCGGTCAGGGGTGGAGCTTCCGCTCCGCGCCGACATCGGCGCGCATGGCGGCACGCCAGCCGGCGCGGAGGGATGTGAGCAGCGCCTCGCCGATCTTGAACGCTTCGTCGTGACGGGCGAGCACCTCCGCGCCGATCTCGCGCGCCTCCGCGTGGATGGCGGCCTCGTCGATGCCACTCACGATGCGATCGCGGACGACCCAGCGGCCGCCGATCATGGTCGAGTCGACAGCGAGTGTCGTCGAGCCGAGGACGCACTGATGTAGCGCGTTGTTGAGCGGCGTGAACGGGATCGTGTCGAGGTCGAGGAGCACGAGATCGGCCCGCCGTCCCGGCTCGATCCGTCCAAGGCCGTCCGCATCGCCCGCCGCACGGGCGCCCCCGACGGTGGCCATCCTCCAGGCCTCCTGGGCGCCGAGCCACTCCGCGAAGTCGATCTCCCAGAGCTTGTGCAGCAGGCCCGCGATCTTGAGCGCCGCGAACATATCATTGCCATCGTTCGAGGACATGCCGTCGGTGCCGAGGGCGACGTTGACTCCCTGCCGAAGCAACGTCGGTACCGGGCAGATGCCGCTGCCGAGCTTCATGTTCGAGACCGGGTTGTGGACGACCGTCACGCCCGCGTCGCGCACCAGCTCGATGTCGCGCTCGGTCAACCAGATGCCATGCTCGAAGTTGACGTTGGGCCCGAGGAAGCCGATCGCGGCCATGTGCTCGGGCAGGGTGCGCCCGTACATGCGCTGACCCGACACCGCCTGCATGCGCGTCTCGAGGACGTGGATGTGGATCGGCACGTCGAGCTCGGTGGCGAGCGCGGCGCAGCCGGCCAGCATCTCGTCCGTACAGCGCTGCGGTCCAGAAGGGGCGAGCCCGATCGAGATCCCGTCGTCCGGTCGATGATGGCGCGTCACGGCGAGGCGCGAGAACTGCTCCCACTCCGCCCAGCTCGGAGGCTTCTCACGCTCGAGCCGCTCGATCAGCGAGGGCTCTACCAGGTGCTCGTCGAGCACGACGGTCTCGTGATAGGCCCGGTCGGACATCCCGATCGCGATCAGCGCGCGTAGCCCGAGATCGCTGTAGGCGTCGACGATCGCCTGCAGCGATTCCTCGGTGAAGCCCTGCAGCTCGTAGAGGAAGTCGACGACGCACGTCGCTCCGGAGCGAACCATCTCGATGCCGCCGAGCAAGGTCCGCACGTAGATCTCGCGCGGGCTTTGCGCCGGTGCGGCGAGCGCCGGATAGGAGAACAGCATCCACGGCTCGAGCGGCAGGTTGTCCCACATGCCCCGGAACCAGTTCTCGTTCGAGTGGCAGTGGCTGTTGACCATGCCCGGCACGACGGCGAAGCGCGCGCAGTCGACGACCTCGGCGGCCGTACCGGGCTCGTCCGGGCCGACTCGCTCGATCCGGCCCTGCGACACGGTGACGTCGGCGCGGCGGAAGTCGCCCGCGCCGACATCGACGAGACCGTTGCGGAGAACGATGTCTGCCACTTATGTGGCCGTGGCGATGTCCGCCGCCTCTCCGGAGGCGATCTCCTCGTCCCGAACGTATCTGGAGAACGCGAGCACGTTGCGAAGATTCGGCACGACGCTTCGAGCGACGGCCACGCCGGCGACGTAGAGGACGCCGGCGATCGCCCAGGCCTCGACCGGCACGGGCCCCCAGCCGTTCGGCTCCGACGCGTAGATCCAGCCGTTCGGCCAGTTGGCCGTGCCGGTCACACCGAAGAAGACCGCGCCGAGCAGGGCAGCGACAGCTGGAACATTGATGAAACCGGTCTCCTCCCAGGCCGGAACTCTGGTCAGCGGACGCGAGATCCCGAACAGCCGCGGAAGAACGAAGTGGTCGACCGCCATGATCACGGTCGCGCAGGGCACGGTCACGGCCAGGAAGCCCGCCACCTTGAACCAGCCGTTGATGAAATGGAAGTTGACGAGCCAGGCTCCGATCACGCCACCGCCGGCGACGAGCAGACACGTCAACCACCGGTGCCAGTGCCGCCAGGCGCCGACGAGGTTCTGGCCGGCGTTGACGGACTCGTAGTAGTTGCCGTCGTTGATCGCGAACTGGCTGATCGTGGCCAGGATCCAGGCGATCCAGAACGCGCCGAACAACGAGTAGTGTGTCGCATACCGGACGACCGGCGCAGTGTCGATCGTGCCGGCGAGCTGCGCCATCATCCAGCCGCCGACGACGAAGAGCAGGAACCAGAGGCCGGCGAAGATGTACGACGGCAGGGGCCACCAGAAGCTCGGCTTGCCGTAGCGCCACACGTCCGGCTCGTTGCCCCACATGGCGAAGCCGATCACGGCCACGACGGCCACCCAGAAGGGGAAGCCGGTGCCCGCCGGCGTGCCACCGAGCTTGCCCGAGTCGGTGGCCACCGCCTTGATGACCATGTAGATGACCCAGAGGATGATCAGCGGTGTCACGAGGTAGCGGGCGAAGACGCTGATCCCGGTGAACCCGAGCAGGTTGTTCATGATCATCACGCCGCCGAAGAGCAGCGTGAGCGTGAAGATGTGACCCCAGCCGTAAAGGCCGTCCCAGATCTGCACCATCAGGCCCGCCTGGAACCCGACCCAGCCGAGCGGCGCGACGAGCACGAACGCGCAGACGATCCACGAGCCGCCGACGCCGAAGATCGACCGCGTCAGCAGCCCGTGCGTCTGACCGGTACGCGAGCCGAGGTACGCGCCGAACATCGCGTACGCCATGTAGAGGACGTAGCCGAGGACAGTGATGCCAATGACGCGGGCGATGCTGTTGCCGTCGTGAAGCGAGAAGCCGAGGAACAGGAACGAGAAGCCCGCCGCGAACGTGGTCCACAGCCCGGCGAAGTGCCAGAGCGGGCGCCGACGGTCGAGCGGCACGATCCCCGTGTCGCTCGTCGAGTAGTCGTGACGGATTGACTCATCGAGCGCCTCGCGCTCGAAGGCGAGGTCGTGGACCAGGTCCTCAACGTCATGCGCGAGCTCGTGCCGAGGCTCGCCGTTCGAACCACCGGAACCGGTACTCATCGAGCGCCCTCCTCCGGGCGACGTCGCAAGGTGCGGCGAGTCTACGAGCCCCGCCGTCATTTTCCAAGTGGCCCCCGGCAGCGTCGTGCGACGGCGCGAGGCGCCCTTACAGTGCGGAGTTCCAACCGCGAAGGAGGCTGCCGTGAACGTCGATCAGATCAGAATCGACCCCGACCCGTACGAGCCCTACCGGCTGTCGCAAGGATTCCGGGTCGGCGACACCCTGTTCATCTCTGGCCAAACCGGGATCGACGAGACCGGCGAGCTCGTCGGAATAGGCGACTTCGACGCCCAGGCCGAGCAGACCTTCCGCAACCTCGCTCGCGTGCTCGAAGCCGGCGGCTCGAGCCTGAAAGACGTCGTCAAGGTCACGATCTTCCTGACCGACATGACCAAGTTCTCGAAGATCGTCGAGCTGCGGGGAACCTGGTTCACGCCCCCCTACCCCGCCGACACGATCGTCCAGGTCCAGTCGCTGTACCGGCCAGAAGTCGAGATCGAGATCGAGGCGATCGCCGTCGCACGCTAGGTGGTTGAATCGCGCCCGATGTTCACCGTCGAGCAGCGGGATGCTCTCCGCGAGCGCGTGCTACGGCTCGGGGAGGAGGACGATCGCGTCGTCGCCGGGGCCGCCGTGGGCTCGCTCGCCGTGGACGGCGGCGACCGATTCTCCGACTTGGACCTCACCTTCGGCATCGCCGATCACGTGCCGGTCGCCGACGTGCTCGACGACTGGTCGCGCACACTCGTCGACGATCTCGACGCGGTGCACCTCGCCGACCTAGAGCGCGATCCGATCATCTACCGCGTGTTCCTTCTGCCGGAGGCGCTGCAGTTCGACCTCTCGATGGCGCCGGCGGCGCAGTTTCGTCCGGCCGGTCCGCGATTCCGGCTTCTCTTCGGCGAGACAGCGGCCGTCGACCCGGAGGCGGCCAAACCGCCGGTCGCCGGCGGCCTCTTCATTCCCACGCCGGCCGTCGCGCACGACCTCTTCGGCTGGGGCGTCATCTACGCGCTTCATGCGCGTGCGTGCATCGAGCGTGGTCGTATCTGGCAGGCGGAGCACTACGTCGGCGCCGTGCGCGACCATGCCCTCTCGCTCGCCTGCCTCGGTCAGGGGTTGACCGCGGTGCAGGCGCGCAGCTACGACGAGCTTCCAGCCGAGACCCTGGCGAGGTTCGAGCATGCCCACGTCGGCGCCGTCGAGCCTGATGCACTCGCGGTCGCCCTCGCCGCTTCGGTGATCGAGCTCATGCGCCAGGGCATGGAGGCGCGTCTACCGCACGCGGAGATCGTCGCGTCACGGCTCGCCGAGCTTCGCTGACGATCCGCGTTCGACGAGGGAGCGAGCCGCACGGGTCTGGCGTAACGTGGCATCCTCGGATCGATGGTCCCCGAGTCAGAGCTTGTCCGGACCGAGCACGGACTCGTCCCGAGAGGGCAGGGCTGGTTCGTCGTCAACGCGCGCGAGACGCAGTGGTGGGCGCGTCAGGGCCGCGGCGTCCTCTGCGAGTTCGAGGGTGCAGGGTTCGAGGGAGCGGCGGATTTCCTTCAGCTCGGGATCAACCTCACGCTGCTCGGGCCGAGCGAGCCGATGGCGATGTACCACTGGGAAGCCGACCAGGAGGACTTCCTCGTGCTCGCCGGCGAAGCGCTGCTGATCGTCGAGGGTGACGAGCGCCGCCTTCGACGATGGGACTTCGTGCACTGCCCTCCCGGGACGAATCACACGATCATCGGCGCGGGCGACGCGCCGTGCCTGGTGCTCGCCGTCGGCGCGCGCGACCGCTCGACAGGCCCTGACTGGGGCGGCTACACCGAGGATGAGGCCGCGCGATCGCACGGAGCGAGCGTCGAGCACGAGACCACCGATCCTCGCGAGGCGTATGCGCGATTCCCCTCGAGCGAATTGACGCGATACCGCGACGGCTGGCTTCCGGACTAGGGCGCGCGCCGTATCGAGGAACCGCTACGAGAACTTCGTACTGGGTCGATCCTGCAACACGCCGTCGACGTAGAGGTCGACCTTCTCGTTGTAGAAGCAGATCAAGCCCGCAATCCTCACGCTTTCCGGCAGCGGCGCACGATACGACCACGCGAGGTCGTCATGCACGGTGTCACCTGCGTGCACCGACCAGTACTCCGCCTCGCCTTTGTAGGGGCAGTGCGACCGCGTGTCCGTCGCGGTGAGCAGCTCCAGGTGGACGTGTGTTTTCGGTAGGTAGTAGCGCACGGGGAGCCCCGTCTCGAAGAGAAGCGTCGGCTTGGAGGACTCGGCGATCGTGACCCCTTCGACCTCGACTCTGACGCTGCGTGAGCTCGGGAGGATGTCCACGCGCGTGTACGGATCGCGCGGATGCGTGAAGACCTCTTCGTCCTCCTCGAACCACGCGTCCATCGCGTTCCATTCGAGCCGGATGGCGTCACGCAGCTCCTCGAAAGGCGAGGTTTCGTAGCGCACCGCGGCAGCGGGAGACTCTTTCCCGCCGGCTCGGACGGTGAAGGTGCGGCCGTCGCCCCTGCTCGGCGAGCGGGCGATGCCGCCGTCGGGCTCGAGCAGCTCCATACGGACGTCCGCGACGGGGAAGTAGTACGTCGGGTAGTAGGGCTTTTCCCACACGAGCAAGGGAGCTGCCGTATCGACAACGAGCTCCCCGCCGAGATATGCGCGTACGCGCTTTTGTCCGTGCTCGACGCGAACCGAGCCGCGTCTCGTCGTCGATTCCTCCGTGATGGCGGTCATCGTGTCTCCTTGGTCAGGTCTCGGGCGACCCGTCTCAGGTCCACTCCGAGACGTTACGAGGTTTTCAACGCCCGCCGTGGCGGCGGCCTTCCCTCAACCTCGAGCCACCGCGACGTTATTCTCCGCCCGATTGGCTCTCCGGCGTCGGGCGGCGGAGGGGTGGAGCGTTCAACCGCTGTTGCCTGACGGTGTCGATTTCCGAGAACAAGGAGGGCTGATCGATGTTCAGCGCAGCCAACACCGGCTTCATGCTGCTGGCGGCGAGCCTGGTGATGTTGATGACGCCGGGGCTGGCGTTCTTCTACGGCGGGTTGGTGGGCCGCTCGAACACGCTGACGATCATGATCCAGAGCTTTGCCTCGATGGGCATCACGACGGTGCTCTGGTGGCTGGTCGGCTATTCGCTCTGCTTCAGCGGCGGTACCGACGGCATCTTCGGGAACTTCCATCTCGCCTTCCTGCGCCACGTGGAGCCCGGGTCGATCTATGCCCCGTCGGGTATCCCGGTAACGGTGCTGATCGCCTACCAGATGATGTTCGCGATCATCACGCCGGCCTTGATCACCGGTGCGTTCACGAACCGGGTCACGTTCAAGGCCTACCTGCTCTTCCTGATCGTCTGGCAGCTGTTCGTCTACTACCCGTTCGTGCACATGCTCTGGGGCGGCGGGCTCCTGGCCGTCTGGGGCGCGCACGACTTCGCCGGCGGCATCGTCGTGCACGCAAGCGCCGGCTTCGCGGCGCTGGCCTCGGTGCTCTTCGTGGGAAAGCGCCGCTTCTCGGACAGCCCGCACAACATCCCCTTTATCGCGCTCGGCACCGGTCTGCTCTGGTTCGGCTGGTACGGCTTCAACGCCGGCAGCGAGCTGAAGGTCGACGACATCACCGCGATCGCCTTCCTCAACACCGATCTGGCCGCGTCATTCGCCGCCATCACCTGGCTCTTCATCGAGTGGTGGCACGCGAAGAAGCCGCACTTCGTCGGTCTGCTCACCGGTGCCGTCGCCGGTCTGGCGACGATCACACCGGCCGCCGGGTTCATCCCCATCTACGCCTCAGTCGTGATCGGCATCGCCGCCGGTGGCGTCTGCTACCTCGCGATCCAGCTCAAGCAGCGGATGCGCTGGGACGACGCGCTCGACGTCTGGGGCGTCCACGGCGTCGGCGGTCTGCTCGGCATCATCCTGCTCGGCGTCTTCTCTTCCACCGCGATCAACCCCGCCGGCGGGAAGGGCCTGATCCACGGCAGCGGCGCCTTCTTCGGCAAGCAGGTCGCGGCCGGCGTCGGCTGCTCCGTCTACGCCTTCCTCTTCACCTACGTGATGCTGAAGGCGATCAACGTGATCACGCCAGTCCGCGTCACCGATGCAGCCGAGGAGACAGGCCTGGACGAGCACCTTCACGGCGAGACCGCCTACGTCATGTAGCGCGGGACGCCACCACGAACCGGATGTGCGTGACGCCGGGCGCGTCGATCGCGTCGACCTGCTCGAGCTCGGACACCGGGTCGCCGAGGTTCTCGAAGAGGCGGGCGCCGCCGCCGAACATGTTCCGCCCCATGATCGTGGCACCCGTGCCGCCCAGGATCGCCTCGGCGACCGGCGTGCTCGCATTGACCTCGCCGCCCGCTTCTCCGTGGCTCTCGCGAAACGCCCCGAGCGGCAACAGCCACTGATGCAACTGCTCCCCACCGACCCCGAGCGGGTCGTCCACGCTCTGATTCGGACCGGCCACGAAGCCGTCCAGGGACACCGTCACGCTCGATCTCAGCTTGCTCATCGGGGCTCCTTCCCGTCGGCGCGTTTCTTTCCACACCTATGAGTAGGACGATCACTCGGCGCGAGATTCATCGCCGACGCAGCGGTCAGGCTTCAACGATCTCCAGCGAGACGTCGAGCGCGCGCGCCGAGTGAGTCAACGCTCCGACCGAGATGAAGTCGACGCCCGTCTCCGCGACGGCACGCACCGTGTCGAGCGTGATGCCGCCGGAGGCTTCCAGCTGGGCCATGCCGGCCGTGACCGCGACCGCGTCGGCGAGCTCCGCCACGGTCATGTTGTCGAGCAGGATCCGGTCGGCCCCGGCCTCGAGCGCCTCGCGCACCTCCCCGAGCGTCTCGCACTCGACCTCCACCGTGAAGCCCGCGGATCGCGCGCGCATCACGGCGCTCTGGATGCCGCGGCCCAGCCGCAGATGGTTCTCCTTGATCAGCACGCCGTCGTGCAGGCCAAGGCGATGGTTCGTCCCGCCCCCATGCCGCACCGCTGCCTTTTCGAGCGCCCGGAGCCCCGGGGTCGTCTTGCGCGTGTCGAGGATGGTCGCGCCGGTGCCGGCGACGGCGTCGACGTAGCGCCGGGTCAGGGTCGCGATCCCCGACAGCCGCCCGAGCAGGTTGAGTGCGAGGCGCTCGCCGGCCAGGATCGCGCGCGCTGACCCGCCGACCCGCGCGATCTCGGACGGACCGACGTGGTCGCCGTCCGCGCAGCGGGCTTCGAACGACACGTCCGGGTCGAGCTCCCGGAACACCAGCTCGCATGCCTCCAGACCCGACACGACGCCCGGCTCCTTCACGAGCAGAGTCGCGCCGCACCGCACGTCTGTGCTCACGAGCGCCTCGCTCGTGACGTCGCCCGCCCCGACGTCCTCGGCCAACCAGGCACGGATGTCGGTCACCGGTCGACTACCAGGGTGCGACGGTCGTGCCACCCCACTCCTCGGGTGCCACGTCGCGGACCGTCTGGGTCAGCTCCCAGCGGTGGCCGCCCGGATCCTCGACGACGCCGGAGCGCTCGCCGTATTCCCATGTGGTGAGCTCCTCGATCACCCGAGCGCTGCAGTCGCGGGCGCGTGCGAAGGCGGCGTCGACGTTCGGAACGCGCACCTTGACCAGGTGCGTCTCCCCTTCACCACCGGGAGCAACGCGTCCGTGCGCCGCGTCCGCGACCACGACGGCGCCGTCCGAGCCGACGCGCATCTGTGCGCGATGGTCGTCGCCGATCCGGATGCATTCCTCGAACCCGAGCGCGGACTTCAGCCAGTCCACCGCCGCACGCACATCCGCATAGACGAGAACCGGGGTGACGGTGGCGGGGGGCGCCGAACGATTCGTCAGCACGCTCCGACGTTACCGCACGACACCTGCGGCGGCACACGGAGAGACCATCGTCTCGCGGCGCGGCTGACCACCCACCAACAGCAATACTCGGCCCGGATGCAGATCGCAATCATCGGTGCCGGGCGTATCGGCAGGACGCTCGGCGAGAAGTGGACGGCTGCCGGCCACACGGTCGTCTACGGCGTGCGCACACCCGAGCAGGAGGACGAACGCGCGGTGGCCGCTGCAGCGGCAACCGCGGACGTCGTCGTGCTCGCGGTGCCGGGCACCGCCGCGATGGACGTCATCGCGTCGCTCGGACCGACTCTCGCCGGACGAGTCGTGATCGATGCGACGAACGATGTCGCGGCCCCCGGCTCGGGCACGCTTCGCGCCCGTGCGGCTCTCGCGCAGGGCGCCGATCCCGTGCGCGCCTTCAACACACTCGGTTGGGAGAACTTCGCCGACCCCATCGTGGGAGGCGTGCGCGCCGACCTGCTCTTCGGCGCCGACGAGGGCCGGGGCAAGGAGGTCGCCGAGCAGCTGATCCGAGATATCGGACGCGAGCCCGTCTGGCTCGGTGGCGTGGACGAGTTCGATGTCGTCGACTCGGTGACGCAACTCTGGTTCACGCTCGTCTTCAAGCGGCAGCTCGGACGCCGCCTGGCGTTCAAGGTGCTGCGCGACCAGTGATCGGGCCTCCCAGTTTCGACCGATGACTTCCCCCCGACGGCAAGGTCTACACGTCGACATCAACGGAGGTGAGACGTGGGAGCGATGCTTGTTCACGAGTTCATGAGTCTCGACGGCGTGATCGACACGCCGACGTGGACGTTCGACTACGGCTTCCACGCCAGGATGGGAGAGGCCATCGGCGCGGTCATGGAACGTTCCCGCGGAATCCTGCTCGGGCGCACGACCTACGAGATGTTCGAGCCGGCGTGGTCGACGCGAACGGTGGAGGACGATCCAGGGGCGCCGTTCTTCAACGACACCATCAAATACGTCGTTTCCGGGACGCTCACGACCACGACGTGGAGGAACTCAACGATCGTCGGGCCGTACGACGCGGAGGCAATCCGCCGGCTGAAGGACGAGGTCGACGGCGACCTCTACGTCAGCGGCAGCGGCACGTTGGTGCGAGCGCTGCTCGCGGACGGGCTGGTCGACGAGCTGCACCTCTTCGTCTTCCCGCTCACCCGCGGCTCCGGGCCCCGGCTCTTCCCCGAAAGCGCTGCGCCGAGCAAGCTGTCGCTGTCGGCCAACGAGTCGTACGACAACGGCGTCGTCTACCTGGCCTACCGGCCGACTGCGCGACCGGAGCGGGAGGAGTCGCCGGGTAGCTCCGTTACGATGGGGCGGCCGCGAGAAGACGTGGGCAGCCGCCGGAAGTCCCCTCACGAGGACGGGAGCAGATGAGCCGGGAACACACGACGCACCGCTGGTGGGTCCTCGCCGTCGTCGGGGCGGCGTTCTTCATGACGATTCTCGACGTCGCGATCGTGACGGTCGCGATCCCGTCCATCCAGAAGGATCTCCACATCGCCGAGTCGACGGTGCAGTGGACGCTCACCGCGTATGCGATCACGTTCGGCGGCTTCCTGCTCCTCGGGGGCCGCGTATCCGACCTGCTGGGCAGGCGGATCGTCTTCATCGGCGGGCTCGTGCTCTTCACGGCGGCGTCCCTGGCCTGCGGGCTCTCGGGCAGCGCCGGCATGCTGATCGGTGCGCGCGCCGTCCAGGGCGTCGGCGCCGCGATCATCTCGCCGGCCGCGCTCTCGATCGTGACCACGACGTTCTCGGAGGGCGCCGACCGCAACAAGGCCCTCGGTATCTGGGGAGCGCTCGGCGGCTCGGGCGCCGCGGTCGGGGTCCTGCTCGGAGGGATCCTGACCAAGTACCTCGGCTGGCAGTGGATCTTCTTCGTCAACGTGCCCGTCGGCGCTCTGGTGCTCGTGCTGACGCGCCCGATCGTGCCGGAGAGCCGTGCCGATCTCGGCCATCGGCGTTTCGACGTCGGCGGCGCGGTCACCGTCACGGGCGGCCTCGCGCTCCTCGTCTACTCGATCTCGAAAGCGCCCGACGTGGGCTGGGCGACCGGCCGCACGATCGGCCTGATCATCGCTTCGGTTGCAATCCTGGCTGCATTCGTCGCGTGGGAGTCGCGGGTGACGGCGCCCCTGACGCCGTTCTCGGTATTCCGGATTCGTAGTTTGACCGCCGCAAACATCGTCGGTCTGTTGCTCGGCGCGGTCATCTACGCCAACTTCTTCATCCTGACGCTTTACGTCCAGCAGATCCTCGGTTGGTCGGCTCTCCGCACCGGGCTTACGTTCCTCGCCACCGCGGGGACGGCCGTGATCTGGGCAGGGGTTGCGCAGGCGCTCGTGACGAAGGTCGGGCCTCGACCCGTGATGACGCTCGGCCTCGTCATTCTCGCGCTGAGCGTGCTCGGCTACACACGACTGCCCGTACACGGCCACTACTGGCCCGATCTCCTGCCGCTCTACCTGACGTTCTCGGTGGGAATGGTCTTCGGCTTCGTGCCTGTGACGATCGCGGCCTTCATCGGTGTGCCTGAACACCAGGCCGGACTCGCGTCGGGCCTGATGAACACCACCCAGCAGATCGGAGGCGCGATCGGCGTCGCGGTTGCCTCGACCATCTTCACGTCGAAGGCGAAATCCGGACACTTCACACCGGCGTCCTTCACCTCGGGCTACCACTGGGCTTTCGCCGCACTCGTCGCGTTCGCGATCGTCGGCGCGGTAGCCGCGTTCGTCATGCTCCGCGGCATCCGTGCGCCCGCGCCGGAGACCGAGCCCGTCCAGGTCGCTGCCTAGGCGATCCGTGCGTGGATCGTGCGCCAGGTACGGCCGCCGTCGCGTGTGACGACGATCGTGTTGGAGGGATCGGCGACGCGGAAGCCGTAGGCGACGGTCGCGCTCACCGCATCGAGGCCGTAGTTGCCAGTGTCGAAGGGCAGTTTGCTCGTCTGCCAGTGCCTCCCGCGTCGTCCGTCCGGACGAGGAGGTCGAACGGTGCTCGGAGGTTTCCTCGGCGCTGCCCCGTCACCCACACGCTCCGCGCGTCGGCGAAGCTCACCTGCTGCGCACGACCCAGCGGCGGGTCGGTGCCGCGCCAATGTGTCCCGGCGTCGTGCGTCCAGAGGACGCGGGCGAACGGCCTCCCACTGCCGTTCGTCGTGAAGCCCAGCACGGAGACAGCAGCGGTCGTCGGCGTGAAGAACTGCGGCGCCGACGTCTCGTAGGCGCACTGGCTCGGCGCCGGAAGCGACTGGCGACGCCACGTCCGGCCGCCGTCGTCGGTGCGGTAGAAGAACGGCAGGCCGCCGGCGCAGTAGCCGCCCGCCCAGCCACGCGTCGTTGTCCCGAAGCCGAACCCGCTCTTGTCACAGCCGAAGGGAAGCGCGCCGCGGGGCGGGTAGCTCCACGTGGTACGCGAGACGAACCGCCAGCGAACGCCGCCGTCGCTGCTCGTGTACAACGCTTCTCTCTGTGATCCCGCTGCAGCTCCCTCGTCGACGGCGAGGTAGAGGTGCCGGCCGTCCACCGCCAACGGCTGCCCCGCGCCCAGACCGTGCGCGTCACGGAACGGGAGCGAGCGACGCCAAGTGCGGCCGCCGTCGTTGCTCTGTTCGACGGCGAAGACACCCTGCCTCACCGTGGTCGAGAACAGCAGGGTCTTCCCGATGACGGTCACGGGGCCGCTCGGATGGATCGATCCCCTACCCGGCGTGACATCTCTCCAGTGGCGACCGCCGTCGCTCGTCGAGAGGAGCTGTTCGCGCTCGGAATCCTCGCCGCTCACGGCGTAGCCGCGCGACATGTCGATCATGTGCAGCCAGCGAAGTGCCAGCCGTGTCGTCGTCGCCGATCGGCCCGCAGCCGCAGCGACTGCGAGAAGCGCAACGGTGATCAGGAGCGACGCGGATGCCCTCACGGCACCACCCACAGCGCCGCGGCCGTGAACGGCGCCTCGTACGTCTTCGGCGCCAGCTGCCAGGTGAGACTGTTGATGCCGTGCCGGGCGGTCGCCGGCACGTTGAGGCGCATCGCGAAGAGCACCGTCGCGTGCGGTGCGATCCTGGCCACGGGACCGCAGTTCAAGACATAGGCCTGCGCCATCGCGGTCTGGAGCTGCTCTATATACGTCGGACAACTCGACGCCGCAAAGCGAAGCGGCTTCTGGCCCGTGTTCGTGACGGCGACGTCGTACTGGAAGCGCTCGCCGCGATGGACGCGGAAGGCGCGAAGCCCCGGCTTGATCAAGACCGCCCTGGAGCCGACGATCGCAACCCGGAGCGGTAGACGCGACCTCGCGGGGAGATAACGAGGCGTCGGCGTGAATGGCCCGACCGTGATCGTCGATGGGTACTGGGGCGCGTCGCAGCGGGGCGCGTGGAACAGCGGAACGTGGATAGTCGTCCTGCTCGCGAGGTGGAGGGCGAGTGCATCGGGCGGCGTTCCCGGCCCACCTGTGGGCTGCGCTCCCGGTCCGCACCAGTTCGACCAGAACACCGAAACTGTGGCCGACTTTCCGGGTTTCAGCGCCCGCAACGAGCCGGCCGGGTCGGCGAGGATGTCCACCGGCGCCGGCGACGCTGCGAGCTTCTTGACGCGCCAGCGCTCACGAGCGGCTGCGGCCCCCGTGAACGACACGGCCGGCCAGCCGAGCAGCGAGCACGCGCTCTTCCCCGCGTTGAGGAGGTTGACGCCGCCGACGAGCGAGCCGGTCGCGCCCTGCAGGAAGAGGTGTGCGTGGAGTTCGCGCGCGCGGCACGGTGCCGCGAGCGGCGGATTGGACGCGGCCCTGGCCGGACGCTGGTCGCGCCAGGGCACCACCGGCGACGACGCCAGGGCGACGGCCACCGAGACTGCGGCCGTCGGCACACCGACGCCGACGCCCACAAGGCGTCGGCGTTGCGAGGTGCTCCTCATTGGAGGCCCGAAGGTACGCCCGGCCCGTAAGAAAACGGTGATGCCCCGGTCAAGAATCGTCTGCTGATCGGCCCGTCCGATCTAGAGGTAGCCCTGCGCGACGGCGTACTCGTGAGCGACGTACTTGGGCACCGCCCTCGACCAGGCACCTTCGACCAGGTCGCGCATCTCCTCGCTGTCGATGGCGTCCAGGTTGACGTGGATCCAGTTGAAGCGCATGTCCGACTCGCTCGGGAGCGAGAACTTCGACGGCTCCGCTTCGACGGCCGCCTCGCGAAACTCCTTCGGGAAGCCGCATCCCATCGTGGAGCCGTCGGCCGCAAGCGACAGGTAGACGATCTGGCCGATACGGAACTTCACGCGCCCGCGTACGTGCACCTCGTAGCTCCGTGGCAGCGAGGCGGCGAGCGCTCGGATCTCGTCGACGGTGACAGGCACTGCTCCTTCACGATACGCGGGGTGTCGTCGCTCGATCGACTAGGCTCGACCGGGGAGATGGAGCTGACGCCGGAGACCAGGCGATACCGAGGCGTCGCCGTGGTCGCGCTCGCTGCAGCGTCGCTTGCAGCCCTCATCGCCGCTCGCGTGGGCTCGTCCGCGCCCAGCGGGGCCGTCCCGTCGTCGACCAGCGTGCCGGTCGTCGCCTCGACGTTCATCGGCACGCCACCTCGCCGGCTGACCGCGAAGACGCGACTCGTGCGGCATTTCGAGTACGTGCTCCCCGACGGAGAGATCGACGTCTACGACATCGACCGCGGCCACCGGCGCGTTCAGCGGATCCTGCTCTCCCAGGCCCGTGGCATCCGCGGCGCCGTGGCGAGCGTCCGCACGGGGATCCTCTACGTCAGCTACGGAGGCGACGGCGGCGGCAACGGCAACGGCTCAATGCTCGCCTACGACCTCGTCCGCGAGCGGGTGTTGTGGCAGCGTTCGTACAGCGCCGGGATCGACAGCATGGCCGTGACGCCCGACGGCAAGACGATCTACATGCCCGAGGGCGAGCAGTCGCGCACACCCGACTGGTTCGTCATCCGCGCAGCGACGGGCGAGCCGACGGCGGTCATCACTGCCGGCGCGGGCCCCCACAACACCGTCGTCGGCCTCGATGGCGCATACGTCTACCTCGGCGGGCGCAACGACCCCTATCTCTCGGTCGCGAGCACCTCCACCAACCAGATCGTCAAGAAGATCGGCCCGCTTCGCGGGGGCGTGCGGCCGTTCACGGTGAACGGCACCCAGACGCTCGTCTACACGACCGCGACCGGATTTCTCGGGTTCCAGGCAAGCAGCCTCGAAAGTGGACGCGTCCTCTTCACGGTCGATCTCCGCGACCTCGGCTTCCCGTACGACCCCAAGACGTTCGTGCCGAGCACACCGAGTCACGGGATCTCGCTGGCCCCCGACGAGAAGCAGGTCTACGTGATGGACGCTGCGAACAGCATCATTCACGTCTTCGACGTCAGTGGCCTGCCCTCGGCGGCGCCCGTCCATCTCGCCGACCTCAAGCTCCCCCATCCGCTCGTGGGCAGCGAGAGCCCGTGCAGCTACGACTGCCTGCGCGACGGCTGGGTGCAGCACAGCCGTGACGGCCGTTTCGTGTACGTCGGTGACTCGGGCGACGTCATCTCCACGAAGACCCGCTCGGTCGTCGCGTTTCTCCCCGCGCTCCGCAACTCGCGCAAGAGCCTCGAGATCGACTGGCGCAGCGGTCACCCGGTGGCGACGACGTCGCGCTACGGGCTCGGCTACGTCCGCGCCCGGCGCTGAGCGCCATTGTCGGCACGGGCGTTACAGCCGGGCCACAATGTCCTTCGGGATTCTTGATCCTTTCGTGATGACGGCGCTCTAGCGTCACGCAGATGGAAAGGCTCCTCCCCGTGGGGAAGGAGGCCAAGGGAGCCGCCGGGCTCCTCCTCGCCGCGCTCCCGGCGGTCGGCGCGCTGCTGACCGCGCTGGCGATCACCGGCGACATCGTCGGCCGCATGGCCCGCAACCATCCGCTGACGACGCTCGGTGCCTTCGGGTGTGCGGCGGTCGCGGTCGTCCTCGGCGCGATCGCCGCGTACGGCCTGCACGAGGGCTCGATCGCGGAGCGGCGCGTGCTCCAACTCGGCCTCGTCGTGCTCGGCGCCGGTCTCGTTCTCGGCGTCTTCGCAGGTGTCGAGACGTGGGGCGACAAGACCGAGCCCAGCATCACCGTGACCCCGAGGTCGGGCTCGGTCGTCTCCATCTCGGTCAGCGAAACGGGTCTGCGGTCGAGCGACCATCTCGTCGTCGAGGTAGAGCAGCTGCTGCGAGTCTCAGGTACGGGCGGCGAGCCCGTCTGGAGACAGGGACAACCGCTATACGGAGCCTCGCTCGGTCCGAACGGCGCCGGCGAGATCGAACACACCGTGAACCTGACCCTGCCCGCCGGCGACTTCGACGACCTCGGCGCGCGAGCCTGGGTGGGCTCCGAGCCGAAGCCGTGCTACGGCCGCGGGAACACCACCGGCTGCGTGCGCGTGCACATCCCGCGCCCGCAGGAACGGCCACAGCTGGCGGTGACCTGGGAGACGTACGTCAGGCTGCCGAGACTCCTCGTCCGGCTCAGAGCGCGCAACCTCGGTCAGCACCCGACGCTCACGATGACGCTCCGGGTGTACGGCACCGTGCCCGGGCAGCCGCCGCGGACGCTCGCCGAGTGGTCCCTCGCACCGGACGCCGACGGGAGCTTCGACCGCCGGCTCTCGATCGTCGTCGGGCACGCATATTCCGACGTCTGCGTGGTGGCGAGCCTCACATCGAGCGAGCCGTCGTGCCCGGCGAGCGGCGACGACAGGACGGTCTGGGCGAGGTTGGCGGTTCCCGCCACGCGGTGAGGAGAACGGCGGGGTCAGGCCCGAAGGCCTGACCCGTGCGCTCAGATCAGCTTGCGTACGAACGCGAAACGGGAGTGTCGCGTCCGCCGCCGCTGCGTCGCGTATGCAACTCCGGCGACGGCGAGCAAGCTCACGGCTGCCGTGGCCACAGCGAATTTCATAGGCCCTCCGATCAGAACGTGTTCGTCGTCGATTACCTGGTCGTCTCAAGTGTACGTTCGCGCACGGACAGGACTGCACGTCAGCCGGCAGGGCGCAGGTCGACGATGCGCTGCGCCTTGCCTGCCGAGCGCTCGATCAGGCTCGGCTCGAGCACGTCGATCTCGACGCTGACGCCGACGTTCTCCTTGACGAGCGCGGCGAGCGCCTGACCCGCGCGGGCGCGCTCGATCGCTGCGGCCGCGTCGGCGCGCGCCTCCACGCGAACGGTGAGCTCGTCCAGCCTGCATGGTCGCGAGAGGACGAGCTGAAAGTGCGGGGACAGACCCGGCACACGCAGGATCAGCTCCCGGCAGCGCCTCCTTCGTCAGCGACGTGAACACGAGCTCTCCGCGCTCGCCGTCGTGGAGCACCGTGCCCGTTTCGGGGTCGATCACCTCTGGATAGAAGTGATCCTCCTGATGTCGGGCTCGAAGTCGACGATCAGCCTCACCTGGCGCTCGGTCATCCCGCCCGAGACCGGGATCACCGTGCAGCCGAGGCGCTCGGCGCCGTAGTGCGCGCCGAGACCGCCGGTGAAAAGGCCGTATGCGTAACAGCGGGTCGGACACGAAGGTCTGGCGTAGCTGCGATCCTGCCGTTCATGAGCGACGCGGGCGGTTCGCATGACCTCGCAACACCAACTCAACGTCGGTCGTGCTTTCGTTCAATGTGACCGATAACGCGTGAAGGGAGCCTTGGCGTGAGCGAGCAGCCGACCGAAACCTCCATCTCACCGGTCGAGGCGAAGGACCGTCTCGAGCAGGCGCTCTTCGAGATCCGGCGGATCATCGCCGGTCAGGACGCGATGCTCGAGCGAGTGCTCGTCTGCCTGCTCGCCCAGGGGCATCTCCTGATCGAGGGTGTTCCGGGACTGGCGAAGACGCTGACGATCAAGACGACGGCGGGGGTGCTCGGCGGCTCGTTCGCCCGCGTGCAGTTCACACCCGATCTGGTCCCGTCCGACCTCGTCGGCACGCGCGTGTACCGCGCCGGCGAGGGCTCATTCGATACCGAGCTCGGCCCCGTCTTCTGCAACTTCCTGCTCGCCGACGAGATCAACCGCGCGCCCGCGAAGGTGCAGTCGGCGCTCCTCGAAGTCATGCAGGAGCGGCAGGTGACGATCGGTCACACGACGTACCCGGTGCCGGATCCGTTCCTCGTCATGGCAACGCAGAACCCGATCGAGTCGGAGGGAACGTACCCGCTGCCCGAGGCGCAGGTCGACCGCTTCATGCTCAAGGTGACGATCGGCTACCCGGAGCATGACGAGGAGCTGACCGTCGTCCAGCGCCAGCTGGTCGCTCCTCCCGACCTGCGGCAGGTGCTGACGCTGGAGGACCTGCAGGAGCTGCAGCGGGCGGTCTTCGGGGTGTACGTCGACCCGGCGCTGATCAGCTACGCCGTCGCGCTTGCGATCGCCACGCGCGAGCCCGCCAAGCACGACGTGCCCGAGCTGGCACCGTACATCGCCTTCGGCGCCAGCCCGCGCGGCCCGATCAGCCTCGTCCAGGCGTCCCGCGCCCTGGCGCTCGTCCGCGGGCGCGACTACGTGCTCGCAGAGGACCTGCAGTCGCTTGCGATGGACGCGATGCGCCACCGCCTCGTCCTTACGTACCAGGCGCTGGCGGAGGAGGTGAACCCGGACGACATTCTCGGCCGCGTGCTGGCAGCGGTTCCCGTTCCGCTGACCGACCTGGCACGCTCGAGCGTGGCGTGACGCTGATACGGGCGCATCGAAGCGGAACTCCCGCCCGGCCCGGCCCGGGGCCGATACCCGAGCAGCTGCTCCGCGCACTCGACGTCGCGATCGGACGGCGCGTCGAGGGGATGCTTGCCGGCGACTACCGCTCGGCCATGATGGGCATCGGCACGGAGCTGGCGCAGGTCCGGCCGTACGTGCCGGGCGACGACGTGCGCCGGATCGACTGGAATGTGACGGCCCGCACGGGCGAGCCGCACGTGCGTGTGCATCTGGCCGAGCGCGTGCTTGTCACCTGGCTCGTCCTCGATACGCCCGCGTCGATGCAGCTCGGCCCTGCCGAACGGCCGAAGGCCGACCTCCCCGGAGGCGTACCGGTCTCCCTCGGCCGCCACGGCAGGCGCCGTGGGACACGCTGCCGCCACGCCCCC
>JACXTT010001563.1_pt1 | contig 37881 bp, 38 predicted proteins | sample 9270951 | NCBI WGS metagenome assembly JACXTT01 (sample SAMN15532306, study PRJNA645909) | rock metagenome | isolation source: weathered quartz diorite | place: Puerto Rico | collected 2017-06-21
CATGCAGGACATCTTTGTCTTCGAGAAGCTCGGCGTGGACGAAGACGGTCGCGTTCGCGGGAGATTCAGGGCGACCGGCATTCGGCCGAAGTGTACGGACCGCTTTGCCACGTCTGGCATACAGCTTCCCGCGCAGATGTTCGAGCACATGAAGGTCGTGGCGTAATGTTTGCCATCGCTATTACGTTCAGCCTGGTCCTTGGCATCATCCTCGGGGCCTACTGGGCATTCGTCGTCCGTCCCGAACAGGTTTCGGAGCGTGCGGTCCGTTCCCGGTTGAAGGTTCAGCGGGCGCAGAATCTGCGGGTCACCCTAGTGAAGGCTCGCGAGCGCATGAGCGGGATCGCCTCGCTCGACGCCACGCTCGCCAGGACGGGTGATGTCCTGGAACCGCTGTCCGAGCTTCTGGCGCGGTCCGGTCTGAAGATGACGTTGGGGACCTTCGTCCTCGCGAGCATTTTTTCGGCGCTCGCGGCGATGGCCGCGGTATCGCGCTTCGTGCCGTCCGGGATGGCGATCCTGGCTGCCGGGGCGGCGGCGGCGTCTCTCCCGTACTTCTTCGTCAGGCATGTCGCCACGAAACGGGTCGCGGTATTCGAGGAGCAGTTTCCGGAAGCGGTTGACTTAATCGCGCGGGCACTACGGGCCGGTCACGCGCTGCCCACCGCCTTGCAGATGGTGTCGGACGAAATTCCTGCGCCGGTGGGAGCCGAGTTCCGGCTGCTCTTCGACCAGCAGAACTTCGGCATGTCGCTGCCGGAGGCGTTGAAAGCGTTCGGGAGCCGGATTCCTCTGATTGATGCGCGGTTTTTCGTGACCGCCGTGCTTACCCAGCGCGAAATGGGCGGCAACCTCTCCGAGGTGCTCGACAAGCTCAGCGCGGTGATTCGCGATCGGTTCAAGGTCAAACGTCAGGTTCGGGCTGTCAGCGCGCACGGGAGGATCACAGGCGCCGTTCTGATGGCGCTGCCGCCGGTGACGGCAGGTGTCCTGTTCATCGTGTCCCCCAGCCATATCCGGCTGCTGGTTGACGATCCCATGGGCGTGCAAATGGTCATGGCGGGTGTGGCGCTGCAGGCGGTCGGTATTTTCTGGATCAGGAAAATCCTCCAAGTGGAGTACTAAGGCGATGGCTCCAGAAGTCCTCCTTGCGGTTGTCGGCGTCTTCGTGGCGATGTGTGTCGTGGTCGGTACGACCACGTCATGGGTGCTTGAACGCACCTCCCCGGAACGCCGGCGCATCCGTGCAATCGCGCAGCCTGCGGGCGGCGATCGAATGACGGCCGACGACCGGCTCGTCGTGGCACCGGACCCCGTTCTTGCCAGACTGTCGCGACTGCTCCCGAAGAGTCCGAAGGAAATGTCGGATCTGCAGCGGACCCTCACGCGCGCGGGCTATTCATCGGGGCGTGCTCTCGTCATCTATTCGCTCGCCGAAGTCGTTCTGCCGCTGTTCCTGTTCTTCGGTACCGTCACGGTCCTTGGGTTCAGCGCCGGTCTCGTGCCTGCATTGGTGCTCGGCGTCATCGGCTACCTGGCGCCGTCCTTTTGGCTTTCACACAAGATAACGGAGCGAAAGAAAGCCATTCGCAACGCGCTGCCCGACGCGCTCGATCTGCTTACCGTGTGTGTGGAATCGGGCAGCGGCCTCGACCAGGCAGTTGCAAAATCCGCCGATGAACTCCGCGTCTCACACCCGGCCATCGCCGATGAGCTGACAACGGTGACAACCGAAATACGTGCCGGCCTGCCGCGCATCGAGGCGTTCAGAAACTTCTCGCGTCGCACGGGTGTGGAGGATGTGCGTTCACTCGTCTCGATGTTGACGCAAACGGACCGCTTTGGCACCAGCATCGGAGAAGCGCTGCGCGTTCACGCCGACATGTCCCGCACCAAGCGACGGCAGCTCGCGGAAGAACGCGCCGGTAAGGTCGGCGTCAAACTGGTGTTTCCGCTCGCGCTGTGTCTCTTTCCCGCGTTGTACGTCGTCTGTTTCGGACCGGTCGTCGTGCAGATTTATCACGTGTTCTTCGAGGGCCAACCGTAATTAAGGAGATGTGGATATGACTACGGCTTCGTGGATTTCGCTCGCGGTGATGGCGGTGCTCGTCGTCCTCTACATGATGCGGCGGAAGGCTCGTTTGAGCCGCGAAGACTAGATTCGCGAGTCGGAGGACAGTTGGTACATCACGTGACGGTGTCGCGGTTTGCGTTGGTGTTTGCGCTCGTCAGCGCGGGCTGCGGAATACGCGGCGGCGGAGCGGCGTCCGCCGGGAGGCCGTCACCTGTTCAGCGGAACGGTTCAGGGTTTGCCGCAACGATCGAATCGTCTGACGAGCGTCTGAAAACGGCGCTTGCACAGCTCGTGGTGACCCCGACGGCGCCGGCGCACAGGCAAGTCGCGATCGAATACCGGCGACTCCGTGTTCTGGACCACGCGCAGGAACATTTCGCCGCCGCCGTCAAGCTGGATCCCAAGGATGCCGTGTCGCGCGACGGCATGGCCCGGATCTGGCGTGATTGGGGATTTCCGAACATCGCGCTGCCCGAGGCGCGCCGCGCCGTTGCCGATGCGCCTCGTTCGGCAGCGGCCGCCAATACGCTGGGAACCGTCTTCCAGGCGCTGGGGAATTTCGACGAGGCGAAACGGTGGTACTGGCGCGCTGTGGCGCTCGATGGAAGCGCCTGGTACGCGCTGAACAATCTGTGCTACGCGGAAATCATGACGCGGCAGCCGTATGCCATTGCGATGTGTGAACGCGCCGTCGTGGCGGCGCCCGGTTCGGCGATTGCCCGGAACAACATGGCGCTGGCCCACGCGGCCTCGGGAGACCTGGACGGCGCCCGAACGTGGTTCAGACGTGCCACCAATACCGCCACCGCAGACTACAACTACGGCATCCTCATGATGTCGGCACACAAGTATCGGGACGCGCAGGAGGCGTTTCGGTCGGCGTTGCTCGCCGATCCTGATTCGACCCTGGCGGCCGCGCGCGCCAGGCAGGCGCGCCTTGCGGCCGATACCGAGGAGTACAACCGTGATCATCACTGAGACGATGGCGTTTTGTCCGCCGGCCGCGCCGCAATCGGTCGAAGACACTGGCTTGTCGGCCGACCTGATCCTCCAAATCGTCACCAAGACGCTTCATCTTGCCGGCGAACTGTCGGGAACCGAGCTGAGCGAGCGCTTAGGCGTGTCGTTTCAGATCATCGAGCCAGCCCTGACGCTCCTGAAGCGCGAGCACTTCTGTGAGATCTCGGGCGGCTCGGTGCTCGGTGGGCCATCATTTCGCTACCGGTTGACCGACACCGGTCGCGTTCGGGCGGCCCTGTTCCTCGAACATGACCATTACATTGGTGCGCTTCCGGTCCCCCTCGAACAGTACACCGCGTACATGAAACAGTTCGCGACGGAAGAACTGCACCTGAATAGGCAGCTCATTCGTGACGCGTTTTCTCATCTCGTGATCAACCCGAGAGTGCTCGATCAGCTCGGCCCCGCGATAGCCGCACGTCATTCGCTGTTCGTCTACGGTCCGCCCGGAAACGGCAAGACGGTCATCTCGCAGGCCATCCGCGACGTGCTCCGCGGCGACATGGCGGTGCCGCACGCGTTGTCCATTGATGGGCACATCATCCGAATCTTCGATCCGGTCAACCATGAGCGGGTTGAGGGTGCGGAGGATGGCTCCGGCCTGGAGCGCAGGAACCCGTATGACGGACGTTGGGTGCAATGCCGGCGTCCGCTCATTACGGCCGGAGGTGAGCTCACGCTCGATGCGCTCGAACTCGGATTCAGCCCGTCGAGCGGGTTGTATCAAGCTCCACTTCAGGTGCTCGCCAATGGCGGCGTGTTGGTGATTGACGACTTCGGCCGGCAGCAGGTGCCGCCGAGGATGCTGCTGAGCCGCTGGATCGTCCCCCTCGAGAGTCGCGTCGACTTTCTGACCTTGCGAACCGGACAAAAATTCGAAGTTCCATTCCAAACGTTTGTGGTGTTTGCCACGAACCTGAAGCCCTCGGATCTGGTCGATGAAGCGTTTCTCCGCCGCATTCAGTACAAGGTGCTGGCCGAATCACCGACGGTGGACGAATTCATCCAGATCTTCGAGAACTATTGCCGTCAGAAGTACGTTACGTTCGACCGCGCCGCTGCGGCGTACGTCGTCGACAACATCCAACAGCGGGGTGTGCACCTTCGCGCGTGTCATCCGCGCGACCTGATCGAACACGCGCTCTCCATTGGCGCGTATCTGGACCAGCCCCGCGGGCTGACGATCGATCTGCTCGCCGAGGCGTGTGCGACCTACTTCGTAGAGGATCGCGACCTCGCGACCGCGTGATCGAGCAGCGTTCATCCCATGACATCGCGGTTGCTGACCGGTGCACTGCTCGCGATGCTCGTGGTTTCTCTCGGTCACGCGCAGGACGCCGCCCCACCGGCTGCGGCGATGCCGACGCTACGAATTACCTCGCCAATGGGTCGCACCGGAGCACCGGCGACCGTCCGAATCGTCGCGCAGCTTCAGTGGCCCGCTGATACTCCAGCCCGCCCCCTGCACTTCCGCTTTCTGGTCGATGGCGCCGTGGTCGGCATGTTGGATTCCGGTCCACCGTACGCCGTCACCTGGGCCGACGAAAATCCGTTTGAGTCGCGCGAGATCGTCGTCGAGGCGGAAGACAGTGCCGGCGCCATCGTTCGGGACAAGGTGACGCTGCCTCCCTACGAAATCGCCGACGAAACGGAAGTCGCCAGCATCCTCGTGGATACGGTCGTCTACGACGCCAAGGGACGTGCGGTGTCGAATCTGGACAAGACCGAGTTCACCGTGCGGGAGAACGGCGACGCGCAGAACGTGGATCTCTTCACGCGGGAGACGCTGGCGAGCACGGTCGCTTTGCTCGTCGACAGCAGTCAAAGCATGGCGCCACGGATGCCCGCGGTCCGTCAGGCCGCGGAACAGCTCGCGAAGAATCTCGGCACGCGTGACAAGATTATCGTTGCGCCCTTCAATCATCGGGTCGGTGCGATTACGGGACCCACCAGTGACGCGGCCACCACATCACAGGCGATCGAGGCCATCACGTCGGGTGGCGGAACCGCGATTCTCGATGCCGTCGATCACATGGCCACGCTGCTGCACGGCGTCGAAGGTCGACGCGCGGTCATCCTCATCACCGACGGCTTCGACGAAAACAGCACCATCGACGTTCAGACGGCGCTGCAAAAGCTGCAGGCCGAGCAGATCACCGTCTACACCGTTGGGATGGGCGGGGTCACCGGCGTGTCGCTTCACGGAGAGGGAACCTTTCGCAAGCTTACCGAAGGGACTGGCGGACGAGCGTTCTTCCCATGGCGCGAGATCGATCTCCTGTCCGTGGCCAAGGAAATCTCCAACGACGAGAACAGCCGCTATCTGATCACCTACACGCCGACCAATCAGAACAAGGATGGGGCGTGGCGTGCGATCACGGTCGACGTGCCGAAGGGCTACCATGCGCGGGCGCGTGCGGGCTACCGCGCCGCGCTGCCGCCGCCGATCCGGCCGCAAATCGAGTTCCGCATCACAGACAAATCGAGCCGCTACGTCAATGTCGCCTCCGGAGACATCGACATACTCGAAGACGGTGTCACGCAGTCGATCGACACGTTTCAGGAGGCGATCGATCCGGTTTCAATCAGTCTGCTCCTCGACCGCAGCGGCAGCATGACGCGAAGTGCCGAAGTCGTGAAGGAGACGGCCCGGGAATTCGTGAAGGCTGTCCGATCCGAGGACAGCCTGGCGATGATTACGTTCGCGGATCAGCCGTTCGTCGAGCACGCCATGAGCACCGATCGTCAGCTCTCATTGGACGCGATTGACAAGTACAAGCCGCTTGGTGGAACGGCGCTGTATGACGCGCTATGGGACGCACTTCAGCAGTTGAAGAGAGTGACCGGCCGCCGCGCGATCGTCGTGCTGACCGACGGCCGCGACGAGAACAACCCTGGCACAGGCCCCGGCAGCGCTCACACGATCGACGATGTGCTCGAACTCGGCCGGGAGGTCGGCGCGACGATCTTCCCGATTGCATTGGGCACGCGGGTCGACAAACCGTTTCTCGAGCACCTCGCCCAGGTGTCCGGCGGCGAAGCGTACTTTTCCGCGGTGCCAGCGGAATTAGCGGACCAGTTCAACGGCATCATCGAGAACCTGCGCCAGCGATACGTCCTCAGCTATACGTCCACCAACTCGAAACGGGACGGTGCCTGGCGGCATGTGGAAATTCGTCCGCATGGCGACTCGCTCCTCGTCACGACGGCGGGTGGGTACTTCGCCCCGAATCCTTAGAGAGGAACACCGCTTGAGACGACTGATCCACTTCGCGTTGCTCCTGGCGATCATCCTGGGGATTCGTGCGTGCGGCGGCATCGCCGTGACGGAGGATCGTCTCGGTGCGGCAACGCGCTGGATGGCTGAGAAGGTTGGGCTGACCAACACGAAGGACGCTTTTGATGCGACGGTGCGCCCGCCCATGGCGGCGGCCACGCGGTCAATGAGCGACGCGATATACACGACGACGGCACGAACGATGGACGGCGTGGACGTGGCTGCGGGCAGCTTCACCGGATGGGTCATGCAGAACATCCGAGCCGGATTGGGTCTCATTGACGGAAGTCTGCAACCGGTTGCCGTTCCAAAGCAGGAAACTCCCGCTGAACGCCTCGAGCGTGAAGCGGAGGAGCGGCGGCGTGCGCGTACGAAGTAGCTAGGAACACGATTCAGATCCCTCCTTGAATGGAGCGACCCAGGCCAGACGGCGACCTAGAGGCCTTTGTCACGTGGGCCGTCGCGATTCCCAGCCTGCTGCTCTTCGCTCCGTTGGTTGCGCCGATGCTCATGCATCGCGTGTTCGCCCACACCGACCTCGGTGCCTTCCACCTTCCCCTGCGTCGGATGTTCGCAGCCGCTCTACGCCATCGCGATTCGTTCGCATGGACGTCACAGATGTTCAACGGCTTCTACATTCACGCCGAGGGCCAGCTGGGCGCGTTTCATCCGCTCCATCTGCTCCTCTATCGCTTCGTGCCGTTGACCCTTGCGTTCAATATCGAAGTCATTGTCTCGTACGTCTTTGCATTCGCCGGGATGTGGCTCTTCCTTAGGCGTGAAGGGTTCGACACGCTCGCCGTTGGCATCGGCGCGATGGCGTTCGCATTCTCAGGGTTTCAGGTGCTGCACCTCGGGCAGCCGAACGCCGTCGCCGTTGCGGCGCACATCCCATGGCTGCTGGTCGCGCTCGATGCCGCCTTGTCGGCCGACGCGCGCACACGGGCGATGGGCGCCGCCGGCGTCGCGCTGCTCACGGGGTCAGAGATCCTGCTCGGGTATCCCCAATACGTCTACCTGTCAGCTCTCACCTGTGCGATTTACGTCGTCGTCAAGCGTCCGCCGTGGCACGCCCTCTGGTTGCCGGCTGTAGCAGGCTTGGCGGGCGTCTCCATCGGTGCCGTCCAACTCCTTCCCACCGCCGACCTCCTGGCGCATTCGAATCGCGCGAGCACGACCGCGGAGTTCCGCCTGACGTTCTCGCTGCATCCGCTGAATCTCCTACAGCTCTTGTCGCCCTATGCTCTGCCGTCGCGCGTGCATGCTGCGCCCGAGGAATTGTACGTGCACGAGTTCGGCGTGTACAACGGAGCATTGTGTACGGTGGCGGTCGCGTGGGCGCTGCTTCGCCGCAGAAAGCTTCCGTTCCAGCCCATCGCCCGGTTCGCCGGAGGCAACTGCGCGATCGGAACGATTCTCGCGCTGGGTAAATACGGCTACTTCTATACCGGGGTGGCAATGCTGCCGCTCGTCGGCGCGTTCCGGGTGCCGGCGCGGCATCTGGTGCTGGTGCACCTCGGGCTCGCGCTGCTGGCCGCCGTCCTGATCGAAGATCTCGTCAGGTCGGTTCGCGATCGAACTGCGCGTCAACCAATCGGGTGGCGGATTGCGACCCCGCTAGCGCTCAGCACAGTCACGGCTGCAGTCGCGCTGGCATCGTGGCTCATGGGTTACGTCTCGTCCACTCGTCCGCTCTATCCAGCGTCCATTGTGATCGGTACGGCGCTCATGGGACTTGCGACCTTGCTTGTCCGTGATGCCGCGCGGGGAGTCTCAGCGGCGCTGCTGGTCATTCCAACCTTTCTGGCGCTCGACCTGGGCTTCTGGGGTTACTCGTACGCTTGGGGCTCGCCCCCGATGTCGATCGACCAGATCGCCGCGCTCGCGCCTGAGCCGCCCGGGGACAGTCGTCCGAGAAGCGTTCACGATGCGGACGGCAAGCCGACGATCAACTACTGGCTGCTGCGCGACGTGCGCGTGGCCAGGCCCTACGTCGGCCTGGCACCGCAATTCTCGACACACCTCACCGACAAGGCACTGCGGGTCGCAGGGGTGGAGTGGGTGAGGACCGGTAACGAATGGCGTCAGGTCGAGCACCCGATGCCGCGCCTGCGCGTCGTCCCATTCACTCGAATCAGTCAGACTGCGGCGACAGATCTGGAGTCGACGCACATAGAGGATACGGCGCTGGTCGATCGCCGCATCGACCCGTCGCTCGCACACGCCGCCGACGTATCGGTGCGCCTCGTCGCCGACCGTCCTGGCCGGCTGGAGATCGATATCGATGCTCCGCGGCACGTTCTGCTCGCGATCACCGAGTCATACCATCCCGGGTGGACGGCGGAGGCGGGCGATACGGAGGCGGTCACCTTGCCCCTCTACGGTGATTACCTGGGAGTCCTTGCGCCAGCGGGACACTATCGTCTTACGCTGCGGTTTGATCCCCAGAGTCTCCGCTATGGCCGGTATCTGTCGGGTGCGGGTCTTCTCGCGACGGCGTTGCTCTTCATGATGGTCCGGCGACATCGCACCTGAAAGACCCATTGAGGAATTTCCATTACGTGAAGAATGTTCTCGCGAGCTTGGTTGTACTTGTCGTCGTCACGGGTGTTGCGTATCGGATCATCGCGCTCGGGCGAATCCCTGGAATCAACGGGGACGAGACGTATTACCCAGTGGCGGCGATGAATGTCCGCGATGGCCGACCACAATCGCTGGTCAGCGGCTCCGGTTTGCCCCTGAACCCTCTGTACGTCGGGCCGTTGTATCTCTTGCACCTTAGCCATCCGCCGCCGTCGTTCGCGTTGGTGCGGCTGCCCGCGCTCGCCTCGGGTCTGCTCGCGCTGGCGCTGATGTATCCGCTGATCGTGCGCGTCGCGGACCGCCAGGCGGCTCTCTATGCGACGCTGCTGCAGGCATGCCTTCCCACGGCGATCGCCTATAGCCGCTTCGGATGGGATCAGAGTCAGGCTCCCTTGATAGCGCTCGTCTGCATTTATTGCGCGTTACGCAACTGGCCGGCGGGGCTGGCGCTCTCATACGCATTGGCGCTGTGGATTCATCCCGTGAACGTTTTTCTGGCGCCGATCGTGCTCGGCCCGATTGCCACACGCGATGTCGCCACCTGGCAGCGGCATCGCTCTACTGCCGCCATCATCCGGAACCTCGGGGCCATCGGAGGGCTGGCAGTGGCTGGCGCCGGACTACTCGTCTGGTTGTCGCCGGCCGTCCGTGATGCGACCGCCCCGGCGCTTGGCCGGGCGTTCGACATGTCGGGATGGTCAAGTTACGTCGTTGCAGTGGGCGATCTCTTGAGCGGGCTGACGATCTACCGTTTCATTGCGGGTGAGCCGCCAAACGCCTGGATCATCGTCGAGCGCTCGGTTTTCTGGTCGCTGACGATATACCTGGTGGTCCGGGTGCTGCCAGCGTGGCTAAAGTCGAGAGAGGGTGTAAAGCTCGGATTGCTCGGCGGCGCCCTCATCGCGCTCCTGGCGTTTTACCTCCTGATGGGTGCGGAAGCGCTGAGCCCTGGGTGGGAACGCTACGGTGTATGGATCATCTCGCCGGCCTGTGTGATCCTGGGCCTCCTGATTAGCAGCGTCGGGACTTCGGCTGCTTCACGCTCCGCACAGACGATCGGGGTCATTGCTGCATGTGTGTTCATGTTGGTAGGTTTTTACCGCAATTATTTCGCGGTCCTTGAAACGTCCGGTGGCGCCGCACACCTGGCGTTTCGCACCGGGCCCGTCGAGCCCAAGCAGGCCGCCTTCAATGCAATTCTCACCATGACATCTGACGAGCCTGGACCTGTCGTCATCCTGGCAGAGGATTGGTGGACGTACTATCCGTTACGATACTTGGCGGCCGACCGTGAAACCTTCACTGTCGTGTGGCCCAGAGGAGCAATCGCGGGCACCGCCGAACCTCGCCATCGATTCGCCGTAGGCTTCGATCGCGGTCCATTTCATCGATGGGTCGATCTGCACGCACCGGAACTGCGCGGGCGGACGGTCGTGGATTCTGCTGGACAACCGATTCTACATGTGTGGGACCTTACGTCCCGCAGTGACTTGCAGCAGGCGCTCCTCGATGCGGCGACGAGTGAGGAGTCGCGGTAGTTATCGGCGCCGCCAGACCGCGAGCACCGACTTTCCTGCCCGGTACCCGAGCATCCAGTCCACGCGTCGCGACGCAGGAACCGCCACTCGGTCCCAGAGGAGCACTTGCCCCTGCGTGGGCATGCTTTGTCGCAGCGCGACGCGGTTGCCGAGCGAAAGCAATACTCCGACCACATCCAGATAGTCGATTCGAACGAGCTCGAGCGCCGGCGGGGCCGCCTGTGCCAGCGTCTGGCGCGTATAGCGCCGGTGATGGCCGATTGCCGCATCAAACGGGGTGAACAGCCACTGGTGTGCTGGTGAGATCACCACCAGATGCCCTCCGGCGAGCAACAGCCCGTTGGCTCGCTGTAACTCCGCCCGATCGTCGGCGATATGTTCGAGCACGTCTATATAGAGAATCGTGTCGAATCGCAACGATTCGGGAACATCTTCAAGAGTGCCGACAAGCGCCTCGCATCCGAGCGTCACGCATCGCGTCTGGAGTTCGCCGGCAAGCGTCGCGTCTGGCTCGAGACAGAGCCAAGGCGTACATTCTGGGGTCTTGAGAAACGGCGTATTGACGCCGGTGCCGGCGCCGACCTCCAGCACCGCGCCGCGAACGTATGGGCGGATCCGATCCGCCCAGTATCGCTTCCAGTTGACTGCCCGGCTGAAGATCTCGAGTTCGTTGCCGACGTAGGGCAGCTGCGTCACGATACGACGGCGCAGCGGTCGACGGCCGCGATGAACAGACGATAGTCACGCACGGGAATGAAGGTGAAGGCGTTCCTGACAAACAGGATATGCATCAGGAATCCGCCGGCAATCAACGCGAGCTGCAGCAGCAGCATGACGACGAGGAGGATGACATACGGAGACGCGACACCTGCGATGCCGAGCAGCGCGACGACGCCGAACATCAACCCCGCGCCGATCAGCACCCGTGCGCCCATCTCCTCGCTGAACACAGAAATGGCGCTCAGGCCATGCGTGAAGAGCGAGACGAAGTTCATCGTCGACCTTCCGGCGAGCCGCCGGCCGCGCGGCGCAGGCACTACGGCGTACCGCAATCGTCCTTTGACGACTGCCGCAGCGTAATGATTCCACAGGTCGGGAGAAACCATCAGCGGAGCCAGCGCGGAGTGGCGCAGGGTGCTGAAGTTACCGAACCGAACGCTGATGCCGGTCATCAGCTTATGGAGAGCCCGGTACAGGTGGTAGAAGAGCGTGAACATGAGGCTCTCCGATCGACGTTGCCTGCCGGCAAACACGACGTCGACGGCCGGCGTCGACGCGAGGGCTCGGTACAGGCGCGGCACGTCCTCAGGCCGGTCCTCACCGTCGGCGTCCATGATCACCACCGGAAGCGGCGGGTAGTCCTCGTAGGCCACCCCCAGCCCTATCGCAATCGCGCGTTGATGTCCGAGATTCCGCCGCAGCCGCACAATCGACAGGTCCGCGATCGCGCTGGAGACGCGCGTCCCAAGACCCGCTGGCGGAGGCTCTGCCGAGCCGTCGTCAACCAGCAGCAGGCGCGCCCGCAGGCTGGCCCCGTCCAGCACGGCACCGAGTTGTGTCACCAGCTGTTCTGCCGATGCCCAGTCATTGAAGACTGGCATCAGGATGAGCAGATCTGTCGCAGCCACCGCAGATTAAGCTTCCCGCTTTTTCAGCAGATAAACTTCCACACCTCCGACGACATCGATGCGGTCGTAATGTTTTCGAATGTATGCCATCACGGCGCGCGAAGACCAGGTGTTGTATTGGTCAGCCGGACGGAATGTCACGAGGCGCGGAGGCTCTGTTCGTAATCGATCGAGAACCGCGTTGAGCTCGTCCATGTTCTGAATACTCAAACCGGTGTTGTAGAAGCGGAACGGATTCGGACGGCGGCTCAGAAAATACAGCGTTGCATCGTTGGGTACGGCGAAGATGGGTGCGCCGGGGGCAACTTTGGTCTCGATCACGTTCACCAGGGCCGCGTACGAAGATTGCTGGACCGCGTCCAATCGAAGACTTGCTCGCTGCAAGGGTGCTGTTGATCGACCTGAAAGCACGTTCACCCCCCGGAGCAATTCGATGTTGCTGCGCGAGGCTGGCTGTCCTGCATGAAACACGACGGCCACCGTTGACAAGAATGTGGCCGCAGCGGCTCCGAGGATCCGTGCTGTGCGCGACCGTGATGAAAGCCACCACAGGACGGCGGCCAGGCTCAGCCCGGCACTGAAGAACAGGTAGATTGCGTCCTGCAAGTACAAGGTTGACACGGCATAAAACGCAGACAGGATCGGAAGCGCGTGTATCTCGGTGTTTCGATCCTGGCCGGCTGTTAATGTGAGTACTCCGTTGATGGCTGCGAGTAGCGGCACGACGACCCAGAAGACGCCATTCACAAACTCGGTCGGCGTTGATGGCGTCAACGCCTCAAAAAGGCCGGCGAGAGCGAGTACGCCATACCACGGCTGCGCGTCGGTTGAGCGAACGCCGAGGGACAGCGCCGCAAACACACTGTCGCTCAATGTTTCGCGGCACGAGCCGTGAGCACCACAGTACACAACCAGCGGCACCGAAGACAGCAACGCGCCGAATGCCACCAACAGAACGACACGGCAGGCATCGGCGTTGGCGGTACGCATCTTTCTCACGCCGACCAGCAAGATGACGAGTGGCCAGCATCCGAACAGCAGCACCCCGCTGAATTCCATCGCTGGCGAACGCATAAGATAGACGACGAGGCCGATGAGAACGGACGCCAGCAATAACTGTCCGACGAGCCGGTCCCGACCGCGCGCCTCACCAGACCGTTCCTGGAGCGCGACGACGAGAACCCCCGCTCCGATGAGCACGCCCAGCAGTTGATGAAACAGGGCGATCGTTCCAACAATGAAGCCGGCGCCAATGAGGCGGATCCGGTCCACTCGCGGTACCACGTTCATCCAGTAGAAAAGCCCACACGTACCGAACAGTGCGTACCAGTGCGGTGTGGGATTGAGGAAGTGGATCACACCAAGCGCGATGGTTCCCACCGCAGCGCACGCAGCGAGCAGAAGGCTGCGACCCCGGAGCAGCGCAAAGACGAACAGTGATTGCAGAAGTGCACCCGCGATGAGGGGGTAACGCAGGCTGACGAGATCGATGCCAAACACTCGAAACGCGGCTGCGTTCAGGAACTCACCGTACCCCGGATGGAAATCCACCATGTCGACGTGCAGCACGTCACCTGTCAGAAGACGCTCGGCGAGGTGCGCGTAAATCCCGTCGTCGGTCGGATACCAGTAGCGATCGTGGAAGGCCCACAGCAGGAGGCCGTTGATCGATGCGACGGCAATGAACACGACGACTGCAGTACGGCGCTGGAAATTGGTGAAGCTGAGGTTCGCGGTCTCGTTTGCCGACGCTAACACCAACGGTTCGACCGTCAGACGGCAGCGCCCACGACGCTTGGGCTGGTAATGTGACTCGTGTGAGAGGGCGCCGAGAACAAGGTAGCGAAGCCATCGTTCGCATACGACAACCAAATCCCCACCGATGGCGCCAGGACAAATCCCCAGTAGGTATTGATTGGAAGGCCAATAATCAGGAAGCAGAGGCTGTAGAGCAGGACAGCACTACGGGCGTACCGCGGCATCTTAGAGGACCACCACGACCCAATGATTGCCACCACCACCAACGCGAAAGCCGGTCGTGGCAAATACATGAACAAGCCGTTGGTTCGCCAGGTTTGCAGGACGAAAGGAATACCACCTCCGTAAAGCCAGCTGGCTGGCTGGGCCGGATCGCCCGGACGGAGGTGCTCGATGACGTGCCACGCGTGCACCGCGAACAACAGGCCATACGCCGCTCCGCCAGCGCACCACGCTGCCACTTCCCGCCACCGCTTTTCCCGAATCGCGATGACCGTCGCAAGTACGCAGTAAGGCGCGGCAAGCTCTCGTACGAACAAAGCCGTTAGACCCCACAGAACTCCTTGAATGTGTTTCTGATTTGCGTAAGCGAGTACTGAGAGGGCAATCAGGATCCCGGCCCATACTTCGAAAAGGAAGACGGATTGTGCGACAGCGGCCGGGAGAGCTGCGTTGACCACCAAAAGCGGTCCAAACATCTCGCGACGCAGGATCCGCGACGCGTTGAGGATCATCACGCCCGCCAGGAGTGCCAAAGTCAATCGCCCACACCAGTCCGGGACGCTCGCGAGAATCTCAAACAACCATGGTGGACGCCAGTTGAAAACCGACCGGACGGGGTAGTCGCGGGCGCGGAGCTCGGAGCCCATCACCTCGTAGTACCTATCGCCGTTTCGGATCTCTTCCACGACATGCTTGAACAACGACAGATCATCGGGTCTTCCCGCACGACGAACCGGGTCATCAGTCACACCGGTGGTCGGCGTGATCCGCCACGCGAGTATGTAGACCGTTGTCAGGGCGAGAAGCACGACGAGACGACGTCGCCAGACTCGAAAGGGCACCTTGGTCGGGGTCTATGATAGCGCGTCTCCTTTTCTACCCTGGGTTGTGAAAATGTGCGAAGAACGACACCCCGCGGTAAGTAAAGATGCGCAACGGTGCAGCCGATACAACCTCAGTCACAATGTCGGACGACCTTGCGATCGATTACTACGAGGTGCTGCAAATCAGTCCGAACGCGGACCCGGACACCGTCCACCGCGTGTACCGGCTGCTCGCCCAGCGTTTCCACCCTGATAACCAGACCACGGGTGACAGCGAGCGGTTCCGGTTGCTGACCGAGGCGTATCAAGTGCTCGGTAACCCCGAGGAGCGGGCCCAGTACGATGTGCACCGGCCCGAACAGCAGAAGGAGCGTTCGCGGTTAATCTCTCATGCCGTTCGCGCGGTCAATGACGTTCAATCCGAACAACTGCTCCGACTGACCATTCTGGAACTGCTGTACGCTCGACGCCGGACCGAGCCGCAGGCACCTGGAATTTTCTACGGTGACCTTGAAAGTCTCGTGGGCTGCCCGCAGGAACACATCGAGTTCGCACTCTGGTACCTCGCGCAGCGCAGATACGTCGATCGCTCCGATGGATCAAAGATCGCTATTACCGCGGAGGGTGTCGATCACCTCGAATCAAACGCTCCCGTCCGGCAGGCCGTTCCACGGCTGACGGCGGCCGTCTCATCCCGCAAATTCTAGGCAGTCAGGTCAGGCCGACCTGTCACCGACGCTCGCCCTGGGGCGAAAGCCCTGCTATCGCCAGCACGGATGTCCCGAATGGCACGGGTGGCAGGAGCTTGAACTCCGTCCAGAACCACGCCTGGAGCGCATTGCTGACAAGACGTCCCGGTATGTGCGGCAGTTCCGCTCGGCGTCCAGCGACGGTTTCGGTCAGTCGAACCGCCAGCTTTGGCACGATGAGCGATTGGAAAAGATAACGCACGTCATGCACAACGAGCCCGGACGCTTCGAGCGTCGAGCGGAGTTGCCCGGCGGTATAGCGCTTGACGTGATGGTTCAAGTCATCGTGCGATGTCCAGAGCCACTGAAATGCTGGAACGGTGATCAGGATGCGCCCCCCTTGGGTCAGGATTCGAGCAGCATGTCGAAGCAGAGTGGTCGGATTTGGCAAATGCTCGAGCACGTCGAGCGCGAGAATCAGATCGAAGGGAGCCGGCGGTGAATATGACTCGTCGAGCTCGCCGCAGATGATGCAGTGGGCCCACCGAATGTCCCTGTCAACGCTGCCTGGGTCCGATTCGATCCCGGTGACGTCGCCGAACTGCTGAAGGACGTCGAAGAACAGCCCTGCGCCGCAGCCAACGTCGAGGATTCTGACTGGCGGTTCAGGCGTCAGGTGACGGATGGTTTCGACGAGCATCCGCTCCCGCACGCGCCACCACCAGTGATTCCGGTACAGGTCCGGGTATATCGCCGCATACTGCGGGTCCATCAGTCGCCGCCCAGGACTTCTGCCACGACGTACGTAGGACGCCCTTTTGCTTCACCGTACACACGTCCGAGGTACTCACCGATGATGCCGAGGAACAACAACTGAACACCCGATAGAAACGTCATCACGACGAGGTTTGCGGTGAAGCCGATAGGGACAGCACCGCTGACGAGGCGCATAAAAACGGCGTAGAGTGAAAACCCGACCGACAGGATGATGGCGAGCACACCTGTAATCGATGCCGCGCGGAGCGGCACGATCGAAAACGAGCAGATGCCATCGAGAGCCAGTTTGACCAGCTTCCACGTTGTGTACTTTGGTCTTCCCGCAACGCGCGCGCGGCGCTGCACGTCGATACCGACCTGACGGAATCCCACCCACGCGCGCAGTCCACGCAGGTATCTCTGATGCTCCGGCAACTGCCGCAGCGCTGACACGACCCGTGCGCCCAGCAATGCGAAGTCTCCTGTATCAAGTGGAAGCTGTACCTCGGAGAGGCGGGCCACAATGCGGTAGAACGCGTGATACGCCGTGCGCAGGAACAGGCCTTCTTCACGGGACGCACGGCGCGCGTACACGACGTCGGCGCCGGCCTGGTGGAGTCGCACCAACTCCGGGATGATCTCCGGTTCATCCTGCAGGTCGCCATCCATCAGTACGACGGCGTCGCCGGTGGCGTAATCCAGCGCAGCGCAGAAGGCCGCCTGATGCCCGAAATTCCGCGACAGAGCCACCGCTTTCACTCTGCTGTCGCGCCGGGCGGCATCCTTCAGGAGCTCTCGCGTTCCATCCGTACTGCCATCATCGACCAATACGATCTCATGGGGACCACCCGGCAATGAGTTCAACACTGACAGCAGCCTCGTGAGCAGCTCAGGAATGACCGCCTCCTCGTTGTAAACGGGAATCCCTACCGTGAGGCGCATCGCTTCTTCCGTCCTTGGAAGTACACCATCGCCCATAGTCCGGCGACGGTATACGGTTCGACCACCGCACCGTCGAAATGGCCCGAGAAGAGCGCTTCCCACTCGGAACACGGCCGTGCAAACCGCCCTCGATCTAATCTCGCCATGATTTGCGTCAGCGAAAGTCGACGTGGGAGGACCAGTTCGAGGATGTGAATGCGTCCGTCCACTGCCAGGACGCGATCCAGTTGTCCGAGCACGCGGTTCACCGCGTCATCCGCCAGGTGATGAAGAAAGCTGTTCACGAGGATCACGTCGAACGCGCCGTACGTCGAGAGGTCGGCGGTTTCGAGGTCCGCCTGGATGAACCGTCCTCCATATTTCGAGCGCGCGATATCCAGGTATCGGTTGTTGATGTCGACGCCGACGTAGTCGGCGCCTGCGAATCGTCGTGCGTTCGTACCGGGCCCGCAGCCGACGTCCAGAACCCGGCGCATGGACTGCGTTTGCAGGGCTCGCTCGACCGGGGCAAACTTCGTGCGGACAAAGGGACGCTGCCAGGCGGCATACACCGCCGGATGTTCGAGCAGGCGATCGGTCAGCCGCATGTCAGCGCCACCGGATCTCGAAGTTATTGACCCGTTCGCCCGACGGGAAGTCCTTGCGCAGCTCGGCGAGCAACTCCGGTGTCGGCGTGGGCGAGAATTGGGGCCGGTGATTGACGACGATCACCTGGCCGTTGTGCCACTCGCTCGCCGCAGACGCGGCGTCGGCATCGGGTCCGGAAAAGAACTCAAACAGCCTGCCCGAGCTGTTGTACGTTGCCGTCAGGTAATACAACTCCGGCGTATCGGGCCCCGCCACCAATCGACCCCCCTTCAAATGTTCCTGGATAAGACCGACGGTGCGGCGATAGGTGGTGGCCTCATCGTGATCGATTTGAAGATGCGCCCGGGGAAGGTCTAACGGCGTTTCAAACTGGGTCGGGCTGTGCATGTGGCCGATCCGCCACACATAACCTCGATTCGCGACCAGCAACGCGAACAAGAGCATCATCAGCGTCCACGGCAGAATCACAGGACGCCCAAGCGAGTTGGTTGACTCGGCCAGCGCGACCGCCGCGATCACTGCCAATGGTGTCACGTACAAGAAATAGGCCGGACTGGCGAATGGAAACTGATTCAGCGACATCCAGGACAAGATCGCCGCCAGTCCGTACATCGCGCTGGCTTGACGGGCATTTGAAACGCCGTCGGTGATGAGATGGTAGCAGATCGCAATAGGAATGAATGTGGCGACCGCGCGTGTTGATTGCCAGATGAATTGGTAGGCGACTATGTTCGACATTGCCAATATGGGGAGCACGATCGATGCGACCCACATCGTCGCGTCGATCGCGCGCACACGGGCGCCGAACATCGACGCTGGAACCGGTATGAACAGGGCGATCACGGGAATACCGGTCACAATCAAGATCGGCGGCGGCATTGACATCGTTGCGAATGTCAGGCGCTTACGAGGAAGAATCCACGCCCCCACCATGAACTCACGGAAGTGTCCGTCGGCCACGTATGGGACCAGCAGGAGCACGACCGGTACGAGCGCGGCAGTACCAAGCACGAACCAAAGACGAGTGTCACTGAACGTCGACGCCGCGCCTCTCACGTCGTGCCGCACCAATAAAGCGGCGGAGCAGAAGGCGACTGGCAGAAACAGATAGAGTCCCTCGGCAGCGAACAATCGTCTTCCGAGGATCGCGGTGACAAGCAACGCGCTGGTCATCGCTGCCGCACCTGCGGTAACGCGCCAGATCCTCGACGTATCAGGTAACTGCGTGCGCCAGTACAGAAGGGTGAGCACCAGCGCGGCGGGCAAATACACGCCGGTTTGTTTGATGGTGACCGCGAGGCCGGCAGCGGTTCCCGCTAATGCGACGTACCGCAGGTCGTTGTCGTCGATAAACCGGAGCACGGCCCAGACGCAGCCGAGCGCGCACAGCAGCAACCACCACGAAGGCAGGCCGGCAAAGTAGTTCGGGAAGCTCCAGGCGAGACCAATCCACGTCGCGATCGCGGCAGCCAGTGGTTTCAGGAACCGCCTCAGGAGCGCGTAGAGAATGTACATCGCGACGACGGCCACGATGTACAGGAGCCAGCGGACGTACAGCAGCTCGACTCCAGTGAATCGAAAGAGCGCAGCGTATATCCAGGACAGTCCGCCCGTGTACGGCTCTTCGTAGCCGACGTGCGGAATCTGACCGAGCAGGACGCGTTCCGCTGACTGCGCCAGCATGCCTTCGTCATGCGGAATCCAGCCACGAGCAACGAAATGCGTCAGATAGACCAATGCCGCCGCCACCATCAGCACGCCGATCACTCGCTGTTGTGTCGAGGCGGGAACGGTCACAGCTATGGTCTGGGGCCACGCGTGCGGACCACACGCATTTGCACACACACACTACTATTTCGGCCGATACGGGTGAGGCACTTCAGTATACGGGATGCTCCGAGTGTCTTACCGCGGCGCGCCGGTACCCTCGGAGCCGGCGAACAGTCTTCGACCGTCGGCGAACGTGATTTCACGCGCGTTCATCTTGTTGGTGCCGTCCTTCGCGCGATAGCCGTCGACAACGATCTGCGTGCCCGCCTGCAGCGAGGTTTTGCTGAAACCGCGGCGGAACAGGACCGTCGGTGCGCCGCCTTCGACCATCCACGCTTCTGTCTTGCCGTTCGACTGCGCCACGTTGATGTAGATCCATACATGCGGATTGATCCACTCCATTTTGGTGACGGTGCCTTTGAACAGCACCGGCTGCTTCGCGTCAAATTCGGCGGCGAAGGAATGATGCGCGGCGAGCGGCACGCTGGTAGCTGCCAAGGTCACGATCATGAGCCCCGCGAGCATCGTCGTTTTCATTGAGATTCCTCCGTCACCGCTCACGTTCGCCGACAGGGCGAGCGCGCATGGTGCGCGTGATGTCGATGGTGATGCTTTCACCCTCCCAGTGTTTGACCAACTGCTGCTTCCGCGCATCGCCGTACAGGAACTCTTCCACGAATTCCACGCACGGATACTCGAGCAGCTGCGCATTGGGTTCGAGGCGGCGGTAGAGTGGCATCGAGATCCTCCATGGTCGCGTGAACACGTTCGGATCCTCGATGGTCACCTCGTACCGAATTGCATCGCTTGAGATGCGCGTGAAGCGCTCCACCATGTGCGCCTGCTCGCTATAGAAATTGCCTGCGCGATCCAGCCAGTTCGGTTGCAGACCTCGTGTATCCACGACGAGCGCTTCGCCATCCCATTTGCCGAGCGAGAACCCCATTGCGGTGTCCGCCGGTGGTTCGTTTACGGCGCCGAGATGGATCGTGCGCGCCGCATTGGCGAACGCAAAGTCGACGTGGATTTTGTCAGTGCTCTGGACGATCTGAAACGGATACGGCAGGTACATCGCACGCGGTGTCCCGGGCACATAGCATTTGAGCTCCGGATCACGGTCGATCCAGTGCTCGGCGTTCTCGTTCTTCTTCGTTGCCGCCGCGTCGGTATATGGGATCCGGCCATCCCCGTCGACGACACCGAGCGAGGCCGGCACCCCGCCTGCCGCGCCGAGCGCGAGGACTGGCGCCGCCGGTACTCGCGCGTATTCGAACGGATAGACGCCCGGCTGCGTGACCGCGCCGGGGCGTGCCTCGTGAGCCTGCAGATTCCAGTTGGCTTCGTTGAGCGCCTGCCACACACCGTTGAAGTTCGGATGGCCATCAGGCATTCGACCTGATTGCGCGGCTTCACCTTTCGTGCGTGTCCCGAATGTCGTGACCGCCACGGCAAGCACCGCAATGGCAATTGCGGCGAGCACGGGACGTGTAATGCCGCCCGTCATCGCGAATTCCCGCTCGTGCCGCCGTTGGGGCCGGCGCCACTCTGCGGCGCCGGGGCCGCGCCACCACTGCGCCCTTCCTGCCGCTGCCGCGCGTACTCAGGGTTGCCTGTCCCGCACAGCAGATAACACATCGTCGCTGGATCGGGACCGCGACGCTCGGCAAACGCCTTGTCGTCCATGCGCGCGCCAATCAGCATGCCCTTTAACGCGATGTTTCCGTCGTGGCAGCGCGGCTCGTCGTAAACCGCGTTCGCCTTCGCGTCCTGGCGTGCCATTTCGACCTTCACGGTCCACGGCTTCTCCCATGTCGTGCGGTCGTCCATCGTGACGACATACTCCAGGTCGTCGCGTTGGACACGCGTGAAGCGTTCGACCAGGTGCAGGTTCTCGCGGGAGCCCTGATAGTCGGTCTTCGGCGTGAAATTGGTCACATCAACGACGAGCGTATTGCCTTCCCAGTGACCGCGGGAGTCGCCGTGCCACTGCCGTATCTGCGGCGGCAGATGCGGGGCGTTGCTGATCGGAATCACCCGCTGCCACCCTTCGTACAGGATGGACACGGCGCCGGGGGACTGCACGATCTGCTGCACGCCGAAACCTGGCAGCGTTCCGGCGAGGCATCGTTCGCCCAGGCCGAAATCCTCCGGACCATCGGCACGATTGATCACCCGGTCGCCCATGATCTGCGCCGCCAGATAGTGAGGCGGCGGTTCGTTGCGCCGCGGCGAGACCGGACCAGGTGTAACGCCAAAGCAGGCAATGTCCTGCGACCGTTTGCATGCGTCCACCGACTGCATGATTGCGAGCATGAACTCGCGCATCTCACGCATCCGCTTCTGCACCGCTGGCGTGAGCGAGGGGATTCGTCCATCAGGAGGGTCGATGATCAGCGACGTCCGCGGCCCGATGGGGCGCGAGGTGTCGATCGGATCCGCCTCGAATGTCGTGTCGTAGGCGCCCGTCAGGTCCTCCAGAGTTCCGCGTGGCGCGATACGATCGCCTCGCTTTGGGGCACTGGCTGCCTGCTGCGCACGCTCCGCTTCGCGCTGTTTGACTTCGTCTGGCGTCAGCAAGGGTCTGCCCGCATCGCGGGCGGGACGCTGCAACGGAATCTGGTACCGCTGCGACCAGATGCCCTGCAGGTCGGGATCGCCCCATGCCGTTTTGAGCGATTCGGTGCCGGCTGCCCGCGAACGTGGCGCCGACGAGGCCATCGCGCCTGCAACGATCGCCGCCGCGCCAAGCAGTGCAATTGACCGTCTGTCCATTGGTGCTGCCTCAGTGCGCATGCAGGGGCCGACTTAAGGTCGGCCCCTGCGAATCGGTATCGAAGCCCGGACGAAACTAGTGCGCGAGCGCCCGGAATGTCAACGGATTTGGTGCTACAATTCGCGCCTTAACACAGGCAGGTTCACATGCGTACCCGGTTCTGGCACGTGATCACATCGGCGGGGTTCGCGGTGGTGATCGCCCTCTTTTGGTTGTTCCCGCTGGCAGGTCAAACACCCGCGCCGCGTCAGCCTTCTTCTGCATCTCCGTTCCCTGCATACCGAGCTCCGCGCCTTGGTGGGCATCCGGATCTGAACGGCATCTGGCAGGCGTCCGTCACCGCAAATATCGACCTCGAGGATCACGAGGCGCAGGCCGGCCCGTACACCGAGCTGGTCGGCGCGTACGGCGGGTGGCCTCCCGGCCAGAGCATCGTCGAGGGCGGCACGATCCCGTACAAGCCGGAGGCGCTGGCGAAGAAGCGACAGAACGCGGCGAACCGGATGAAGGCCGACGTCAGCAACGACAAGGCGTGGCACGCGCTCGGAGACCCGGAGATGAAGTGCTACATGCCGGGCATTCCGCGCGCGACCTATATGCCGTACCCATTCCAGATCGTGCAGGGATCAAGCCAGTACATCCTGATGGCGTATGAGTTCGCCACCGCGACGCGAACCATCCGTATGGATTGGAAAGAGGAGGCCCCGACCGATACCTGGATGGGATGGTCGCGTGGCCACTGGGAGGGTGAGACGCTTGTCGTGGACGTTACCGGGCAGCGTGAGGAAACGTGGTTCGACCGCGCGGGCAATTATCACAGCGATATGCTGCACGTCGTCGAGCGATTCACGCCAGCCAGCCCGTATCATCTAATGTACGAAGCCACGATTGAAGATCCGAAGGTCTTCACGCGGCCATGGAAGATCAGCTTCCCGCTGTATCGCCGTATGGAGAAGAACGTTCAGATGCTCGAGTACAAGTGCGTCCCGTTCACCGAGGAATTGTTGTACGGAAAGTTCAAGAAAGGGGCGTCGTAATGCGTCGATCGCTTTCATCCCTCTTGTTAGCCGCGTTGGCGGCGGCAGTCGTTCCCACGGCACTGGTTCTCGCGCAGACCGCGGCGTCAACACCTGCCAAGCCTGCTGCGTCCGCAAAACAAGCGGCTCCCGCAAAGGCCGCAACGCCCTCGAAGGCAGCCACACCGACCAAGGAGTGGAGTGCGCCAAAGACGCCGTGGGGTGATCCCGATCTGCAGGGCGTCTGGAACGACGCGACGAGCACGCCGTTGCAGCGCGTAGCCGGAAAGGGTGAGACGGTTGGTGAGGGCGAGGCCAACCAATTTGAAGAACAACTCGCGTATGACCTGAGCCGCGACCGCCGGGACGGCGGGCCAGAGGTCGACGTCAACCGCGCATACAACGAGCACTGGATGGACGCGCGCCGGCTGAAGATCACCAACGACCACCGGACGTCGTTGATCGTCGACCCGCCCGACGGCCGAATGCCTCCAACGGTGCCAATCAGCGCTGAGCGGCAGAAGATTCGGGCCGAGCGTCAGGCTGCGGGGGCGCGTTTCAATCAGGGCATGCCGCTCGTCGCTACGGAGATGTCGCTGCCCATCCGATGCATCATCCGGACTGATTCACCGCCGTATCTTCCGACGATCTACAACAACGACTTTCAGATCTTCCAGAGTCCAGGCTACGTGGTCATCAACCCGGAGATGATTCACAGCGCCCGCATGATCCCGCTCGACGGCCGTCCGCACCTCGGGAAGAATCTCAAGCAGTGGCTGGGCGATACCCGCGGCCATTTCGAGGGCAACTCGCTCGTGATCGAGACGACGAATTTCCGAACCGACGACGGGACGGTCTATCAAGGGGCGAACCCGGAGACCTACAAGATCACCGAGCGATTCACGCGCGTCGCTCCCGACACGATCAACTACGAGTTCACCGTCAACGATCCGACCACATGGACCAAACCGTGGACCGCGGTGATCCCGTGGACGAAGATCGATCCGAAGGAGCAGCAGTACGAGTACATGTGCCACGAAGACAACTTCGACATCGTGCACCTGCTGACCGGTGCGCGTGCGCGCGAGAAGAACCCGGCGCTGAATCTGCAGCCAGCAAAGAGGTAGATGCGATGCGTACAACGATCCTATTCGCGGCCGTCGTGACCCTCGGGCTCCTCGTCGGTAACAGGACGGTGTCGGCGCATCACGCCTTCGCCTCGGAGTTCGACGCCAACAGGCACGTCATATTCACGGGGACCGTCTCGAAAATGATGTGGGTGAACCCGCACGCGTGGATTTATGTCGACGTGAAGAAACCCGACGGCACGACCGAGGAGTGGATGGTCGAGGCGGGGACGCCGAACACGCTCCTGCGGCGCGGCTTCACGAAGGCGTCGCTCCAGCCAGGCACCGTGATCAAAGTTGACGGCTACCAGTCGAAGGACGGGTCGCTGCGCGCCAATGGCCGCGACCTGACGCTGCCCGATGGCCGCACGCTGTTCCTCGGCAACAACGAAGGCGGAGCCGAAGGGGCGCCTGGAGCTGTAAAGAAGTAAATCCCAAATCCCAAATCCCAAGCCATCCCAGGTTCAACAACTTGGGACTTGGGGTTTGGGATTTGGAGCTTGGGATTTCCTACTGCCGTTGCCGCGCGGCTTCCGCCGCGCGCCTTTCCAATTCAGCAGGCGGCACGTCTTCGACGTGCGTCGCAATCCACCACGTATTGCCGCTCGGATCTTTCACCGCGCCGTGGCGGTCTCCGTAAAACTGCGTCTTGGGTTCCTGAATCGACGTGCCTCCCGCAGCGAGCGCCTGCGCGTAGACGGCGTCGCAGTCGGAGAGATACAGGTAGATCGAACACGGCTGCGGCGGCCACGGACCGCTCGCCTCGCCGAGCATCACATGCGAGTTGCCGATGACGAAGTCGCCGTGGGCAATCGTGCCGTCAGGCATCTGCATCACGTGAACCTCGTTTGCGGCGAACGCCCTCTTCATGAAGTCCACGAGTTGCGCCGCTCCCTTGACGATCAGGTACGGCGTGACCGTGTGATACGTGTCTGGCACTGGTTTGACGGGCATTGCGGGTACTCGAAGTTGATCTTCAGTTCAGCGGGATCCGAGCGAGCTGATCGAGATGCTTGCCGCGCGGACTGTCGGCCGGGACGAACCGCTGCACGCGCTCGCCCGCGAACACCTCGCCGGTGTAGATGTTTCCCTTCGAATCGGTCGCGATCATGTGCAGGCCGAAGAACTGCCCGCCACTCTCACCCATGCTGCCAAGCTGTCCGACCACCTTGCCCGTTTCGCGCTCGATGAACCACACGTGATTGTTCGTCAGGTCGGAGATGTAGAGATACTTCTGCGCCTTGTCAGCCGAAAAGGCGACGCCGCCCGTTGATCCACCAACGCCGGTGTACTCGGCGAGCTTGAATTCCTTCTTGAAGTTCCCCTGCTTGTCGGTCACGTGGATGCGATTGCCGTTGCGGTCGGCGGCGTAGACGAGGCCGTCGTTCGAGAAGTTGAACGTCAGGTGACCGACGAACTCTTTCGCCATCGGGCCGTTCGGCTTGTACTGGTGGTCTTCTTCCTTCGTGCTGATCTCGGTCAGCTTGTGTCCGTATGCGCCCCAGCCGCGCTTGAACTTGAGCGAGGTCAGGTCGAACACCATCACGCGTCCGCTGAGGTAATTGTCAGCCACGTAGATCTCATTGGCCGCCTCGTCGACGCGAATCTCTTCGATGCCTCCGACAATCATCGGTGTCGTCGGCGGATACTTCGCGCGGAACGCCGCGATGGCTGCCGCGCGGGCGGCCGGGTCCACGTTTCCGCCGCGCCCGCCGCGCCCGCCTGCACCCGGAGGTGGCGGAAGGAATCCGGCGACAGGACCCGTTCCTCCCACACCGGCCGTGTGGTTCGGCAGGTTCGCTTCCTGCTGGAAGGTGCCGCCGCCCTCCGTCTCCGGCGCGTGTTCGATCGCGCCGACCAGCTTGCCGGTCTTCACGTCGTACTTCCGGACCGTGTTCTGTCCGAGGTACGCAAATCCCTTGCTGTCGACGTCCATACCGTGACCCTGCGGCGCGCTGAACGAGCCGATGACTTTGCCCTCCTTGTCGAAGTGGATCATCGACGGCGGCAACGTGCAGCAGTCAGCGATGCCGATCTCCTTTTCGAGCTCGATATTGGTGAGATCGTTCGGGCGGTCGTACGCCCAGACGGTGTCGTCCGTCGGATCGACGGCGAGGCCGGTGACGCCGCCCATTTTCCAGTTGTTCGGCAGCGGCTTGGGCCATCCCGGATCGTACACATAGCGCGGCCCCGACTGGCCCTGCTGCGCTCCCAACGTGGCGTAGACGACAAAAAGGCCGAGAGCCATCGACACGACGACGGCCACGGCGCGCAATTTCTTCTGCATGTTCAGTGTCTCCTCGGAATGAGCCGAATCCTAATCTAAGATCGACGTGTTGACCAGAACCGATACGACTCTCTCGATAGCGATCGTCGGCGCCGGTATCCAGATGATGCCCAATTCGATGAAGGTTCTGCGTCAGATCGGCATCGAGGAGCTGGTGAGGGCGACCTGGATCAGAGGGGGCAACGACGACACATCGTGGCTGTACGCCTACGACGCGTGGAACGTTCCGCTGAACGAGCCCGCGCTCCATCCCGCCTCCTGACCAGATGCTGTCGTTCACGCACCACCCTGCACCGAAACCACGTGCGCCGCGCGTAGCGTTGATTCATTCGCTGGCGCTCGATCGCGGTGTTTGGGACGGCGTTGTCGCGCGATTGAAAGAGGAAGCCGAGATCCTGACATTCGACTGTCGCGGCCACGGACAATCGCCGCGAACGCCCGGGCCTTACACCGCACAGATCTTCGCGCGCGACCTTGCGGAGCTCCTCGATCACGTCGGATGGGACAGAGCGGTGGTCGTCGGCTGTTCGATGGGGGGCAACGTGGCGCAGGCGTTTGCTTCAGAACATCCGGAACGCGTTTCGGCGCTGGGCCTGATCGACACCACGGCATGGTACGGAGCCGATGCACCAGCGAAGTTCAAGGAGCGAGCCGATATCGCGCGCACGAACGGCCTTCGCAACATGATCGACTTTCAACTGACGCGCTGGTTTTCCGATGGTTTCCGCGCCAGCCGTCCAGAGGTGCTCGAGCGAACCACGGACATCTTTCTGGCGAACGACATCGATTGCTATGCGGCATCATGCGGGCTGCTTGGGGCCGCTGATACGCGGGCGCGGCTCGGTTCGTTCGAAATGCCCACCGCCGTCATCGTTGGAGAAGAGGATTACGCGACGCCAGTTGCCATGGCACGGCAGCTTCACGAAGCGATTCCGCGGTCGACGCTGAGCATCATCGCCGGCGCGCGGCATCTGACACCTATCGAATTCCCGGACCGTATCAGCGCGGAGCTGCGTGGCCTCTACGGGCGCATCTGATCTACTGCTCGCGCGGCTGGAGAGCATTCCGTTTTCCCGCTGGCACCTTCGTGCCCGTCTCATCGTCGGCAGTGCAACCTTCTTCGATGCGTTCGACGCCCTGTCACTTGCATTTGTGCTCCCGGTGCTCGTGCGCCTCTGGACCATTACGCCTGCAGAGATCGGCTGGCTGATCGCCATCGGCTATCTGGGACAGTTTGTCGGCGCGCTGGTGTTCGGAGCGCTTGCGGAACGCTACGGCCGGATTCGGAGTGTTGCCGGTGCGACCGCATTGATGTCTCTCATGAGCATCGCGTGCGCGATGGCCGGGAATTTCGGAACGCTGCTGACGCTGCGGCTGATTCAGGGCATCGGGGTGGGTGGCGAAATGCCCGTCGCGGCCACCTACATCAATGAGTTGTCGAAAGCACGCGGCCGGGGACGGTTCTTCCTCCTGTACGAGCTGATTTTTCCGATCGGCCTGATGGCTACCGGTCAGATGGGCGCGGTCCTCGTGCCGACGCTCGGGTGGCAGGTCATGTTTCTCATCGGCGGCATTCCCGGGCTGCTGGTAACCGTGCTGCTGCTGCGATTGCCCGAATCGCCTCGCTGGCTGATTGCGAAAGGCCGCGTGGCGGATGCGGATGCAGTCATTCGCGAGATCGAGGCGAGTGGACTGGGATCGGGGATCGGGGATCCGGGATCCGGGCCCCACGAATCCCGCTTGTCCGCCGAAGCTCGAAGAGCGAAGGCGGAAATCCCGGCTGCCGACTCCCGCACCATTCAAGTTCGCGCCGCGGAGCTATTCGCTGGTCCGTACCGCGCTCGTACATTCGTTGTCTGGGTGCTCTGGGCTAGCGCATATTTCATCACCAACGGCTTGAACAACTGGATGCCCACGCTCTACAGCAGCGTCTATCACCTGAGTCTCGCCGCCGCGCTCCGCGCCGGCACGTTCAACAACATCGCGCAGGTGGCGATTCTGATCGTGTGCGCGTTTGCGATTGACTCGGTCGGCCGCCGGCGCTGGACCCTTCTGGGCTTCATCGCCGGTGGGGCGTTGCTCGCGATGCTCGGCACGTTCGCGGCTCATTCAGTCACCGCGGTGATCGCGCTGGTAACGCTCAGCTACGGTATCGTCGGGTCCGTGAACGCCGTGCTCTATCTCTACACCCCTGAGATCTATCCCACGCGGATGCGCGCGCTTGGTACCGGTGCTGCCACCTGCTGGCTGCGGCTCGCATCGGCGGCCGGTCCTGTGTTTGTCGGGTATCTGGTCGCCGCCAGCGGCACGGCCGCGGTGTTTCTGATGTTTGCCGTTGCAGGCGTCATCGGAGCCGCGGCCGCGCTCGGTATGCTGGAGACCAGGAATCGCAAGCTCGAAGAGCTGGCCCCATAATAAAGAGTGCATATGAGACGACCGCTCTTCGCGGCGCTCGCTGCATCGCTGCTGTTTGCAGCCGCCGCGTCGGCGCACCACTCCTACGGCGCCTACTTCGAGGATCAAACCGTCTCGATCGAGGGGACGGTCGAATCGATTCATTTCGCCAATCCCCACGTCACGTTCAACCTTCGGACGGATGCCGGCGAGATCTATACGGCCGAATGGCAGAACCTGATTCAGCTCCGCCATGGAAACGTCGGACCGACCACCCTGAAGGCAGGCGACCGGGTCATCGTCGTCGCCTCGCCACCCCGTGACCCGTCGTCACGTAAGATCACGCTGCTGAGGGAGATTCGCCGCCCGGCCAACGGGTGGCTCTGGCGCCGGACGACGCGGCAGTAGCGCGGCAACGCCATCGGGGACGTAGGACAGCCAGAGCGCGAACAACGGCGCAATCATGAATCCCCAGTACACGTTGAACGGCTGTCCCACGATCAGGAAAAACGGGACATAGATCAGCAGTCCGATTCCGAGCGAGCGGGGCACATTGTCCGCCCATGCAAGCGCTGCGCACGCCATCGCGCAAGCGAAGACCACTTGCGACGCCATGAAGAGCGGGCTCGTGAACTGCAGGATGCGGAACAGGAACGGCAGCCCGCCAAGTGCAATCCAGGAGTGAGGAATCGCTGGATCGTCCGGCTGCATGTGGGCGAGCGCGCTCCACACGTGCCAGGCGTAGTAGGGGACGTAGAGCAGGAGGCCTATCATCCACGCGTACACCTCTCGCCAATCCCGCCGCCACACCGCGTGTAGTGTGAGCGCTACGCAGTACGGCGCGGCCAATTCACGGACGGCGAGCGCAAGCATCGCGCAGGCGACCCCCGGCACTGGCCGTCGTCCAATGTAGGCCACGGCTGAGAGTCCGAGCAGCATCCCCGCCCAGAGTTCGGGAAACACGTTGGCGGTCGTTCCGATCGGGAGGAACGTCGGCAGCAGGAGCGCTATCGTCCACCACCGGTGTTGCACGAACCACGCGCTCGACAAGAGCAGCGCCCCGAGCACGTACACAATCCAGTCGCCGTGCGGGACGAAAGCGAGCGTCCAGGACAACAACGGCTGCCGCCAGTTGAAGATCGACCGCACCGGGTAGTGCAGCCGGCGCAGTTCGATACCGAAGGCGTCATGGAACGCCTGGCCATGCTGCAGGTCGGCAATGACCGCACCGTGCAGTTCGGCGTCACTCCCCGTCGATTTCACGTTGACGGAGGTCACACGCGGCGTCAGTTCGAACGCCGACACTGCGAGCACGACAGCAACGAGGGGCACGAGGATCCGCATGGCTTGGCGACTCAAATACTTTTTCGACGCTCGTCCACCGGGTCGTTACTGGCCAACGATCTGAATCACGATTTCACGGCGGCGCGGTCGCGTGTCGAACTCCAGCACGGCAATCTGCTGCCATTGCCCAAGCATCAGCTCGCGGTCTCGGAACGGGATCGTGACCGAGGGACCCAGGAGCGCCGCTCGGACGTGGCTCGAACCATTGTCGTCGCCCCAGCGAAGGTGATGCTGGTACTCGCCATCCCTGGGCGCGAGCTCCTCAAATACCCCGTTCAGATCGTGAATCGCCCCTGACTCGAACTCGATCGTGGTCACGCCGGCTGTTGATCCGACGACGAACACCGTGACAATCCCCGCACGAATATCGGATTCGGCAACCGCTCGAGCGACCACACCCGTGACATCATGCGCGTCGCCCTGGCCCTTCGTGGAAATTTGATGCGTGTGCGTTTCGACCACGTGATCGCACCGCAAGGTTACTCGATGCTCTAGAATCGTGTGAGCTCGACAGCGTGCTGACTTTGTGAGAGACACTCGATGCGCATCGCGGTGCCCCGGGAAACTGCCCAAGGCGAACGGCGCGTGGCCCTCGTGCCGGAATCGTGCAAGAAGTTAATCCACGCGGGCTACGAGATCGCGATCGAGTCAGGCGCCGGCGACGCCGCGGGCTTCCTTGACTCGGCCTACCGCGAGGTCGGGGTCGAGTCGCAGTCCGATCCGGCAGCCCTTCTCGGCTCCGCCGGTCTGGTGCTCAAGGTCACGGCGCCAGCTACTGGCCAATCCGGACGGGACGAGGTGGGCTGGATGCGCCCCGGCGCGATCTATCTCGGCTCGCTCATGCCGCTCCGCAACCTCGACGCCGTCCGCGCGTTCGCGGCGCGAAAGATCACCGCCTTCGCGACCGACGCGATTCCGCGGACCACCCGGGCGCAGGCGATGGATACCCTCTCCTCGATGGCCAACATCAGCGGCTACAAGGGCGTTCTGCTCGCCGCGGTGGAGCTCAATCGGTACTTCCCGATGCTCATGACGGCCGCTGGCATGGTGCGCCCTGCGAAGGTCTTTGTGATTGGCGCGGGCGTGGCCGGCCTGCAGGCGATCGCCACGGCCAAGCGGCTCGGGGCCAACGTCGTGGCGACCGATGTGCGCCCGGAAGTGAAAGAGCAGATCGAAAGCGTCGGCGCCAAATATGTCGGCATCGATCTCAAGGACAGCGCGGCGGCCGGCGGCGGTTACGCGAAGGAGCTCTCGGACGAGGACCGGCGTCGCCAGAGCCAGCTCCTGGTCGAGGAGTGCGCGCAGTCGGACGTCGTGATCACCACGGCGCTCATCGGCGGCGTATTCGCGCCGCGGCTCCTGACCGCCGACACGGTGAAGACCATGAAGCCGGGATCGGTGATCGTCGACCTGGCGGCCGACGGCGGCGGCAACTGCGAGCTCTCGAAGCCGGGCGAGGTCGTGTACACCGGCGGCGTGACGATTCTCGCCCCGCTCAACGTCCCGGCGACGATGCCGTTCCACGCGAGCCTGCTCTTCTCGCGGAACCTGACGGCGTTCATCCAGGCGTTCACGAAAGACAAGTCATTCCAGCTCGACCTCAACGACGACATCCAGCAGGGGGCGCTCATCACGCACGATGGGGACGTGAAGCACGCGCGAACCCGGGATGCCTTGCAGAAGGCGGGCGCGTGAGAAGGAGACGCTGACCGTGGATTTCTGGCCGACGCTGTACGTCTTTGTGCTGGCATCCTTCATCGGGTTGGGCGTGATCCGGAGGGTGTCCAGGCTGCTGCACACACCGCTGATGTCGCTCACGAACGCGATCTCGGCGATCGCGGTTGTGGGATCGATCCTCGTGACCGGCGGCGACTACCCGTTCCGGATCCGCATCCTGGGTGCCATTGCGCTCTTCGCCTCGATGACGAACATCGTCAGCGGATTCCTGATCACGGATCGCATGCTGAAGATGTTCAAGACTGACAAGCCAGGCGAGGGAAAGCGGGCATGATCTACGGCATCAGCCAGTTCGGGTACCTCGTCGCGTCGGCCATGTTCATCTTCGCGCTGCACTGGATGAACACACCCGCGACCGCCCGCAGGGGCGTCTACGCGGGCGTCGCCGGCACCGCCATGGCGGTCATCGTCACCTGGGCGGAGCCATCCGTCATCCATCATGTGTGGATCATCCTGGCGATCGTCGCGGGATTCATCGTCGGCGTTCCCCTGTCGAGGGTTCCACTCACGGCGGTGCCACAGCGGACCGCACTCTCTCACGCGTTCGGCGGCGCGGCGGCGGGCCTGGTCGGAACCGCGGAGTTCTACCTGCGATTAGGTGAAGGGGCTGCGGCGCTGAGTCCGTTTCGGATGGTCGCGCTCATCGCCGAGGTCCTGCTCGGGTATCTCACCTTGACCGGCAGCCTCATGGCCGCTGGGAAGCTCCAGGAAATCAAGTGGGTGCCGCAGCGGCCTGTGACGTACCCGTTTCAGAACCTGAGCAACTTCGTGCTGCTCGGCGGCGGCGTGGCGCTCGCTATCGCGATCACACTCAATCCGGCGGCCTCCTGGGCACCCGTGGCGTTCGCGGGCGTGATCGTGCTGTCGCTGCTCTTCGGGATCCTCCTCATCATCCCGATCGGCGGAGCGGACATGCCGACGGTGATCGCTATACTGAACTCGTATGCCGGCCTCTCGGCGGTCGCCATGGGCTTCGTCCTGGACAACAAGCTGCTGATCACTGCCGGCGCGCTGGACGGCTCGAGCGGTCTCATCCTCGCCATCATCATGTGCAAGGCGATGAATCGCTCGTTCACGAACGTGCTATTCGGGGCTTTCGGCCAGGTGAAGCAAACCAAGGCCACCGGTGAAGAACAGATCTACAAAGAGGAAACTCCCGAAGGCGCCGCGCAGGTGCTCGATCAGGCCAACCTCGTGGTGATCATCCCGGGCTATGGCATGGCGGTGGCGCAGGCCCAGCACAAGGTGCGTGAGCTCTACGATCAGCTCAAGAAGCGCGGCGTCACCGTGAAGTTCGCCATCCACCCGGTCGCGGGCCGCATGCCGGGACACATGAACGTCCTGCTGGCCGAAGCGGACATCCCGTACACGGATCTCGTGGAGATGGACGAAATCAACCCCGACATGCCGCAGGTGGACGTGGCGCTCGTCGTCGGCGCGAACGACGTCGTCAACCCGGCGGCGCGCACGGACAAGACGAGCCCTATTTACGGTATGCCGATCATCGACGCCGACAAGGCGCGGAGTGTGTTCGCCATCAAGCGAAGCAAGAACCCCGGGTTTGCCGGCATCGACAACCAGCTCTATTTCTCGGATCGCACGTGGATGCTGTTCGGTGACGCGAAGAACGTCATCGGCGAGCTGGTGAAGCAGTTCGCCGGCGGATCCAGCATGCACTGAAACCCGAATCGACTGCGCGGGAAGGCGCGGCCGTCGTTGCGGCCTCCGGTGTGAGAGAATCGCCGACGCGGCTCGCGCACGCTCGTTCGCTGGTCGCACAAGTCGCTCATGAACGTGACTGGTGAATGCATGGTCAGCGCGTCACGCGAGGCCGTGTTCGACAAGCTGGCTGATCCCTTCTTCTTTGCGTCGTGCTTCGATGGCGTCTCGGGCCTGACGGAAACCGGACCTGGCCGCTACGATGCGGCGTTCGAGACCACCGTCGCCTACATGAAGTTCCGCTTCAAGATGCAGGTCGAGATGGTGCGCCTGGTCAGACCGGAGATGATCGAGGCCAAGATTGAAGGGACGCCAGCCGGAATTGTCGGACGTCTGGCCGCGACTACTCTGACGATGTTGTCCAGTAGCGGTGCGGAGACGTGCATCCACTACAGCATCGACTCAGTGCTGACAGGCCGGCTTGGCAGCCTCGGCCAGCCGGTGCTCAAGGCCAAGGCGCGCGACATGGAACGGCAGTTCGTGGAGCGGCTGCGCACGGCTTTCCCCTCGCCCGAGCCCGTGCAGCCTGCATGAAGCCCTTCGACCTCCGCGAGCCCGCCTCGCTCGAGGAAGCGGTCGCGCTGCTCGATCCCGACGACCCGACTACTCGTCCCATTGCCGGGGGCACGGCGCTGATGCTGATGATGAAGGCGGGCGTCTTCCAGCCTGGCCGTCTCGTCAGCCTTCGCCGCATCGCCCGCCAGTACTCGGGGATTTCCGAAACCGACAATGGCGAGATCAGCCTCGGCGCCATGACCACCCTGACCGCACTGGCGCGTTCGCCACTCGTGCGGCAGAAGCTGCCCGTGGTGGCGGAGTGTCTGCCGGCGCTCTCGAACGTCCGCGTTCGAAACGTCGCCACGCTGGGCGGTCAACTCGCGCACGCCGACCCGCACCAGGATCTGCCGCCCGTGCTCGTTGCCCTCGGTGCGCGGCTCGTCGCGGCGGGGCCCGATGGCGAGCGGACGATTCCCGTCGAAGACCTTGCGTCGGGCTACTACGCGACGGTGCTCGCCGGAAACGAACTGATCACCGACGTCTTCGTCCCGGCACAGGGCTCGCGCCGCGCGGCCTACCTCAAGTGGACCGCCCGCTCAGCCGACGATTGGCCCACAGTCGGTGTCGCCCTTGTGCTCGACACCGACGGCGACCGGATCGACGACGCACGCGTCGTCGTGAGCGCGGCAACCGACCGCCCCACGCGTCTCACTGTGGCGGAAAACGAACTGCGGGGCCAGCGTGTGAGCGACGATGTGCTTCGCCGCGCGGGCGAGGCGGCACGCGACGAGGTAGATGCCGTCGAGGACGCGCGCGGCTCAGCGGATTACAAGCGGGAGCTGGTGCGCATTTCAGTCGCGCGCGGCGTTCGCCGATGCATTGCCGGAGGGCACGTCTGATGGCAGGCCAGACGAACGGGACGAGTCACGTGGGGCGCTCGACTCCACGGCTCGAAGCCTGGGCCAAGCTCACCGGACGCGCCGAGTACGTGCACACGCTGCGGCTGCCGGGCATGCTGCACGGCAAGGTCGTCCGCAGCACCGTCGCGCACGGGCGCATCGTCCGCATCGATACAACCGCCGCCCGGGCGCTCACTGGCGTTACTCGCGTCCTGACCGCCGCGGACGTGGCGACCGTCATGGCCAATCCGCACTACGGCCCGGCCTTCCACGATCAACCGGTACTCGCCATTGAGAAGGTGCGGCACGTCGGCGAGCCGGTGGCGCTCGTCCTGGCCTCGGACGTACACGTGGCCGAAGAGGCGGCACGGCTCGTCGAAGTGGAGTACGAAGAGCTGCCCGCCGTGTTCGGCGAAGTCGAAGCGAGGACGTCGACGGTCGCCATCGTTCACGATGAACTGAAACCAGCCGGCTTCTTCCCGGATCTCAAGCACCTGCAAGGCGGGCGCAACACCAACGTCGCGCTCGAGTTCACGCTGCGCCGGGGCGACGTCGAGACTGCGTTCGCGGCGGCCGACCACGTCTTCGAGCACACCTTCACCATGCAGCAGGTGCTCCATCTGCCGTTCGAGCCGCCCGTGTCCGTCGCAGAGCCTGGTGATCGCAGCGTGACGATTCACACGGCGTCGCAAACGCCGTCGTTCGTCAGGGCAGAAATCGCGCGCCTGCTCGGCTGGCCCGAAAACCGCGTGCGGGTGAAAGTTGGCCACCTGGGCGGGAGTTTCGGCGCAAAGGTCTACATCAAGCTCGAGGCGCTGGTCACGGCCGCCGCCCTCATCGTCCATCGCCCGGTGAAGATCTCGCTGACGATGGAGGAGCAGTTCTACACGGTGACCAAGCACGCCGCGACCTTGCGCATCAAGAGCGGCGTCACGCGCGACGGTCGCATCACGGCGCGGGCCTGCGAGGTCTGGTGGAACGGCGGCGCATTCGCCGAGATCGGACCGCGCGTGACGCAGAAGTCCGGATTCACGGCCGCGGGTCCCTACGACATCGACCACGTGTGGATCAACTCGTATCAGATCTACACGAACCTCCCGCCGGCAGGTGCGCTCCGCGGCTTCGGCGTCTCGCAGCTCGTATGGGCCTACGAGAGCCACACCGACATGATCGCGCGCCGCATCGGGATCGACCCACTCGACTTTCGGCGGAAGAACCTGCTGCACGAGGGCCGGCCCCAGGCGACCGGCACGCTGATGCGTGACGCCGCGCTGTCGCCGGTGCTGGAGCGGCTCGCGGAGCTCATGAACTGGGCGCAGCCATTCGATCGCGGAAGCGGCACGATCCGTCGCGGGCGAGGCCTCGCCATCGGCTTCAAGGCGAGCATCGCGCCCACCACTTCAGTGGCCATGGTCACCCTGCACGCCGGTGGAAGCTGCACGGTGGCCTGCGGCACGGTGGACATGGGTCAGGGCTCGGATACGGCGATGGCGATGATTGCCGCGGAAGTGTTGGGACTTCCGCTCGTGGCGATCAAGGTCGTCCATCCTGATACCGACGTAACGCCCTACGACATGGCGACGCTCGGCTCGCGATCGACCTATCACATGGGGAACGCCGTGCGGCGCGCGGCCGAGGATGCCCGTGACAAGGTGGTGGCCATGGCGCGCGAGGTCGGACTGCCGGACGATTCCCGGATCGAGGACGTGTTCAAGAAGCGCTACGGGATGAAGGCCGGCACGATTGTCGGCATGGGACAGTTCATCCCCACGTACGCTCCAACGGATCATCACACCGGCCAGTCGCCAGACGTCACACCCAACTGGATGATCGGCGCGACCGGTGCGGAGATAGAAGTGGATACGGAGACCGGCCAGGTCCGCGTCACGCGGCTCGTCAACGTGGCGGACGCGGGCACGCCGCTCAACCCGCGGGCGGTGGAGACGCAGATCTTCGGCGGCGCCCTCATGCAGCTCGGATTCACGCTCTTCGAGGAGATGCAGTTCGACGGCGGCCAGGTGACCAACGCCTCGCTGGCCGACTACAAGATCCCCGGCATGCTCGACGTGCCCGCAACAGTTGTCAACGAGACAGTCGAAGCACGAGAGCGCGGCGGTCCGTTCGGCGCCAAGGGCGTCGGCGAGAGCGGAACCTTCAGCGTCTCTCCTGCCGTTGCCAACGCCTTGGACGATGCGGTCGGGGTGAGGCTGACGTCGCTGCCGCTCACGGCCGAAGCGGTGTATCGCGCGTTGAGGGCGCAGACGCGATGAGCGCACGACACACCATCCATTTCAGGTTGAATGGCGAGTCCGTGACCGCGCACGTCGCGTCGCATGAGACGCTCGTCGAACTGCTGCAGGATCACTTCGGCCTCTTCGGCGCGCGAGAGAGCTGCGCCCAGGGACTCTGCGGCTGCTG